>Ga0156283_1227_pt1 | contig 14149 bp, 16 predicted proteins | sample RifCSPlowO2_12_FD_107932 | JGI IMG/M metagenome (GOLD analysis project Ga0156283, IMG submission 107932) | Betaproteobacteria bacterium RIFCSPLOWO2_12_FULL_65_14 | reverse complement strand
CTGGCGGACCGACGTGGTCGCGCAGATCATCGACGAGCTTGGGCTGGAAGCGGTGATGTTCGAGGCCGCGGACCCGGCGGTGTTCGAGTGGTACATCAAGAACTACGGCGCCGAAGTCAACCTGTTCGTCGACCACAGCCAGATCGTTCAGCTCGAATGCCTGCGCGCGGGGATCTGGGGAACTAAGAGCACCTGGGGACGGATTACGACCTTCAAGCCGTGAAAGCTGGCCCGACACCCGAGGGCGGTCGCCGGCGGCCATTTCCTGATTCCCGGCCCGTAATGTAGTGCAAATCGCGGCTTGCGGAAGCTTTGCAGTGTGCTGAATATGCCCGCTGTTTTTGTCTCTGTTTGCGTGAAACGTGCTGATCAAAAGCAGGATTCGTTTGCCGTTTACGTTGGTCGATCTTCGACGCGCCCCGGCAGACCGGGGCGTTTACGCCTTGTGGGAGGACGGCAAACTGATTTACTACGGTTTTGCGCTCGGCGGGGACGTGACGATCAGATCAAGCCTGAAGGATCATCGGCTGGGACTTTTCGGTTCCTGCACTGCCCGGGCGACTCACTTTAGCTGGGAAATCTGCCGGGGCCCGATTCGCCGGGAGGCGGAGCTGCTGAAGGAATATCGAGCCAGCCATAAGGCGCTGCCGCGCTGTAACAAGAAGGCCTAGGTCGGCTGCGCGTCACGCGTTTCAGGATGGGTAGGGGTAAACAAGAATTCGCGGAGCACAGAACGAACGATGCCATTTTTAGACTTGGATGAAGTCCGACGCCATCACGGAGCTTTGCTCGAAATCGTCCTTCACCGTCCCGGCGGTTGGGCGGACCGAGCATCGCTGAGCAGGATCGTGGAGTTGTGCCGGGCGGCGGGCGCCGCCATCGATGATGCGCTGTGCGCGGAGCAGCTCGGGATCGTCGCGGGGTACGCCACCGACTTGTTTTCGGAACAGGCGCACAAGAAATGGGACCGGCGCAACGTATCGGGCGCAGATTTCTTGAGGCTGGAGATCATGAGAGCGCTCCATTCGGTTAGCCGTCGCCTATCGGAGATCGAGGCGGCGCGGCTGGGCCGGTGAGGGCGCCCTTCCTCTTGCCCGGCGACATCGCGCGCGTTCCTCCGCGCCATCCCGGTTCGCGTGGTCGTTAACGAGAAGCTCGGCTTGCCGGGTGCCGCCTACGGAAGCTGATGAGCAAGCGCTTTGGCCGTCTGGGAATGGGGGCCGCCTTGCTTCGATACTTCCAAAACGGCACCCGCAGCCGCTTCGGGACTATGTCGTGCAACGTCGCCCAAGGACAAGATCCCAACCAGGCGGTCGTCCCGCGTCAGGACCGGAACCCGGCGGACGCGGGCCTGGCCCATGCTGCTTGCGACGTGATCCAAGTCCTGGTCGTCGAAGCAGAACAGCACTTCCTTGCTCAGGACTTCGCGAACCGGCGTATCGGGGCCCTTGCCGGCGGCGACTGCGCGGATGGCAATGTCGCGATCCGTGATCATGCCGACGAGCAGGCTGTTTTCTGCGACCGGCAGCACACCGGCGCCGATCTCGGCCATTACGTTGGCGCAGTCACGGATACTGTCTCCTGGATTGCAGACGCGCACATGGCGCGTCATGGCTTCGCTCACTCGCATGGACTCATCGACATTCGCTGTCGAGTCGGGTTCCCGTCAAAAGGAAAGAAGCGCCATGAGAGCGCCCGCTTGGCAAGCGGCACGCTTGCTCTTCGCTGCTGCAAGCGGCGGGCCTGCGACGCGGTGGAGTGTGTATTGGTTACCGAACTCAATCCGGAAGCGCCGTGTCGAAAGCTACGGGAGACAGGAGGTGCTGAATGAATGGAATGACGATCCTGGTCCTGGTGGCAGCCGCCGGAGCCGCGGTAGCGCTGTTCAATGGCATTCTTTCCATGGCGTACGGAGGCGAAGCCGACCGGCAGAACAGCCCCAAACACATGCTCAAACGAGTGGCTTGGCAGGGCGTCGCCGTCGTGCTCGTGCTGGTCGCGCTGCTGATCGCGAATCTAAGCTAGAGGCGCCCGCGCCGCCCGGTCCGCACGACCATGGCGGGGCCACATGAGCGCGGTCGCAAATCCTGAGCACACCGCCGGGCACGACGGGCGCTACGGCGGCGCCTTGCGCTGGATTACCACCACCAACCACAAGGACATCGGCACGCTGTACCTGTGGTTCAGCTTCATCATGTTTGCCGTGGGCGGCATCGCCGCCCTCGTCATCCGCGCCGAGCTGTTCTCGCCCGGCCTTCAGATCGTGGCGCCGGACTTCTATAACCAGCTCGTCACCCTGCACGGGCTCATTATGATTTTCGGCGCGATCATGCCGGCCTTCGTCGGCTTCGCCAACTGGCAGATCCCGATGATGATCGGCGCGCCCGACATGGCGTTCGCGCGCCTGAACAACTGGTCGTTCTGGCTGCTGCCGTTCGCAACCTCGCTGATATTGCTCTCAATGTTGACGCCCGGCGGCGCGCCGCAAACCGGCTGGACCCTCTACGTGCCTCTCAGCACGCAGATGGGCATCGGCATGGACCTCACGATCTTCGGCGTGCACCTGCTCGGTCTGAGCTCGATCCTCGGCTCGATCAACATTATCACCACCATCCTCAACATGCGCGCGCCGGGGATGACGCCGATGAGGATGCCCCTCTTTTGCTGGACCTGGCTCGTCACGGCGTACATGCTCGTGGCCGTGATGCCGGTGCTCGCCGGGGCGGTGACCATGACGCTCACCGACCGGCACTTCGGCACCACTTTCTTCAACGCCGCGGGCGGCGGCGATCCGGTGCTCTACCAGCATATCTTCTGGTTCTTCGGCCACCCCGAGGTGTACATCATCGCGCTGCCGGCGTTCGGCGTGATCTCGCAGGTGATCCCGGCCTTCTCCAGAAAGCCGATCTTCGGCTATACCGCCATGGTGTACGCGACAGCCGCCATCGCGATAATTTCGTTCATCGTCTGGGCGCACCACATGTACACGGTCGGCATGCCGGTCACCGGGCAGCTGTTCTTCATGTACGCGACCATGCTGGTCGCGGTGCCGACTGGCGTGAAGGTGTTCAACTGGGTGGCGACCATGTGGAAGGGCTCGCTCAGCTTCGAGACGCCGATGCTCTTCGCCTGCGGCTTCCTGTTCATGTTCGTGCTTGGCGGCTTCAGCGGCCTCGTGCTCTCGCTCGTGCCGGTGGATATTCAGCTGCAGGACACCTACTACGTGGTAGCGCACTTTCACTACGTAATGGTGGCGGGAGCGCTTTTCGCGGCCTTCGCCGGCATCTATTTCTGGCTGCCCAAATGGACCGGCAGGATGTACGACGAACAGCTGGGCAAGATCCACTTCTGGCTCACGCTCGTCTTCTTCAACATGATCTTCTTCGTGCAGCACTTCCTCGGCCTCGCCGGCATGCCGAGGCGCATCCCGGACTACGCCCTGATGTTCGAGACCTGGAACAAGATCTCGACCATCGGCGCCTTCGGCATGGGGCTCGCGCAGGTTCTGTTCCTCTACATCGTGCTCAAGACGCTCCGCCGGGGCGAACCGGCGCCGCAGCGACCGTGGGAAGGCGCCGATTCGCTCGAGTGGACCCATCTCCCCACACCTGTTCCGCACCACACATTCCAGACGCCGCCTGTCATCGAGTAGCAGCCGCTGGTTCAGCAGACCCGGTTCTCATTGCCAGATTCGCCGGAAGGAAAAGCCTATGCTCGTTTGGGCTCGGCTTATCAAGCGCAAGGCAACTGATCTTTTTGGGATCTTGAGGGCATTGCGGGATTTCGCGACGCGCGAGGTCCGTTTGCCGGATTCAATTCCATCTGTCGATGCGGTTCCCCGGCTGCTGGATCTGAATGCCGCTATCGATGAGCTTCTACGTTCGATGAAATCGCCGTCACGTTTCAGCGCTCATGGACGCACCGCCAGCTTGATCTGGCGCAGCGTTTCGACAGCGCGCGCCAGATCGAATTGCCGGAACTCCTGCTCGCGCAGCACCGGACGGAGCTGCGCCCCCGCCGCCGAGCCTTTCATCCGCAACCTTGATCAACACCAGACGGACGGCGCCGACGCTACGCTCACCGGAGATTCGGTTGTTGTACGCGTAGACCCGTGCCGGCAGCTGCTCGTCAAAGCCGTATCGGTTGAAGGCGTTCGGTCCGCAAATCTGATAGCGCCCCTTCACGTCCGCCATAAGGGTATTTAGCGCGAGCGCTTCGTCGGGGCTCCATTTGCCCCCCAGCGGGAGCGTTCGGGGCACGAGATAGAGGCCGCGCCTGACCCTGGCGATCCAGCCCGCCCGCGCCAGCCCGGCTGAGGAGGTTACGTTCCTGGAGCGGTGTGAGACTCCGATCGCAACTCCTCGATCAGCCGCTCTCGGTGCGAAACGCTCAGCTCTCTTGTGGCAGGTTTAGTTCGAATCCGCATTCGCCTAATTCGAATCCGCATTCCCTATGATCTGCCTGCGCTTCTACCCACATTGGGGGCGGAGAGTGAGGGATTCGAACCCCCGAGCCCTTGCGGGCTAACGGTTTTCAAGACCGCCGCATTCGACCGCTCTGCCAACTCTCCGTGCCGTCTACTTGAAAAAGGCCTTTTGCGGCCGCATTTTAGCCTCCACAAGGGTATAAGCTGTTGAAACTTTAAGACGCTTTGATAGTCTTCTTTGGAAGGAGGATGACCCGACTATGCAACCTGAACTCAAGCCGGTAAGAACCAACGACCCGGGCTTCGGCCGTGGCGTGCCCTACGACGCGGCGCAAGACATCGCCGTAGGCGCCGAGCGCCAGAAGGTCCTGCGCAATACCTATCTGCTCCTCGCCCTGACGATGGTGCCGACCGTGATCGGTGCGTTCGTCGGCATGGCGACCAGCAGCATCGTGGTGGCCAATCCGATCATCAGCTCGCTGGTGATGCTCGCCGCGGTGATCGGCCTGCAGTTCGGCATCGCCGCCCGCCGCAACAGCGGGCTCGGCGTGGCGCTCCTGCTGCTCATGACCGGGATCCTGGGCTGGTGGCTGGGACCGATCCTCAACGTCGCGCTGTCGATGAACAACGGCATGGCCCTGGTGGGCTATGCGGCGGTGGGCACCGGGGCGATCTTCCTGACGATGGGCGCGATCGCCACGACCACGAAACGCGACTTCAGCTTCATGGGCAAGTTCCTGTTCGTGGGCATGATCGCGCTGCTGATCGCCATGATCGCGAACATGTGGCTGCAGATCCCGGCGCTCGCGCTGACGCTGTCGACGCTGGTGATCGTGGTGTTTTCGCTGTTCCTGCTGTACGACCTGAACCGCATCGTGCGCGGCGGCGAGACCAACTATGTGATGGCGACGACCGGCGTGTACCTCAGCCTGATCAACATCTTCGCCAGTCTGCTGCACCTGCTGATGGCGCTGACCGGCGAGCGCGACTAAGCCGGCTCACCGCATGGAAAAGGGCGCCTGCGGGCGCCCTTCTTATTTGCCGCGCTCAAACACCGCGATGCTCTCGACGTGCGCGGTATGCGGGAACATGTTGACGACCCCCGCCGCCGCGAGGCGGAAGCCCTTGGTGTGCACGAGCACGCCGGCGTCGCGCGCCAGGGTCGCCGGGTCGCACGAAACATAGACGATGCGCCGCGGCCAGGACTCGGGCAGCGACTTCAGGATTTCGACGGCACCCTCGCGCGGCGGGTCGATCAATAGCTTGTCGAACGGCCCGAACGACGCAATTCCGTTCTTGAAAAGATCCGCCACCTCGAACTGGACGACGAGGTTGTTGGCGGCGGCGTTGTGGCGAGCCCGCTCGACGAGCTCGCGGCTGCCTTCGAAGCCGATCACGCGCGCGCCCCGCGTCGCGAGCGGCAGGGAGAAGTTGCCCAGGCCGCAGAAGAGATCCGCAACGCGCTCGCCGGGTTGCGGGTCGAGCAGGCGCACCGCGCGCGACACGACGATGCGGTTCACGCCCTGGTTCACCTGGGTGAAGTCGGTCGGGCGGAACTGGATGCGCAGGCCGAACTCGGGCAGCGCGTAGTAAAGCTCGCTCGATTGCGGGTGGAACGGGTGCGCGCTGTCGGGGCCGGCGGGCTGCAGCCAGATATGCACGCCGTGGCGCTCCGCGAACTCGCGCAGCGGCGCTTCGTCTTCCGCGCTCAAAGGGTCGAGATGCCGGAACACCAGGACGTCGGCGTTGTCGCCCACCGCCACCTCGATCTGCGGCAGGCGCGCGCGCACGCTGAGCTTTTCGACCAGCTCGCGCAGCGGAACGATCAGGCCGCCGATGTGCGGCGGAAGCACCGGGCACCCGCGCATGTCGGTGACGTAGGTCGAGCGCCGCTCGCGGAAGCCGACGAGCACGCCGCCCTTTTGCGCCACGCGGCGCACCGAGAGCCGCGCGCGCTGCCGGTAGCCCCACTCCTCGCCGTAGACGATCGGCAGCATCGTCTCGGGATGCACTTTTCCGATGCGCGCCAGGTTCTCCTCGAGCCAGCGCTGCTTCGCCGCCATCTGCGTCTGGGCGTCGGCGTGCTGGGTCGCACAGCCGCCGCACACGCCGAAGTGCGCGCAGCGCGGCTCTCGGCGGCCGGACGAGGGGCGCAGAATCGCGGTCGCTCTTCCGGTTTCGTAGGAGCGCTTTGTCGTCGCCAGCGTAAAGGCGACGTCTTCTCCCGGAAGCGCGCCCTCGACGAACACCACCTTGCCCTCGGCGCTGCGCGCAACGCCGCGGCCCTCGGCGTCGAGAGAATCGACGTGCAGGATCAGGTCGTCCAGAGCGACAGGAACTCCCGCCAGTGGGGCGCGGGACGCTTCTCGAGCGTCGCGCGCAGCAGCGCGCATTCGGACTGGTAGCGCTCCGGCGTGTAGGCGCAGCGCATCAGCTGGAAGCGCAGGAAAAGAAGGTAGGTGTTTGCGGTGTCGGCCTCGCAGTAATTGCGGATCGAGTCGAGCCTGCCGGCGCGGTAGCTCTCCCACACCGCCGCGCCGCCGATCCCGAGCTTGCCCGGAAAGCCCGCAAGGCGCGCGAGCTCATCGAGCGGCGAGCCGCGCCCGCCGTAGAGCGAAAGCACGTCCATCAGGTCGATGTGGCGGTCGTGGAAGCGGTTGATGTAGTTGCTCCACTTGAAGTCCTTGTTGTCCGTCCCCGTGTCCCAGAAGCAGGCCGCCGTGACGCCGTGGATCAGCGCCCTGCTGGCGAGCACCGGCAGATCGAAGCCGCGCCCGTTCCACGAAACGATCTGCGGCACGTAGCGGTTGATCCCCTCGAAGAAGCGCTGGATCGCGGCCGCCTCGCCCACTTCGGGCTCGCCCAGAGAAAAAACCTTGACGCCGTCGTCGTTCCGCAGCACGCACGAAATGACGACGATGCGGTGCAGGTGCAGCGGAAGGAAGTCGTTTCCGCTCTGCACGCGGCGCTTCTGGAACGCGATCTCGGCGACGTCGTGGTCCGGCAGCTCCGCCGGCAGATCGTAGATCTTGCGGATCCCCGCGCAGTCGGGGATGGTCTCGATGTCAAAAACCAGCGTCGGCGTCATAAACCTAAAAAGGGGTCAGAGCAATTTTCCGGAAACAAACGACTTCCGGTTTGTAACAGGAAAATTGCTCTGACCCTTTTAATCCGGGAACACTCCGGTGGAAAGGTAGCGGTCGCCGCGGTCGCAGACGATGGTCACGATGACGGCGTTTTTCAGTTCCTTCGCGACGCGCAGGGCCACGTGCACGGCGCCGCCGGATGAGATGCCGGCGAAGATGCCTTCCTCGCGCGCGAGGCGCCGCGTCATCTCCTCGGCGTCCGCCTGGCTCACGTACTCCAGCCGGTCGACGCGCGGGCGCTCGTAGATCTTCGGCAGGTAAGCCTCGGGCCACTTGCGAATGCCGGGAATCTGCGAGCCCTCCTCGGGCTGGCAGCCGATCACCTGGATGTTCCGGTTCTGCTCCTTGAAGAATCGCGAGCAGCCCATGATCGTGCCGGTGGTGCCCATGCTGGAGACGAAGTGCGTGATCCTGCCTGCGGTCTCGCGCCAGATCTCGGGCCCCGTGGTCTCGTAATGCACCAGCGGGTTGTCCGGGTTGGCGAACTGGTCGAGCATGGTGCCCTTGCCGTCGCGCACCATCTTTTCGGCGAGGTCGCGCGCGGCCTCCATGCCGCCTTTTTGCGGCGTGAGGATGATCTCGGCGCCGAAGGCGCGCATGGTCTGGCGCCTCTCCATGGAGAGATGCTCCGGCATGATGAGCACCATGCGGTAGCCGCGAATCGCCGCCGCCATCGCCAGGGCGATGCCGGTATTGCCCGAGGTGGGCTCGATCAGCGTGTCGCCGGGCTTGATCTCGCCGCGCGCCTCGGCGCCGCGGATCATCGAGATCGCGGGCCGGTCCTTCACCGAGCCCGCCGGGTTGTTGCCCTCGAGCTTCGCCAGGATGACGTTGCGGTTCTTCGCGTTCTCCTCGCCGGGAAGGCGCTGCAGCCGCACCAGCGGCGTGTTGCCGATGAAGTCCTCGATGGTCTGTTTCATGGCCTTTGCAGCTCGGCGACATACGCGGCGACGCCCTGCTCGACGCTCTTGAATTCACCCGGGTAGCCGGCCGCGCGCAGCCGCGACAGATCGGCCTCGGTGAAGCTCTGGTACCTCTCCTTCAGGCCCGCGGGGAACGGGATGTATTCGATCAGTCCCCGCGCCGCGAGCTCCTTGGGCGAGAAGCTCGTGCCCTGCACCGAGTTGATCACCGCGGCAGCGAGCTCGTTGAACGTCTGCGCGCGGCCCGTGCCGCAATTGTAGATGCCCGACAGCTGGCGGCGCTCGAGGAACCACAGGTTCAGGTCGACCACATCGTCGACGTGGATGAAGTCGCGCCGCTGCTCGCCGTCGGCGTAGCCGCCCGAGCCGACAAAGAGCTTCACCTTGCCCTGCGACACGAGCTGGTGATAGGCATGGAAGGCGACCGACGCCATGCGGCCCTTGTGCGCTTCGTTCGGGCCGTAGACGTTGAAGTAGCGAAAGCCCGCGATCTGCGCCGTCTTGCCCGGCAGCGCGCGGCGCACCAGCTGGTCGAAGAGAAACTTGGAATAGCCGTACACGTTGAGCGGCCGCTCGCAGCCGCGCTCCTCGCGGAATTCCGGCCCCGCGCCGTACACGGAGGCCGAGGACGCATAGAGCAGCGGCACTTCGGCTTCCTGGCACCAGTCGAGCAGCAGCTTCGAATAGCGGTAGTTGTTCTCCATCATGTAGCGGCCGTCGGATTCCATGGTGTCGGAGCAGGCGCCCTGGTGCAGCACCGCCTCCACCACGCCGTCGAAGCTGTCCAGACGCGAGATGAAATCCGCCTGGTCCAGGTAGTCGGCGATGTCCACGCGCGCAAGATTGCGCACTTTTTCCGACTGCTGGAGGTTGTCGACCGCGATGATGTCGCGCACTCCGGCGAAGTTCAGCGCTTCCACGATTTTCGAGCCGATGAAGCCCGCGGCCCCGGTCACAACGTAGTACATGAATCAGTCTTTCCCGAAGAGTTCCGCGCGGGTGGCCGCGGCGGTGCCCAGCTTGCCGACGACGATGCCGGCCGCGCGGTTGGCGATGCGCACCGCCGATTCGAGCCCCGCTCCCGAAGCGAGCATGACGCCGAGCGCCGCAATCACCGTGTCGCCGGCGCCGGTGACATCGAACACCTCGCGGGCTTGCGCCTCGATGCTGATGGATCTGGTTCTCGTGAACAGGGTCATACCGTCTTCGCCGCGCGTGAGAAGCAGGGCCTCCAGCCCGAGCCGCGAGCGTAGCGCCTGCGCGCGCTGCTTGAGGTCGCGCTCGTCCTTCCATCGCCCGACGACTTCGCGCAGCTCCGCCATGTTCGGCGTAATGATGCTCGCGCCCTTGTAGCGCGCATAGTCGTCGCCCTTCGGGTCGACCAGCACGCGCTTGCGCGCCCGGCGCGCCGTGCGGATCATCTCGGCGATGTGGGCGAGCCCGCCCTTGCCGTAGTCCGACAGGATGACCACGTCGCACCCGCCGAGCGCACGCTTGAATTCCGCGAGCTTCGCCGCAAGCACTTCGCTCGACGGCGGTCTTTCGAAATCGATGCGCAGCAGCTGCTGCTTGCGGCCGATGACGCGCAGCTTCTGGGTCGTGGCGAGCTTGCGGTCGCGGTGCAGGCTCGCGTCCACGCCTTCCTTTTTCAGGAGCTGGGCGAGCTTGCTGCCCGGCTCGTCCTGCCCGACCACGGAAAGCAGCCGCGTGCGCGCGCCCATCTCCTTGCAGTTCCAGGCGACATTGGCCGCTCCGCCCAGCCGCTGATCCTCCTTCTGCACGAGAACCACCGGTACCGGCGCCTCCGGCGAAATCCGCGACACCTCGCCGAACCAGTAGAGGTCCAGCATGACGTCGCCGACGACGAGCACCCGGCCCTTGGAGGTGTCTATGGCCGTCTCCCTGCCTTTATGGTTTTCTGCCAATGGCGAAGTATTCGAACCCCAGCTCTTTCAGGACCCGCGGGTCGTACAGGTTGCGGCCATCGAAGACGGCCGGAATCTTGAGCTTCGCCTTGATCGCCGCGAAGTCGGGGCTGCGGAATTCCTGCCACTCGGTGATCACCGCGAGCGCATCGGCGCCGTCCAGCGCCGCTGCCGCCGACTCGACTATTTCGATGCTTTTATTTTTTTGGAAAAGCTTCTTCGCCTCCGCGCCGGCGGCGGGGTCGTACGCCCGCACGCTGGCGCCGGCTGTCACCAGGTCGGATATCAAGGCCACGCTCGGCGCCTCGCGCATGTCGTCGGTATTGGCCTTGAAGGCGAGGCCCCACACCGCAATGCGCTTGCCGGCGAGGTTTTCTCCGAGCCGGTTCTTTATTTTCTTCGCGAGGACGTGTTTCTGCGCCTCGTTCACCTCTTCGACCGCCTCGAGCACGCGCAGCGGCCGCCCGGCCTCCGCGGCGCTCTTGCGCAGCGCCTTCACGTCCTTGGGAAAGCAGGAGCCGCCGAAGCCGGCGCCGGCGTACAGGAACTGGTAGCCGATGCGCGGATCGGCGCCGATGCCGCGGCGCACCTCCTCGACGTCGGCGCCGATGGCTTCGGCGAGATTGGCGATCTCGTTCATGAACGAGATGCGCGTGGCGAGCATCGCGTTCGCCGCGTACTTGGTGAGCTCGGCCGAGCGCGCGCTCATGACGAGGATGCGCTCCCGGTTGCGCTGGAACGGCGCGTAGAGCTGGCGCAGAAGCGCGATCGCGCGCTCGTCCTCGGCGCCGACGATGACGCGGTCGGGCCGCATGAAGTCCTCGACCGCCGCGCCTTCCTTCAGGAACTCCGGGTTCGAGACCACCGCGAAATCGATGGCCGCGCCACGCCTTTGCAGCTCGAGGTCTAGGGTCTCCTTGACCTTGTCCGCGGTGCCGACCGGCACGGTCGACTTGGTGGCGATGACCTTGTACGCGGACATCGAGCGCCCTATGGCGCGCGCCGCGGCGAGCACGTACTGCATGTCGGCCGAGCCGTCCTCGCCGGGCGGCGTGCCGACCGCGATGAGCTGCAGCTCGCCGTGCGCCACGCTCGCAGAGACGTCGGTCGAAAACCGCAGGCGGCCGGCCTGCTCATTGCGGCGCACGATCGGCTCGAGTCCCGGCTCGAAGATGGGGATCTTGCCCTCGTTCAGCGAAGCTATTTTGCGCTCGTCGACATCCAGGCAGAAAACCGAGTTGCCGGCGTCGGCGAGGCAGGCTCCGGTCACCAGCCCTACGTAGCCGGTTCCGATGACGGTGATGTTCATGCGAGTTTCATGGGGCTAGGTCGAATTCCTCGGTGCGCCGCGGCGGATAGGTTTCCCAGCCGCCGCAGGCGGGGCAGCGCCAGTGGAACTGGCGCGCCTTGAAGCCGCAGGTCTCGCAGCGGTAGCGCGCAAGCCGGCGGGTGTGGCCGTGCACCAGGTTGCGCACCAGCTCGAGATCCCGGCGCTTGTCCGGCGACGCGGCGGCGATGATTTGCGCCTCGAGCAGCCGATCCAGCCCAAGCAGCGTCGGATTGCGGCGCAGCTCGTCGCGCACCAGCGTGTAGGCCTGCTCGTGCCCCTTCAGCTCGAGCGTCTGCTGGAACACGGTGTCGAGAAGATCGAGCGAGGGATAGCGCTCCAGGTACCCGGCGAGCAGCCGCAAGCCGTCTTCATCGCGTCCCAGGTCCCGGTAAGCCTCGAGCAGGCGCTGGGCGACGAGCGCGATGTAGGATGGGTTCTGCGACTCGATGCGCTTCCAGTGCTCTACGGCGTTTTCCAGGCGGCCGGCTTCCCGTTCCAGGTCTCCGAGCTGCAGGCTGGCGCGCACGCACTTGCGGTTGGCATCGAGCGCGGCCTCCAGGTGCTGGCGCGCGACATCGGGCCGTGACTGCGCGGCCTCGGAGGCGGCGAGCTCGCAGTAGTACTGCGCGAGATCGCGCGGGTCGGATTCGACCTGCCGGGTCATCTCGATGGCGCGCGGCCAGTCCTTCTCCTGCTCGTAGATCTCGAGCAGATGGCGCCGCGCCGCGGGGGCCTGCGGGCTCTTCTCGAGCTTGCTGAAGACTTCCTCGGCCCGGTCGAGGATGCCGGCCTTGAGATAGTCCTGGCCGAGCTCGGCGAGCGCGATCATCTTCTGGTCGTCGGCGAGGTCGGGCCGCTCTAGCAGGTTCTGGTGCATGCGGATGGCGCGGTCGTATTCGCCTCGGCGACGAAACAGGCTCCCCAGCGCGAAATGCAGCTCGATGGTCTCCGGGTCGACCTTCACCACCTCGATGAAGGCCTCGATCGCCTTGTCGGGCTGCTCGTTGAGCAGGAAGTTCAGCCCCGTGAAGTACGACCGCGGCAGCGCCCGCGACTCCGACACGATCTGCTTGATGTCGATGCGCGCCGCGACCCAGCCCAGGCCGAAAAACAGCGGAAATCCCAGCAGCCACCAGTATTCGAACTCCATGCTAGAGCGGCGGCACGGGTGGCGGCGCCGGTTCAGCCTCGGAAGCGCGGTGGCGCAGCCTGGAGATCTCTCTTCGTTGGCGAAACAGCGTGGTCAGCAGCGCGAGCACTCCGAACAGGGCGCCGGCGGCGAAAAAGCCGAACAGCAGAAGGATGAGCGGCGCCTGGAGCGACAGGTCGAAGTAGAACTTCAGGGTTACCGGCTCGACGTTCTTCGCGCCGAACGCGATCAGCAGCACGAACACGAGGAGGCGGATCGTCCAGGTGACGATACGCATGACCCGCCTGCCGGGGCCTCAGCGAACCGGCTGCGAGGCGCGCTGCGGCGCCGGTGCCGCGGACTCCTCGTTGGCCTGGTCGACCCGCTCGCGCAGCTCCTTGCCGGCCTTGAAGTGCGGCACGTACTTCTCGGGTACCTGCACTCTCTCGCCCGACTTGGGATTGCGCCCGGTGCGCGGAGGCCGGTAGTTGAGCCCGAAGCTGCCGAAGCCGCGGATCTCGATGCGATTGCCGGCGAGCAGTGCCTGCGTCATCGCATCGAGAATCATCTTCACCGCGTACTCCGCGTCCTTCGCGACCAGTTGCGGATAGCGCTGAGCCAGGCGCGCGATCAGTTCCGACTTGGTCATGGCTATCCTTCCCCCCTCCATGGCACGTCCTTTCCCGTGCTCGCCCGCTTACTGCTCGGGCTTACTGCCCTTGTCCAGCTTCGCGCGCAACAGCGCCCCGAGGTTGGTGGCGCCGGCGCTCGCGGCCGCGTTCTCGGTGCGCAGCTGCTTCATGGCCTCGGTCTCCTCGGAGAGGTCCTTCGCTTTTACCGAAAGGTTGATCGATCGGTTTTGCGGTCGACGTTGATGATCATCGCCTGCACCGGATCGCCGTCCTTCAGATGCGCGCGCAGGTCGTCCACGCGGTCGCGCGAGAACTCGGAGGCGCGCAGGTAGCCCTCGACGTCGCCCATCAGCGCGACGATCGCGCCCTTCGCGTCGACCGACTTCACGGTGCCGCTCACCACGCTGTTCTTCTCGTGGCTGGCGATGAAATTGGTGAACGGGTCGCCTTCGAGCTGCTTCACGCCGAGGGAGATGCGCTCGCGCTCGACGTCGATGGACAGCACGACCGCCTCCACGTCCTCGCCCTTCTTGAAGTTCTTGACCGCCTCTTCGCCGGGCGCCGACCACGACAAGTCCGAGAGGTGCACCAGGCCGTCGATGCCGCCGGGCAGGCCGACGAACACGCCGAAGTCGGTG
>Ga0156283_1222_pt1 | contig 14183 bp, 11 predicted proteins | sample RifCSPlowO2_12_FD_107932 | JGI IMG/M metagenome (GOLD analysis project Ga0156283, IMG submission 107932) | Betaproteobacteria bacterium RIFCSPLOWO2_12_FULL_65_14 | reverse complement strand
CAGGCGCGCACCATCCGCATCCCGGTGCACATGATCGAGACCATCAACAAGATGAACCGCATCAGCCGGCAGATCCTGCAGGAGACCGGCCAGGAGCCCGACCCGGCGACGCTCGCGCAGCGCATGGAGATGCCCGAGGAGAAGATCCGCAAGATCCTCAAGATCTCCAAGGAGCCGATCTCGATGGAGACGCCGATCGGCGACGACGACGACTCGCACCTCGGCGATTTCATCGAGGACCAGTCGACGCTCGCGCCGTCGGACGCCGCGACCTTTGCCAGCCTCAGGGACGTTACCAAAGAGGTTCTCGACACCCTGACCCCGAGGGAGGCGAAAGTGCTGCGCATGCGCTTCGGCATCGAGATGTCGACCGACCACACGCTGGAGGAAGTCGGCAAGCAGTTCGATGTCACCCGCGAGCGCATACGCCAGATCGAGGCGAAGGCGCTGAGGAAGCTGCGGCACCCCTCGCGCTCGGAACGACTGAAAAGCTTCCTGGATCAGGAAGGGTAAAAAAGAAGGGCCGCCGAAAGCGGCCCTTCTGGTTTATAAGGCGCGATACGGGCCGGTAGCTCAGCCGGTCAGAGCAGGGGACTCATAATCCCTTGGTCCCTGGTTCGAATCCAGGCCGGCCCACCAGTTTTTTCGCTCTAGAAATCGACGGCCTGCTGTTCGCGCAGCAGGCTTTCTAGCCCGTCGGGCAGCAGGCGATGCAGCGCTCTCGTCGATCTGCGGACGGGTAGCATGAGCTTGCGTGGCGTGAACGAAAAGACGCTGGAGCCCGGGACATTAATTGCACAGGCCGGATGGCGCCCCGGCTTGACCAAGGGAATTGACTCTCCAAGGCGCCGCCGATGGAGGGATGGCTGGCAGTTGCAATGTCAAAATTCATGCTTGGCATGACTGGGTGTTCGACGACAAGAACCTGCCTAACTGGAAGGACAAGTTCCGGTACCCAACGAAGCTGGACAACCACGGGTGAGCTCGGGAGTTTCTGCGTCGAAATGATAAATACAGAAAGAAGTGGAAGGAGCTTCTTAAGACGGAACAGACCTTGATAACAAAGTATGGGCCGCAAGAGACCTGGACGAAGGAGGTACACGTACAAAAGGACGTCTGGTTTTTTCAGCGTCGTATCGAAGATGATGAAACGATTGCCGAGGGGACTCGGTGGATACTAAAGCTGAACGCTTTCCTGCAAGCCAGCCATCGCGAGGGTATGGGGCTGGAGTGGTGTTTGGAGCGGATGGAGGATCCTGATCTACCTGCGCCTCAAGCAGGGGCCATTTCAGATTTCTCCGCGACCATGCCGCGTTTAATCCGCGATTTTTGATCCGCATCAATTCCGTCCGGTACTCCCAGTGATACCCCGAACGGGCATGCCCTACAGTAGCAGGGTAGTCACACTTCGTATAAGAAGTTGCGATTCCCTTCGGACGCGAAGCTGAGGATGCGAAGCTGAGGAAGAGAGATATCCACTTACTAGAGGTCCCTGCCATGGTGTCATTTAGCCGAAGTTGTCTTTCTACCGCCACCCTCCGCGATGCGCTAGCGCTGACCAAGCTCGCGCTTATTGCCTTGGCAATGGGGGCAATAACATTCACACCAGTGCCGAGCGCTTACGCGTCCGATTATCCGAACCGGCCCATCCGCCTGATCATCGGCTTCCCACCTGGCGCCGCGGCTGACGTAAGCGCGCGGATACTGGCGCATCCCATGAGCCAACAGCTCGGGCAGCAGGTAGTGGTAGAGTCCCGCCCCGGGGCGGGCAGCAGTATCGCCGCGCAATATGTTGTTCGCGCGCCCAACGATGGCTATACGCTGTTTCTAGGCTCCTCGGCGAACCTCACCAACCACATCATCACGCCTGATCTTACGTTCGATTTTACGAAGGACTTTGCGCCTATCTCCCTCGTAACGAGCTTGCCGCTGATCCTTGTCGTGCATCCGTCTATCGGCGTCTCCACAGTCCCAGAGTTGATCGCGCTCGCCAAATCAAAGCCGGGTCAAATCCACTATGCTTCGGCCGGTAACGGCAGTGCGCCGCACCTAGCGGGCGAACTGTTCAACGTGCGCGCTGGCGTGAAACTGCTGCATGTACCCTACAAGGGCAGTCCGCCGGCAGTAACTGATTTGCTGGCCGGGCGAGTCCCGGTCATGTTCTCGCCTGCCTCTACGGTGGTGCCGCATATTGCGGCCGGAAAGCTCAAAGCGCTGGCATCGACTGGAGCCAAACGGCCGGCGATCGCTGCCGATTTGCCGACCATGGTGGAGGCTGGGCTCGCGGGATTCGAGACCACAATCTGGTACGGCCTGATGGCGCCCGCCGGTACGCCCAAGGAAGTGATAGAGAAGGTTGCGAGTGCCGCGAACGCCGCACTAAAGGGCGATGAAACGATCGTCAATCTTAGGAGGCAGGGAATCGAGACGATTGGCAGCACTCCGAACGAGTACGCTAGCTTCATCGAGCGGGAATTGAAGAAATGGACGGCGACAGCCGACGCTGCCGGCCTGAAGCAGTAAGGTGAGGGGAAACGCCGTCGATTGAATTCAATAAGAGCCGCTCTAGAGGAACCAGTGTGAACGCACGCCACGCGAACGGCGGCGGGGTGGTGCACTCTTCCTCGGGCCGTCTTGGCGCTCTTTTCGGCGAACCACCATCGCTTATCCAAGGGTTTACGTCGTGCAGCCGGTTCGCAAGCGAGCCCGGACATGCGCCACAGCTTTCGAGCCGCTCTACGGCTTCGTTGCAAGCAACTAGCAAAAGCAGAAGGCGTTTAAGCAGAACTACGCAACACGGACATGCGACTCTGCGGGCATGTTGGTCCGCAGACAGTGGCGCAGTTCACCGCCCGCTGTTTCTCGTTGGAGTCGTCAGCGACTTAAGTGGTCGAATTTCCAGTACGGGATTGTGTGATGCCAAAGCGCAGTGTTGCGGTTGAAACGGTCGCTGAGGCCTACCTCAAACTGCTGGGAGCGCGCGGCATTGAACATCTATTCGCCAATGCCGGTACGGACTTTGCCTCTATTGTGGATGCCTTGGCCAACGCACAACAGACTGGCGCCAAGGTCCCGCGTGCGATTGCCGTGCCGCACGAGTCGGTCGCAGTTGGAATGGCACATGGCTACTACCTGGTTTCAGGCAGGATGCAGGCAGTGATGGTGCATGTCAGCATCGGTACAGCCAATGGCCTGTGCGGATTGATGAACGCCGCTCGCGAGAACGTTCCGATCCTGTTCACGGCGGGACGTACGCCAATTACCGAACGCGGCATGGCTGGCAGTCGCTCCATCAAGATTCATTGGGCGCAAGAACTGTTTGATCAAGCCGCCATGGTGCGGGAGGTGGTGAAGTGGGATTACGAGCTGCGCTATGGCTCTCAAATCGAGACAGTGGTCGATCGGGCAATCGCGATTGCCATGCAGGAGCCGCGCGGGCCGGTTTATCTTTCGCTGCCCCGGGAAGTGTTAGCGGAGCGGATGCAAAGTTTGGAGTATGAGCACCCAACCCGCGTTCAGCCCAGCGCCGATGCAGAACCGGACATGAACGCCATCTCTCGGGCGGCAAAGATTCTGAGTAGTGCGCGAAATCCGCTGATCATTGCCGGCGCGGTCGGTCAGGATACGAGAGGAGTCCGCCACCTTGCTCGCCTCGCCGAACAGTTCGCACTACCGGTGATCGAGTTTTGGACTTCCTATCTCGGGCTGCCCAGCAACCATCCCATGCATCTTGGCTATCAGATCAGGCCCTGGCTCGCCGATGCGGATGCGGTTCTAGTACTCGACAGCGCTGTTCCCTGGACGCCGGACACCGATGCCCCAAACGAAACCTGCAAGATTATCGCTATGGGTGGAGATCCCCTTTATAGCCGCTATCCGATCCGCAGTTTCCCTGCCGACATCGCGATCGCCGCACCGCTGCGGACTGGCTTGCCGGCGCTAATTGAAGCGATGGCGCGCAGATCGCCGGAGCAGGCCGCTGCGATGGAGGCTCGGCGTGCGCGCATCACTCAGACCCACGACCGGATCTGGGCAGAGGCGCGCAATAGGGTCGAAGCCGTTCGCGGGCATGGCCCGGGCATGAGCAAAGTGTGGGTAAGTCGTTGCCTCGATCAGGCGAAGGCCGATAACGCGATCGTGTTCAGCGAATACCCGGTGGATCGTTCGGTAATGACGTTCTCGCATCCCGGCACGTTTTTCGACCAATGCTCGGCGGCCGGGCTCGGTTGGGGTGTGGCCGCCGCGCTCGGCGCCAAGCTAGCTTGTCCCGAACGCGAAATCATCGCGTGCGTCGGCGACGGGGCGTATATCTTTGCCAATCCGGTCGCTTGTCATCAGGTAGCCGAAGCGCTGCACCTTCCAATTCTCATCATTGTCTTCAACAACGGAAGGTGGGACGCGGTCCGCTGGGCGACGACCTCGATGTATCCGAATGGCCACGCGGTACAGGCTAATCAGATGCCCCTCACGTCGCTCGAACCGTCGCCTCGATACGAGACGGTGGTCGCAGCGTCTGGCGGATACGGCGAACGCGTGGAGACGCCGGACGCGCTGCCCGGTGCATTGGTAAGAGCGCTCAAGGTCGTGCGCGAGGAAAAGCGCCAAGCGCTGCTGAACGTGCTGTGCATTTGATATCCATCGGGCAAGAACGATTGAGTGAATTGCAATATGGGAAAAGCGGACAAGATTTTCGGGCCCTCTTAAAGGCGCTCGCGGCCCCGCATAGCGCGCGCGTGGCTGTTTGGCGGCCCTCGGGTGCGGAGACAGAACGAGGGGGACTTCAACGGGCATAGGAACCTGAAAGAAGCAGGAGGCTCAAACGTTGAGCGCTTCATTTACCCAACCGCCGCCGGACCGCTGCAGTGTTTTCTCTCGAACGTAGATCGTGTTGGCGCCGCATGGCATTCGCCCCACTGCGCAGCACATTCGCACTGACGATTGCTCAATTCAAGCTGTTTTCGGAGTCACGCCACTCCGTGTGGCGCTATACGTGTGAGGTGATTCCAGGCGCAGTCCTCGAGCAAGGCCTCGACTGCGCGCTAAGCGCGCCGTGGCCTTATAACAGGCAGCCGGCTCTTCTGACCTATCGACCATGATAGGGCGCGCTCAGCGGAGCCGCTGCTGCACGGGCCGGCGCTTGCTCTCGTTTCACTGTCTATGACGGACATCGATCGCTATCCCGATGGGGGCGCGTCGGACAGCAGAGTTACTGATGGCTGTCCAGTCCGCCGCAATAGCGGGTCAACTCCAGTTGAGGTTGAAAGTAAAGGCTTAGATGCAAGAGTCCTGGCCGATGACGTGCTGCGCAAGATCGGGCGCAATGTGGTGCTTTTCCAGCAGATTGAAGGCCTACTTAAGTTCCTTGTCGCTAATCAGCGTGTGGACGGCACCAGAGCCAACTTTATCGAGCGTCACCGGCGGCGCGCTGAAGAGGTGCAGAAGCAAACGATGGGCGTGCTGGTCCAACGATACACGGATGCAGTCTTATCGGACGCTGGCGAGCCTCTAACCGAGCAAGAAAACGTAACTGAAGCTTGGATGTCAATTAGCTTCACCATTAAGGGCGACGGCGATTTCTACGAGTCACTGCCGGCCAAGCTGAAGCTGATGGTCGATGAACGCAACAACTTGGTCCATCATCTCCTTTCTGGATGGCAACCAGATTCTCCCAAGTACCTGGCGGCGGCGCGGGAGGTTGATTAACGTGCCCGGGTGGGCATTGAAAATGGTCCTGCTCAGTACTAACTACGCAGGCGAGATAACAAGCGTACACGAGAGCTTTAGGCTGGTGGCGGGAACCCGACCAGTGGCCGAATCTCCTGCCGATTAACTAACGATAATCCCCATTATCGATCGCTAATTCAACGGATGTATGCAGCGGCTGCCGCACGAAGATGCGATCCCACGTGCCTGCCCAGCTCATCCAGCAAGAGGAGCGCTGAATGTCTCACAGCAGTGAAGTTCTCTCTGAAGGTCTCGTCCTCGAGCGCGAAGGCGGCGCTCTGACGATCACCATCGACCGTCCGAACGATCAGAACCGGCTAAGCCCTGAGGTGATCGCGCGTTTGGGCACGCTCGCCGAAACCTTGCGCGACGACAGCAGCACCAACGTTGTGGTGATCACCGGCGGCAGCAGCAGTATTTTCTCGCTCGGCATCCTCAATCCAGCAATCCGCGCGAGCTACTCGAAAGACGACATCGTTCGCCTTGTGCGACGCGCCAACGCGGTGTTCGACGCAATCGAGGCGCTGCCGCAGATCATCATCGCAGCGATCAACGGCAAGATGCTCGCCGGCGCGGTCGAGCTCGCGCTCGCCTGCGACCTACGCTACGCCGCGTCGTCTGCCACCATGGCCATGCCGGAGGCAACCTGGGGAGGCTTTCCCGGCGCCGGTGCGCCGGTGCGTCTCCCACTGCTTGTAGGCAGGGCGCGCGCCTTAGAGCTCATCTGCACGGGCCGCGAGATCGACGCGCAGGAGATGGAGCGCCTCGGCCTTGCGCAGGGTGTCTATCCTCAAGACAAATTCGCGGAAGCCGTGCGGCAGCTCACCAACCGCATCGCGGCAAGCGGTCCGCTGGCGATGCGCGGGGCGAAGCGCATCATGGCCGCCCGGCAGGAACCTGGCTTTCGTTCAGCGCGAGAGCTCTCGGACGCGCTGCGCTACGCCTTGGAGTGGAGTACAGACGTGGACGAGGGGATCGCCGCGCACCGCGAGAACCGTAAGCCGAAGTTCACCGGCCGTTAAGCGGATTGCGACGTGCACCAGGCTGTTAGATCGGCCGGGAGGTCGATGTCCATGCCGAGCGCCTCGCACGCGTGGATACGGACCTCGTACCCTAGGCTCCGTGCATGCTCGGCGTGGTTCTGCAGGCTATCGGCGCCGAACCAGAAGAGATCGGCGCGTGCTGGCGCCAGGGCAAACACGTTGGTGCCGCGTCCGCGCCCATCCGGCACGAGCACGCACACCGGCGCGTCGGACAGCGCACTTGCTACCGCCGCGAGCCGCGCTGCGGACACCCGTGGAAGATCCGTTGGCACCACCATAAGCCCTTCCGCGCCAGCGTTGATGGCGTGGCTCGCCGCCGTTGTTAGGGCGGCATTCAGCCCCGCGGGCTGCGCGCCTTCTAGAACAATTGTGGTGCGCATTGCGCCAAGCTGCCCGACGGCCGAGGAACTCGTCACGATTACGGTGCGTTCGGCACCGAAGCACGCGATGGAAGCCTCGATCGTCTGAAGCGCGAGCTGAAGATTCAGCGAGTGGCGCTGGCCGTCCGACAGAACACTGGTCAGCCGCGACTTGCCCAGATTCGGATCCTTGACCGGGATGAGCGCAAAGATCTTCATTGCGCGGACGGCGCGCCGCCGAACAGGTCCAGGCAGCTGCGAGCGAGACGCACCCGATCTGCGGTGCTGCGCATCAAAATGTCGGTAGCTACCGCTCGAATGCCTAGCGCCTGGATGTCGTTCGCGAAACCGGCATCGGCATGGTCGATGACAAGCACATCGATCAAGCCGGCGTAGTAGCGCGCGATCTCCAGCGGCGAGGGCTCGAGGCCGAGCTCCCCCATGATTTTCGCCGCCGGTCCCTTGAGCGCCCGGCCGCAGACGATGGGCGAGGCTGCCACGATGGACGGTGCGCGGCGCAGTTGTTCGCGCATGCCCCGGATCGCGAGGATCGGCGCCACGCTGAGGTAAGGGTTCGACGGGCAGATCAGAACGCCCAAGTCGTCTCCGGTGTTGACGACCACGGTGAGCGCGTCGGGCGGCAGCGTTCGGGCAAGGCCGTCCGCCAGCTTCGCACCGCCGACGCCACCTGCAAGTGCGACGATCATCGGAAAAGGTCGCCAAGCAGCGGGCGGTGCAGCACCCGCGCTGTGCCGTCGTGCCGCGACCACCTGCCGCCGTGGATCAGCACTGCCGGGCGTCCTTCCGCCGCTTGCCTCGTCCCTCAGCGCCCGTGCCACCAACGACCGCGATGATGTGCTTTTCAGTGCTCAACAGCGACCTGACCGTAGAGCGTCGTGCGTTGCCGCGGCTCGCGCCCGGCGCCGCGAATCAGCGCCTCCATCCTCTCCAGAGCAAGCCCCTGGCCGTGCTCGCTGCCCGCCGCGCGGGAGATGCTTTCGTCCATAAGCGTGCCGCCCATATCGTTGACCCCAGCGTGCAGGCACGCCGCTGCGCCCTCGACTCCGAGCTTCACCCAGGAGGCCTGGATGCGCGTAATCACGGGATGTAGTGCGAGCCGGGCGACCGCGTGCATCAGCAGCGCCTCGCGCCAGGTTGGCCCGCGCCGAGCCCCGCCCTTCAGATACATCGGCGCTTCCATGTGGACGAACGGCAGCGGCACGAACTCAGTGAAGCCGCCGGTACGCGCCTGTAGATCGCGTATGAGAAGAAGATGAGCCGCCCAGGCGCGCGTGCGCTCCACGTGGCCAAACATAATGGTCGCCGTCGTCTGGATGCCGAGGCGATGGGCCGCCGCGATCACCTCCATCCATTCTCCCGCAGAGAGCTTGTCCGGGCAGATCCTGCGGCGAACGTCGTCATCAAGAATCTCCGCTGCCGTGCCGGGAAGTGACCCGAGCCCGGCATCGCGCAGCCTGCCGAGAAAGCGTTCCACGCTCGTGCCGAGCGTGCGGGCGCCGTGGGTGATTTCCAGCGGAGAAAACGCATGCACGTGCATCGTGGGAACGGCCTCCTTGGCTGCTCGCAGGAGCGCGAGATACGTCTCACCCGTGTACGCCGGATGTATGCCGCCCTGCATGCAAACTTCGGTGGCACCGCGATCCCAAGCCTCTCGGACACGGCTCGCAACCTCCTCGAGGGCGAGGTCGTAAGGTCGGCCGCGCAGCGCCTGCGCCGTCTTGCCCTTAGAGAAGGCGCAAAACTGGCAGCGGAACGCGCAGATGTTGGTGTAGTTAATGTTGCGGTTGACGACATAGCTCACTTCATCACCGCAGGTATATTTTCGCAGGGCATCAGCTGCCGCGATGACAGCCTCGCACTCCGCATCGCGAGCGGCGAAGAGCTGCACGATATCCGCCTCGCCGAGCCGCTCGCCGGCGGCGACGCGCATGAGGAGCGGGTCGAGCGCCGCGTCCCTCGCTAACACAGCCGCTCTGCGAGGGGGCGCAACAGCGAGCCCCGGGCTCCAGGCGTCCGTTCGTGCGTAGCCCTCCGAATCGATCGCCGCGAGCACCTTTGACCCGGTTCTGCGATCCAGCCATTTATCGGCTTCGAGTGCATAGGAGGGGTACACGGCCAGCCGTTCAACTGGAACCAACCCCGCGGCGCGCGTGGCTTGCTCCAGGACGCCGATCTGCGGCCACGCGTAGTCGGGGTTTACGTAGTCGTCGGTGACCGGCGAAATACCGCCCCAGTCGTTGATGCCCGCCTGCAAGAGTTCCGGAAAACCCTTATGACCCAGGTTCGGCGGCACCTGGATGTTCGCCTGCGGCCCGAGTACGACGCGGGCGGCGGCGACCGTCCATAGCAGGTCGGCTAAGGACGGTTCGGAATGCTCGCGCATCCGAGTGTCGACGTTGGCACGGAAATTCTGCACGATAACTTCCTGCAGATGACCGTGCTGGGCGTGCGTATCGCGCAGAGCGATGAGGGCCTCTATTCGCTCGAGCCGAGTCTCGCCGATGCCGATCAGAATGCCCGAAGTGAAGGGAATCCGCGCCCGGCCGGCCGCGTCGATGCATTCCAGGCGCACTGAGGGCTGTTTGTCCGGGCAGCCATGGTGCGGGCCGCCCGGCAAGCACAGCCGCTCGGTTACGCTTTCCAGCATCAGCCCCATGGAAACGGTGACTGGCCGTAGCGCACGCATGTCCGCTTTGGTCAGCACGCCGGCATTGACGTGGGGCAGAAGCCCGGTGTCTTTCAGCACGAGCTCGCAGCAGGCGGCGAGATACTCGGCGGTCGAGCGGTAGCCTAGCGCCGAAAGCGCTTCTCTTGCCGCGGAATGCCGCGCCTCCGGGCGATCGCCCAGCGTGAAGAGCGCCTCGCGGCAGCCCACTTCGCGACCGAGGCGCGCGATCTCGATGACTTCTTCTGGCAACAGGAAGGGATGATCGACCTGCTTTGGCCCGCGCACGAAGGTGCAGTAACCACAGGTATTGCGGCAGAGGCGAGTAAGCGGGATGAAGACCTTGCGCGAATAGCTGACGCGCGGGCCATGTCCGGCTGCGCGCAGCGCTCGCGCTTGCGCAAGCAGTTCGTCGGGCGGGCAGCGCCCGAGGCGCGCAAGGAGGTAGGCCGCTTCCATTCGCATGGGCGCAGCCATGATTTATTGCTCGATGTTCAGCTTGGCGTCCTTGATAAGCTTGCCCCACTTGTCGTGCTCGGCGCGGATGAAGGCGTCGAATTGCTGCGGCGTGCTGCCGACCAGCTCGATTGCCTGCTCGCCTAGCTTCGTCCGGATGTCCTGGTCTTTGATCGCGCTGAGGATCTCTTTGTTCAGGCGCGAGATCACTTCTGGAGGCGTGCCGGTGGGCACTACCATGCCAATCCACGCCCCGGAATTGAGCTGCGGATAGCCCGCCTCGGCCATCGTCGGCACGTTCTGCATAGCACGCGAGCGCTGCGTCCCGGTGACCGCGAGGCCCTTCACCTTCCCGCCGCGCATCTGCGGCACGGCCGCGCTGGCGGCGAACACGAGCAGCTGAATTTGCTCGCCCATGAGCGCTGCGAGCGCGGGCGCGCCGCCCTTGTACGGCACATGCAGAAGGTCGACTCCGGCAAGCAGCTTAAACTGCTCGGCAGCGAGGTGCCCGGAGCTGCCCGCGCCGACGGAGCCGTACGCGATGGCGCCCGGCTTCGCCTTGGCCATCTTGACGAGATCCGGGATCGAATTGGCTGGGAACGTGGGAGGCACCGCGAAGACGAGGGGAATATTGCCGATTAGCGACACCGGCATGAAATCCTTGAAGATATCGAAGCGTAGGCCCTTGTAGATGTGCGGGTTTACGGCGTGCGTATCGAACGCCATCAGTACGGTATAGCCGTCGGCGGGGGCCCGGGCAACCTCCGCCGTCCCGATCGAGCCGCCCGCTCCACCACGGTTCTCAATGATGATCGGCTGTCCGAGCGACTCGGACATCTTCTGCCCCAGGGTGCGGGCGACGATGTCGACGACCCCGCCCGGCGGGAACGGCACCACGGCGCGCACCGGCTTGTTGGGATAGTCCTGACCGAGCGCGGTGCTGGCGGCGACCACCGTCACGCCTGCGATCCAGCAACCTATGAACTTCTTCAATCGGAGGTTCATCGAGTTTTCTCCTAGGTCAAAAGCGCAACAGTATGTCTTCGAGCGACTTGCGCGGGCGCAGCTTCGCCGCGGCATCCGCGTAACCGATGGTGATGAATCCCTGTGGTTCCCAGTCCGGCGGCAAGCCGAGCACGGCGCGAACGGTTTGAGCACAAAATAACGGTGCGCACATCCAGCACGAGGCGAGGCCGGCTGCGTGCGCCGCCAAGGCGATGTTTTGGCCCGCCATCGCGGTCGCCTGCACCGCCATTACGTACTCGGCATGCTGTCGCCCAGAGTCGGGATAGCAATCCATGTCCTTCATCGAGAGGGCGACCAATACCAGCACCGGGACACCCACCAGCCGTGCGCGTGAGCGCGCGACATCGCGCTCGATCAACTCCGGCGCGTCGCCGTCCCGGTTGCGATCGCTGCGCAGGCGCTCGCCCATGGCCGTCACGAGCTGTTCGCGTGTGCGGGCGGTATCAATGAGCGCCAGGCGGGCGGGCTGCCGGTTATGCGGTGAAGGCGCGCTGAGCGCGCAGGCGAGTATCTCCTCCAGTGTCCTCCGCAAGATGTCATGCGCCCGATAGCGGCGTACCGAGCGGCGTGACTGCGCGAGTTGCTGGAACTCGGCCAAGGACGTTGCGCAAGAGTTCCGGTCAGCGGTGACGGATGGCAGGGAAGACCTTCTTCGCGAAAAGATCTACGGTCAGGGCCGGATCAGCGGCCAGGCTCACGGTCAGCATCAGGCGCTTCGCGCCGGCCTGCTGGGCGGCCTCGAGCTGCGTCAGACATTCGTCCGGTGTGCCGCAGATGGAGAGCCGCCGGGAGAGGTAGTCGTACAGTCCTAGCTCACGCACGAGGCGGATGTCGGCGTCACCCGGCCGGGTGCTGTAGCGACGGCGTAGCTCGAGCAGAGGCTCCCGGTACTGCTGCGGAACGCCACGCTTCTCGAGGTCCTTGGTGCCGATCACATATCCCGCAAGAAAGGCGAGCATCGCACCGACCTTCGCCCGCGCCACCTCGCCGTCGATGTGGCAGTCGAGCGCGGCGATCTGCCAGACTTCCACGTCGTCGGGCCGGCGGCCGGCATCCCGCATGGCGTCGGCTACGATCGCTTCGGATTCGCGGATGTTCTCCGCCCCGAGGCCATAGTTGATGAACGCGCCGTCGGCGCGGGCGCCGGCCTCACGTAGTGACTTAGGGTGCGAAGCCGCAACAAAGACCTTCGGTACACGCTTTACCCAAGGAATATGTGCCGTGCCGCCGCGATATTCCGCCGGAGACCCAGTGAGCAGCGTCTTAATAAATGAAACGCCTTCTCCGAGCGTCGCGGCCGTCGTTTTCTCCGTAATCCCTACATTTCGGGTTCCGCTGTGCCCGGCACCGATACCGAGAATTGCCCGCCCGGCCGACACGAGGTCGAGAGAAGCCGTAGCCGATGCTGTCACAGCCGGGTGACGCGAAGTGAGGTTAGTAACACATAATGCAACCGAAGGTCGCTGCGTCTCTTGCGCGACGATTGTTGCGGCGACCCATGGATCCATTGCATTGCCTGGTGTATCGGCAATACCGATCATGTCGTACCGGTGATGCTCGGCTAGCTGCGCAAGCTTGCGAGTCAGGTCGACGTTGAACGGCCAAAAAAAGAAACCGATCTGCATGTCATCACCCCGAAAATCGCAACGCTGTCGGCACCGAGTAAAAGGAGAACGGTGCTGTGCGGGCGCAGTCTAACTGCGCGTTCGAACGCCTACAACCAGTAAACCTTTAATCGAAATTTGCACAGCGGATTTCGGGGGTAGGTGAGCGGGGCGGCGGAATAAATTACCTCCCCGTTGGTATGCTTAGACCGCTCGTGCTTGCAAGTTTATTTTTGGTCGACGGTCACTTTAGCGCCCCGGATAATCTTCCCTACCTTATTGTCTCGGAGCGTATGAGTTCGCTGAACTGCTGTGGGCTTCCAAGTATTGGCTGAAGACCCTGTGCGACGAGGCTTCGTTCACGAAGCGTCGGATCAGAGAATATTTTATTAGGGTCGCTATTTATCTTGGCGATCACCTCAGGCCCGTCGGCGAAACTATCCCAAAGCATAGCCTCAAAACCTGGCACGCCGGACTCCGATATTGTCGGAATCGAGGGCCGTTGGGTGCTGCGCTGACCAGTGCCGACGCGAATCATGCGAAGTCGACCTGCTTTGGATTTGGGCGGTCGCGATACTCAGCGCAGCGAACATCATTTGAATATGTCCGCCGGAGATCCGCCATCGCAGGCCCATGATGCGGCGCACAAAAGCCTACCGGGCTACCCGCGGGCCTGGGCCGCTTGCCGGGCCGGTGAGCCCGTGATCAAATATCACGACCTAGTCGCTCAAAGGAGGAGTTCCAGTGCTGCAGTCTCTTCGACGGGCAATTTCATTCGGTGTCCTTATTTCCCTGGCTTCCGCCGCTGCCGTCGGCCAGCAGTTCCCTGGTAAACCGGTCACGCTCGTTGTTCCCTGGCCAGCCGGAGGGGGCAGCGATATTTTGATGCGATTGATTGCTGACGCCTCGTCCGGGCCGCTTGGTCAGCCCATCGTCGTAGTCAACAAGCCCGGAGCCGGCGGATCGCTAGGGCTTCGCGAGGTCGCTTCGGCCGCCCCCGATGGCCATACCGTCAGCATGATTGCCACCGGATTTATCGCACAGCAGTATGCGAATCTCAATGCGCCGGGGCTCGCTGAGTACGACATCGTCGCCTATGTAGGCACGGACCCGGCGGCATTGTCTGCAGGTGCGGGGACCGGATGGAAGACGCTCTCGGATTTCGTAAATGCAGCAAAGCAAGCTCCTGGCAAATACCGCAACGGCAATGATCAGCCAGGCGGAAGTTCTTACTTGGCCATCGCCCTGATGGAGCGGGCGCTCGGCGTGAAAGTCGTGCGAGTTC
>Ga0156283_1068_pt1 | contig 14418 bp, 16 predicted proteins | sample RifCSPlowO2_12_FD_107932 | JGI IMG/M metagenome (GOLD analysis project Ga0156283, IMG submission 107932) | Betaproteobacteria bacterium RIFCSPLOWO2_12_FULL_65_14 | reverse complement strand
ATGCCGGCTGTCATCGAATGTGTAATCAATACGGTGATTGATGACGGAATAGGCCGCCACGCGTTTTGACCCCGCAGTGATCTGCGACACGGAATCAAAGGTCAGGACGATCAGAACAATAAACGCGACGCCCGTTACCCAGATGGCGGCCTTGCGCCAAAAGGATTCAGACGCCCACCACGGACCAGCGGTCATGGTTTTTCCTCCGTCTTCATCGGTTATGAACCCTTGTACCTGCGTCGTCGCACTCGGTTCCCGCAGGATGCGTTGCCGTGCACAAACGCCAGATGGCATGTCGTGCTAACAGATATCCGGCCAGCATCAAAACAACTATGCCTGCCCATACCGGGCTGTTGAACAAATGAGTCGCCCGCGCCAGAAGCAGAACGCATATAGATAGTGCGCCATACGCGATGTAAGCCGCCGGCATGAGCCTGGGCATCCGCTTAAGGCGCGAGAACGCAAACAACAGCGCGTATAGGGCGCCGAGCATAATCACCATCGCGGACGCGACGAATATGGTGAAGAAATCAGCGAGATTTGCCGGCTCGACCAAAGCGCGGTCTCCTGCAGTTCAAGGTAATGGCCTTCGCCGGGGCCACTAGCCTTCTGCCATCCGCCCTCGTCGGAAGGTGCTAAGGCACATAAGCCAATCTAAATCAACTTACTCCAGCACGCATTCATGTTATTGACATATGTCAATCGCGGTGCTCGCATACAGGGCGCTCGATGACGGCGCAGTCGCGCGCTGTCCGGACGTTCTTCGGTCCGGCGCATTGGCAAGGTGCGCCAGGCCTCGGGCCGTGACGCGCCCTTTCTTCTTCTTATCAATGCGCGTGCGCGGCATGTTCCGCGTGGTGTCCGTGCGCGCCGCCCTGCGCCTCCGCCCACAACCGCTCCACGTAGTGCACGTACGGCACATAGGCCTCGACGTAGGCGCGTCCGGCCGCAACGTCGTTAGGGTCGAACTTCCGGCGAGTCTCGGCAGCGTGAAAGCGCTGGTGCACGCCGCGGCGGATGGCATCGGCAAGCAACTTGACCACCGCATCGACCGAGCCGTTTCCCAGCGCCTGGTCCGCCGCTGGGATCGCAGGACCGAGATCGCGTCCAGCAGGCTTCAGCCCGGTGAACCCGGCGCCTTCGCCGGCGCGATGGATGCGCACCAGCGTTTCGAAGAAGTGCCTATCGGCAAGTTCGCGCGCTTCCGGCCCGAGCTTGCGGACCGCCAGGGCATGATCGAATGCGTGCCGGATTTCATCCTCGTCCTCTGCGCGCACCCACGGCAGGACCAGATTCACATTGCCGGTCTCCAGCGCATTGCGCGCCAGCGTGACCACCGGCCCATCCAGTCCGTCGCAGTGGCCTATGCCCCATGCCAGGGCGACGCCTGCGCTGCCCATGTCCAGGGCGCCCGGCAACGTGCCGGCTCCCATGTCAGCGAGCCCGAGGTAACGGGCGAGCAATGTGCCAATCGCATACAACGCGAGAACAAACGCGACGGACCCCAGGGGGAACCTGAGCAAACTTTGAACGTTCATGGCTTCATCTCTCCTTCAGTATTCTGGTAACACTGGCGATCGTCTGAGCAAGGGGGATGTACCCCCTTGCTCGTCCCCTGCTCGGAGCTCGCTCTGAGCGCCGCGGGAAAGCGGACCCGCGCTCCCCTAGTGGGCGTGCGCCGCCGCCTTGGCCGGTTCGGGAGCGTGCCCCTGAGCGGCTTTTCCGGCCGCGTCATAGAGCCGCTCCACGTAGTGCACGTACTCCACGTAGGCGGCGACGTGCTTTCGCCCTGCCGCGACGTCGTTCGTGGCGAATTCCTTCGTCGCCGTCACGCCGTGGAATTGCTCGTGGAGGCCTTTCCTGACCGCCTCGGTCAGCAGCTTGAGCACGGGTTCCGCCGACCCGGTCTCGATCGCCCGGTCCGCGGCCGGTATCGCCGGGCCCAGATCGCGGCCGGCCGGCTTCAACCCCGTGTAGGGCGCGCCCTCGCCGGCGCGATGCACGCGCACCAGGGTCTCCAGGAAGTAGCGGTCGGCGAGCTCCTTGGCGGCCGGTCCGAGGTTCCTGACGTTCAACGCATGTTCGAACGCGTGCTTGATGTCGGCTTCGTCGTTCTTTTGCACCCAGATCAGCACCTGGTTCACGTTTCCGGCGTCGAGCGCTTCGAAGGCGGTTTTGGCCACCGGACCGTCCAGGCCATCGCAGTGCGCGGAAGCAGGTCCCGACGCCAGGAGCAATGCAGCGGACACCGCTGCGATGCCAGACAGCTTGCCAAAAAGATTGCGAGATTTCATGTCGAATTCCTCTTCAATAATGAATTGTTGATGGCCGCAGCAGCTTTCATCGCCGCCGCCCATGCCTCGTTAAACGAAGCACGCCGTCGTTTGTTCCGTGATTTTTGTTATGCCCTGGGCACGAGTGGCGCGCAGGCAGCTTCACCGGCGGGACGGAAACGCAGTCCGACCCGTCGCGGGCGCGTGCGCGCCCGCGCGGTTCACCGGTTCACTGAAGGTGCAACCGCTCTATCATGCCGCCCGTCGGCGCCTGCCGGATCAGAAGCTCCGCCAATGCGCGCCGCTGCCCCTGATCGATGATGGCCCGCTCCTTGAGCAGCTGTTCGATGACGCGCTGCTGCTGCCTCGCCTGCAGCTGAGCTATGGCCGCGCGTTCGGCCTCGATACGGCCGCGGTCTGGCCGCTCGGAAAAGATCTCGTTGATCATGGTCTCGCGATGGGGACGTATTGCCTGCATATCGACCGCGAGCTCTCTCAGGAAGCCGGTTTCGAGCTCTTGCCATTGCCGGTGCTGTTCCGCGCTCAACCTGAGGTATTCGGGAAGATTTACCTCCTTGACGTGGCCATCGAAGACGGCCGGAAGCTGACCGCGTTTCATCGCGAGATAGCCGAAGGCCCCGATCACGCCCAGGTTGAACAGCAGCGACATTACAAGCAGGAATTGGAGGCCCGATCGTTTCATATCAGTTCCCGCGCGGATAACACGATTGAAATCCCACGCAGATCCCTCCCGGCGGAACCGGATCGAACACCGCCATCGTCGTGAACCTGGTCGTGGAGACAGCCGCGCCGCCGGCCAGCAGCGCACCGAGATACACGCCGCCAGCGAGCACCCCGGCGGCGGCGAGCCCAGAGGGCAGCATCTGCCAGCCCTGCCACCAGGACCGGTCCGGCTTCGAATGCGGCCGCCTGGCGCGCGGCGCGAGCCGCGGCTCGATTAACGGCACCAGGTCGATGCGGGCTGGTGCCTCCCCAAGGGGCCTCAGCGCCAGGCGCAGTTCGGTCAGCTCCCGCAGCATCGGGCCGCACAGCGGGCAGGTCCCGGCGTGGTCCTCGATCTCCTGGCGCGGGCGAGCCGGCAGTTCGTCGTCGATCAATGCCGAGAGTTGCTCGGTGCGCGGGCAGTCGGGTCGCTGCTGTTTCATGCGTTGGTCCGCCTTCGATCGTTGATCAGGGCCTCGCGGGCGCGCGCCAGCCTGGATTTCACCGTCCCTTCGTTGATCCCCAGCACGGCGCCAATTTCACTGTATGACATGTCCTCGATTTCCCGCAGCAGCACGACTTCGCGCTGGTCATGAGGTAATCGGCCCAGCGCGGCCTCCAGCGCCCGCAGCCGCTGCTTGGTCTGCAATTGCGCCTCGGGATCTTCGCTCCCGCCGGGCGCATCGTAATCGTCTTCCATTGCCACGAACTCCACCACCTTGCGGCGGCGCAGAGCATCCATCGCCGCGTTCGACCCTATGCGGAACAGCCAGGTCCGGAACTCCGCGTCGGGACGCCAGTCGGGAAGCGCCTGCCACGCCTTGATGAACGTGTCCTGCGCCAACTCCAGCGCCTCGTCGTGCGAGCCGACCATGCGCAATATGAAACGGTACAACCGGTCCTGGTAACGCCGCGCCAGCTCACTGAAAGCCTTCTGGTCGCCCCGCTGGCACAAAAGCGCCAACCGGCGGTCGGTCGGCTCGGTGTGGTTCATGCCGGAATCCGCCGCCAGCCACATGTTAAACGAGCCGGGCCCGGGAAAGTTCCATAAGTGGCCGTGAAGGGCGCGCGCACAGCCACCGCGAACAAGTCCGGCGCGTGCGGTTCCCGGCCAGTCGGCACACCGGGCAACCGCAGTAACTCAACTCTTTCGCGAAGTCTTGGCGAAGAACTCCGCAAGCTTGGGTTCCACTTTCTCGCTGCCGCAACTGGGACATTTGTGCGGCGCCTCGTGTTCCTTCACATGCTCCGAGCGCTCGAACTCGTGACCGCAAACTCTGCATTGATATTCGTACGTTGGCATGGGACGCCTCCAAAGCCTCGCATTGTTGAAAACTGACCGGGATCGCCAGTAGCATGGTCCCGCCAGCCTATGCAGGCACCGATGGCGCTCAAGCGTCACTTCGCGTGTCATGGCCGGGACCATCTTGCCTCCCGGCTCAGCCTCCGCGGTGCCCACCGACAAGATATCTTCCGCACCCGTCGCGTGCTCGCCTTGACGCTCATCAATCCGGACGCCTAATCGGGCATGTCATCGCCGGACTGTCTGCCCTCTTTGCGCGAGGCCTATCCCGCTAACCTTCAATTTGCCTCTAAACTCGCTTCGATCGCCCCTTCGGGGGTGCGTAGCGGAGCGACATTAACGTAATGTGCATAGCGCGAAATTTTGGGCGGGTTCAAGCACCGGATTGCGGCGCCCCGGCAAGCCGTTCGGACTTCGCGGCCTGACTTGATTCACCTATCCCTTGATAGCAGAGCGACCGCGACGCTAGTATAGTTGGCACATGCCGGAAGACAAAGAAGACGACAACAAAGCAGCGGGCAGCCCGAGGGTCTTTTCGTTTGCGGTAATCATGGAGCGCCTGCCCGGGGGCGACCGCTGGGCAACGGAGCGGTGGGAAGCCAGGGGCATCGTGCCTGACGCGCCTGCGGCGGACAGGGCGCATCGGGTAATTTACGCCGACGCGCGCAGCGAGCAGATCCTGTTTCCGGGGCTGAGCTTGCGGCTCGATCCGAGAGAAGCCGAAGGCTATTATGTGAACATCACGTCGACGCGGCCCAAGGTGTTTGTGATGTGGCGCATGGACGGCGAGGTCGCGCGGCCTGCGTACATCACGGCCAGCTATCTCGAAGGCGTCGGCTGGGTGGACAGCGGCGAAAACGTGGACAGCGTCGCGCTGCCTGAAGAGCTGCTGCCGCATATCGCCGAATTCGTCGCCGAGCATTACCGTCCCGAGCCGAAGAAGGAAAAACGCTACGCGAGCAGCAAGGATAGGGGCGTGGCCTCCCGGCGTTGAAAGAAGTCGATTGACTGGATTGCGGAATTCATCAAATGTCGACCCAGGAGAAAGACGAGAAGGAACCCCTCCTATCGCGCTGGTCGCGACGCAAGCGGCAGGCGCGCGAACGGCCGCTGCAGGAGGCGCCCAAGCCGGCGGATGCCAGGCCTCTGACGGATTTGCCGCCGGTCGACAAACTCAGCTTCGAGTCCGATTTCAGGGGTTTCATGGATAGCAGGGTGGATGAAGCCGTGCGGCGGATCGCGCTGAAGAAGTTATTCAGCGACCCGCGGTTCAATATTACGGACGGTCTCGACGACTACGCCGAGGACTATGCCGCGCTCGAAGACCTGTCGGCGGCCATGGTCGAGCGCTTGCAGCACGCGCGGCGCACGCTGCGGGGCAAGCAAGCGGAGGACGGCGAGGCGCAAGAGGCGCAGGCTGCTGAGCAGCGCGTCGAGCCGCCGGCGCAACCCGTGCCGGAGCCGCAGCCGCTCGCGGACGCGGGGTTCCCGGATGACGAAAGCCGTGCCCCGAAGGACGGCGATAGAAATAGCTAGCCTGGGGATTTTCTTAGCTTGTAGTGTATGCAGGCGCTGGAGGCGCCCGCGTTCGACGGGTTGCGCATAAATACCATTAAGAGAAGATGTCTACAAACAAGACCGTCAAGCTGTGCAATTGCAACCGGACCATGGCGCTGGACGCCAACGCGTTGGCGACTGCATTGCAGCTTGCCGCGCCGATCACCATTCATACCGAGCTATGCCGGCGCGAAGTCGGCGCCTTTCGCGAAGCGCTTCAAGGCGGCGACTGCCTCGTGGCCTGCACGCAGGAGGCGCCCCTATTTGCCGAACTCGCCGAAGAGGCAAGTGCAAAGCATGAGCTGAAGTTCGTCAACATCCGCGAGACCGCCGGCTGGTCGAAGGAGTCCAGGCAGGTTACGCCCAAGATCGCGGCGCTGCTCGCCCTGGCCGGCTTGCCCGAGCCCGAACCGGTGGGCAGCGTCAGCTACCAGTCAGACGGACAACTGCTCGTCATCGGCCCGCCGCAGACCGCCATCCCTTGGGCCGAGCGGCTGAAGGAGCAGCTCGGGGTGAACGTGCTGATCACGGGCGATGCGCCGGCCGGGGGCGCAGGTGCGGAGCTTCCGGCGGTGCGCGGCTATCCGGTCTGGTCGGGCAGATTGAAGTCGCTGAGCGGATACCTGGGCGCGTTCGAAGCCGTCTGGGAGCAGGCCAACCCAATCGACCTGGAGGCGTGCACACGCTGCAATGCCTGCGTCAACGTCTGCCCTGAGCAGGCGATCGATTTCAGCTACCAGATAGATCTGTCCAAATGCAAATCGCACCGCGCCTGCGTCAAGGCCTGCGGCGAGGTCGGCGCCATCGATTTCGACGGGCAGGCGCGCGCGCGCAGCGAACGCTTCGACCTGGTGCTAGACCTGGGCGCCGAGCCGGCGCTCAAGCTGTCCCAGTTGCCGCAGGGCTATTTCTCACCGGGCCGCGATCCGCTTGAACAAGCGCTCGCGGCGACGCGGCTGGCGCAATTGGTGGGCAAATTCGAGAAACCCAGGTATTTCTCCTACAACGCCAAGACCTGTGCGCACAGCCGCTCGGGCAAGCTGGGCTGCAGCAAGTGCATCGACACCTGTTCCACCGGCGCAATCTCGGCGGCGGGCGATGGGATCGAGGTCGAACCCCATTTGTGCATGGGCTGCGGCGGTTGCGCCACCGTGTGCCCTTCGGGCGCGATGACCCATGTGTACCCGCGCGTATCCGACCTCGGCAGGCGGCTCAAGACTTTGCTCGCGACTTACCGTGAAGCCGGCGGCAAAGACGCATGCATGCTGTTCCACAGCGCGGGGGCCAGCGCCGAGCTGATCGCAAGGCTCGCGCGGAGCGCGCAGCCCGGAAAGAGCGGCGGACTGCCGGCGCGGGTGATCCCGCTGGAGATCCACAGCGTCCCCGCGCTCGGAGTGGATACGCTGTTCGGGGCGCTGGCCTATGGCGCCAGCCAGATCCTGCTGCTTGCCAATGCGCGAGAGGCCGAAGAATACGGCGCGGCGATGGAAGAACAAATGCGCCATGCCCAAACCATAGTCAGCGCGCTGGGCTACGCCGGCATGCACTTCAAGCTGCTTGCGACCGCGGACGCTGCCGGGCTGGAGCGCGAGGTGTGGTCGCTGCCGCCGGCGCGGACGGTGGCCGAAGCGGCGGGTTTCAACCTGGGCCAGGACAAGCGCAGCACCCTGGAATTTGCGATCGAGCACTTGGCGCGCCTCGCGTCCACGCCGCAGGAAGAGATAACACTGGAAACGGGCGCGCCCTGGGGCCAGGTCAAGGTCAACCGCGACACCTGCACGCTGTGCATGGCTTGCGTCGGCGCCTGTCCCGTTTCGGCACTGGTAGACGGCCGCGATCAGCCTTTGCTCAAATTCATCGAGCGCAATTGCGTGCAATGCGGCCTGTGCGTCAACACCTGCCCGGAGCAGGCGGTCACGCTTGCGCCGCGGCTGCTGCTCGGCCCCCGGGCCAAGGCGGAGCGCGTGCTGCACGAGGCAGTCCCGTTCAATTGCGTGAGTTGCGGCCAGCCTTTTGGCAACAAGCAGATGGTGGACAACATGATGGGCAAGCTCGGGGCGCATCCCATGTTTTCCGGCCAGGGGCTGAAGCGGCTGCAGATGTGCGCTGACTGCCGCGTCATCGACATGATGCAGGACAAGAGCGAGCAGACTATTTTGGGTGTTCAGCGGTGAACGGCCGGTCTACTTTGCCGGATGCCGCGCAGCCCCTGTCCGAGGAGGATCAGGCGCGCGCCAACTTCTACGCGCTGATCGCGCGGCTGTTCTATGCCGGGCCCGACGCGGCCTTGCTTGCGGCGATTGCCGGCGGCGGTGAAATCGCCGGCGCGAACCCGACCGCACCCCTGCCCACTGCCTGGCGAGCTTTGTCTGCGGCGGCGGCGGCGGCGGATTGCGAAGCGGCGCGGCTGGAGTACGAAAGCGTGTTCGTCGGCACGGGCAAGGCCGAGATCACGCCCTACGTAACCCATTACTTGCCTAAGTCCACAAAGGAAAACGTCCTGGTAGGGCTGCGATCGGAACTCGCCGAACTGGGTCTGGCACGCGCGCAGGGGGTGACCGAATACGAGGATCACTTTTCGGGACTGTGCGAAGTGATGCGTCACCTCGTTTTTTTTGCACCGGACGCTGCACTGCAGAAACAAAAATCATTCTTTTTGATGTATCTTATTCCGTGTTATGCAAACGTCTGCGCGGCAGTGACTGCTTCGCCGAACACCAATTTCTACAAGCATGTGGCGCGATTTACTAAGGCATTTCTCGACGTGGAGGCGGAATCGTACGACTTAGCTAGATAGCAAATACCGGTGTCTTTTTAGAAGGAGGAGGCAAACATGAGCCAAAAAAATGGGGCTAAATTGAACCGTAGAAATTTCCTGCTTGCGGTCGGCGCAGGTGGGGTTGCCGGGGCGGCCGCAATGGTCGCGAAGAGCGCGCCGCAGACGCAGGCGGTCGCAGGCAAATCCGATAGCAGGAAGTCGTCGCAGGACTATCAGGCGTCCGCACATGTGCGCAATTACTACCGGACCGCAAAGGTCTGAGGGGGCGCCATGTCATTGACCCGGATATCCGCATACACCTCCACGGCGCGCGGCCGCCTCGCCAAGGGCCTGGCCGGCGTGCTGGCCCAGACAATAGATCGCCGCACCTTTCTCAAGCGCTCCGGCGTGACCGCGGGCGCGGGCGCGTTCGCGAGCCAGCTCCCCTTCAATATGATAGGCAAGGCCGAGGCCGCGGGCGAGACCAAGGAGGCAGGCAGCAAGGTCGAAGTCAAGCGCACGGTGTGCACGCATTGCTCGGTCGGTTGCGCCATCGACGCCGTGGTGCAGAACGGCGTTTGGGTGCGGCAGGAGCCGGTATTCGACTCGCCGCTCAATCTGGGCGGGCATTGCGCCAAGGGCGCCTCGGTGCGCGAGCATGGCATGACCGAGAACTCCCATCGCCTGAAGTATCCGATGAAGCTCGAAGGCGGCAAGTGGAGGAACATGTCGTGGGATCAGGCCTACAAGGAGATCGGCGACAAACTGCTCGCGATCCGGAAGGAGAGCGGCCCCGACGCGCTGTTCGTCCTGGGTTCGTCCAAGCACAACAACGAGCAGTCCTACCTGCTGCGCAAGTGGATCGCGCTTTGGGGTTCGAACAACATCGATCACCAGGCCCGCATCTGCCACTCGACCACGGTCGCCGGCATCGCCAACACCTGGGGCTACGGCGCGATGACCAACTCGTACAACGACGAGCAGAACTCCAAGTGCCTGTTTTTCCTCGGTTCGAACGCGGCTGAGGCGCACCCGGTGTCAATGGTGCACACGCTGCACGCCAAGGAAAACGGCGCCAAGGTGATCGTCGCCGATCCGCGCTTCACGCGCACGGCGGCGCATGCCGACAAGTTCGTGCGCATACGCTCCGGTTCAGACGTCGCGTTCCAGTTTGGCCTGCTTTATCACATCTTCAAAAACGGGTGGGAGGACAAGCAGTACATCCACGACCGCGTCTACGGCATGGACCAGATCAGGAACGAAGTGATGGTCAAATACACGCCGCAGGCCGTGGAGGAGGTGACCGGCGTGCCGGAGAAGGAGATGTACGAGACCGCCAAGATGCTGTCGGACCATCGTCCGGGCTTCATCATCTGGGCGATGGGACAAACGCAGCACACCAACGGCAATGCGATTACCCGCGCGAGCGCGGTGCTGATGCTCGCGCTCGGCAATGCCGGGCGCACCGGCGGCGGCTGCAATATCTACCGCGGCCACGATAACGTGCAGGGTGCGACCGACATCGGCCCGAATGCGCAGTCGCTTCCCGGCTACTACGGGCTTGCGCCGGGGGCGTGGAAACACTGGGCCCGCGTCTGGAACGTCGACCTTGACTGGCTGAACAAGCGCTTCGCCAGCGCGGCGATGATGGGCAAGTTCGGCTTCACCGTTTCGCGCTGGGCGGATGCCGTGCTGGAGAAAAACGAAAACATCGACCAGGACCCGAATGTGCGCGCGGTCGTTTTCTGGGGCCACGCGCCGAATTCGCAGACACGCGGTCCGGACCAGATCGAGGCGATGAAGAAGCTCGATCTGATGGTCGTGATTGATCCGTATCCTTCGGCGAGCGCGGCGATGTTCGCGATGGTCCGCAAGGACGGCGCCTATCTGCTGCCGGCGGCGACGCAGTTCGAGACTTCGGGCAGCGTTACCGCTTCGAACCGCTCGCTGCAGTGGCGCGAGAAGGTGATCGACCCTCTGTTCGAGTCGCGCACCGACCAAATGATCATGTACCAGTTGGCGCAGAAGCTCGGCTTCGCCGACCAGCTCGTCGGCAAAAAGGACGGCAAACAGAACATCAAGCTGGTCAAGGGCAAGGGCGGCATGGACGAGCCCGAGATGGAGGACACGCTGCGCGAGGTCAACAGCGGCACCTGGACTATCGGCTACACCGGCCAGACGCCCGAGCGCCTCAAGGCGCATATGCGTAACATGCACGTGTTCGACGTCAAGACACTGCGCGCGCGCGGCGGCAAGGACAAGGAAACGGGCTACGACCTGACGGGCGACTACTTCGGGCTGCCGTGGCCCTGCTGGGGCGATGGCAAGGTCAAGCATCCGGGCACGCCCAACCTGTACGACACCTCCAAGCACGTCATGGACGGCGGCTGCACCTTCCGCGCGCGCTACGGCGTCGAGCACGACGGCGTGAACCTGCTGGCGGAAGACGGTTCGCATTCGGTGGGCAGCGAGATCACCACCGGCTATCCGGAGTTTGACCACGTTTTCCTCAAAAAGCTCGGCTGGTGGGAAGATCTCACGGAAGCCGAGCGCAAGGAGGCCGAGGGGAAGAACTGGAAGACCGATCTGTCGGGCGGCATCCAGCGTGTCGCGCTCAAGCATGGCTGTGTTCCTTTCGGCAATGCCAAGGCGCGTGCCGTGGTCTGGAACTTCCCGGACGCCGTACCGCTGCATCGCGAGCCCCTGTATAGCCCGCGCCCCGACCTGGTGGCGAAGTGGCCGACCCATCCCGACAAGAAGACACTGTACCGGCTGCCGACGCTGTTCAAGTCCGTCCAGGACAAGTCGATCGCCGACAAGGACAGCGAGAAATACCCGCTTATCCTGACCAGCGGGCGCCTGACCGAATACGAAGGGGGGGGCGAGGAAACGCGTTCCAACCCCTGGCTGGCCGAACTCCAGCAGGACAACTTCGTCGAGATCAACCCCAAGACCGCGGCAGACCGCGGCGTGCGCAATGGCGAATACGTCTGGGCGAGCACACCAGCCGGCGTGAAGATCAAGGTGAAGGCGTTGGTGACCGAACGCGTAGCGGCGAACACGGTGTTCATCCCGTTCCACTTCTCCGGATGGTGGCAGGGGAAGGACATGCTGGACCGCTATCCCGAAGGCGCGGCGCCGATAGTGCGCGGCGAAGCCGTGAATACCGCCACCACCTACGGCTACGACGTCGTCACCCTGATGCAGGAGACCAAGACCACTCTGTGCCAAATAGAAAAATTTCAAGGATAGGAGGAGACCATCATGGCCAGAATGAAATTTCTGTGTGACGCCGAGCGCTGCATCGAGTGCAACGGCTGCGTGACTGCGTGCAAGCAGGAAAACGAAGTGCCCTGGGGCGTGAACCGGCGCCGCGTGGTCACCGTCAACGACGGCGTGCCGGGCGAGAAGTCGATCTCGGTCGCCTGCATGCACTGCTCGGACGCGCCGTGCATGGCGGTGTGTCCGGTGGACGTGTTCTACCGCACCGAGGAAGGCGTGGTGCTGCACGACAAGGACGGCTGCATAGGCTGCGGCTATTGCTTCTACGCCTGTCCGTTCGGCGCGCCGCAGTTCCCGCAGGCCGGCGTTTTCGGCATGCGCGGCAAAATGGATAAGTGCACCTTCTGCGCCGGCGGCCCGGAACCGGACAACTCGAAGGCGGAATTCGCCAAGTACGGCTCCAACCGCCTCGCCCAGGGCAAGCTTCCGGCCTGCGCCGAGATGTGCTCGACCAAGGCGCTGCTCGGCGGCGACGGCAGCGTCATCGCCGACATCTTCCGCGACCGCGCGCTGAAGCGCGGCAAGGGCGCCGAAGTGTGGGGCTGGGCCACGGCCTACGGCAAACCTGAGCAGCAGGCACCGAAAGGAGGGAAATCATGATCGGCGCGCGCAGCTTCGCAGTCGCGGTTCTTGCGGCCGCGGCCGGCCTCGCCGGCTGCGGCGAGCAAGACCAGGTGATCGTGTACCAGCAGGGCAAATACCAGGGCAAGCCCGACACCCGGCCCTGGAGCAACGCGCCCGGGGACGCCCTTTACGCCACATCGAAGTGGACCAAGGGCGACAAGGGCAGCTGGGAGGCCGCTCTGAGGGCGCGCAGCCAGAACCAGAACGAATACGTGCGCATCGGCAACTGAGGGGGGAATCATGCGAGCCATCCATTCAGGCATGCGGCATTTGTTCCTCGCGCTGATCCTGCTGCTGCCCGCTTTCGGCGGGGCGGCCTGGGCGCAGCAGGCGCAGGAAAGCCAGGCACAGCGCCAGCAGGCGCAGCCGGGCAACAACGCGCCGGTATGGCGCGACGTGCGTTCTGGAAAAGCCGGCTACACCGCGGTCCAGGGCCGCGAGACCGGGGTCCTGGTACAGAGCGCGGGCGAGACCTGGCGCCAGCTGCGCAACGGCCCGATCATCCGCTACGGCGGCTGGTGGGTGGTGCTGGTGCTGATCGCCATCGGCGCGTTCCACATGCTGCACGGGCCCATCGGCCTGCACGGCCCGCCTACCGGCAGAATGATCGAGCGTTTCTCCGCCTTCGAGCGCATCGCGCACTGGTCGATGGCGATCAGTTTTTGCGTGCTCGCGCTCAGCGGCCTGATCATGCTGTTCGGCAAATACGTGCTGCTGCCGGTGATCGGGCATACGCTGTTCAGCTGGCTGGCGGACCTGGGCAAGACCCTGCACAACTTCGTCGGGCCGATTTTCCTGTTCAGCATCGTGGTATTCGTGATCAAGTTCATCGGCGACAATATCCCGCGCGCTTACGACCTTACCTGGCTCGCCAAGGGCGGCGGCGTTTTGTCCGGGGAAGCCGTGCCCACCGGCCGCTTCAACGCCGGCGAGAAGATCTGGTTCTGGGGCGGGGTGATCGGGCTGGGCACGGTGTCGGGCGCGAGCGGCCTGGTGCTGGATTTTCCCAACTTCGATCAGACGCGCTCGACCATGATGCTCGCCAACATCGTGCATGTCGTCTCCGCGCTCTTTTTTATCACCTGGGCGTTGACGCATATCTATCTCGGCACCGCCGGGACGACCGGGGCCTACGAGGGGATGCGCAACGGCTACGTCGACGAGACCTGGGCGCGCGAGCACGCGCAGTACTGGTACGACGACGTCAAGTCGGGCAGGCGCGCGCCGCCCTCGGGCAAGCCGGGCGCCGCGGCGGCCGCGAATGCCCCGCCACAGGTCCAACATTGAGGAGAGCAAAATGAAAAAGATGAACATACTGGCCGGCGCGTTGGCGTTTGTGCTGAGCGTAGGGCTGGTTCAGGCCAAGCTACCCGTTGCGCCCATGGACGACGCGGCTAAGGCGGCAGCGGAGGCAAAGAAAGCCAAGGCCGCCGACGCCAAGAAGAGGGAATCCGAGGCCTTGGCGAAGGCCCAAGATCGGGCGGTCGAAAACTACAAGAAAAGCCACGGCATGAGCGGCATGCCGGAGAAAGCCAAGCAATAGCTGGACGCGCTGTTATGCGAAGGGCGCTTAGGCGCCCTTCTTTTTCAATTCACCTCTAACTCGCTTCTATCGCCCCTTCGGGGGTGCGTCGCGGAGCGAAAGTAACATAATCGGCATAGCGCGAAGTTTTGGGTCGGGTTCAAGCACCGGATTGCGGCGCCACGGCAAGCCGTTTCGACTTCTCGGCCGGATTGATTCGCCTTCCCTCCTTCTCGGACACGAGGCTTAGAACCCTGGCCCCGCCTTGCCGCGCCAACGCCGGATTTTGCAGCCACATCTGAATAAAGAATTCCCGCATTTGTTCAGACTGCTCCAGACGACCGAGCATCAGTTCCTGCGGGATTACTGGCCGTGC
>Ga0156283_1124_pt1 | contig 15397 bp, 17 predicted proteins | sample RifCSPlowO2_12_FD_107932 | JGI IMG/M metagenome (GOLD analysis project Ga0156283, IMG submission 107932) | Betaproteobacteria bacterium RIFCSPLOWO2_12_FULL_65_14 | reverse complement strand
CAAGCAGCGCCGCGTATAAAAAAACCATGATTTTGAGCGCGGCGATATTCACTCCGAAGCTTTCCGCCATGACGCTGCGGAAGCGAAGCGCGCGCATGGCGCGGCCCGAGCGCGAATCGAGAAGATTTCGCGCGGCAACGAGCGCGACCAGGGTCACGACCCAGATCAGGTAGTAGGATTTTGCCTCGGTATCGAGCGGCCATCCGAACACCGAGACAGCGGGAATATTGCCGATCCCCGTGTAGCGGCCAAGAATCTCGAGGTTGCCGAAGAGGAAGTACAGGGCGATGCCCCAGGCGATGGTGCTGAGCGCAAGGTAGTGACCGGACAGCCGCAGCGTGATGATGCCGAGGCATAGCGCGACGGCGGCGGTGAGCGCCAGACCGGCGAACAGGGCGATCCATGGCGATAATCCGTACGCGGTTGCGAGCACCGCGGTCGTATAGGCCCCCAGTCCGACGAAAGACTGCTGCCCGAAGGACATCAGGCCGATGACGCCGGTCAGCAAAACCAGGCCGAGGCAGACCAGCGTCGCAAGCCCGATGTAATTGAGGAGCGTCACGTAGAACGGCGGGAGCAGCAGCGGCGCGATGCCGATGAAAACGATGAACAGCGCGGCTGCGGCGCGCGCCCGCATCATTCCCCCTCCTCTTCCTCGACGTGGCGCGACGCGAGCGAACGCCAGACGAGCACCGGGATGATGATCGTAAAGACGATGCTTTCCTTCAGCGTGCTTGCCCAGAAAGACGAAAACGATTCCAGAAGCCCCACGCCGACGGCGCCGACCACGGCCAGCGGATAGCTGCCCATTCCGCCGAGGATCGCTCCGACGAAACCCTTCAGGCCGATGAGGAATCCCGTGTCGTAGTAGATCGTGGTGATCGGCGAGATCAGAACGCCGGACACCGCCCCGATAAGGGCGGCGAGCGTGAAGCTGAGGCTGCCGCAGAGCTCGGTGGGGATTCCGGAGAGCCTGGCGCCGATGCGATTGATCGCGGTTGCGCGCAGCGCCTTGCCGTAGATGGTGCGTTCGAAAAAGAACCAGAGACCGACCATGACTACCAGGCTCGCGAGCACGACCCAGATGCTTTGCGCGCTGATATTGAGCACGCCCAGCCGGTACTGCGCCTCGGAGAATGCCTGCGATCGCAACCCTTCGCCTCCGAAGAACACCAGACCCAGCCCGGTGAGCGCGTAGTGCGCAGCCATCGAGATGATGAACAGTACCAGGATGGAGGCGCTGGCGAGCGGCTGATAGCAGATGCGATACAGAATCGGCCCGAGCGGCACCACCAGCCCCAGCACGATCAGCACCTGGAGCCAGAGGTCGAGCTTGCGCGGGGCCGCCCACCAGGCGATTGCGGCCATCGCCAGGGGCAGCAGCACGTACAGGGCGAGGATACGGGGAAGCCGCGCGAGCGCGCGCTCGCGCACCGCGAGGGCAATGTCGAACGCCGCGGCGACCACGCCTCCGCCGGCGAGGACATACACCGTCCCGGGAAGCGTTCCCGCCTGCAGCAGCGAAAGCGACAGCGCCGCGTAGGAAATGAATTCGCCCTGCGGCACGAAAATCACCCGGGTCACCGCGAATACCAGCAGCAGGGCCAGCGCCAGCAGCGCATAGATCGCGCCGTTGGTGACGCCGTCTTGAACCAGCCACAGGACGATATCGACGCTCATCGGCTCAGGGAACCTCTGATCAAGTCATCCCCGCAAAAGCGGGCATCCAGCAACTGATTGACCTTCCTGGATTCCCGCTTACGCGGGAATGGCAAAACCTCACTTAATCAGCGCTTCCTCAAATCATGCCGATCGCCGACAGGAACAAGCGGGGGACGGCCATCCGTCCCCCGCGGCGAGATGGACGCAAGGCCCTATTTCATCAGACGCCAGGCGCCCTTTTCCACGCGGACCAGCACGCGGGCGCGCTCGTCCAGGCCGTTGTGGTCGGTCGGTTTCATGTTGTACACGCCGTGCGTGCCGACCAAGTTCCTGACATTCTCGAGCCCGACGCGCAGCGCCTCGCGGAATTCGGCCGTTCCCGGTTTCGCCTTCTTCAGCGCGGCGGAGGCTGCGGCATCGAGCAGCAGTACACCGTCGAAGCTGTAACCGGCGAATGCATTCCGGCTTCCGGCGCCAACGCTCGATTCGTAGCGCTTGATGAAGTCCGACGATACCGCCTTGGTCGGGGAATTCGCGGGCAGCTCCTCGGGGACGATGAGCGGCCCCGTCGGCGCGATGGCGCCCTCGACCTTGCTTCCGCCGACCTTGATGAATTCCGCGTTCACCGTGCCGTGGTTGTGGTAGATCGTGCCCTTGTAGCCGCGCTCGGCCAGAGCGATATGGGGCAGGGCGCCGCCGGTGCCCGAGCCGCCGACCACCACCACGTCCGGATTGGCCGCCATGATCTTCAGGACCTGGCCGGTGACGCTGGTATCGGCGCGCGCGTAGCGTTCGTTGGTGACGATCTTGAAGCCCGCCGACGGCGCGTGAAATTCGAGCGCCTTGAGCACCAGATCTCCCCAGGTATCGGAGAACCCGACGTAGCCGACGGTTTTCACCTTGCGGGCCTTCATGTGCGCGGCGACCGCGCCCAGCATGAGTTCGGTGGCCTGGGGCACGACGAACGTCCAGTGCAGTTTGTCCGGATGGAGCGCCGATACGGGCGTGAGCGCGACCATGGGGGTCTTGGCTTCCGCCGCGACCTGGATCATCTGCATCGCCGAGGGTACGCCGTTGGAGCCCATCAGCGCATCGACCTTGTCCTCGGCGATGAGCTTCCGGGCGTTTTTCGCCGCAATGGTCGGATCGGACGCGTCGTCCAGGATGATGTATTTGACCGGCTGCCCGCCCAGCGTCTTGGGCACGAGCTGAAAGGCGTTCCTGTAGTGGACCCCGAGCGAGGCCCCGGGGCCGGTGATGCCCAGGGACACGCCGACCGTGATGTCGGCGTGCGCGGCGTTCGCCGCGAAAGCCGTCGCCAGTGCGAGTGAAATGCCAAGTCTGCGATTCATTTCCCCTCCTTGTCGTTAACGATCTTCCCGCCGTCCGGGAACGGCATGCCGAAATGTAGAATCAGCATAGTGCTCCAGGAAGTGATCTAAATCAACGCATCCCTGCGCCGCCGCAATTCGCTCCGTACAAATTGACCCGCTGCCAGGGACGCGTCCGGGATAATAGCGCACGTTCCATTCGCGTATCGCCATTGAAGTGGTAAATTCCCGGCTGACGACATGGCATACAAGATCGGCATCGACGTCGGCGGAACCTTCACGGATTTCGTGCTGCTGGGCCGCGCCGGCCGGCGGGCGATTCACAAGGAGCTCTCCACGCCGGCCGACCCTTCCCTGGCGGTCGTGGCGGGGCTTGGCGCGCTGGCGGCCGGCGAAGCAATGGAACTGGAGAGGTTCGTGCGCGAGGTCGAAACCATCATCCATGGCACGACCGTGACCACCAATGCCGTATTGACGGGCGCGACGGCGCGGACCGGGCTGATCACCACGCGCGGCTTTCGCGACGCGCTGCAGATGCGCCGGGGCGTGCGGGAGGAGATGTACGACAACCGCTACCACCCGCCCGCGCCGATCGTTCCCCGGCGCCTGAGATTGCCGGCCACCGAACGTGTCGATGCCGAAGGCGCGATGCTGACGCCGCTCGATGCGGCCGACGTGGAGCGCGCGATCGAGCAATTCCAGGCGGCGGGCATCGAGGCGGTGGCGGTGTGCTTCCTGCATGCCCACGCCAACGGGGCGAACGAAGAGAGCGCCGCGCGCATTTTGCGCCGGCACATGCCGCAAGCGTACCTGTCGGTTTCCTCGCAGGTCCTGCCTCAGGTGCGTTTCTACGAACGCACCAGCACCACCGTATTGAACGCCGCCGTCGGGCCGGTCCTCGCCGGCTACCTCGATAAGCTCACGCGCAAGCTCGCCGCGGCCCGCTACCGGGGCGCGCTGCTCATCATGCAGTCCAATGGAGGCGTGGCGGCGCCGGCGCGGGTCGCGCGGCTGGCGGCGATGACGCTGCTCTCCGGCCCGGCGGCGGCCCCGGCGGCTGGGCTCGCCTGCATGGCACCGCGCCGCGAGAAAAGCTTCATCACGGTGGATATGGGCGGCACCAGCTTCGACGCGGCGCTGGTGCGGGAGGGCAAACCCGCGGTGACGACCGCGGGCAACGTCAACCGCTATGCGCTCGCGTTTCCCTCGATGGAGATCAACACCATTGGCGCCGGCGGCGGCTCGATCGCCTGGATCGACCAGGGCCGGCTCCTGCACATGGGCCCGCAGAGCGCCGGAGCCGATCCGGGTCCGGCCTGCTACGGCCGGGGCGGGGTCGAACCCACCTGCACCGACGCCGATCTCATCCTCGGGTACCTGTCGGCGGACTACTTCGCGGGCGGGCGCATCCCGCTGGATGCCCGCGCCGCGCGGCGCGCCGTGCGCGACAAGGTCGCGCGCCCGCTCGCCATGAGCGTGGTGCAGGCGGCGCAGGGCATGTTTCATGTGATCAATGTCAACATGGCATCGGCCATCCGGGAGATCTCGGTGCAGAAGGGATACGACCCGCGCGAGTTCCCGCTGATCTGCGCGGGCGGCGCCGGGCCCGTTCATGGAGCGTACATCGCGGCCGAGCTCGGCATCACGCGGATCTGCGTGCCGAGGGACTCCTCGATCTTCTGCGCTTCGGGAATGCTGCACACCGACTTCAAGCACGATTATGTGCGCAGCTTTGCCCATGCGCTCGCGCCCGACCGCGCGGCGGGCGCCAGGATACGTTCGCTGGTGCGCGACATGGTGCGCGACGCGCACGCGGCACTCGAGGCGGAGGGCATTCCGCCGGCGCGCCGCCGCCTGCGCTATGGCATGGATCTGCGCTATCTCGGCCAATACCACGAGGTGACGGTCGACGTGCCGCAGGAGGCGCTTGCGCGCCTGGACTGGAACGCCGTGCGCGGGCTTTTCCATACGCGGCACGACCGGCTCTACGGCTACTCCCTGGGCGAAGAAGGCACGCCGGTCGAACTGCTCAACCTGCGCGTGACCGCCCTCGGGATCACCGCCAAGCCCGCGCTGGAGCGCCAGAGGCGCCGCGGCCCCGGCTGCGCTCGCGCGCTGAAAGGCAGGCGGGCGGTTTATCTTCCCGAGCGCGAGGGGTTTCACGACATTCCCGTGTATGACGGGGAGGGCCTGGGGCACGGCAACCGGCTCGAAGGGCCGGCGATCATCGAGAGCGTCAACACCAGCATTTTTGTTCCGTCGGGTTTCCGCGCCGAGTACGACCTGCTCGGAAACTGCGCGCTCAGCGCGCGGCAGTCGAACAAGGCGCGCCGCGCATGAAACCGGCCTCCGATCCGGTCCAGGTGTCGGTGCTGCAGCGGCGGCTGAAGTCGATCACCGGGGAAATGGGGTTGACCCTGCTGCGCACCACCCGCTCGCCGATTTTGAACGAGGCGCGCGATTTCGTCACCGGCCTGTACGACGCCGGCGGCAGGATGCTGGAGCAGACCGAGTACATTCCGGTGCTCGCGTTCGCGCTGCAGCCGGCGTGCGAGAACATCGTGCGCTTTTTCGGCCGCGACATTCATCCGGGCGACGTGATCCTGCACAACGACGTCTTCAGCGGCGGAAATCAGAACAACGACGTCGCGGTGTTCAAGCCCATCTTTCATGGCAAGACGCTGCTCGCATGGGCCGCCTGCAAAGGTCATCAGGCCGATATCGGCGGCGCGGTGCAGGGCGGCTACAATCCGGATGCGCGCGAGGTGTGGCAGGAAGCCTTCCGCATCCCGGCGGTGAAGATAGTCGAACGCGGTAAGCTGCGGCGCGATGTCTGGAATCTGGTCTTCGCCAACATCCGCCTCAAGATCGTCGAGGAGGATATCAAGGCGCAGATCGGCGGGTGCACCGTTGGGGAGCGCGGCTTCAAGGCGCTGCTCGCGCGCTTCGGCCGCCGCCGGCTGGCGCGCCTGCTCGAGGAACTGTTCGACAGCACCGAGAGAATGGTGCGCAAGGAGATCGCGGCGATCCCCGACGGCGTCTACCGCGGCGAATCCATCGCCTTCTACGACGGCGTCACCGAGGGGACGCAGATGAAAATCAACCTGGCGGTGACGGTTCGGGGCGATGAGGTCACATTCGACTTCTCCGGCTCCTCGCCCCAGACCCCCGGCTTCGTCAACGCGCCCTATTCGGCGACCGCTTCGGCGCTGCTGCTCACGTTTCTGATGCTGATCAAGCCGGACATTCCGCACAACGCCGGAATCCTGCGGCCGATACGCATCGTCAATCCCGAAGGATCGTTTCTCAACGCGCGCTTTCCCGCGGCGACCACGTTCGGCAATTCCATCACCGGGCCGACCTCGGATGCAATCTTCCGTGCGTTTGCCCAGGCGCTGCCGAGGACGGTGACGGCGGGCTGGAACCGGTTCCTCGGGTTTGCCGTCTCGGGGCACGACCCCAGGCGCGGCCGTCCCTACGTCGACATCCTGTTTCTGTCGCTGAAGGGCGGATCGGGCGGCACCTGGATGGCGGACGGCTACGATCATATCGGCCTGATCAACTGCGCCGGCGGCATCCTCGCGCAGGACTACGAAATGTTCGAGCTGCACGACCCGCATTTCCTGGTGAAGCACGAATACCTGACCGACTCGGCCGGGGCGGGCCGCTGGCGAGGGGGACTCGGGGTCGAAACGGAGTTTGTCATCCGCGGAGAGAATGTGACGGGAGTCGCTTTCGGCGACGGTGTCGAGGAGCAGGCGCGCGCGTTCGGTTTTTTCGGCGGCAAGCCCGGATCGCGCAATTCGATCACGCTCACGCAGCCGGACGGCAGCGAACGCCGACCGAAGTCGAAGGAGATCGTCCGCGGCATAGCGCCGGGCACGGTGTTCAGCCAGAAGGCGGGAGGCGGCGGCGGTTACGGCGATCCGCTGGAACGAGCGCCCGAACTCGTCCACGAGGATGTGCGCAATGGCCTGGTCAGCGTCGCGGCGGCGCGCTCCGAGTATGGCGTGTGGATCGACGCGGAATCGCTCGCGCTCGACCGTGCGCGGACGGCGGAACTGAGAAGAGCAAAGTAAGGCGCCATCTGCGCGACACTGTCGAGTCCAGAGCCGCGAGTCTGGTCGCCGCCGTGGTTGCGTGCACGACGCGCTCGCTCTAAACTCGTCAACTTCTGACTAGTCAGGAGACTGGGATGGCCCGGTTAAGCATCTACGATGCGAAGGCGCGGTTCTCGGAGTTGGTCGAGCAGGCGCGGCTTGGGCGCTCGACGGTGATCACCAGGCGCGGCCTCGTGGTGGCGAAGATCGTGCCGGCCAGGGCGAGTCAATGGGATCGCACCCAGGTGCTCAACGAGGCCGAGGCGCTGCGCAAAACGCTCAAGGTCAGGAAGCGAGTGAACCTCGCCGCCCTGATCGCGGAGGGCCGGCAGTAATGGCGTTCGTGCTCGACGCCTCCATCGCGGTCGCGTGGGTAGTTCCGAGTCAAGCGAGCGAGTATGCGGGCCGCATTCGCTTGCGTGCCAAGCGCGAGCCGTTTCACGTGCCCGCAGTTTTTCCCGCGGAAGTCTCCAACGTAATCATCACGCTGGAGCGGCGATCGGTCTTAAGCGCCCAGGGCGCCGCCGCCGCGGCCGGCGTGTTGAGCAGGCTTGGCCCGCTAGTCCACGCGCTCGATTTGAGCGTTGCAGAACTGCGGCAGCTCGCGAACCGCTACGAACTGAGCGCCTATGATGCGGCTTACCTCGCGCTCGCGCTCGATTTGCAGTTGCCAGTGGCGTGCGGAGACCGTCCGCTCAAGCGCGCGTTGTCGCGCGCCGGCGTGAAGCTGGCTTGACCGCGTCCGACGGCGCCCCGGCGCCCCTATCATCCGTACCTGCACCGAGGAGGGCGAAGCGTTGAATACACCGCATATCGACCACATTGGAATCATCGTCTCCGACCTCGAGCGGGCCGCGGCGAAGTTGCGCCCGCTCTTCGGCGAGAATTCTGCGATCAAGGAGCTTCCCGAAGCAGGCCTGCGGGTCGCGGAGTTCCGCGCGGCAAACGTCGTCATCGAACTGCTGCAGTACGCGGACGGCAATGCGCAATTTGCCAGGCGGGTCATGGGTGAACGGCCGGGACTCAACCATATTTCGGCTCGCGTCGAGAACGTCGAACGCGCGATCGCGGATCTGACCGCGGCGGGATTCAGAGCGATGGAGGGATTCCCGCGCCAGGGGGCTCACGGGCGCGTCGCGTTCTTCGAGCCCGATGGCGTCACCGGGCTCCTGTTCGAGGTCTGCCAGCCCGATCTGAAAGAGGAGTGAAATCGCATGGAACTGGGACTTAAAGGGCGCTCGGCCCTGATCACGGGGGCCTCGAAGGGGATTGGACTTTCGATCGCGGAACACCTGGCGCAGGAAGGGTGCAACCTGCATCTGGTGGCGCGCTCCAAGGGCGACCTCGAGGCCGCGCGCGAGCGCATACTCGGGAAACACGCGGTGTCGGTGGCAGTGTATCCCATGGACCTTGCCGAACGCGGCAGGGCGAAGGTACTTGCCGCCAAATGTCCCGACATCGACATCCTGGTCAACAATGCCGGCTCCATTCCGCGCGGCTCGGTCGAGGAAATCGACGAGGACCGCTGGCGCCAGGCCTGGGACCTGAAAGTGTTCGGCTACATCAACATGTCGCGGGAATTTTTCCGGCTGATGAAGGCGCGCCGCCGCGGCGTCATCATCAACGTCATCGGCAACGGCGGCGAGCGGCTCGACGCCGGCTATATCGCCGGCGGAACCGGCAACGCCGCGCTGATGGCCTTCACCCGCGCGCTAGGGGGATCGAGCGCCGAAGTGGGCGTGCGCGTGGTCGGTGTCAATCCCGGACCGGTGGCGACCGAGCGTTTGATAGGCCTGATGCAGAAGGAGGCGCAGACGCGCTTCGCGGATCCATCGCGCTGGCGCGAGTTCGAGAAAGGGTTCCCGTTCGGCCGGGCCGCTACGGTCGAGGAAATCGCGGCAACCGTGGCGCTGCTGGCGTCCGACCGGTCGGCCTATACTACCGGAACCATCTTCACGATAGACGGAGGCATGGTCAACCGCGGGTCGCTTATTTGACCCTAATTTGCCCTCTGGATGCGCTCGCGCTAGCCACGCGCGCTTAAGTGGCTCGCAGCCAGTTCTCGATCGTCAGACCAGGGACGCGCAGAAAGTGCCGCAGGTTGTCCGTGACGCAAACGGCGCCCACTGTGATCGCCTGCGCAGCAATGAGCGGATCCATGCGCCCGATCTCCTGGCCGGTCTGTTCGAGGTAGCGCCGAACCGCAAATGCTCGCCGTGCCGCAGCCTCGTCGAAGGCCAGCACGCGCGTGCACCGCAAGAACGCCCCAAACCAGAGATTCTTCGCCCGAGGCGTGCGTGGCCGTGCAAGACCCACCCAAATCTCTACCGCCGTGAGCGCAGAGATGTGCAGCGACCCGCGCCGGGCGGAGGCGATATGATCTTCGATGTGGCGATGCCCTTGTTCCTGGTTGAGCACCGCAGCGATGATGCAGGTGTCGAGCAGATACTTCACTTCTTGAAGATGTGATCCGAAATCCGCGGGCCCAATTTCCACGGTCCGAGCTTTTGCATCTCCTTCAACACGCGCAGTACATCACGCCCGTAGGCGGTTGTTTTCGATGTGGCGTCGCTGCTGGCGCGGTTCGCTTTCGGGCGCTTGGCGGTGGTGGCGGTCATGGTAGCTGTCCTGGTCGACGTTTCAGCTGGGATTGTACCCCTGTCCAGCCAGCCAGCATCCGCGCTGTCTTCTGGCGACCGCCGCGTCGCTCGCTGCGCCCTCGATCGCCTCGTCGTCGATGGGGGTGAGATCCCGCATCGTCCCTTCTGAACGATAGCAACTTCAATTCCCCCGTTGCCCGAGGTTCGCTGCCTGATTTAACTTGTCACGGACGAACAGCGCGGCGAATTGCGGGCGCGCCTCGCGTATCATCGGGCGCGCCCCGAAGAAGAGACCGTCTCGCTCGCCGACATCAAGGCGAAGCTCGGCGTGTCGTAGTGCCCTATTCGGTCCGCTACACGCGCGCCGCAGCCGCCGATATCGAGGCCGCAATTTCCCGGTACGCGCAGCGTCCGATCACGATCGGCATACCGATTGACATTTACCGTGTCGCAGTATAGATTTCTTGCGTGATCCGGTCGTTCAAGTGCAAGGATACTCAGGCCCTGTACGAAACCGGCAAGTCGGTGCGCTGGCGCGCCTGCTTGAGCGTGGCGGAGCGGCGGCTCAACGCGCTGGCCCAGGCTACAGACCTGCGCGATCTGGCTAACGTTCCCGGTAATCGGCTCGAGGCGCTCAAAGGGGACCGCAAGGGGCAAAGCAGTATCCGCATCAACGACCAATGGCGCATATGCTTTGTCTGGCGTGCGCCCGATGCCTTTCAGGTCGAAATTGTCGATTACCATTGAAAGGAGAGCGGGATGAGCAAGAACGGAATGCGTGCCATTCACCCCGGAGAAGTGCTGCGGGAAGACGTGCTTGCCGAATTGGGAATGACGCCGCACGCGCTGGCGGTGGCCCTGCGCGTACCGGCGTCCCGCATCAATGACATCGTGCTGGAGCGGCGCGCCATGACCGCGGATACGGCCCTGCGGCTTTCCCGTTATCTGGGCACGACAGCGCAATTCTGGATGAATCTGCAAAGCGCTTACGATCTGAAGCGTGCGGCGAAAGACTCGGCCGCGCGAATCGAGCAGGACATCCGTCCGCGAAAAGCAGCCTGACCGCAGGAGGTCATGCTGCTGATTGCTGAAAAGCGCGGCAGCGTTTCGTACTCACTGAATTACAAGCACGGGAGTGCTCCCATGAGCAAGATCCCTGCAGTCATGGCCGCGCTGCTGTTTGCAGGCTCCGCGACGCCCAGTTCGCGCGCGGCGTAATCGATCTTCGGGTTTGCCGATTGCACAAAGCCGGCCTCGAAATATACACTGAGAGGCGCGCAGCCAAAGAGAAAGGCCACACCGTGAATACACGCGACCCCCAGGCACTCATCGAGAAGCTCAAGAACCTGCCCCCCGAACGGGTGGCGGAGGTCGAGGATTTCGTGGATTTTCTCAAAACCCGCGACGAGAAAACCCGGGATACCGCCGCGCAGCGCCTGGGCGAGGCGATGGCAAAGCTTTCTGCGGTGGATTTCCCGATGATGAGCGAAGACGAAGTCCAGGCCGAAGTCGAGGCCGCGCGGCGCGAGCGACGGGCCCGCCTCGGTGCGGATCGTCGCTGACACGAACGTCGCCATCTCCGGACTGCTCTGGGGCGGCCCGCCGCAGACGCTGATCCACGCGGCGCGTGCGAAACCTCAAGACCTACCAGGGCATCCGCATCGTCAGCGCCGCCGAAGCGATCACTATGATCCCGCAGCAACCGACCGACTGAATTCCGCCGGCGCCCATAGGCAGCCTCGGCTGAACCAGCGCGGGCAGCGAGAATTTCTTCAAGATTGATAAGGCAATTTCAGCGTCCAGAGCGGCTCAGCAGAGGACCCGGTTACTTTTACTGCTACACTACCGAGATGCCCGCTCCCTTTACCACCAGGTGCGCTTCCTGAAAAGGCGGCTGTTACGGCGAGATGCCACGCCAGATGTGCCCGATGTTTTCCCGGGTGCACGCGGACACCGCTGATCGATGCGGTGCCCCTCGGCCGCGAAATTCCGTTTCCGCGGCGGGTCGTGTCATTTCGCCGCCTCCCGGATGGCGCGCCACACCCGCTCAGGCGTGCACGGCATGTCCAGGTGATGGATGCCCAGGGGCGAAAGCGCATCCGCGACCGCATTCATGACCGCCGGCACGGCGCAGCCGGCGCCGACTTCGCCCGCGCCCTTCACCCCCAGAGGGTTGATCGCGGTCGGCACCGGGTTGTCGTAGCACTCGATGGCGCACACCGAGTCGCCGCGCGGCATGCCGTAATCCATGAACGAGCCGGAAAGCAGCTGGCCGCTCGCCGCGTCGTAGGCGATGTTCTCCGAGAGTACCTGGCCGAGCGCCTGGACGATGCCGCCGTGGATCTGGCCGTTCGCCTGCAGCGGGTTGACCGCGCGGCCGAGATCGGTGACCGCGACGTAACGCAGAACCGCGATGGTGCCCGTTTCCGGATCGATCTCGAGCTCGCAGACGTGGCAGCCCGAGGGCCAGGTGGGCAGGCTCGTCTTGTGGCTGCCGGTCGCCGATAAGCCCGGCGCTACGCCCGCGGGCGGCTTGTCGTTCGCAGCGCGCGCAACTTGGGCCAGCGTCATCGAATGGTCGGTACCGGAGACCGTGAACCGGCCGAGCGCAAATTCGATGTCGCCTTCGGCGGCTTCGAGCACCTGCGCGGCGATTTTTTTCCCCTTGGCGATGAGCTGCCGCGTCGCCTCGTACACGGCGAGCGCTCCCAGCGCTGACACCTTGGAGCCGCCGGTGCCGCCCCCTTGCGAAAGCGTGCCGGTGTCGCCCTCGGTGACGCGCACGCGGTCAGGCGCGAGGCCGAGCTGCTCGCAGGCGATCTGCGTGTACATGGTGGCGTGGCCCTGTCCCTGGTCGGTCGAGCCCGCCCAGAGGGTGGCGTCGCCCGCGGCATCGATCTCGATCTTCACCTGCTCCTGGCCGGGAGGCGCGGCGTTTTCGACGTTGGCGCCGATGCCGATGCCGCGCAGCCGGCCGCGAGCAGCCGATGCCTGGCGCCGCGCGGCGAACCCGGCGTATTCCGCACGCTCGAGCGCGATCGATTGATTGGCGGGGAAGTCGCCGCTGTCGTACGTTCCCCCAAGCGGCGTTTTGTAGGGCATGGCCGTCATGGGAATGTGGTTGCGGCGGCGGATTTCGTCCGCAGCAACGCCCAGTTCGCGCGCGGCGTAATCGATGAGGCGTTCGCCGATGAACGAGGCATCGGGGCGACCCGAGCCGCGGTAGGGGGCGGTCGGATTGGTGTTGGTGAACACGCCGGTCGCGCGGAAGTGGATTGCCGGGGTCATATACGAACCCGCGATGCCGCTGGTGGAAAGGACGATGGGGAAAGTCGCCAGCGTCGAGTAATAAGCGCCGACGTTGGCGAGCGCGTGAACGCGAATCGCGAGGAAGCGGTAGTCACGGTCGAGGGCGAGCTCGGCGTCCACCCATTTGTCGCGAGCGTGGCTGTCGCTCATGAACGATTAGCTGCGATCGCCCACCCATTTCACCGGGCGGCCGAGCAGCTTCGAAGCCCAGACGGCAAGCGGCGTCTCGGGATAAAGCGCGCCCTTCATGCCGAAGCTGCCGCCGACGTCGCCGGCGACGACGCGAATCTTCTCCTCGGGTATCTTGAGCAGGTCCTTGGCGATCTGCGCTCTGGCACGGAAGGTGTCCTGGGTGCCGAGATACACGGTGAAGAAATCCTTGGCCGGATTGAAGTCGGCCACTACGCCGCGCGGCTCCATCGGGTTCGCCGAGAGTCGGTTGATGCGCATGCGCCGCTTGACGACGTGCGCGGCGCGCGAAAACGCCTGCTCGGCCGCGCCGGCGTTGCCCATGTCGCATGCGAATGCGATGTTGCCGGGACAATCGTCCCAGACGCGCGGCGCGTCGGGCTCGGCCGCCCGGGCCGCGTCGGTCACCGAGGGCAGCGGCTCGTAGTCGACCTCGATCGACTCGGCAGCATCGATCGCCCGCGCGCGCGTTTCGGCGACGATGAAGGCGATCCCGTCGCCGACAAATCGCGCCCTGTCGGTCGCAAGCGGCCAATGCGTCGCCGCAAATACCTTTTTCGGATCGAAACCGGGCACCGCATGCATGATCAGCGGCATCGGGCCGAAGCCGGCGGCGATGTAATCGGCGCCGGTCAGCACGAGGAGCACGCCCGGCGCGGCCCTTGCCGCAGCAACGTCGATTCCGCGGATGCGCGCGTGCGCGTGCGGGGAGCGCAGCACATGGCCATGCGCCTGGCGCGGCAGGTTGACATCGTCGGTGTAGCGCCCGGCCCCGCGCAGCAGCCGCGGATCCTCGATTCGCTGCACGGATTTGCTGAAGCCGAAATTTTCCATCCAAATTTTCCCTTGTAAAGGCGCTGACGGCGGCCGATCAACAGGGCACGCTATCGGGACGGATTCTATCCGCGCCCGCGGCGGCCGCGCCGACCTTTCGCGGAACCCGGCAGTCGAAGCAGTTCGGCGTAACGCAGCATTTTTACCATTTTCGCGAGTGCCTGCTTGCGGTAGGCCGGGACGTCGATCCGGCTCCAATCGAAGAATCCTTTGCCCTCGCGCAGGCCCCTGCGGCCTTCGCGCATGTAGCGGTCAATGATTTCCGGCGGCCGGTAGCGCTCGTCCAGGTTGTCCGCAAGGTAATTGGCGGCGTAGTGGAGGATATCGACGCCGCCATAATCGATGAATTCGACCACCCCCATGTTGGCGTAGCGAAAGCCGAACCCGTAACGCACCGCGCGGTCGATGTCTTCCGGTGTGGCGATGCCGCTCTGGACCATCCGCGCCGCCTCGTTCATGACCAGCACCTGGAAGCGCGGCACGATGTAGCCGGGCGCAGGCCGGCACAGTACCGGAACTTTCCCGATGTTCTCCAGGAGACCCGTGAAGCGCCGGACCAGCGCGGAATCCGTTCCCGCGTGGGGGCACACTTCCACCAGCGGTATGAGGTAGGCGGGGTTGAGCCAGTGGGCGTTGAGGAAACGCTCGGGCCGGGTCACGAGCTTCGCCATGTCGTCCACCAGAAAGGTCGAGGTCGTCGAGGTGATGAGGGCATCCGGACGCAGATGCGCGCAGGCAAGCGCCAGAGCTTCGCGCTTGATGTCCATGACTTCGGGAACGCCTTCGAACAGCACGTCCGCTTTCGCCAGCGCTTCGGGCGCCGGGTCGCGCGCAACGAACCGGACGCGCTTCATGATTGCCGGAACGGCGCGTGCCGGAAACGCTTTCACTTGGGCGAGCGCCGCAAGGCTTGCCCGGACTTCGGCGAGCGCTTCCCGTCCGATTCGCTCTGCATCGACTTTCGCCCTGCGCTTGACGTCGATCAGCCGGACCTCGTGCCCGGCGTAAGCGAAGGCATGAGCGATGCCCCGCCCCATGCGGCCGGCGCCGAGCAAGCCGATGACGGGCAGCGGCCTTATCTCCGAAACGCGGCCTTTTCGCATCGAAATTCCAAGGAAACACTTGGCCTGGATCCAGTATCGGCGCGGAAAAGCACAAGATAAATGTATCGATACTGAACCATTCCCCGTCTCCGGATCACGAACTCAGAATCCTTCCACAAGCAGCGCCTTCATCGCCGCTCGATCGAGCTTTGCCAGGCCGAGCGCTTCGAGCGTGCGCGGTCCGCCGCGGCGAAAATCCGCACCGACCACCGCCGAGGCGATGGCAAGCAGACCGCGAGCGACCGGGCACGGGACGCCCGACCATTCGG
>Ga0156283_1021_pt1 | contig 15525 bp, 16 predicted proteins | sample RifCSPlowO2_12_FD_107932 | JGI IMG/M metagenome (GOLD analysis project Ga0156283, IMG submission 107932) | Betaproteobacteria bacterium RIFCSPLOWO2_12_FULL_65_14 | reverse complement strand
ACGATGCCGCGCTTCGCCTTGTCGACGTCGTAGTCGCAGTTCTGCAGCAGCTTCTGGATGATGTTCTCGACGTCCTCGCCGACGTAGCCGGCTTCGGTCAGTGTCGTCGCATCCGCGATGACGAAGGGAACATTCAATAATCTGGCTAGAGTCTGCGCGAGCAGCGTCTTGCCGGACCCCGTCGGCCCGATGAGCAGGATGTTGGACTTGGCGAGCTCCACCTCGTCGTTTTTCGAGAGGTGCTTGAGCCGCTTGTAGTGGTTGTAGACCGCGACCGAGAGGATCTTCTTGGCCTGGTCCTGGCCGATCACGTACTGGTCGAGGATGTTGCGGATCTCGCGCGGGGTCGGCAGGTCCGACTTCGCGCCCTTGCCGCCCTTATCGGAGGCGGTCTCCTCGCGGATGATGTCGTTGCAAAGCTCGATGCACTCGTCGCAGATGAAGACCGAGGGACCGGCAATCAGCTTCCGCACCTCGTGCTGGCTCTTGCCGCAGAAGGAGCAGTAGAGGAGCTTTTCGCCCGATGAGCTCTTTTCCGACATGTACTTAGCTAGCCTCCCGGGACGTCAGGGTGCGGTCCACGATGCCGTACTTTACCGCTTCTTCGGCGCCCATGAAAAAGTCGCGCTCGGTGTCGCGCGCGATGACCTCGATGGACTTGCCGGTATGCTTGGCGAGAATCTCGTTCAGCCGCCCGCGCAGGTACAGGATTTCCTTGGCGTGGATCTCGATGTCGGTGGCCTGGCCCTGGAACCCGCCCATCGGCTGGTGGATCATGACGCGGGAATTCGGCAGCGCAAAACGCTTGCCGGCGTCCCCGGCCGCCAGCAGCAGCGCGCCCATGCTCGCCGCCTGGCCGACGCACAGCGTCGAGACGTCCGGCTTGATGAACTGCATGGTGTCGTAGACGGCGAGCCCCGCCGAAACCGACCCGCCGGGCGAGTTGATGTAGAAGAAGATGTCCTTGTCGGGGTTTTCCGACTCCAGGAACAGCATCTGGGCGACGATCAGGTTGGCCGTAATCTCGGTAACCGGCCCGACCAGGAACACCACCCGCTCCTTGAGCAGCCTGGAATAGATGTCGTAGGCGCGCTCGCCGCGCCCCGACTGCTCGATGACCATCGGGATCAGCCCGAGGTTCTTCACGTCTGAATTCGACTTTTCCCAGTTCATGAGCTGGCGCCCATGAGCTCGTCGAACGAAATTTCCTTTTCCTTCACCTGTGCCTTGGACAAAATCCATTTGACTACATTGGCTTCCAGCGCCATCGCTTCCATCTCCGAAAGCCGCTCCGGCTGCATGTAGAACCATTTTACTACCTCGGCGGGGCTCTCGTAGCTCTGCGCTTCCTGCTCCACCATCGCGCGCACCTCGGCCGGCTTGGGCTGGAGGTTTTCCGCGCGTGCGAGCTCCGCGATGATGAGCCCGAGCGCGACGCGGCGCTTCGCGGTCTCTTGGAACTGCTCCGCGGTGAGATTCAGCTGCTCCGGCTTCACGCCGCGCGACTGCAGATCCGCCGCCGCGCGCTGCGCAAGGTGCTGCGCTTCCATGTCGATCAGCGATTTCGGCAGCTCGATCGGCGTCGTGTCGAGCAGCGCCTGCATCGCCCGGTCTTTCAGGCGCGCCTCCACGCGCTTCTTCACCTCGCGCTCGACGTTGGCGCGGATCTCGCTGCGCATCTTGGCGATGTCGCCGTCGGCCACGCCCAGCGCCTTGGCGAACTCGGCGTCGAGCCCGGGCAGCTGCGGCTCCTCGACGCTCTTGATTTTCATTTCGAACGCCGCCTCCTTTCCGGCGACCGCCTTGCCGTGATAATCGTCGGGGAACTTGACCGTGAAGCTCTTGGATTCGCCCGCGGAAGCGCCGCGCGCCGCCGCCTCGAAATCCGGCAGCATGCGCCCCTCGCCGAGGGTAAAGACGAAGTTCTCGGCCTTGCCGCCCTCGAACGGCGTCGAGTCGATCGTGCCGGCGAAGTCGACCGTCAGCCGGTCGCCGTCGCGCGCCGGCCGCTCGGCGGCGACAAACCGGGTGCGCTGCTTGCGCAGGATTTGCAGCGTCTTGTCCACGCCGGCATCGTCGACGACGGTCTTCGGCTGCTCGATCGTCGCCGCCGAAATGTCGCCGAGCTTGATCTCGGGATAAATCTCGAAGGTCGCGCTGAATTCGAGCGCCTGCTCGCTGTCGCCATCCTTCTTTTCGATCCGCGGATAGCCCGCGACGCGCAGCTTCGCCTCTTTCACCGCGTCGGTGAACGACTTCTGCACCGCATCGCCGAGCACCTCGGTGCGCACCTGCGGCCCGTAGGTCTGGGCGACGATCTTCAGCGGCACCTTGCCCGGCCTGAAGCCGGGCATCTTCACGTTGCGCGCCAGCTTCTTCAGCCGCTCATCGACCTGTCGCTCGATGTCCTGCAGCGGCACGCTCATCGACACGCGCCGTTCCAGGGCGCTCAGGGTTTCCACGTTCGTCATTGATTTGTTCGCCAATTGGTGCGAAGGGAGGGACTCGAACCCTCATGCCTTGCGGCGTCAGATCCTAAGTCTGGTGCGTCTACCAATTCCGCCACCTTCGCCGAAAAATCAACGTATTATAACCAACCGTGGCGGTCGGCCATTACGAAAACTTCCCGGTCGCGTCGCTGCTTCTGCCGGCGCCGCTGCGCCGACCCATCCAGGTCATCTACCGCTTCGCGCGCACGGCCGACGATTTTGCCGACGAAGGGAGCGATCCCCCCCATATACGCCTTGCCAAGTTAAACGAATACCAGGAACGGCTCTCGGCCATCGAGCGCGGCGAAGCAAGCAACGATCCACTTTTCCGGGACCTGGAAAAAATCGTCCGCCAGCATGCGTTGCCCATCCGCCTCTTCATGGATCTGTTGGAGGCGTTCATCCAGGACGTGAAGAAGAAGCGTTATAAGGACTTCGTGGAGGTGATGGATTATTGCCGCCGCTCGGCGAACCCGGTCGGACGGCTGCTTCTGCACCTGTTCAAACGAACGACTGAATTAGAGCTGCGGCAATCCGACGCCATCTGCTCGGCGCTGCAGCTCATCAATTTCTGGCAGGACGTCGACATCGATTACCGGCGCGACGAGCGCATCTATCTTCCACAAGATGAAATGACACGCCACGGAGTGACAGACCGTCACCTTGCGGAAAGACGCTGCGATGCGGCATGGCGCGCCCTGATGCGGGAGCAAACCGAACGCGCGCGTAGCCTGATGCTGGCGGGCGCGCCGCTCGGACGCGCGCTTCCCGGCCGCATCGGCCTGGAGATCCGCGCCACCGTTCACGGCGGCCTGCGGGTCCTCGAGAAAATCGAGCAGGCCGGCTACGACATCTTCCGCCGCCGGCCGGTGCTCAAACCGCTCGACTGGCCGCTTCTGTTATTTAGAGCCCTGTGACCCCTGACGAGTACTGCCAGCAGAAAGCGGCCGCGAGCGGCTCGAGCTTTTATTACTCCTTCCTGTACCTGCCGGCCGAGCGGCGCCGCGCCATTACCGCGCTCTACGCCTTCTGCCGCGAGGTGGACGACGCGGTCGACGAGCCGGGCGAACCCCAGGTCGCAGCCGCCAAGCTCGCGTGGTGGCGCGCCGAGCTCGCGAACCTGTTCGCCGGCAAGCCGCAGCACCCCGTCACTCAGGCGCTTGCGCCGCACACGCAGAGCTACGCGATCTCGCGCGAGAAGCTCAACGAGATCATCGACGGCATGGAAATGGATCTCACGCAAACCCGGTATCTCGACTGGGCCGGCCTCGAGCGCTACTGCTACCGTGTAGCGGGCGTGGTGGGATTCCTTGCCGCCGGGATTTTCGGCTACCGCAATGCGCGCACGCTGGACTACGCGAAGGATCTCGGCATCGCGTTTCAGCTTACCAACATCATCCGCGACGTCGGCGAAGACGCGCGCAAGAACCGCATTTACCTCCCGATGGAGGACCTGAAGCGCTTCGGGCTCCCGGCCGCCGATATCCTGAAGCTGAGAGAAACGCCCGCCTTCAGGTCGCTCATGGAGTTCGAGGCCGAACGGGCGCGCAGCTATTACGACCGAGCGCTGGCGGCGTTGCCGAGCGAGGACCGGCGCGCGCAGCGCCCCGGTCTCATCATGGCCGCGATCTATCGCACGCTGTTGAAGGAAATGGAGCGCGACGGCTTCCCGGTCCTGACGCAACGCATCTCGCTAACCCCGCTGCGGAAATTCTGGATCGCCTGGCGCACATGGGCGGGCGCGTAGCCGTCGTCGGCGCCGGCTACGCCGGCATGGCAGCCGCCGTGACGCTCAGCGAGCGCGGCGTTCCCGTCACCGTTTTTGAATCCGCCCCGGTGCCCGGCGGGCGCGCGCGCAGGATCGTGTCGCAGGGCCGCGCCCTCGACAACGGCCAGCACATCCTGATCGGCGCCTACGGAGAGCTGTTTCGCATGATGCGCACCGTCGGCGTGCCGTCCGACGCGGTGCTGCGCATCCCGCTGCAGGTGCGCTATGCGGCGGGCTTCGAGCTGCGCGCGCTGTGGCTCCCACCGCCGCTCGGCATGCTGGCCGGGCTACTCGTCGCAAAAGGGCTCCCGTTCGGCGAGCGCCTCGGCGCGCTGCGCTTCCTGCGCGCCTTGAAGCGACGCGCGTACGAGCCGCCCGAGGGCATGACGGTAAGCGAGCTGCTGCAGGCGCATGGCCAGGGCGCCTGCATCCGCCGTTACCTCTGGGGACCGCTCTGCGTTTCCGCGCTCAACACGCCGGTCGAGCTCGCTTCGGCCCGGGTATTCGCGACCGTGCTGCGCGATACGCTCGGCGGGGCGCCGGAAGCGAGCGACCTGCTTCTGCCGCGCGTGAATCTGTCCCAGCTCTTTCCGGAGCCTGCAGCCGGGTTCATCGAGCGCCGCGGCGGCGAGGTGCGCTTGCGCTCCGCGGTCGGCGATCTGCGGGAGCTGAAGGATTTCGAGGCGGTCATCGTCGCGGTCGGACCGCACCAGCTGAAGACGCTGATGCCCGATCTGGCGCTCGCCTACTCGTACCAGCCGATCTACACGTGCTATCTGCAGTACGCGGAAGGCGTGCGGCTGCCGTTTCCCATGCTCGGCCTGGCCGGTGGACTGGTGCAGTGGGTCTTCGACCGCGGCGCGCTCCTCGGCGAGCGGGGGCGCCTCGCCTGCGTGATCAGCGCGCAGGGAGACCACCAGCAGATGACGCTCGAGGCGCTGTGCGAGCGCTGCCACCGGGAGCTTTCGGCGGCGCTCCCCGGGCTCGGCACGCCGCTCTGGAGCCGCGCGATCGCGGAGAAGCGCGCCACCATCACCTGCGCGCCCGGCCTCAAGAGGCCGCCCCTCGAGTCAAACGGGGTTTTTTTCGCCGGGGACTACACCGATCCCAGCTACCCGCCCACGCTCGAGGCGGCGGTGCGTAGCGGCGTGCGGGCCGCCGCCGCCGTAGTCGAATCGCTACGCCACAAAGCGAAAAAATTCGCGCCCGTTTCGTGATCTAAGACCTGCCGCGCGGTGGCGCGACGGCGCGGATCAAGTGATGCTTGGGCTGCGCCCGTGACATTGAACGAATACCTCGAAAGCCTGGCGAACCGGCCGGCCACGCTGCAAACGCCGGAGCGCCGCGAGCGTCACGCCTGCCTGCGCTGCGACGGCGAGGTGTTCTTCCTTTACGCCGAGCGCAACCCGGTGTGCGCCGGTTGCGGCGCGGTGCTCGTCATCGATCAGAGCTCGCGCAGCAGCTGAATTGCCTGGTCGACGCGCTCGACCGCCAGCACTTCCAGCCCGGAAATCTTCGCCTTGGGCAGGTTGGCGCGCGGCACGACGGCCTTCTCGAAGCCGAGCTTCGCGATCTCGCGCAGGCGCTCCTGGCCGCGCGGCGCGGGGCGCACTTCGCCGGCGAGCCCGATCTCGCCGAACACCGCGACTTTCGGCGAGATCGGCCGGTCCGACAGTGAGGAAACGACGGCGAGGCAGACGGCGAGATCCGCCGCGGGCTCGCCGATGCGCACGCCGCCCACGGCGTTTACGAACACGTCCTGCTCCCAGGCGGCGATGCCGGCGTGGCGATGCAGCACCGCGAGGAGCATGGCGAGGCGGTTCTGCTCCAGCCCCACCGACAGGCGCCGTGGATTGGGCGAGTGCGCCGCGTCGACGAGCGCCTGGATCTCGACCAGCAGCGGCCGCGTGCCTTCGAGCGTCGCGAGCACGCAGGAGCCGGGAACCGGTTTTTCATGACTGGATAAGAAAAGCCGCGAAGGATTGCTCACGCCCTTCAGGCCCTTGTCGGTCATGGCGAACACGCCGAGCTCGTTGACTGCGCCGAAGCGGTTCTTCACCGCGCGCACCAGCCGGAAGGCGGAATTCGGATCGCCTTCGAAGTAGAGCACGCTGTCGACGATGTGCTCGAGCACGCGCGGGCCGGCGATGGCGCCCTCCTTTGTGACGTGCCCGATCATGAAAAGCGCCGTGCCCGAGCGCTTGGCATGGCGCGTGAGCTGCGCCGCGCATTCGCGCACCTGCGCCACCGAGCCCGGCGCCGACTGGAGCGCCTCGGACCAAAGGGTCTGGATCGAGTCGATCACCGCCACGCGCGGCTTCGCCGCCTCGAGCGCCCCGAGCACGCGCTCGAGCTGCGTTTCCGCCGCGAGTTGCACCCCGCCCGCCTGGAGCGCGAGGCGGCGCGCCCTGAGCGCCACCTGGTCGGCCGACTCTTCGCCGGTCACATAGAGAACCGCGCTCGAAAGCGAAGCCAGCGTCTGCAGCAGGAGCGTCGACTTGCCGATGCCCGGATCGCCACCCAGCAGCACCACCTGCCCGGCGACCAGCCCGCCGCCCAGCACCCGGTCGAGCTCTCCGATCCCGGTGGCGATGCGCGCGAGATCCTTTGCCTCGATGTCGGCGAGCGCTATCGACGCGGCAGGCGCGGCCTTCGAGCGCCGGTCGGTCACCGTCTCGGTGAGCGTGCCGGCGGCGCCGCACGACGGGCAGGTGCCGAACCATTGCAGCGCGCTCGCGCCGCACTCGGCGCAGACGTAGGCGCTTTTCGTCCTGGCCATCAAGCAATCTCGGCCACCGGAACGCGCGGCGCGAGCGCGCACAGCAGCTCGTAGCTCAGCGTGCCGGCAGCAGCGGCCACTTCGTCGGCCGACAGGCCTTCGCCCCACAGCGTCACCGGCGTGCCGATGTAGGCCTCGGGGATGTCGGTGATGTCGACGCAGATCGTGTCCATCGATACGCGTCCAACGATGCGGGTGCGCTTGCCGTTGACGAGCACCGGCGTGCCGGTCGGGGCGTGGCGCGGATAACCGTCGGCGTAGCCGCAGGCGACGATGCCGACGCTGAGCTCGCCGACCGCCTCGTAGGAGAAGCCGTAGCCGATGCGCTCGCCCGGGGCGAGCTGCTGCGTGGCGATGATCTCGCTCGCGAGCGTCATCGCCGGCTTGAGGCCGAGCGCTTCCGCGCTGCGGTCGGCGAACGGCGAGCAGCCGTAGAGCATGATGCCGGGCCGCACCCACCCGCTCCGCGCCTCGGGATAGCGGACGAGCGCCGCCGAGTTCGCGAGCGAGCGCGGTGCTCCGTAGTCCTTGGTGATCTCGTTGAACCAGTCGAGCTGCGCCTTGATGCCCGAGGGACCGTCGGCATCGGCGAAATGCGTCATCAGCGTCACGCCGCGAACCTGCGGGTGCATGCGGATGGCGTTGTAGGCCGGGCGCAGGCTCTCGACCGTGAAGCCGAGGCGATTCATCCCGCTGTTCACCTTGACGTAGACGTCGACCTCGGCCGCGAGCTCGGCTCGCCTGAGCATCTCGACCTGCTCGGGATTGTGGATCACCGGCGTGAGCGAATACTTGGCGAGCAGCGGCACGTCGCCCGGCTTGAAAAAGCCCTCGAGCATGAGGATCGGCTTCTTCACCCCGGCGACGCGCAGCCGCGCCGCCTCCTGGAAATCGAGCAGCGCATAGCCGTCGGCCGCATCCAGCGCGCGCGCCGCGCGCTCCAGGCCGTGGCCGTAGGCATTCGCCTTGATCACCGCCCAGAGCTTCGCGCCGCCGGCGTAGGCCTTGGCGACCATGAAGTTGTGCGCGAGCGCGGCAGCCGAGATCGTGGCGCGTATGGGCCGGGGCATTTTGTCTTATTGTGCTATAAAGCCCCGCGCTACAAAAAGCAAATGAACTACGGCTTTTACATCATCATGGCGGCGCAGTTTTTCTCGTCGCTCGCCGACAATGCTCTGCTCGTCGCCGCGATCGCGCTGCTGATGCAGGCCGACGCGCCGACCTGGCTCACGCCCTACCTCAAGTTCTTCTTCGTCGTCTCCTACGTGGCGCTCGCGCCGTATGTGGGCGCGTTCGCCGACCGCCTGCCCAAGGGCCAGGTGATGTTCATCGCGAACAGCATCAAGATCCTCGGCTGCGTGACGATGCTGTGGGGCTCGCACCCGCTGCTCGCCTACGCGATCGTCGGGCTGGGCGCCGCCGCCTACTCGCCGGCGAAGTACGGCATCCTCACCGAGTACCTGCCGCATCGGAAGCTGGTGGTCGCCAACGGCTGGATCGAGGGCCTCACCGTCGCCTCGATCATCCTCGGCACCGTGCTCTGCGGCGTGCTCATCCACGCGCGCGTGTCGGGCGCGCTCCTCGACTTCGACCTGCCGATCATCGACACGCCGATCGACACCGCCGCCGAGGCGGCCATCGCGATCATCGTGGTGGTGTATGCGATTGCCGCGCTCTTCAACCTCGAGGTTCCCCGTACCGGCGTCTCGCTGAAGCCCCTGCCCCGGCACCCGGTGGAGACGCTCAGGGATTTCACGCGCTGCGTCAAGCATCTCTGGAGCGACCGCCTGGGCCAGATCTCGCTCGCGGTGACGACGCTCTTCTGGGGGGCGGGCGCGACGCTGCAGTTCATCGTCATCGAGTGGGCACGCGCCACGCTGGGCTTCGATCTTTCCAAGGCGGCCATCCTGCAGGGGGTCACCGCCTTCGGCATCGCCGTCGGCGCGGTGATCGCCTCGATGTTCGTCGCGCTCGACCGCTCGGTGCGCGTGATTCCCCTCGGCATCGTGATGGGGCTCGTGGTGATCGCCATGAACTTCGTCAGCCAGGTGTGGCTCGCCATCCTGCTCATGGTGCTGATCGGCGGCCTCGCGGGATTCTTCGTCGTGCCGATGAACGCCCTGCTGCAGCACCGCGGGCATCACCTCGTCGGCGCCGGCCGTTCGATCGCGGTGCAGAACTTCAACGAGAACGCCTCGATCCTCATCATGATCGCGCTCTACTCGCTGCTCCTGAACCTCGGCTACTCGATCTACCTGGTGATCATGGTGTTCGGCGTCTTCGTGGCCGGCACGATGACGGTGGTCCAGTGCTGGTACCTGCGCAACCGGCGCGTGCACCGCGAGGAAGTCGAGCGCCTGCTCGCCTTCGCGCGCGCCGAGGACCCGCACCACCCCCACCACCCGCACTAGCCCGAAATCAGGGACGCCATGGTTTTTCTTGCGAAGACCAGGTCCTCCCAGGCCTTCGCCTTGTCGGGCAGCGTCCTGAGCAGATAGGCCGGGTGGTAAGTCACGATGAGCGGCACGCCGGCATAGCGGTGCAGCCTGCCGCGCAGGCTCGCGATGCTCGCGTCGGTATTCAGCAGCGTCTGCGCGGCGAAGCGCCCCAGCGCCAGGATGAGCTTCGGTCTTACGAACTCGATCTGGCGCAGAAGGTGCGGCGTGCATTTGGCCACCTCCTCGGGCTGCGGGTTGCGGTTGCCCGGCGGCCGGCACTTGAGCACGTTCGCGATGTACACGTTCTCGCCGCGGCGCAAGCCGACCGCGGCGAGCATGTTGTCGAGCAGCCGGCCGGCCTGGCCGACGAAAGGATCGCCGAGCCGGTCTTCCTCCGCCCCGGGGGCTTCGCCGATCAGCATCCAGTCGGCGTTCTCGTCGCCCACCCCGAACACCGTCTGCGTGCGCGTCTTGTGCAGGCCGCAGGAGACGCATCCCGAGACCGATTGCTTGAGTTCGATCCAACCGCCTTCGGATGGCTTCTCCACGGCTGAGTTGCGAGTGCGCAGGCGCCATATCGGCGCCAGGCCCATCTCGGCGAGGATGGCGTCCCGCCTGCTCACGAGAGAGGCAGCGTCAGCACGAGCGCATCCTCGCGCCCGGCGTGCGCCGGGTAATAGCCGCGCCGCAGGCCGATGCGGCGGAATCCGAAGCGCGCATACAACGCCTGCGCGGCCAGGTTGCTCGGCCGCACCTCCAGGAAGACGCTGCGCGCGCCGCAGCGCCGCGCGAGCCCGGCGGCCTCGCGCAACAGCGCGCGGCCGTGCCCGCTGCGCTGGTGCCGCGCGGAGACGGAAAGATTGAGCAGATGGGCTTCGCCCGCGGCGACCAGCAGGACGAAATAGCCGATCAGATCGCCCTCCAGCCGCCAGGTACGGCATTCGTAGCCGGCGCGCAGCGAGTCGCTGAAGTTGCCCCGAGTCCACGGATGCGTGTAGATGGCCTGCTCGATCGCCAGCACCTCGTCGAGGTCCTGCTCGCGCATCGGCTCGAGCCGCGGCGGCTCCTTCAGCACCGCGCTCATCGACGCTCGAGCTCCGCTTTGGTAAAGGCCACTTTTTCTCTCACATAGATCGGTGCCGCAAGCGCCGCGTCCACGCCCTCGCCGGCCGCAAGCCGCGGCGCCGCGAGCTTGGCGACCGCGAGGGCGCTCGGATGCACTTCCGCAAGCACGCGCGTCAAGCCGAGATTTCCGTAGACGGCGAACCCGTTGCCGCACCCCACCCAGTCGTCACCGATCGGCGTCACCGCGTCCGGGGAAACACATTGCGCCGGAACGATCGCCTTCCAGCGCCCCGCCTGCTTTTCGAGCGCCGAATAATACACTTCGCGCATGCGCGCATCGAGGCAGGCCACCACGCGCGCGGCGCCCGATTCCTCGGCCAGCGCCTCGAGCGTCGAGATGCCGATCACCGGGATCGCGGCGGCGAATGCCAGCCCCTGCGCGAGCCCGCAGGCAATCCGCAGGCCGGTGAAGGAGCCCGGCCCGGCGCCGAAGGCAACCGCGTCGAGCTGCGCGGCCGTCATGGCGGCCGCCGAGAGCAGCCTTTCGAGCATCGGCAGGGCGAGATCGGAGTGGCGGTTGCCGGCGCGGCGCTCCACCGCGGCGATCTCGCCGTCGCGCCACAGCGCGACGCTGCACCATTCGGTAGAAGTCTCGAACGCCGCGAATCGCATGAGCGATTCTAGCTATACTCGCGCTCATGAAAGAACATCTCATCGCCGTCATTCCCGGAGACGGCATAGGCCGCGAAGTGATTCCCGAAGGCGTGCGCGTGCTGGAAGCGGTCGGCGCGAAGCACGGCTTGCGCTTCACGTGGAAAGAGTATCCCTGGAGCTGCGACTGGTACAAGGCGCACGGCCGCATGTGTCCCGAGGACGCCGCCGACGTCCTGCGCAAGCACGACGCGGTGTATTTCGGCGCGGTGGGCAACCCCGCGGTGGTGCCCGACCACATCGCGGTATGGGGCCTGCTCATCAATTTCCGCCGCTGGTTCGACCTCTACGTGAACCTGCGTCCGGTGCGCCTTTTCGAAGGCATGCCCTGCCCGCTCGCCGGCCGCAAGCCGGGCGACATCGACTACGTGGTGGTGCGCGAGAACACCGAGGGCGAGTATGGCGGCGTCGGCGGCCGGGTCTACGAAAATACCCCCCATGAAGTCGTCATGCAGCAGGCGATCTTCTCGCGCCGCGGTACCGACCGCATCATGAAGTACGCCTTCGAGCTGGCGCGCACGCGCAACAAGCACGTCACTTCGTGCACCAAGTCGAACGGCATCTCCATCACCATGCCGTACTGGGACGAGCGCTTTGCGGAGATGAAGAAGAATTATCCCGAAATAAGAACGGATCAATATCACGTCGACGGGCTCACCATCCAGATGGTGCTCAATCCGGACCGCTTCGACGTGATCGTCGCCTCCAATCTCTTCGGCGACATCCTCTCCGACCTCGGCCCGGCCACCGCCGGCACCATCGGCATCGCCGCCTCGGGCAACATCAATCCCGAGCGCACCGCGCCATCGATCTTCGAGCCGGTGCACGGCTCGGCGCCCGACATCGCGGGCCGCAAGATCGCCAATCCGATCGCGACGATCTGGTCGGGCGCGCTGATGCTCGAGCACCTGGGCCATCCGGAAGCGGCCGCCGATGTGGTGCGCGCGATCGAGCGCGTGATCGTCGATGGCCCGCACACGCCGGACATGAAAGGCAAAGCGAGCACCGCGGAGGTCGGCGCCGCCGTCGCCGAAGCGGTTCGCAGCCAGTCCAGAAAAGCGGCTTGAAAGCCTACCGCATCGCCTCGATTCCGGGCGACGGAATCGGCAACGAGGTCATTCCCGCCGGCATCGAGCTGCTGAACCGGGTCGCAGACGGTTTTCGCCTTCAGTTTGAAAACTTCGATTGGAGCTCCGAACGCTACAAGCGGACCGGCGCTTACATCCCGGAAGGCGGGCTGCGGAAGCTCAAGACCTTCGACGCCATCTTCTTCGGCGCGGTCGGCGCGCCCGACGTGCCCGATCACGTCTCGCTCTGGGGCCTGCGGCTGCCGATTTGCCAGGGCTTCGACCAGTACGCCAATGTGCGCCCCTCGCGGCTGCTGCCGGGGATCACCAGCCCCATGAGGAACGCGCACGAGATCGACTGGGTGATCGTCCGGGAAAATACCGAGGGCGAGTATTCCGGCTCCGGCGGGCGCGTGCATCGCGGCCTGCCCGAGGAAGTCGCCACCGAAACCTCGGTCTTCACCCGCAAGGGCGTCGAGCGCGTGCATCGCTTCGCGTTCGAGCTCGCCCGCAAGCGCCCGCGCAAGCACCTGACGCTGGTGACCAAGTCGAATGCGCAGCGCCACGGCATGGTGCTATGGGACGAGATTTTCCATGAGGTCGCCTCCCAGTACGGCGATGTCGCGACCGACCGGATTCTCGTGGACGCGGCCACGACCCGCATGGTGCTGAAGCCCGCCGCGATCGATGTCATGGTGGCGTCCAATCTGCACGCGGACGTGCTCTCCGATCTCGCGGCGGCGCTCTCGGGCTCGCTCGGCATCGCGCCCACCGCGAACCTCAATCCGGAGCGGCGCTTTCCGTCCATGTTCGAGCCGATCCACGGCTCCGCCTTCGACATTACCGGCAAGGGCGTCGCCAATCCGATCGCCACGTTCTGGACCGCTTCGATGATGCTCGAGCACCTGGGGGAGGCGCAGGCCGCGGCCCGCATCATGCGCGCCGTCGAGAAGGTCACGGCAGCGAAGGTCTTCACCCCCGACCTCGGCGGCCGGGCGAGCACGCGCGAAGTCACCGACGCGGTCCTCGCCGCCCTGTAGATGCCCGCCGGGCTGCGGTACGAGCCGACGTGCCGGAATTCGAGCTGAGCGCCGGCGTGTCGCTCGCCGGCCGCTGCCGCATGCGCTTTCGCCCCTTGTACGTGCTGCGCGACGAAATCCGCTGGGGCTGGCAACATAGCGTTGCGCCGACCCGGGAGCTGCGCTACTCCATCACGTTTCGCACACGAAGATCCCGAGAATGAACGATCCCATAATCTCGCTGCAGGTCACCGCGGTCTTCGAGAACTCGCGCGAGGTCGCCATCGGCGCGCGCATCGGCCGCGCGCAGGCCGACGAGCAGGCCGGCTGGGTGTGCGAGGTGCAGCTCTCCCCGGTGCACGCCGAGCCGGTGAACGTGCGCGGCGTCGACTCCTTCCACGCCACCTGGCTCGCCTGCTCGCTGGTCCTCAAGCTGCTCGGTCATTTGAAGAGCGAGGGCGTCGCCCTGCGCCAGCAGGACGGCAGCGAGTTCCCGCTCGAGGCCTACCTGGCGGGGCTTGGCGGCAAGCCCGGCGATGCTGCAGGCGGATAGCGCGGCCAACCGCCTGACCGGCATCGCGCTGGTCTCGCTCACCTATCTGCTGTTCACGCTGCTCGACGGCAGCGCCAAGTGGCTGGTCGGCTCGGTACCGGTGATCGTCGTGGTGTGGCTGCGCTTCGTCACGCATGTCCTGTTTGCCGGCGCGGTGCTTTTTCCGCTGAGGGGCATGTCGCTCGTGCGCACGCGCCACATGCGCTGGCATCTCGCGCGCGCCGCGATGTTCTGCGGCATGACCGGAATCAACTTCTGGGCGCTGCAGTACCTGCAGCTCGCCGTCACCTCGTCGATCTACTTCCTCATGCCGATCCTGATCGCGGTGATGGCCGCGCCGCTGCTCGGCGAAAAGCTCGACGCCGGGCGCTGGGCTGCGATCGTCGCGGCGTTTGCCGGCGTGCTGGTGATCGTGCGGCCAGGCAGTGCGGACTTCCATCCGGCCATGCTGCTCTCGGTGGTGAACGCCGTCATCCTGGCGCTCTTCAACCTGATGACCAGGCGACTCGCCGCGTACGACTCGCCCGAGACCATCCAGTACCTTCCGGCGGTCGGCGCGGCGATCCTGCTCGCGCCTTTCGCGATCGCCGGTTGGGAGTCGCCGCAGGGGTGGCTGGAGTGGTCGGTCGCCTGCCTGCTCGGCGTGCTGGGCGGAGTCGGCCACTACTTCCTCGCCCTGGCCCACCGCTACGCGCCGGCAACGGTGATCGCGCCGTTTCTTTACCAGCAGGTGCTGTACATGGCGCTGTTCGGCTACCTCGTGTTCGGCGACGTGCCCAGCCCGGCGGTATGGGTCGGAGCGTCGATCGTCATCGCGAGCGGGCTGTACCTTTTCGCGCGCGAGCGCAGGCGGATATGAGCGAAACGGTCTCGGTGCCGCTGTGGCTCGCGATAGTAGCGGCGCTCTTCGCCGCGTGGGCGGCCTACGAGAAGCTCGTCGTTCCGGCGCTGCGCTGGATGGTGACGCGCCCGGCGAACCAGGTGATCGAGGAGCTCTCGACGCGCCTTCGGATCGGCATCCGCCCGTTCCAGCGCACGCGCCGGCAGGCCTTGATCCACCGCCTCACCACCGACGAGAAAGTGCTGCGGGCGGCGCAACAGTTCGCAAGCGACAACAAAGTCGGCCTTGACGCGGCGCTGAAGCGCGTCGATCGCTATGCGCGCGAGATCGTGCCGGCGTTCAACGCCTATCTGTATTTCCGCATCGGCTACTGGCTGGGACGCAACCTCGCGCGCTCGCTCTACCGGGTCAGGCTCGGCTACGTGGACGCGGCCGGCCTGGCCGGGATCGACCCGGACGCGACGGTCATCTTCGTGATGAACCACCGCTCGAACATGGACTACGTGCTCGCGGGCTACCTCGCCGCCGACCAGGCGGCGCTCTCCTACGCGGTGGGCGAATGGGCGCGCACCTGGCCGCTCTCGGCCCTGATCCGGGCGATGGGCGCGTACTTCGTGCGGCGCAACTCCGCAGACCCGCTCTATCGCCGCGTGCTCGAGCGCTACGTCGCGATGGCGACCGAGGCCGGCGTGCCGCAGGCGGTGTTTCCCGAAGGCGGGCTCTCGCGCGACGGCCGCATGCGCGAGCCGCGCCTCGGCGTGCTCGACTACATGATGCGCGGCTTCCGGCTCGACG
>Ga0156283_1091_pt2 | contig 15577 bp, 14 predicted proteins | sample RifCSPlowO2_12_FD_107932 | JGI IMG/M metagenome (GOLD analysis project Ga0156283, IMG submission 107932) | Betaproteobacteria bacterium RIFCSPLOWO2_12_FULL_65_14 | reverse complement strand
TTCCGAGTGCTCTTCGCCGGCGAACCGGCGGAATTCGGCGACCGGGCCCTGGTGAAGGACCACCAGGCGGTCCCGGTGCCGGGTGAGCGCTGTGTAGAGAAGCTCGCGTGACAGAAGCCAGCAAGGGTTGGGCAAAACCAGAAACGTGATCCCGAACTCGCTCCCTTGCGTCTTGTGCACCGTGAGCGCATACGCCAGCTCCAGCGGGTTCCTGGCCTCGTCCCCGAACTCGCTCGGGTTCGCCGCGCTCGCGGTGGTGACGACGCGCGCGCCGAGGTGCTTGGCGAGCGCGATGGCGAAGCCCGCAACGCCGCCCGCGCCGCCGTGGATGAGGATCGTCTCGCCTGCTTTCAGCTCGAGCGTGTCCTCGATCGAGATTAGCGCCGTAAGGCCCGCCAGCGCGATCGACGCGCATTGCACGTGCGTGAGGCTCGCCGGCTTGCGCGCGAGGATCTCCTGCCGGATCGCGATCTTCCCGGCGTAGGCGCCTTCGCGCGGCACCTCGCACACGCCGAACACCGCGTCACCGACCTTGAAATCCCTTGCGCCCTCGCCGAGCGCGGCCACTACCCCTGAAAAGTCCCTGCCGGGGACATGCGGAAAGTCGATGCGGCCATACCGGCCGGCGCGCATCTTCCAGTCGGCCGCATTGACGCTGGCCGCGTGGATGTCGACGACGACTTCACCGGCGGCGGGGAGCGGATCCGGCAAGTCCCCGTATTGAAGGACCTCCGGGCCGCCGAAGGCGCAGAAGAAGCAGGCTTTCATGCGAGAAGCCTACTTGACGCCGAGAAAACGCTGCATCGTCTCGCGGTCGCCGCGGAGGGCCTCGGCGCTCGACTGGTGCACGATGACGCCCGTTTCCATCAGATAGACGTTGTCCGCCACCGCGAGCGCGCTGTAGAGGTTCTGCTCGACGAGCAGGATGCCGAGGCCGGTGTCGCGCAGCCGCGCGATGATGCCCTCGAGGTGCTGCACCATCACCGGCGCGAGCCCCTCCGAGGGCTCGTCCATGAGGAGAAGCTCGGGGTTCAGCATGAGCGCGCGCGCCACGGCGAGCATCTGGCGCTCGCCGCCGGAGAGCTGGCTGCCGCGGTGTTCCTTGCGTTCGGCCAAGCGCGGGAAGAGCTCGAAGATGCGCGCCGCGGTCCACGCGCCCGCGCCGTTCGCCCGCCGCGCGACCATCGTCAGGTGCTCGGTGACGGTGAGCGAGGCGAAAAGGCGCCGCCCCTGCGGCACGAGGCCGATGCGCTTTCCCGCGATGGCGTGCGGCGGCAGCCCGCGCAGCTCGGCCCCGGCGTACACGATGCTGCCCTCGCGCACGTTGGGAGGCGAGAGGCCCATGATCGAGCGGATGAGCGTGGTCTTGCCCATGCCGTTGCGGCCCAGGAGCGCGACCACGCGCCCCTTCGGCACGCTGAGCGCCACGCCGCGCAGGATGTGCGCGTCGCCGTAATAGGTGTGCAGGCCGCGCACTTCAAGCATGGTGCGGCTTCCCGAGGTAGACCTCCTGCACGCGCTCGTTGCCGCGGATCGCCGCCGGCGTGTCCTCGACCAGCACCTGGCCGAAGTGCAGGCAGGTGACGAAGTCGACGAGCCCGAGCGCGAGGTCCATGTCGTGCTCGATGAGCACCAGCGTCAGCTCGGCGGGCAGCCCGCGAATGATCTCCGCCATGCGCACGCGCTCCGCCGGGGACAGCCCCGCCGCCGGCTCGTCGAGAAGCAGCAGCCGGGGCTGCGAGCACAGCGCGAGCGCGAGCTCGAGCTGGCGCTGCTCGCCGTAGGAAAGCGCCTTGGTGAGCGCGCCCCGGCGCTTCACCATGCCGGCGCGCTCGAGCGCCCCCTCCACCGCCTCGCGCTCCGCGCCCACCGGCGTCTCCTCCCCGAACAGCGAGAACTTGCGCGCTGACAGGCCGCGCACCGCGAGGCGCAGGTTCTGCTCCACCGCGAGGCCGCCGAACAGGTTGGTGATCTGGAAGGTCCGCGCCATCCCGAGCGCCGCGCGCTGGTGCGGCTTTCGCCGGGTGATCACCCGGCCGGCGAACGACACGCCGCCGGAGGAGACCGGCACTTCGCCGGCGATCGCGTTGAACAGCGTCGTCTTGCCGGCGCCGTTCGGGCCGATGATCGCGCGCCGCTGCCCGCTCGGCACGGCGAGCGAGACGTTGTCGACGGCGCGCAGCGCGCCGAACGTCACGCTCACCTGGTCGAGCTCGAGCAGCGGCGGCGCCATGCGCTAGATCTTCGCGTTGATGCCCTGGAAGGTGCGCGAGTACGGCGGCTGCTTCATGTAGTCCTCGGGCTTGTAGGTCCAGAACTGGGACACGCCGGGATACGCTTCCACCGGCACGTTCCAGAACTTGCCGCCGCTGCGGCGCTTCGTCTCGCGGATGAAGACGTCGTAGATCGGGTTGCCGTACTCGTCGAGGCGCACCGGGCGGCCGAGCGGCGAATCCTTGAGCTGCACGGCGTTCACCGCCTTGAGGAAGGTGGGCCGGTCCTCGACCTTGCCGTTCACCGCCTTGAACGCCGCGTCGAGCCACAGCGCGCCCGAGTACATCGAGAAGCCGTAGAGCGAGGGCAGCTTGCCGAACTGCTTCTCGTAGTCGGCGACGAACTTGCGCGTCGCCGGCGCGTCGTTGCCCTCGCAGAAGTGCGCCGAGGAGAAGATGCCTTCGCATTCCGCGCCGAGCGTGCGGATCACCGACTGGTCGGTGAAGTTCTGCGCGCCGAGGAGCTGGATCTTGCCCTTCAGGCCGAAGTTGTTCCACTGCTGGATGAAGCGCGTGGCGTCGGCGCCGGTCTCCATCGCGAACACCCCGTCGGGGCTGAGCGAGGCGATCTGCGCGAGGTAGGGGCTGAAGTCGGCGGTGTTGAGCGGATGCCAGAACTGCTGCGCGATGGTGCCGCCGGCGTTGCTGAAGACCTGCGCGAAGCCGCCGCACTGCTCGTGGCCGAAGGTGTAGTCCTGCGACACGGTGATGATGCGCTTCAGGCCCTTCTTCTTCGCCGCCCAGTCGGCGAGCGGGCGCGGCATCTGGCTCGCCGAGTAGCCCGCGATGCGCACCACGTTGGGGATGCGCTTCCTCTGCGTCAGGTCGTCGGCGGCGATGATCGGGATGAAGTACGGCGTGCCCGTGCCGCGCACGTACTCGGCGACCGCGAGGCCCGTATTGGCGAGCAGGTCGCCCGCCAGCATGTGCACGTTGCGCTGCTCGACGAGGCGGCGCGCCTTCTGCAGCGCCGTGTCCGGGTTGGAGGCGTCGTCCTCGACGATCACCTCGATCGCCCGGCCGGCGGATTTCTTGCCGACCGAGTCCCAGTACATGCTGAAGCCCTCGACCATCTCCTTGCCGCCGGCGGCGACCACGCCGGTGAGCGGCGCGAGCAGGCCGATGCGGATGGGCTCGCCCTGGGCGCGCGCAAGCGTGCCCCAGGCGGCGGTCGTTGAAGCCACGGCGGTTGCGGCGGCAGTCTTGACGAAGGTGCGGCGATCCATGATTTCTCCTCTGTTAGGACCCGGTTGCGGTGGAAGACTTGGAAAGCGGAGCGGCGCGCGCCTCGCGGCGCCGCGCGAGCAGCGAATAGATTTTTCCGAGGATGCCCTCGGGGGCGAAGATCATGGCGAGGATGAACACCGCGCCCATCACCATCGACCAGCGCTCGGTGTACAGGCTCACGAAGTTCTCGAGCGCGATGATGACCACCGAGCCGATGAACGCGCCGAAGAGCGTGCCTACGCCGCCGACGATCGCCATCAGCAGGCCCTCGACCGACTGGCCGAGCGCGACGGTCGAGGGGCTGACGAAGCTGTTGTAGAAGGCGTACAGCGCGCCGGCGATGGCGGCGAAGAAGCCCGATACCGTGAAGCCGATGAAAAGGTGCAGCGAGACATTGTAGCCGAGCGCGCGCATGCGCGACTCGCTCTCCTTGATGCCACGCAGGGTGAGCCCGAACGGCGAGGAGACGAAGCGCCACATGGCGGCCGTCGTGAGCGCCGTGACCACGAGTACGAAGTAGTAGAAACGCGCCTGGTCGGCGAGCCACTCGGGCTTCACCGTGCCGCGAATGCCGTTCTCGCCGCCGGTCACCGAGGTCCAGCGCAGGCAGATGCCCCAGATGATCATGCCCATGGCGAGGGTGAGCAGGAGGAAATAGACGCCCGAAGTCCGGATCGCGAGCAGCGCGAACACCACCGCGGTCAGCGTGCCGGCCGCGATCCCGAGCAGCACGCCGACCCAGACATTGCCGCCGGCGACGCTCGCGTAGTAGAGCACCACGTACGTCGCCACGCCGAAAATGGCGCCGTGGCACAGCGGCGTGCGGCCCGCGTAGCCCGCCAGGATGTCGATCGACATGGCGAGCGTGGCGAAGATCAGCATCTCGGTGACGAGCGTGGTGTTGTAGCCGGGAAGCAGCGCCGGCACGAAGGCCATGGCGGCGAGGCAGGCGGCGACCATCGCGGCGCGCTTCATGCCGCGCGCCCGAACAGGCCGAGCGGGCGGAAGGCGAGCAGGATCGCCATCGGCCCGAAGATCACGAAGTAGGCGAGCTCGGGAAACCACACCTGCCCGAAGGTCGCCAGCATGCCGACGAAAAGCGCGCCGATCGCCGCGCCGGCGAGGCTGCCGCGGCCGCCGATGATCACCACCGCGAGGCTGTAGACCAGGATCTCGGAGTCGGCGGTCGGATAGAGCGAAAGGAAGGCGCCGCCGAGCGCGCCGCCGATGCCGGCGAGCGCGGCGCCGAGCATGAACGTGTAGACGAACACGCGCTTGATGTCGATGCCCATGGCGTCAACCATCTCGGCGTCGTCGACGCCGGCGCGGATCAGCGCGCCGAGCCGCGTCTTGTTGAGCAGGAGCCACAGGCCGGCGAAGATCAGCACGCCGAAGACGAGCACGAACAGGCGGTAGCGCGGGTACGCCAGGCCGCCGACGCGGAAGGCGCCCTGCATCAGCTCGGGCACCGGGACGGTGAAGGTGTCGCCGCCCCAGATGACGAGCGCCAGGTCGTTCAGCATGAAGGCGACGCCGAGCGTGAGCAGCACCTGGCGCAGCTCGAAGCCCTTGACGAAGCGAAGCAGCGCGCGGTCGATGACCAGCCCGGCAATGGCGAGCGCGAGCGCGGCGATGACCACGGCGACGAAGAAGTTGGCGCCGTGCATCGCCGCCGTGAGCGCGAGGTAGCCGCCGAAGAGGTAGAGCGCGCCGTGCGCCAGGTTGACGATGCTCATCAGGCCGAAGATGAGCGTGAAGCCGCTCGCCACGACGAACAGCAGCGCGGCGAACGTCAGGCCGTTCAGCGCCTGGAACGCGGTCATCGACATGGCGTCGGCCCCCTCGCCCCGCTCAGCGCTTCGTCTGCCCGAGGTACCAGTCGAGGATCTGCTCGCCGGTCCAGAACAGGACATCCTTGCGCGCGCGGATTTCCTCCAGCGCGCGCCGGTAGTACTTCAGCCGGTGCGGCGCGCCCATGATGTAGGGGTGCACGACCAGCGCCATGACGCGCGCCGAGCCCGCGGCGTCCGCGTAGATCTGCTCGAACTGGTCCATCGCCCGGCGGTAGTACTCGATCGCCGAATGGTGCTGGATCAGCATCATCGCCACGTCGTTGCACTCCTGCGTGTAGGGCACGTTGACGATCGGCCTGGTGCGCGTCTTGAGCAGCACCGGCTGGTCGTCGAGCACCCAGTCGCAGACGTACTCGTAGCCCGCCTCGACCAGCAAATCGGGGGTTTCCCAGCTCTCGGTCAGCCCCGGCCCCAGCCAGCCGCGCGGGTTCGTGCCGCTGAAGGCGCGGATCGCCTCGGTGGTCTTGGCGATGTCCTCGCGCTCGTTCTCGACCTTCTGCATGTTCTTCTGCGTGTAGCCGTGGCCCATGAACTCCCAGCCGCGCTCGAGCGCGGCGCGCGAGATCGGCTCGTAGGCCCTGACCGCGGTGCCGTTGATGGCGAGCACCGCCTTGATATCGAGGCTGTCGAGCACCTTGAGCATGCGCCAGAAGCCGACGCGGTTGCCGTACTCGTGCCAGGCCCAGTTCGGGACGTCGGGCATCGGCGAGCCGCCCGCCGGCGGCGTGAGCACCGTGCGCGGCATCGTCTGGTCGATGTCCCATTCCTCGACGTTGACGATGGTCCACACCACCATGCGCGCCCCATTCGGCAGCTTGAGCGGCGGCCTTTGCGGGATCGGGGAATAGCTGATTCTGTCGAGCGGCTTCATGCTTTCTCCTTGCGTGCCTCGAGGTACCAGTCGAGGATCTGCTCGCCGGTCCAGAACAGGACATCCTTGCGCGCGCGGATTTCCTCCAGCGCGCGCCGGTAGTACTTCAGCCGGTGCGGCGCGCCCATGATGTAGGGGTGCACGACCAGCGCCATGACGCGCGCCGAGCCCGCGGCGTCCGCGTAGATCTGCTCGAACTGGTCCATCGCCCGGCGGTAGTACTCGATCGCCGAATGGTGCTGGATCAGCATCATCGCCACGTCGTTGCACTCCTGCGTGTAGGGCACGTTGACGATCGGCCTGGTGCGCGTCTTGAGCAGCACCGGCTGGTCGTCGAGCACCCAGTCGCAGACGTACTCGTAGCCCGCCTCGACCAGCAAATCGGGGGTTTCCCAGCTCTCGGTCAGCCCCGGCCCCAGCCAGCCGCGCGGGTTCGTGCCGCTGAAGGCGCGGATCGCCTCGGTGGTCTTGGCGATGTCCTCGCGCTCGTTCTCGACCTTCTGCATGTTCTTCTGCGTGTAGCCGTGGCCCATGAACTCCCAGCCGCGCTCGAGCGCGGCGCGCGAGATCGGCTCGTAGGCCCTGACCGCGGTGCCGTTGATGGCGAGCACCGCCTTGATATCGAGGCTGTCGAGCACCTTGAGCATGCGCCAGAAGCCGACGCGGTTGCCGTACTCGTGCCAGGCCCAGTTCGGGACGTCGGGCATCGGCGAGCCGCCCGCCGGCGGCGTGAGCACCGTGCGCGGCATCGTCTGGTCGATGTCCCATTCCTCGACGTTGACGATGGTCCACACCACCATGCGCGCCCCATTCGGCAGCTTGAGCGGCGGCCTTTGCGGGATCGGGGAATAGCTGATTCTGTCGAGCGGCTTCATGCTTTCTCCTTGCGTGCCTCGAGGTACCACTCGAGGATCTGCTCGCCGTTCCAGTGCACCACGCCCGCGAAGCGCGACATGTACTCGTAGACCGCCTCGAGGTACTTGATGCGGAACGGCTGGCCCGAGATGTAGGGATGGATGGCGATCGCCATGATGCGCGGCCGCTCGGCGCCCTCCATGTAGAGCCGGTCGAAGGCGTCGATGCACTTCTGCGTCCAGTACTGCGCCTCGTGGTGCTGCACGATCATCATTGGGATGTCGTTGCACTCGACCGAGTAGGGCAGCGTGATGAGCGGGCCTTTTTCCGTGCGGATCTCGGTCGGCTCCTCGTCGTACACCCAGTCGCCGATGTACTTGACGCCGGCTTCGGCGAGGTGCTCGGGCGTGTCGTAGGTCTGCGTGAGTCCCGGCCCGAGCCAGCCCACCGGGCGCTTGCCGGTGAAGTTTTCGAGCTGGTCCATGGTGCGGAAGATCATGCCGCGCTGGTCTTCCTCCTTGTGGATCGGCCCCTGCTCCCAGCTGTGGGCCATGAACTCCCAGCCCGCGTCCCTGCACGCCTGGGCGACGCGCGGGTAGTCGACCGTCACCCGCGCATTGATCGAGAGCGTCGGCCGCATGCCGAGGCGCTCGTAGAGCGCATGGAAACGCCAGAAGCCGACGCGCATGCCGAACTCGTGCCAGGTCCAGTTCGGCACGTCGGGAAGCAGCGGCTGTCCGGTCGGCGCGGGAAGCACCTGGCGCGCCATCGGCTTGCCGATGTCCCAGACCTCGAGGTTGACGATGGTCCAGACGATGATGCGGCCGTTCCCCGGCAGCTTGAGCTTCGGGCGGTCGACGATCGCGCTGTAGGGCACGCGCTCGCGCGGAATCATTGCCATACGGGTAACCTCATGAGCTCTTCACTGGTCATGACGAAGCCGAAGGCGGTGCGGATGCAAAGCAGCGCCGCCTCGTGCAGCGAGCGGTCGTCCATGGTGTCGACGCAGTCGCTCGGCACGAGGACCGCGTAGTCCTTGGAGCAGGCCGCGGCCACGGTCGAGAGCACGCAGCTGTTGGTGTTCACCCCGGTGACGATCAGCGTGTTGACGCCGTGCGCGCGCAGCGTGAAATCCAGGTCGGTGCCGGCAAAGCAGTCGTAGCGCTTCTTCGTGTTCACCACCCAGTCCGACCTGTCCAGCAGCGACGCCATCACCTGGCAGCCCGGGGACCCGGCGAGGTTGTGGCGCAGCACGTTCTTGCGCGTCGCGTTCGGGTCCTCGGCGCGCGTGCGCCAGAAGGGGTTGCTGCGGATCTCGGGCGCGTCGCGGTAGGTGGTGACGAGGTGCACCACCGGAATCGAGCGGCCGCGGCACCATTTGAACAGGCGCTCGTTCGCCGCCACCACGCGGTCGGCCTGCGCCTGCGACGGCACGGGCATGGTGGCGACGGAAAGATCCAGATGGCCGCGGTGCAGGTCGATGCCGACGACGGCCGCGCGCGGCTGGTCTACGCCGAAGTTCAATAGTCCCCCTTATATCAGCGGATTGTGCGAGGAAGCGAGCAGCCGGCGCTGGTCGAGGCCGAAGTGGTCGGCGAGCCAGTCGGCGAGGATCTCCTGGCCTATCGTCGGGTTGTCGTGCTGGCAGTGCTCGGCGCCGGTTTCATCCTCCGAGAGCAGCCGCAGCGTCACCTGCACGCCTTTCGCCTTTCCATAGTCGTAGACCTTCTTCGCCTGCGACACGGTGAGCACGTCGTGCCCGCCATGCATGACGAGGAACGGGCACTTCATGTGCTCCAGGTGGCCCTCGAGCGTGAACTCGCGCGCCTTCTCCATCGCCGATTTCATCGAAGGCCGGCCGAACACCCACTTGATGTGCTCGGCGAGGCCGTGGTCCTCGCCGGCGTTGCCCCAGAGGTCGGTGATCGACCAGATGGCGCCGTGGGCGATGCAGGCGGCAAGCCGCGGCTCGTAGCAGCCCGCGCGCGCGGCGTAATAGCCGCCGAGGCTCGAGCCGCACACGGCGATGCGCGAGGCGTCGACGTCCGGGCGCTTCTCGAGCCAGTCGATGCAGCGGCCGACCGGTACCTCGGTGTCGACGCGGTTGACCACCTTGTGGCGGCGCAGCGTGCCGCCCTGCCCCGGGCCGTCGATCATGAGCACCGAGATGCCGCGCTGGAGCGCCCCGTGCGCCTGCATGAACCACATCTCGTCCTTGATCGAATCGAGTCCGCCCATGCAGATGAGCACCGGCTGCTTTGTCGCCGGGAACGGCGCCCGCACGAAATAGGCGCACAGTGAGACGCCCTTCTCGTACGGAATGTCGACCGCCTCGCCGGGCGGATTGAGGTAGGCGATGAACTTCCTGCTGCAGCCCTCGATCTTCTCGAAAGTGGGCAGCCGGCGCGGATCGTCCGGCTTGAGGAAGAACTCGGCCTGCCGGTAGTAATCGGCGGCGCGCAGCCAGCAGTTCATTGCGGTGCGGATGTGCCCCGCGCTTTCTTCCTGAAGTCCCCTTGCGCTGTTGCGCTCGGCTATGCGCCGCCACTCGGCGTGCCAACTCTCCTTGTCGCCGGGGATCATGCGGCTCGCCGCATGGAACACCTCGCTCACTGCACCGCCGCCTTCCTGCGTCTCGCCCAGGCCGCGCCGGAACTGGTAGGAGAGCCACGGATGCTCCGGCCAATGATGCCAGCCGAACGGCTCGTAGTGCGGCAAACGGTTATCGGTGATCCGCTCGATCCGATTGTCTTCGGTCACCCCCGCCCCTCTTTTACCCGCGCTGCGAATGAAGCGGGTGAAAGTAAGCTTCGCGCGACGGCAGTGTCAAGGCATGTGCGCCATCTTTGTGTCCTCGCGCCCGGGCGTTTCGCTGCATCGTGACTTCGATAAGCGCTCAGGAATCCCTCCAGCCGCGCAGAAGCGGGAAGTACAGCCCCTGGCGCGAGTCTTTGAACAGCGCGGCGTAGGACGCGAGTTGCCGGGCGTAGCGCTCGCGCTCGCGATCCAGGAATGCGTCCACGTCGGTCCCCTCGTGCCGGCTGGTCTTGTAGTCGACGATCCAGCGATTCCCGTCGGCATCGCGGAACAGACGATCCATGACCAACGTGCGCCTGCCCTCGGGCGTACGCACGCGCATGCGGCACTCGCTGCGTGCATCGGGATGCGGGCCGAGGAGCCAGCGGCCGCGTTCGTCGGCGAGCGCGTTCTTCAGCGCCACGGCGACGAGCTCGGTAGAGACCTTCAGCTCAGGCAGCGCAACGCCCCGGCGCCCGAGTTCGCGCGCAAAATTTTCCTTGAGAGCCTCGACGCGCGTCGCGTCCCAGCCGCGTAGCTCGTCGTCTGCGATGCGCTGGAGCCAGCGGTGAACGACGGTGCCGGCGTGGCGGGCGGTTTCGCCGGCCCAGGAGAATTCGATCTGCTCTTCTTCGCGGCCTTCGGGCGGCGGCGTCCAGCGCATGGGCGCGGGGAGCGGCGGCATCTGGAAGTCGGGCGCGAGGCGGGTGAGCGTGGTGATCGGTTCGGGTGCGGGCGCTTCGCGAGCGGGCGCGGGCGGGATGGGCATGCGGAAGAATTCTTCGGCGACGGGCCAGGCGCGCGCGAGGAGCGAGCGGGCGGGTGGGCGCTTGGGGGTGCCGTCCTCCTCGCACTTCACGCAGCCGAGGAGGTGCAGGCGGTGCTCGGCGCGGGTGGCGGCGACGTAGAGGAGGCGCGAGGACTCCATGTCCTCGGATTCGGCGTCGAGGGAGCGGAGGTAGGAGTAGATCGGGTCGCGGTCGGCGCCGGTCTGTTTTATAGGAGCCAAAAGCAAACCCCCCGCTCGCTGAAGCTCGCTGCCCCCCTTAACAGGGGGGTGCGGAGCCGAGGAGACCAATTCTTTCCATAGGAAAAGAGGCGGGTCGGTGGTGGCGGGGGCCTTGTCGAGGCCGGGGACGATGACAGTGCCGAACTCGAGGCCCTTGGCCTTGTGGATGGTCATGATCTGAAGGTCGTCGTCGCCGGCGTCGACGTCGGGCAGCGCGTAGAGGCGCTCGAGGGCCTCGCGCAGGGCGGCGGGGTCGGCGATGGCGCCGCTCGCTTCGAGCTTGTCGAGCTCGTCGAGGTAGATCTCGGCGTCCTCGAGAGCGGTCGGGCTTTCCACGCAGGCGGGGCCGCCGAGGGCGAGCCAGACGCCTTCGACGCGCTCGCGCAGGCTGCCGCGATCGCGGTTGGCGATCGCGGGGGCGAGGATGCGCGTGAAGCGCTCGAGGAAGAGGTCGTCCTTGATGAGCTCCCAGATGGTGGCGTAACGGTCAGAGCCGGCTATTTGATGTAATTGATTCAGGGAAAAACCACACCAGGGGGCGCGCAGGAGCGAGAGCCAGGCGATGCGGTCGCCGAGGTGCAGGAGCGCGCGGGTGAGCGCGTAGAGGTCCTGCACCACCTGCTTCTCGCCGAGGTGCTCGATCTCGATCGCCCGGTAGCGGATGCCGGCGGCTTTCAGCGCGGGGACGATGTCGGCGAGCGACTCGCGGCTGCGCACGAGGATCGCGGCGCGGCCCTCGGCGCTGCGCACCAGATCGACGACAGTTTGCGCCTCCGCTTCGCGATCGGGCAGCGAATGCCAGGTCACGGCAGCGCCGCCGAGCGCGGGATTTTCAGGGTTGGGAAAAGCGGGCGAGTAAGGCACGGCGCCCGAGGCGCGGTCGGCTTCGCGCGGCAGGATGCGCGGGAACGCGGCGTTGAACCAGTCGACGAGCCCGGCCTGCGAGCGGAAGTTGGTCTTGAGGGTCAAGCGCTCGAGCTGCACGGCGCCAATACCTTCGTCTTGTGCTTTCAAAAACAAAGCGACCTCCGCCTGGCGCCAGCGGTAGATCGACTGCATCGGGTCGCCGACGAGGAACAGCGTGCGGCCGTCGTCGGGCTGCCAGCCCGAGGTCAGCTTCTCGACGAGCTCATATTGCGAGAGCGAGGTGTCCTGGAACTCGTCGACCAGGATGTGCTGGATGCGCGTGTCGAGCGCGAGCAGCAGATCGGTCGGTGCGTCGGCCGAGCCGAGCGCGCGCACGGCGCCCTGCGCGATCTCGGTGAAGTCGCTCTCGCCGCGCTCGGCGAACACGACTTTCAGCTGCGCGGCCGCGAGCGGCAGCAGCTCGACGATCGCCGCGAGGATCTCCCATTGGTCGTCGCTGTAGCGCTCGGGCGGCATGCGCAGCAGCGCGCAGAGCGCCTGGCGCAGCGGCTCGTTGCCGGACAGGGCCTGCGCTTCCGGGTTGTTCTTGCGCCAGGTGTGTTTCTGCGTGAGGAGCGCTTCGGCGAGCTCGGGGGAGGCCTTCGGGTGCAGCGCGCGGGCGTGGGCAAGTAGCCGCTCTCGTTCCTTTTTTAAAGAGTCTTCTAAATCGTTTCGTGTGGGCGCCTCGCCGGTTTTGCGCAGCCACTGGTCGCGGCGCTCTAGCATCGCGGTGATGAGCCCGGCCGCGGCGAAGACGTTGTTGTCGAGGTGCAGGAGGAGGCGCTCGGCCGGCGGCGAAAGCTGCTGCAGCGTGCGGCGGGCGGCTTCGCGGTAGTGCGGGCGCGCGTCCTCGACGACGGCGGGCTGGGCGCCGAAGCGCGACAGCACCGGCATCTGGCGCGTGAGCGAGGCGCACAGCGCGTCGATGGTCTGGATGCGCAGCCGGTGCGCGATCTCCGAGCTGTTTGTTATTTTTTCCAGAACCCGCTGGCGCATCTCCGCGGCGGCCTTGATGGTGAAGGTGATGGCGAGGATCTCCTCGGGCCGCTCCACCGTCTCGAGCAGCCGGACATAGCGCCGCACCAGAAGTTCCGTCTTTCCCGAGCCCGCGGGCGCCTGGACGATGAACGAGCGCCGCGGGTCGAGGGCGAGATTGCGCTGGTGCTCGTCAGCAATCATGGGGTGGTAACATGGCCAATCTGACACTCACTGTGTCACTGAACCGCAACGCGAGGCCGATATGGCGGATCGCATCGAGATCAACCCGGAAATCATGCTCGGCAAGCCGGTGATCCGCGGCACGCGGATCCCGGTGGAGCTGGTGCTGCGCAAGCTGGCTGAAGGGGCGACAGAGGGCGAGCTCCTTGAAGCCTATCCTTCGCTTACCCGCGAGGACATCAAGGCAGCGCTCGCCTATGCGGCGCAAACCATCGCGCACGAAGAGATACACCCGATAGGACGCTAACGCGCCGTCCTGCGCGATGCGGTTTCCCGCCGATGAAAGCTGCGACATGGCTGTAGTTAGAGCTCTGCGCGCCAAAGGACACGACGTCATGCTGGTGCGGGACCGCGAGACCGCCATGCCTGACGCGTCGTCGTTGAACCCGGCCGGTTCCGAGTCACCGATCTGAACGGATAGTCCGAATGCGATACGCCGTCGTTATCGAAAAGGCCGCGAGCAACTACGCGGCTTACGTGCCCGACCTTCCCGGCTGCGTCGCCACCGGCGCGAGCATCGAGGATGTCGAGGGCTCGATCCGTAAGGCAATCGAGTTGCATGTCGAAGGGCTGCGCGCCGGCGGAATGGCGGTACCGCCCGCCAGCAGCCGCGTTGCGTACGTTCAAATCGAGGCGTAAATGAGAACGCTGCCTGAAGACACCATGCCGGCGCTGGAAGCCGAGCTGGTCGACGGCGACACGTGGCGGCTGGCGGAAGAGCACCCGTCGAAGCTCGCGCTGCTCGTGTTTTACTGCGGCGCGCACTGCCCCATCTGCCGCAAGTGGCTCGGCGCGCTCGAGCGCCTGCTGCCGCGCTTCGTCGAGCACGGCGTCAGCGTGATCGCGCTCTCCTGCGACAAGCGCGAAGACGCCGAGCGCGCGAAGCGCGCCTGGAAGCTCGCCCAGCTGCGCGTCGGCTTCGGCGTCGAGCCGGACGACGCGCGCAAGGCGGGCCTCTACCTCTCCGAGAAGGACGGCGTGTTCCACACCGAGCCGGGCATCCTCGCGGTGAAGCCCGAGGACGGCACGCTCTATGCCGCGTGGGTGCAGTCGGGGCCGCACGGCCGGCCGCGCTTCGCCGACGTGCTCTCCGCGGTGGAAAACATGCTGGCGCGCGGGCTGCCGCGGCCGGCGGGCGGGGCGTAGATGGCGATCCAGCTCTACGACCTCGCGGGCGCCGAGGACGACCGGCGCTTCTCGCCCTACTGCTGGCGCATCAAGATGGCGCTCATGCACAAGGGCCTGCCGTTCGAGACGGTGCCCTGGCGCTTCACCGATAAGGACGCGGTCGCGTTCGCGAACTCGACCAGCGTGCCGGTGCTCGTCGACGGCGGCCACGCGGTGTCCGACTCCTGGAAGATTGCGGCGTACCTCGAGCAAGCCTATCCGAGCCGCCCGGCGCTCTTCGGCGGCTCCGACTCGCAGGCGCTCACCTATTTCTTCAGCCATTGGGCGGTGCGCACGCTGCACCCGCTGCTGATGCGCGCGATCGTGCTCGATCTCTACGGCCAGCTCCACGAGAAGGACCGCGCGTACTTTCGCGAATCGCGCGAGAAGCGCTTCGGCAAGACGCTCGAGCAGCACGGCGGCGATCCCGCGAAGGCGGTCGCCGAGCTGCGCGACGCGCTCGAGCCGGTGCGCCCGGTGGTGGCCGAGAACGACTTCGTCGACGGCAAGGGACCGGGCTTCGCCGACTACATTCTTTTCGGCGTGTTCCAGTGGGCGCGCTCGGTGTCGCCGGTGCAGCTCCTCGAGCCCGGCGACCCGCTGTACGCGTGGCGCGGGCGCATGCTGGAGCTGTGGGGCGGCTACGCGCGCAAGGCGAAGGGCTATCCGGTTTAGCAAAGCAAAACCCCCCGCTCGCGAAAAACGCTCGCTCCCCCCTTGACAGGGGGGCTCATTCGCCGCCCTCCTCCGGCGATTCCTCCAGCGCGTTGATCTTCTCGTAGACGCGGCACAGCGTCTGCAGGGCGCACTGCCGGCAGGTCTTCAGGTCGTTCTTCGGGTCGACGCCCGCCTCGCCGGCGGCGAACGACGCGCCGAGCGCGTCGGCGTCCTGCCGCCATTGCGCGAGCAGCGACGGCCAGTCGCGGTAGAGTTTGACGCCGGGCAGCAGCTTCTCGGCGCGCGCGAAGCCCATGAACTTCATGTCGCCGGGCTTGAGCTTGGCGAACGCCACCGCGGCGAGCTCCTCTTCGGCGGCGACCGTGTAGAGCGGGAGCTGCGGATCCTCGGGACGCGGGCCCTCCCACTGCTTAGGCGTCGCCCGCCCCGTTTTGTAATCAATCAATATAAAACCTCCACGGGCGAGGCGATCCATGCGATCGATGCGCGAGGAGAACTCGAGCCCGGCGACCGCGACGGTGCGCGGATGCTCGAGGAAGGCGATCTCGAAATCCTCGCGGCCGCGCTCGATGTCGAGCCACTCGGCGGCGACGCGTGCCAGGCGCACGCGCTCGAGCTCGGCGAAGCGGCCTTCGAGGCCGAGCTCCTTCACCGCCGCGTCCGCCGCGCGCGCAATGACCGGCTTCAGCTCTTTATCGAGGGAGGCTTTGTTTTTGAGCTGAGA
>Ga0156283_1267_pt3 | contig 15691 bp, 19 predicted proteins | sample RifCSPlowO2_12_FD_107932 | JGI IMG/M metagenome (GOLD analysis project Ga0156283, IMG submission 107932) | Betaproteobacteria bacterium RIFCSPLOWO2_12_FULL_65_14 | reverse complement strand
CGGTGAGCATGATGACCGGCAGCGTCGAGCGCGCGCGCAGGTCCCGGCACAGCGCGAGCCCGTCCTCCCCGGGCAGCATGACGTCGAGCACCACGAGATCCGGCCTGCTCGCCTCAAGCGCGCGGCGCATTTCCCCGCCGTCCACGGCGAGCGTCACGCGCATGCCGTTGCGCTCCAGGTATTCGCCGAGCAGCCGGCGCACCTCCGCATCGTCGTCGACGATCAGCACGTGGTCGGGGCGGTTCATGGCGACGCCATATGGTATCCGCATCGCGTCGAGCAGAAATGTAACGGCGTGTTGCAGCTCCCTCCGCTGCAACATTACGTAACTGTTCGGCCTGCCTGCGAAACGATATCGCGGCAGCGTGACATTGCGCGGACACAAGCCTGCGCTGCAATGGCGGCTGCCCAACACCGACCCCGGAAAGGAACACCGTGAAACTGAAACTCCTCGCTTCGCTTCTCGCCGTCGCCGCGCTCGCCGCCTGCGGTATCGACGCCACGCCGCAAAGCAGCGGCAGCACCGCTGAGTCCAACGCCGCCGCCCCGGCGCCGCAAGCAGCGCCTGCCGAGCAGGCTGCGGCTCAACCGGAAAAGGCGGACGAGCCCAAGGCCGAGCCCGAGACGAAGGAAGAGGGCGAGAAGAAGCCCGAGTAACGCCGCACCGATTTTCTCAACCCCGAAGGAAAGGACGCTTCATGAAGACGCTGTTTACAAGCCTGTTCGCCGCCCTGTTCGCGCTCACCGCCTTCGCAGCCCAAGCCGCGGTGCAGATCAAGGACGGCATCGTTGTAGCCGACGAAGAAAAGACCGACGGCCCGAAGAGCCCGACCACCGATACCGAGAAGCAGAGCGAGGAAGACAAAGACAAGGACAAGGACAAGGACGACAAGAAATCCGACTGAGCGGGAAATCCCTCCCCTCCCTGGGGCCTCGCGGCCCTTTTTTTTGCGTCGGGGCAACGCGAGCGCGGTAGCATGCGGCTTCGCGGAGAACGGCCATGAAACAGGATCGCCCCGTCACGTTCGACCCACAGACCGCCGCAGAAGCCTGGCTCGGGCTGCTCGCCGCGCGCGGCATCGATTACCTCTTCGCCAATGGCGGCACGGACTTCGCGCCGGTGGTCGAGGGCTATGCCAAGGGGCGCGCGCAGGGCTGGCGCCTGCCCGAGATCGTGATCGTGCCCCACGAGAACCTCGGCGTCGCCATGGCGCACGGCTACACCATGGTGACCGGCCGGCCGCAGGCGATGATGGTGCACGTCGGCGTGGGCACCGCGAACGCGCTGAACGGCCTGATCAACGCGTCGCGCATGAACATCCCGATGCTGTTCACCGCGGGCCGCACGCCGATCACCGAGTCGGGCGCGCTCGCAGGCGCGCGCAACAACTACATCCACTGGGCGCAGGAGCATTTCGACCAGGGCGGGATGCTGCGCGAGTTCATGAAATGGGATTACGAGCTGCGGCACGCGGAGCAGGTCGAAGGCATTCTCGACCGCGCGCTCGCCATCGCCCGCAGCGAGCCGCAAGGGCCGGTCTACGTCAGCCTGCCGCGGGAGATTCTCGCCATGGGGCTCTCGGGCCAGGCGCTCTCCGCGCGCGCGACCATCGCGCCGGCCTCGCCGCCCGCGGCCGACCCCGACACGCTCGAGGAAGCCGCGCGCCTGCTCGGCAGAGCGGAAAGCCCGCTGATCATCACCGCGAACGGCGGCCGCACGCTCGAATCGGGGCGCGCGCTTACGCAGCTCGCGGAAGCCTTCGCGATCCCGGTGATCCACTACCGGCCGCGCTACCTCGCGCTGTCGACCGAGCACCCGCTCGCCGCGGGATGGGATCCGCACGCGTTCCTCAAGGATGCCGACCTCGTGCTGTGCATCGATTGCGACGTGCCGTGGATTCCGGCGCAGGGCGGACCGAAGCCCGACGCCAAGGTCGTCCATATCGGGCCCGATCCGCTGTTCGCGCGCTACCCGCTGCGCAGCTTCCGCACCGACATCGCGCTCACCGGCGCGGTCGCGCCGACGCTGAGCGCCCTTTGCGAGCGCACGCAGAAGCACGCCGCCTCGCCGGCGAAGATCGAGGACCGCAGGAAGAGCGTCGCGGCGCGCTCCGCTGACACGCGGAGCAAGGCGCGCGGCGGCGCGCAAGCCGTGCCGGCCTCCATCACCCCCAAGTACGCCTCGGCGTGCGTCAACCGGCTGATGGACGACGCCACGATGCTCGTGAACGAATACCCGATCCTGCTCGAGGAAATGACGATCGGCCAGCCGCTGCGCTACTTCGGCAATCCGCCCTCCGGCGGGCTCGGCTGGGGCATGGGCGCCGCGCTCGGCGCCAAGCTCGCCGCGCCCGACAAGAGCGTGATCTGCACGCTCGGCGACGGCGCCTACATGTTCGGCAATCCGACCCCCGGGCACTTCGTCGGCGAAGGCATGCGCCTGCCGGTGCTCTACGTCATCTTCAACAACGCGCGCTGGGCCGCGGTGCACCGCTCGACGCTCTCCATCTATCCGAAGGGGCACGCCTCGAAAATGACCGAACCCGCCTTCGCCACGCTCGAGCCCTCGCCGCGCTTCGAGCACATCGTGCAGGCGAGCGGCGGCCACGGCGAGCGCGTTTCCGATCCCAAGCAGCTGATGCCGGCGCTGGAGCGCGCCATGAAGGTGGTGCGCGAGGAAAAACGGCAGGCGCTCGTCAACGTCTGCCTCGAAGCGAGCTACGTCAAGACGAGCTAGTTCGGGGCGGCCGGCTGTTCCAGGACCGCGGCGGCCTGCGCCGGCCGGAAGCCGCCAATGATGCCGACCAGCGGAAGCTTGAGGCCGTTGGGGCCGACGCCGAAGTTGAGCCCCAGCAGGTTGAGCTCGACGCCTTCGACGCCGCTCGCCGCGAAGCCGAGCATGCCGGCGAGCGATACCTGAAAGCCGCTGCCGCTCGGCGCGGTGCTGAAGATCGAGCTGCCGAGGTAATCCTTGCCGACCGCGGTGGCGGGCAGATCGATTTCCAGCTCGGGCACCGCACGCGCGATCCACGCGGTAAACGTGTTCGAGTTCGGCCCCGGCCAGACGGTGTATTCCTTGGCGAAGGGGTAGTCGCGCGCCGCCTTGTCGATGCGCTTGATGAGCTCGTCGACCCCCGCGCCGCGCTTCTCGGCGTAGAGCTCGGGCTCGGCGCCGAACCAGCGGCCGTCGGGCTCGCGCGTGCGCACCACGACCGCCGAATCGGACCAGCGCAGGCGCCAGCCGATCAATTCGTAAACCGTCCAGTCGGACGCATCAGTGGGTTTCACCGCCACCCAGGTATGCACGCCGAACAGGCCCTTCGCGCCCACGGCGCGCGCGCCATAGACCTGCACCACGGCTTCCTTGACCAGGCGCGGGTCGGGCGCGAGGCCCACCGGCTCGCGGCTCGCGGTTCTCCAGTCCTGCGCGATCACGCTCGCTCCCGCTGCCACGAACAGCGTCGCCATGAAGGCGTAGAAAAGGGAGCGGAAGGCGGTAAGCATTGCATGCGGATTCTAGCGCGACTCCATGATGCGAATAATCTGGCGAAAGGCCGAATGGGTGGGCACGGCGAGCCGGTGGCGCCGGGCGAGGCGCAGAAGCGCTCCGGTCAGGTGCTCGATCTCGGTTTTTCGTCCCGCCACGACATCCTGCAGCATGCTCGAGCGGTTGCCGGCGGTCGCTTTCGCCACCTCCATTACGCTGCGCAGCGCTTCGCCGGTTGTGATCTTCAGGCCTTCGGCGGCAAGCACCGGCGCCGCCTCGCGCGCCAGGGCTTCGGCAAAGCGTGCATAAGGCGGCGTGCGCAGCGCCCCGTTGCGCACGCCGAAAGCCGCGGTGACCGGGTTCAGGCAGACGTTGGCAAGGAGCTTCTTCAGGCGCGCGGCGCGGATGTCGCGTGCGATCCGCGCGTCCAAGCCCGCGCGCCGCAGGATGCGCGCGAGCGCCTCGAATCCCGGCGGCAGCAGCGTGAGCCCGGTGGCGACGGGGACCACGCGCTTTCCTTCCCGGTAGGCGGCCGCCGTGGTAACCCCCTGCGGCACCTCCTCGAGGCCGTTCTGCAGCGACACGATGCCTTTCGGCTTCATGCGGCGCGCGACGCGCACCGCGGCCGCGGTGTCGTAGGCCTTCACCAGGATGATGACCCAGTCGGCCTGCGGGATGTTCGTGGCGCCGCGGCCGATGACGGCGGTCGGAACAGTCTTGGAGAGACGCCGGGCGAAAAGGGAGCCGAGAGCGCCCGGGCCGACGACGGCCACGGGATAGCGCGCTCTAGGTGCCATAGAGGCGCTTGAGCACCTCGTCCTTCATGCCGAAGCTCTTGCCCTCGCCCGGGAAGCTGCCGTCGCGCACCTCGGCGGCGTAGCGCGTCACCGCCTCGCGGATCGCCTGGCCGGCTTCCGCATAGCGCTTGACGAACGTCGGCGTGAAGCCGGAGAACATGCCAACCATGTCGTGGAACACCAACACCTGTCCGTCGCAGTCGGCGCCCGCGCCGATGCCGATGGTCGGAATGCCGATGCGCTCGGTGATGAGCTTCGCGAGCGGCGCCGGCACCAGCTCGAGCACCACGCCCCAGCAGCCGGCGCGCTCCAGCGCGATCGCGCCGTCGAGAATGCGCTTCGCCGCCGCCTCGTCCTTGCCCTGCAGCTTGTAGCCGCCGAGCGCGGACGCGGTCTGCGGCGTGAGCCCCACATGGCCGAGCACCGGCACGCCGGCACGCACCAGCGCTTCGACGATCGGCACCACTTCTTCGCCGCCTTCGAGCTTCACGGAGTCGGCGCCTGCGTCCTTCATGAGGCGCGCGGCATTGTCGAGCGCCTGCTGCGGCGTGCCGTAGGAAAGAAACGGCATGTCGGCGATGAGAAAGGCCTGCGGCGCGCCGCGGCGCGCCGCGCGCGTGTGGTGCACCATGTCGTCCATCGTCACCGGCAGGGTCGAGTCGTAGCCGAGCACCACCATGCCGAGCGAGTCGCCGACGAGGATCAGATCGACACCCGCCTCGGCCACCAGGCGCGCGGTCGGAAAGTCGTACGCCGTGAGCATGACGAGCCGCGCACCCTTCTTGCCGCGCAGTTCCAGGACGGTCGCTTTCATGGCTTCAACCCCGCGAAATCAAAGAGCTTCCGGTCGAGCAGGTGCGAAGGCCGCACCTCGGTGAGCGCGCGCACGATCGACTCGATGCGCCCCGGATGGCGTTTTTCCCATTCGCGCAGCATTTCGCCGACCTGCTTGCGCTGCAGGTTCTCCTGCGATCCGCACAGCGAGCAAGGAATGATCGGAAAGCGCTTGGCTTGCGCGTACGCGGCGAGATCTTCTTCTGCGACATAAACGAGCGGCCGGATCACCACGTGTCTGCCGTCGTCCGAGAGCAGCTTCGCCGGCATCGCTTTCAGCTGCCCGCCGTGGAACAGGTTCAGGAAGAACGTCGCGAGAATGTCGTCGCGGTGGTGCCCAAGCGCGATCTTCGTCGCGCCGAGCTCGCCGGCGATGCGGTACAGGATCCCGCGGCGCAGGCGCGAGCACAGCGAGCACATCGTCTGGCCTTCGGGAATCACGCGCTTCACCACCGAGTAGGTGTCCTGCTCGACGATGCGGTACGGCACCCCGCGCGACTCGAGGTAATCGGGCAGCACATGCTCGGGAAAGCCGGGCTGCTTCTGGTCGACGTTGACCGCGACCAGCTCGAACTCGACCGGCGCCTTGTCCTTCAGCGAGAGCAGCACGTCGAGCAAGCCGTGCGAATCCTTGCCGCCCGAGACACAGACCATGACCCGGTCGCCCGCCTCGATCATGCTGAAGTCGGCGATCGCCTCGCCCACCTGGCGGCGCAGGCGCTTGGCGAGCTTCGCCTCCTCGTAGCGCTCCTTCCGGGGATCGTGAATGCGGACGACTTGGGCCTTCATGGGGATTGAAAGTGTAGCTGATTTGGTCTTTCAACTGACCGATCAACCGCTTAGGCAATTGCACCAGCCGGAAAAGGGCGTCCCCACACTCGAGTACATTGGCAAACGCATCGTGTGGCTGCGCGGTGAAAAAGTCCTGCTCGATGCGGACCTCGCCGCTTTGTACGGGGTGAGCACTAGCAGGCTTAACGAGCAAGTGAAGCGGAATGCCGATCGCTTTCCGCCAGATTTTGCGTTTCGGCTTACGAATCATGAGTTTAGGATTTTGATGTCGCAATTTGCTACATCAAAGAGATTGCGCGGCGGGACTCGTAAGAATCCACTCGTATTCACCGAGCATGGCGCTCTCATGGCGGCGTCGGTGTTAAACAGCAAACATGCGGTGGTCGTGAGTCTTTATGTCGTGCGCGCGTTCGTATTGCTTCGGCAGGCACTCGCGACCCACCAGGACCTTAGTAAGAAGCTCGAGCAACTCGAGCGCAAGACTGAAAAGCTCTCTTTCGAGCAGGATGCCCTTGCCGCCGAAACAAGAGAACAATTCAAACAGCTTGTGGATGCGCTGCGACAGCTCATGGCCCGGCCGGTTATGAAAAGCCGGCCCATCGGCTTTGTAACACCACCGGAAAACAAGAAAAGCACCTCCTAGATGAAGATCGAGCGCCCGCCGTCGACCGCGATCACCTGCCCGGTCACGTAGGGCGCGCAGGCAAGGAAGTGCACCGCCTGCGCGATGTCTTGCGGCGAGCCGACGCGCCCGAGCGGCGTGGTGGCGACGATGCGGGCGCGCTCGCTCTCGTCGAACTGCCCGTCGTCGGGCCAGGCGATCGCGCCGGGCGCGACGCCGTTCACGCGCACGCGCGGCGCCAGCTCGAGCGCGAGGGAGCGGGTCAGCGCCGCGAGGCCCGCTTTGGCGATGGTGTAGACCGCGTAGCCCTTCAGCGGCCGATCGGCGTGGATGTCGACGATGTTGACGATCGAGCCTTGATTGGCGGCAAGCTCCGGCACGGCTTCCTGGCAGATGAAAAGCGGCGCGCGCAGGTTGGAGCCGATGAGCTCCTCCCAATGCGAAGCCTCGATCGCGCCGACGTCGACGGCGAAGAAGGTGGAAGCGTTATTGACGAGGATGTCGAGCCTGCCGAATTCCTGGCGCGCCGCGGTGACGAGGGCGCGCGGCGCGATCGGCGCGAGGAGCTCCGCCTTCACGATCGCGGCGCTTTTCGCGCGCAGCGCGTTCAGCTCGGAGGCGAGCTTCGCCGCGTCGGCCTGCGAGTCGCGATAGTGCAGCAGCACGCTCGCGCCTGCCGCGTGCAGCCGCCGCGCGATCGCCGCGCCGACGCGCCGTGCGCCGCCCGTGATGAGGGCCGCCTTCCCGGCCAGGGAGTCGTTCATGGGCGCCTGCGATTCTAGGGTAAATTCACCGCGTGCTCTCCCGCCTTGAAGAAGAGATCGCCCGCGGCGGCGGCTGGATTTCGTTCGCGCGCTACATGGAAATCGTGCTGCATGCGCCGGGCGCGGGCTATTACGCGGGGGCGGCGCCCAAGTTCGGGCCGCAAGGCGACTTCGTCACCGCGCCGGAGCTCGGCACGCTTTTCGGCCGCACGCTCGCGCGGCAGATCGCCGATCTGGGTGTGCACGAGGTGCTCGAGCTCGGCGCCGGGAGCGGCGCGCTCGCCGACACGCTGCTCACGAAATTGGGTTGTCCGTACTCGATTCTCGAGACCAGCGGCAACCTGAGAGCGAGGCAGCAAGCCCGGCTCGGGGAGCGCGTAAGCTGGCTGGAGCGCCTGCCCGAGCGCATCGATGGCGTGGTGCTCGCGAACGAGGTCGTGGATGCATTGCCGGTGCACGCCGTGGCGTGGCGACCCGAGGGCGTCGTGGAGCGCGGCGTGTCGCTTATCGGCGGCAGGCTCGCCTGGAGCGAGCGGCCGGCAACCGGCGAGCTTCTCGCCGTCGCGAGCGCGCTTCCAGTACAAGCCCCTTATGAAAGCGAAATCGCACTTGTCGCGCGCGCGTGGATGCGCGAGCTGGCGCTGCGGCTGGAGCGCGGGGTGATCCTGGTCATCGATTACGGCTTTCCGCGCCGGGAGTACTACCACCCGCAGCGCAGCATGGGCACGCTCATGTGCCACCACCGGCACCGGGCGCACGGCGATCCGTTCGCGCACCCGGGCGACGAGGATGTCACCGCGCACGTCGATTTCACCGCGCTCGCCGAGGCGGCCGTCGACGCCGGCCTGGAAGTGCTCGGCTACGCGACCCAGGCGCACTTTCTGGTGAACTGCGGCATCACCGACGTGCTCGCCGAGGCGAACATCGATAACGCGCTGCACTACGCGCCGCTCGCCGCGGAGGCGCAGAAGCTTCTTTCGCCGAGCGAAATGGGCGAGCTCTTCAAGGTGCTCGCCGTCGGCCGCGGCGTGGCACGTCCGCTGCTGGGGTTTGCCCATGGTGACCGCGCTGCGACGCTTTAAGTACACTCGACGCATGCAATGGCTGTGGCTCGTCCCGGGGATTTTTTTGTCGTTATCGGTATTGGCCGATGAAGCCGCCGAGGCGCGCAGGCGCTGGGAGACGAGCCCGCATGGGCCGATGCTCGAGCGCATCCTGCCGCCGACCTTCGAGGCGTCGCAGCTGCCGGAGCCGCGCTCGCGGGGCGCGCAACTCACGCTGCGCTACTGCGTGCAATGCCACAACCTGGCCAATCCGGCGATGCACCACGCCGGGAAGTGGCCGGGGGTCGTCGAGCGCATGGTGCTGCGCATGCAGGGCCGCGGCAACCTCGGCGCGCTGATGGAGGAAATGATGGCGGGGGTCAAGGCGCCGAGCGAGGAGGAGACCGGCGCGATCGTGGCCTACCTGCGCAAGCATGCGCAGACGCCGCTCGATCCGAAGCGCTATCCCGAGGTGAACCGGCCTTCGGGAGAGGCGTTCCGCCTCGCCTGCAACCAGTGCCACGCCCTGCCCGACCCGAAGCGCCATACCGCGGCGGAATGGCGGGTGGTGGTCGCGCGCATGCGCGAGAACATGGAGTGGATGAACCGCGTCGTCGGCTCGAAGCCGACCCCTGGCGAGCCGCAGCTGCGCCTCGAGGAGATCAACGCCTTCCTGGCCAAGCACGCCCGCAAGTAGCTACAGCAGCGCGGTCGCGAGCTGCGGAAATGCGATCACCAGCAGCAGCACGAGGAACATCACCGCGGCGAAAGGCGCTGCGCCGGCGAATATGTCGCGCAGGCTGATCGGGCTCGAGTTGCCGAGCGTCGAGCGGATGACGAACACCGCGATGCCGAACGGCGGGGTGAGCAGGCCGATCTCCACGGCGAGCAGCGTCACGATGCCGAACCAGACGAGGTCGGTGCCGAAGCCGGCGAGCGCCGGCAGCGCGAGCGGGATGGTAATGAGCAGGATGGAGCTCGAATCCAGAATCGTCCCGAGAAGCAGCACCACGAGCACGAACATCGCGAGCAGCCCGGGGAATCCGAGCCCCGAGTCCACGATCAGGACGCGCAGCAGCTCGGTGACGCCGGAGATGGCGAGCATGCGCGCGTAGAGCTGCGCGGCGATGATGAGGAAGCAGATCGCCGCAGTGATGTGCGCGGTATCCACCAGCACCGTCCACAGCAGCCGCAGATTGAGCTTGCGCTTGAGCGCGGCGAGAACGAGCGCGCCGGCCGCGCCGGCCGCGCCGCCCTCGGTGGGGGTGAAGAGGCCCCCGTACAAGCCACCCAGCACCAGCGCGATGAGCAGCAGCACGGGAAGCAAGCGCGCGGCCATCTGGCCGCCGCTTATGCGCGGCCGGTCGCTTTCGCGCTCGACCCGGCCGCCGACAAAGCCCGGCCGGAAGCGCGCCATCGCCAGGATCGCGCCGATATACGCCGCCGCGAGCACCAGCCCGGGAAGGATGCCGGCGATGAACAGATCGCCGATCGACTTTTCGGTGAGCACGCCGTAGAGGATGAGAAGCAGGCTGGGCGGGATCAGCATGCCGAGCACCGAGGAACCGGCGACCACGCCGACCGCGAAGCGCGGGTTGTAGCCGTGGCGCAGCATCTCCGGCACCGCCACCTTCGTGAACACCGCCGCGGAGGCGATCGAAATGCCGGTAATGGCGGCGAACACCGCGTTCGCCGCGACGGTGGCGATGCCGAGGCCGCCCTTCACCTTGCGGAACAGCTCCTCCGCCACGTCGAACGTGTCCTTGCCGATGTCGGCGACCGAGACCACCAGGCCCATGAGAACGAAAAGCGGCACTACGCCGAAGACGTAGTCCGAGATGGCGTCGTTCGCCGCGAGCGCGAGCAGGTTCGCCGCCACGCCTACCTCGCCGCGGATGATCCACACCCCGATGAAGGAAAGCAGCATGAGTGCGACGCCGACGTACATGCCGGCCCAGATAAGCACGAGCATCGCCGCGACCGACAGCAGCCCGATGACCGCCGGTTCCATCAGCGCGCGCCGCCCAGCGCAGCGCGCAGCGAGCTCCAGGCGCTCAGGAGAAACTGCAGCGACATCACCGCGCAGCCGGCGATGATGATGAGCTTCAGCGGCCCGGTCGGGATCTGCACCACGCCGGTGGAGCCGTAGAACTCGCGGCTCTCGATGGCCTGGACCGCGAGCGGCCACGTCGCGGCCAGGATCAGCGCGAAGAGCGCCGCGCCCGTGACGTCATAGAGGGCCTGCAGCGCGCCGGCCGCGCGCGGGCTAAAGCGTTGGAGCGGGCGCATCAGCAGCTCGGAGCGCGTAAGCCCCCCGGCCCGCAGCGTTTGCGGCAGCTGCAGGAACACGATGCCGACGATCGAGAACTGCACCATCTCGGGCACGCCGAGAAGCGGGGCGTTGAATGCCGCCCGCCCGATCACGTCGGCCAGGATCAGAAGCATGACCGCCAGGATCCAGCCCGTGCCGACGGCCGCGAGCCAGGCGGTGAGGCGCGCTACGGCGGCTACTCCTTGTCGAAGTCGCGCGTGAAGCGGAAGCCGCCCGCGCGCACCGTGCCCATGTACGCGGACAGCACCTTCTTCGCGGGGCCGGCTCCGGTCTGCTTGGCCCAGTCGAGCGTCGGGTTGGGAATCTGCTTCGCGAGCTTGGCGCGCTCCGCCGGATCGACCTTGACGACTTTGCCGCCGCCTTTTTCCCAGGCGGCGTAGGCGGCCTTGATGCGTGCGGTCTGCTCCTGCAGGTACAGGCCCTTGTAGGCGTTGCCGGCCTTGCGGAAGGCCACCCTGATCTCCTCCGGGAAGCGCTCCCAGCGCCCGCGATTCACCGCCACCGCGCCGGCGTACATCGAGCCGAAGTCGAGCTCGGTGTAGTACGGCGCCGGCTCGAAGAGCTTCGCCGGCACCGCCGCCGTCATGAACACAAACGCGCCGTCGTAGACGCCGGTCTTGATGTCGTTGTAGAAGCTGTTGAGGCTGCCCTGCACGCCGACCGCGCCGGTGTTCTTGATCCAGTTGAGGTTCGGGCCGGCGCCGCCGATCTTGCGGCCCTTGAAGTCCTCGACCTTGGCAAGCGGCACCTTCGCGGCGATGCCGTAGCTGTCGAGCGTGAAGCCGGCGAGGTAGACGACGTTGTGCTTTTTCCATTCGCCGGAGAGCTCGGGCAGCGTCTGCACGTAATCGATGGCCTGCACCACGCGCTCGGCGTCCGCCGGGCCGAACGGCACGAAGTACGTGACGTTGTTGAGCGGCATCTTCGAGGAGTGGAACACCGTGGCGACGATCCCGAGGTCGGAAATGCCCTGCTGCATGGTCTCGAGCTCGCTCCCCATCTTGGTGAGCGTGCCGCCGTACGCCTCGTTCCATTGAATCTTGTAGCGGCCGGTCTTCGCGAGCTCCGCGTCCACCGTGGGGATGAAAGTCTCGTGCAGGTGCTTCACCCACAGGAAGATCGGCGGATGACCCGCAGCGACCGTGAGGCGAAGGGCTTCCTGCGCGCTCGCAGGTGCGGCGAGCGCGGCAAGCGCGCAAAATGCGGCGGTGAAGCGGTGGATGAACATTAGGCCCTCCTTTCTTGCATGAGAGCCATCTTCCCGGGAGCTGTCAATTATGGCGCGCAGATTTGTTGACCTGTCTATTTATCTCGAGAACGACGTGGTATCGGACCCGGCGCCGTTCGGGCCGAAAATCACCTATCTCGATCACGAGGTCTCGGTGCCGCAGATGCTGCAGTTCTTTCCGGGACTCGAGAAACAGGACCTTCCCGACGGCGCGGGGTGGGCGGTGGAGAAAGTCGAGCTCATCACGCACAACGGCACGCACCTCGACGCGCCGTATCACTTCCATCCGACCATGAACAAGGGAGAACGCGCGATCACCATCGACGAGGTGCCGCTCGAGTGGTGCTTCCAGCCCGGCTTGAAGCTGGACTTCCGCCACTTTCCCGACGGCTACGTGGCCACCGCGCAAGATGTGGCAAAGGAATTACAGCGGATAAATCATGAGCTGAAGCCGCTGGAGATCGTGGTGGTGAACACGCGCGCCGGTTCGCGCTACGGGTGCGACGACTACGTGAGCGCCGGCTGCGGCATGGGCTACGAGGCCACGATGTATCTGCTGGAGCGCGGGGTGCGTCTCGCCGGCACCGACGCGTGGAGCTGGGACGCGCCTTTCGTCTACACCGCCGAGAAATACAGGGAAACGCGCGACGCGAGCCTCATCTGGGAAGGGCACAAGGCCGGGCGCGACATCGGCTACTGCCACCTGGAGAAGCTGCACAACCTCGAGGCGCTGCCGGCCGGGGGCTTCACCATCTCCTGCTTCCCGCACAAGATCCGCGGCGCCTCGGCCGGCTGGACGCGCGCGGTGGCGATCTTCGAGAGCTAGCCCGTCGCCGGCACCGCCATGCCGCGCATGACGGCCGGGCGCGCGCCGAGCTCGTCATACCAGCGCTTGACGCTCGCGAACTGCGTGAGGTCGACGCGATGCCACTCGTGGCGCGCCACCCAGGGATAGGTGGCGATGTCGGCGATGGTGTATTCGTCGCCGGCGATGAATCGGTTTTTTTCGAGCTGGCGGTCCATGACGCCATACAGCCGCTTCGCTTCCTTGCCGTAGCGCTCGCTGCCGTACGGGATCTCGTCCTTCTTGGCGCGCATGAAGTGATGCGCCTGGCCGAACATCGGGCCGACACCCCCCATCTGGAACATCAGCCATTGCAGCACGTCGTATTTCTTGTCCGCGGGGAAGAACTTTCCCGTCTTGTCCGCTAGGTAGATGAGGATCGCTCCCGATTCCATCATGGCGTACGGCCTGCCGCCCGGGCCGTCGGGGTCGACGATCGAGGGAATCTTGCCGTTCGGGTTGATCTTCAGGTACTCCGGCGTGAACTGCTCGGCGTTCGTGCCGATGTTGATCTTGTGCACGCGGTAGGGCAGGCCGCATTCCTCGAGCATGATTGAAACCTTGCGACCGTTCGGGGTGCTCCACGTATAGAGTTCGATCATGTTGAAATGGCTGCTGACGCTCCTTATCGGGCTGGCGATTCTATCGGCTGCGGCGCCCTGGCTGGGACGCTACGGGCTGGGACGCCTGCCGGGCGATTTGCGCATCCCGGTGCGCGGGCGGGTCTACTACGTGCCGTTCGCGACGACGGTGGTGCTGTCGCTGATCCTCTGGGGAATCGGCAAGCTCATCTGAACACCGTCAGGATGTTCAGGTTCATCATCTCGAGAAACACGTCGAAGAAATAGAAGTTGAGCGCGGCGAGCACCAGGACCGTGACCAGCATCAGGCGCTTGGCCACCACCCAGCGGCGCACCTTCGGCTCGTCTTCGACCTTGCGTGCTTCGAGCTCCTCGATGTAGCGGCGGAACTGCTCCTTGGCGCTGGTTTCGTCGCGCGTGCGCAGGTTCATGCCGCGACCGAGGCGGATCAGGTCGCGGATCAGGCGCAGCGCCACCTGCGGCTGCCCGAGCAGGAAGTCGACGAAATCCGCGCGCCGCACCACCGCGACTTCGGCGTCCTCCAGCGTGACCACCGAGGCCGAGCGCGGGTTGTCGTCGAGCATCATCTCGCCGAAGTACTCGCCCGGGCCTTTGGTCGCGAGGACGATCTCGCCGTCCTTGCGGTCGTCGAGGTAGACCTTCACCCGGCCGGCGCCGATGACGTACAGCGAGTCCGGGATGTCGCCTTCGTGGATGATGAGCGTGCCCTTCGGCAGCACGCGGTTGTCGGCTTTCTCTGCGAGCGCACGCAGCGCCTCGTCGGCGGTGCCGGCGAACAGCGGTATTTTTCCCAGGTCGAGCGCCACAGCTCGATACTAACGCAACTTCCTCTATCGGTTTTGCAGCAGCTCGGCGATGCCTCGGCCGACGAAGATCTGCGGCGCCGAGGGCGCGAGCCTTTCCGCCGACTCCTGCTTTGCGACGATGCTCGCCGCGAGATGGAAAGCCTCGATGAACGAGCGCGTGCGCGACAGCGCGTCGCGGAAGAACGCCTGCCCGAAGTACGTGAAATCGCGCCCTGCTTCGCAGCCGAACGAGCTGCGGTCGGGCGCGGCCGCCGTAATCACCAGGCTGTTGTCGTCGCGTAGCGGCTCGATATAGCCCCCCGAATAGCAGGCGGACACGACCACCACGCGCCACTTGATGCCCGAGTCCTGCAGCATGCGGGCGAGGGCCGTCTGCGTGAGCGACGCGAGCTCGAGCGGCGGCTGTGCGGCCGACAGGCGGTGGCTGCGGTCGCCGTGCGCCGAAATGAACAGGAAGAGCAGGTCCTCGTCCCGGTCCATCACGCGCCCGGCGGCGCCGAAGCGCTCCTGCAGGTGAAACAGCCGCTCGTCGGCAAGCGACGGCGAGCATCGCGCTGACGGCGAGGGCGCCCTGATAGAACTGCGGCCGCTGGGTGCCTGCGCATACCGCGACCGCGCGCACCGAAACCAGCCAGGCCCAGGCGAACCACAGGAAATAGACGCTGGTGCCGAGCCCGGTGAGCGCGGCGGCGTAGGGAACGGCCAGCCCGGTGACCTCGAACACCGCGTCGCTCGCGGTGAGCGCCACGGCGAAGAGCAGCAGCTTCTGGGCGCCACGGTACGCGGCCGCCACCAGCATGGCGGTCGCGAGGACGAGAGGCACCGTGGCGAGATAGAGCGGCAGCGCTGTAGCGTCGAATTCCGCGTCGAGCCCGATGCGAAGCGCCCCGGCGGCGATCCAGACGAGCAGGTTGAACCCCACCAGTGCGGCGTAATCGGGCGCGGACACGCGGTAGTCGAAGGCCCGCAGCGGCAGGAAAAGCGAGAGGCGCAGGCCCGCGCGCAGGTTCATCGCGAGCGAACGCAGGATCATGCGGCGTGCGCGATCGCGCGCTCGCGTGCCTCGTCGATGAGGCGCGGAATGTCGGCGGGTGTTGGCGCAGCGGCCGCGACGGCCCCGGCATCGACCGCGGTGGCCACCGCGAGCGCTCGCTCGAGCCGGCCGGTGTCCAGGTTGAGCGCCGCGAAGCGCGCAACCGCGCAAAGCTGCGCGATGCGCTCGGGGCGCCGGAAGGCATCGGTCCGCTTCAGCAGCTCGAGCAGCGCCGCCGGCGTGGCCAGCGGCACGGCGCGCAGCGCGAGCCGGTTGCGGCAGGCGAGCAGCGCCAGCTCGCGCACCTCGTTCGGCGCCTTGAGCCGCTCGCACACCGCGTCGACTTCGCCTTCGGCGTGCGGCCAGGCGATCACCGCGAAACGCACCGGGACCGTGGCGTTCGCCTTGGCCGCGAGCGCGAGGACTTGCGGTACCGGCTTGACGCCATCCAGGAGCTTGTCGCCGAGCCCGCAGGCGTCCAGGACTTCGAACATGCGCTCGGGCTGC
>Ga0156283_1202_pt1 | contig 15944 bp, 17 predicted proteins | sample RifCSPlowO2_12_FD_107932 | JGI IMG/M metagenome (GOLD analysis project Ga0156283, IMG submission 107932) | Betaproteobacteria bacterium RIFCSPLOWO2_12_FULL_65_14 | reverse complement strand
TAATTCCAATCCTGTACAGCCACGTGTAAAACGCGCTGTCGCCACGAAAAGCGGGGAGTGCCCGGTAGGCCTTGATGAACGCTTCCTGCGTCACATCTTCCACCTCGGCCGGGTCGCGTATGAACCGCGACAGCAACCGCGCCAGCTTGCGCTGGTACTTCTCGACAAGCAGCTCGAACGCATGCTTGTCGCCACGCTGCGCCCGCGCGACGAGCTGCCGGTCGATCTCGCGGTCAGACATCGGACCGCCCCGACTTCAGGCCGGCGCGCACGACGCGCGGCGAGGGCTCCCCACCCCGTTTGCAACGCCTATGTGCCACAGACACATGCACTTTGAAATAGTTCTGCGCCGGACGGGGTCGTTGGCTATGCCGGCAGTTGCTTCGCCGCCACGGCGGGCAGCTTGCGCCATAGCGCCCAGACGCGCAGCCTGCGGAACGAATCGGCTTGCGCCATGTCCGCGGTGATGAGAATGGTGCGCCGCACGGGCTGCACGATCGGCAGGCTGATCATGAACCGTCCCACATAGCGGCGCCCGGCCACTTCGGCGGTGACGCGCTCGCCGTTCGCCAGCTCCAGCGCGAGGCTCGGGCCTTCCACCTCCACAGCCCGTACGGAGAGCGGCGAGCGCAGCAGCGCCCGGCTCCAAGCGGCCATGGCGCCGAGCGCGGCGAGCGCGGCCGCGAGCGCTGCCCCTGCGAGGGTGGGCATCAGGAGCAGAACCGAGAGCGCAGCCGCAAGGTGAAGAGCGATGACCGCGGTCGCCAGGGGCACGGACGGCGCCAGCTCGACACGCAGTCTGCGCGGAGTCAAAGCCGCGCGAAAACGAGAGTGCCGTTGGTGCCGCCGAAGCCGAACGAGTTCGACAGCGCGACGCGGATCGGCATCTTGCGTGCCTGGTTCGGCACGTAGTCGAGGTCGCACTGGAGGTCCGGGGTGCGCAGGTTGATCGTCGGCGGCGAAACCTGGTCGCGGATGGCGAGGATGCTGAACACCGCCTCGACGCCGCCGGCGGCGCCAAGGAGATGTCCGGTCATCGACTTCGTGGAGTTCACCGCCACTTTGGCGGCGCGCCCCCCGAGCAGGCGCTTGACGGCGATGGTTTCGGCCACATCGCCGAGCGGCGTGGAGGTGCCGTGCGCGTTGATGTAATCGACCGCCGAGCTCTCGAGGCTCGCGTCCTTCAGCGCATTGCGCATGGCGCGGAAGCCGCCGTCGCCGTCCTCGGGCGGCGCGGTCATGTGGTGCGCGTCGGCCGAGACACCGTAGCCGACGAGCTCGCAGTAGATCCTGGCGCCGCGCGCCTTGGCGTGCTCGTATTCCTCGAGGACCACGGCGCCGGCGCCCTCACCGAGCACGAAGCCGTCGCGCTCCTTGTCCCAGGGTCGACTGGCACCAGCCGGGTCGTCGTTGCGCGTGGAGAGCGCGCGCGCCGCCGCAAAACCGCCGATTGCGAGCTCGGTCACCACCGCCTCCGAGCCGCCGGCCACCATCACGTCGGCGTCGCCGTAGCGGATCGACTTCGCCGCCTCGCCGATGCAGTGCGTCGAGGTGGTGCACGCGGTCACCATGGCGAAATTCGGGCCTTTGGCGCCGATCTCGATCGACAGCAGCCCGGCGATCATGTTGATGATGGTGCCGGGAATGAAGAACGGCGAGATCCGGCGCGGGCCGTTCGCCGCGAGCTCGTTGTGCATGGCTTCGATCAGCGGCAGGCCGCCGATGCCCGAGCCGAAATTGATGCCGATGCGCTCGGCGTTCTCGGGGGTGACCTGCAGCGCCGCCTCGCGCCAGGCCTGCAGCCCGGCCGCTATGCCGTAATGGATGAAGAGATCCATGCGGCGCGCTTCCTTGGCCGACATGTAGGGCGTGACGTCGAAGCCTTTGACCTCGCCGGCGATCTGGCTCGACAGCCGCGAAGGATCGAAGCGGGTGATGCGGGTGATGCCCGGGGTACCGGCGAGCGCGCGTTCCCAGGCTTCGGCGACGCTATTGCCGAGCGGGCAGACGATGCCGAGCCCGGTGACGACAACTCTTCGCCGGCTCACTTATGCCTTCGAATGCGCCTTGATGTAATCGACGGCCTGCTGCACCGTCGTGATCTTCTCGGCCTCCTCGTCCGGGATCTCCGTCTCGAATTCCTCCTCGAGCGCCATCACCAGCTCCACGGTGTCGAGCGAGTCCGCGCCCAGATCGTCGACGAACGAGGATTCGTTCTTGATCTCGGCCTCGTTGACTCCCAGCTGCTCGGCGATGATTTTCTTGACGCGTTGTTCGATGTTTTCCATGCCTGCTCCTTCCCGAAGAGGGGGCGTATTTTACGACATATACATGCCGCCGTTGACGTGCAGAACCGCTCCGGTAACGTAGCCGCCGCCCGCAGAAGCGAGGTACGCCACCGCCGCTGCCACATCCTGCGGCGTGCCGAGCCGCCCGAGCGGAATGCGCTCGAGCAGCGCCTTTTTCTGCTCGTCTGACAGCGCGCGCGTCATGTCGGTGTCGATGAATCCGGGCGCCACGCAGTTCACCGTGATGTTGCGGCTGCCGAGCTCGCGCGCGAGCGACTTGGTCATCCCCACCACGCCCGCCTTGGCGGCCGCGTAATTCGCCTGCCCGGGATTGCCCGAGGCGCCGACGACGGAAGTGATGTTGATGATGCGGCCCCAGCGCGCCTTCATCATGCCGCGCATCACGGCGCGCGACAGGCGGAACACCGCGCGCAGGTTGGTGTCGATCACTTCGTCCCAGTCGGCGTCCTTCATGCGCAGCGCGAGATTGTCGCGCGTGACGCCCGCGTTGTTCACCAGGACGGCGATGTCGCCGTGCTCTTTCTGAATTTGATCGATCAGGGCATCGCACTGCGGCGCATCGCGCACATTCAGCACCCTGCCGATGCCGGGCACCTTCTTCGCCCCTTCCTCGGTCGTCGAGGTGCCGACGACCTTGGCCCCGTGCTTCAGGAGCTCCTCGGCGATCGCCTGCCCGATGCCGCGCGAGGCGCCGGTGACCAATGCGAGCTTGCCCTCTAGCATTTGAGTGCCTGCTCCAGCGAAGCGCGGTCGGCGAGCGTGAGCGACTCGAGCTGCGCATCGATGCGCTTCGTCATGCCGGCGAGCACCTTGCCCGGGCCGCATTCCACGATGCGGGTGATCCCCATGTCGCGCATCCTGCGGATCGTCTCCACCCAGCGCACCGCCGAGGCCGCCTGGCGCACCAGCGCGTCCTTGATGGCGGCTGGGTCGTTTTCGATTTTCACGTCGACGTTGTTCACCACCGCGATCTTCGGCTGTGAAATCGAAACATCAATCAAATAATTTTTCAGCTTCTCCGCAGCCGGTTTCATCAAAGTGGAATGAAACGGCGCGCTCACGGGCAGCGCCATCGCGCGCTTCGCGCCCTTCGCCTTGCACGCTTCGATGGCGCGCGCCACCGCCTGCTTTTCGCCGGCGATGACCACCTGGCCCGGCGAATTGAAATTCACGGCCTGCACTTCGCCGCCCGCCTCTGCGCACGCGGCGATCACTTTCTCGTCTTCCAGGTTCAGGATTGCCGCCATGGCGCCCTGCCCCTGGGGCACCGCTTCCTGCATCGATTGCGCGCGAAAGCGCACGAGCGGCAGGCAATCCTGGAAGCTGAGGGCGCCGGCCGCGACGAGCGCGGTGTATTCGCCGAGGCTGTGGCCCGCCACGACCTGCGGCTTCGGACCGCCGAGCGCACACCAGGCGCGGTACGCGGCATAGCCGGCCGTGACCATCGCGGGCTGGGTATTGACGGTCTGGTTCAGGGCTTCCGCCGGCCCCTCGTCGAGCAGCTTCACGAAGCCGGCCCCCAAGACCTGGGCCGCTTCATCCCTTACCGAGGAGATTTCGGGCAAACCTTCGTAGCCCTTCAGCATGCCGACGGCCTGCGAGCCCTGCCCGGGAAAAATCATCGCGAGCCTCATAGCGTCAGCAGCGTCGAGCCCCAGGTAAAGCCGCCGCCCACGCCCTGCAGCAGCAGCCGCTGGCCCGGACGGATCTTGCCGGCGCGCAGGTATTCATCCAGCGCGAGCGGCACCGAAGCGGCCGAGGTGTTGCCGTGATGGTCCACCGTGACCACCAGCTTCTCGCGCGGCAGGCCGAGCTTGCGCGCGGTGGCCTCGAGGATGCGCACGTTCGCCTGGTGGGGAATCAGCCAGTCCACGTCCTCCAGCGTCATGCCGGCGGCGGCGACCGTCTCGCGTGCCGACTCCTCCAGCACCCGCACCGCGAACTTGAACACGCCCTGGCCGTTCATCTGCAGGAACGGCGAGCCGACGATCTTGCCGCGCGACACGTTGCCCGGAACCGAAAGCATCTGCACCTGGCTGCCGTCGGCATGCAGGCGGCTCGCGTGGATTCCCGGCCTGGCGTCGGCGCTCAGCACCACCGCCCCGGCGCCGTCGCCGAACAGCACGCACGTGCCGCGGTCGTTCCAGTCGAGGATGCGCGAGAACACCTCCGCGCCGATCACCAGCGCGCGCTTCGCCATGCCGGTCTTGATGAAGCTATCCGCCGTGGCGAGGCCGTAGACGAACCCGCTGCACACCGCCTGCACGTCGAACGCCGCGCAGCCCTTGATCCCGAGCTTCGCCTGCAGCAGGCAGGCAGTGCTCGGAAAGATGTAGTCGGGCGTCGAAGTCGCCACCACGATCAAGTCCAGTTCTTCAGCTTTGACCCCGGCAGCATCGAGGGCCTTGCGAGAAGCATGCAGGGCAAGGTCGCTCGAAGCCTGGCTTTCCTCGGCGATATGGCGGCGCTCGATTCCCGTGCGCTCGCGGATCCAGGCGTCGCTCGTGTCGAGCCGCTTCGCAAACTCGTTGTTGTCCATCACGCAGTCCGGCAGGTAGCTGCCGCTGCCGACGATTCTCGAATAGATCATTGCAGCACCGCCGGCATCTCGGCCATCCGCGCGGCAATGCGCTGAGGCACGCTGTTCTTCACTTCATCGAGGGCGCGCTCGAGCGCCTGGCCGAACGCGTAGACGTCGGCCGAGCCGTGGCTCTTGATCACGATGCCCTTCAGGCCAAGCAGGCTCGCGCCGTTGTACTTGCCCGGGTCCATCCTCGCGCGCAGAGCGTTGCGCACCGGCTTCGCCATCCATGCCGCCAGCATGCGCCATGGATTGCGCATGAATTCCTGGCGCAGAAGGCTCACGATCATCGTCACGACGCCCTCCGAGGCCTTGAGAAGCACGTTGCCCACGAATCCGTCGCACACCACCACGTCGGTCGTTCCCTTGTAGATGTCGTCCCCCTCCACGTTGCCGTAGAAGTTAAGTCCGCTTCCGCGCAGCAGCTCGGCCGCGCGCTTCACCAATTCATTGCCCTTGATGTCCTCGACGCCGATGTTCAGGAGGCCGACGCTCGGCCGTTCCTTGTGCTCCACTGCCGACACCAGCATCGCCCCCATGACGCCGAACTGCATGAGCTGCTCGGGCGTGCAGTCGACGTTGGCGCCGAGGTCGAGCACGTACGTATAGCCGCCCTTCATGTTGGGCAGGACGCTCGCGATCGCCGGCCGGTCGATGCCGGTGATGGTCTTCAGCACGAAACGCGAGATCGCCATCAGCGCTCCGGTATTGCCGGCGCTCACGCAGGCGTGCGCCGCGCCGCTCTTGACGAGGTTCACCGCGACGCGCATCGAAGAATCCTTCTTGTAGCGCAGCGCCTGCGCCGGCGCCTCGTCCATCGCGACCACCTCGCTCGCCGGATGCACGCGAACCCGCGTGCCGGGCGCTGCGCCGCGCGACCTGAGCTGTTGCTCGAGCACGTCCGGCAGTCCTACCAGCACGATATCGACGTCGGGGAACCGCGCCTGGAATGCGAGCGCGGCCGGAACCGTCACATGGGGGCCGTGATCGCCGCCCATGCAATCGACCGCAACGGTGACCAGGGATCAGTCTTCCTTGGTTTTGAGGACTTTCTTGCCGCGGTAGAAGCCGGTCGGGCTGACGTGGTGGCGCAGGTGCCGCTCCCCGGTGGTCGGCTCGATGGCGAGCGCCGGACCGCTCAGATGATCGTGCGAGCGGTGCATGCCGCGCCGCGAAGCCGACTTCTTGTTTTGCTGGACTGCCATGGTTTTGCTCCTATCAAGTCAATGCTTGCCGCCCATCAGCCCGCGCAGGCCGGCGAACGGCGACGTTTTTCCATCCACGTCCGGCGACGGACGCGCGGTACAGCTTTCATGCCGTGGCGCATAAGGCAGGGCGAGTATGACCTCGTCCTCGACCAGCTCGCGCACCGGCATTTCCCTTCCGGCGAGCACGCGGTCCGGCGCATTGGCATCCGCGGGCTCCGCGTGTATTTCTGCCAGCGATCCGGCGAGCACCAGCGTCTCGTCGGTTTGCACTTGGAACGGCATCGGCTCCAGGCAGCGCTGGCAGCGCAACTGCAGCGTGCCCTTCACGCGCAACCGCAGGGCCGCCCGCCCGCGTTCGTCATGCACGCCTTCGATCTCGTAGGCAACTTCGCCAGCCTCCGACGCGAGCGTGTCGCGCAGACGCGGAAAGTCGCTCGCCGGCAAAATCCCTTGCTGTCTTGCGCCGGCCGACGCGAACTCGAAGCCGTCGATCACCGGCTCGTGCGACATAAAAGCGGTGGATGATATCATTTTGGAAAATCCGCGTCAAAACAATGTGATGGAACAATCCCGACGGCTCGTCCTGGCGTCCACCTCCAAGTACCGCAAGGCGCTGCTCGAGCGCCTGGGGCTCGCCTTCGAAGTCGCCGCGCCCGGCCTCGACGAGCAGCCGCTCGCGGGCGAAGCGCCGCAGGACACGGCGCTGCGGCTTTCTCTTCTTAAGGCAAGGGCGCTTGCGCCGCGCTTCGGCGACGCTTTGATCATCGGTTCCGACCAGGTGGCGGCGAGCGGCGGCGTGCGGCTCGACAAGCCGGGCGACCACGCGACCGCGGTGCGCCAGCTACGCAGCCTGAGCGGCAAAGCCGCCGATTTCCACACTGCCGTCAGCCTGCTCGACGCGCGCAGCGACGCAGCGCAAACCCGCGTCGTTCCCTGTCGGGTGGTCTTCCGCACGCTCGATGACCGGCGCATCGAGGCCTATCTGCGGCGCGAGCAGCCGTACGACTGCGCCGGAAGCGCGAAGTCCGAGGGCCTGGGCATCGCGCTCATCGCGCGCATGGAGACCGAGGATCCCACTTCGCTCATCGGGCTGCCGTTGATCGCGCTTACCGAGATGCTCGAGCGCGCGGGCCTTCCGGTCGTTTGATCCTCTACGCGATCCCGACGCCGCTCGGCGGCACGCCCGCGGATTCGCTTCCCGGCCCGTCGCTTGACTTGATTCGCAGCTTGAAAGACTTCGCGGTCGAAAACGCGAAGAGCGCGCGCGCCTTTCTTGGTGCAGTCGGCATGAACGTTCGCGAACTGAACATCCAGATCGTCCAGGAGGACGTAGGTGCCCTGCTCCAGCCGCTGCGCGAAGGACGGCCCCTGGGATTGCTCTCGGAGGCCGGTTGCCCGGCGATCGCGGACCCTGGCGCCCGGCTCGTCGAGGCGGCGCACGCCAGTGGCTTCCGTGTGGTGCCGCTTATCGGCCCCTCGTCGATCACCCTCGCGCTCATGGCCTCGGGTCTCGAAGGGCAGCGCTTCGCTTTTTGCGGCTATCTCCCCAGGGAGCCGGCCGCGCGCGCGAAGCGAATCCGCGAATTGGAGCAGCGCTCGCGGCGCGAGCGCGAAACCGAGATCTTCATCGAGACGCCGTATCGAAACGATGCGCTCTTCAAAGCGCTGCTCGAGGCCTGCCATCCGTCGACGCGCGTGTGCCTGGCCGCCGATCTCACCCTGCCGGGGGAGAGCATCGCCACGCGGTCGATCGCGCAGTGGCGCCGCGCCGCCCCGCCGATCGGCAAGCGGCCGGCGGTCTTCCTGCTGTCAGCGGATTTCGGCTGAGGCGCGCGCGGTAAATTCGAGCATCGTGCTCGCGACGCCCGAGCCGAAGCGCTTGGCGAGCTTCTCCGCGATGTTCTCTTTCTGCGTGAAGTCGACGATCTCTTCCGCCTTCACGACCTCGCGCGCGACGAACTCCAGGCTGCCGATGGCGTCGGCGAGCCCGAGGTCGATGCTCTTCTGGCCGGTCCACACCAGGCCGCTGAACAGCTCCGGGGATTCCTTCAAGCGCGTGCCGCGGCCTTCGCGCACCACGCCGACGAACTGGTCGTGGATCTCGGACATCATCTGCTTGGCGTGCTGCACGTCCTTTTCCGACTGGGGCGAGAATGGATCGAGCATGCCCTTGTTCTCGCCTGCCGTGATCAGCCGCCGCTCGATGCCGAGCTTCTCCATCAGCCCGGTGAAGCCGAAGCCGTTCATCAGCACGCCGATCGAGCCGACGATGCTCGCCTTTCCTACGTAGATGCGGTCGGCGCCGGCCGCGACGAAGTAGCCGCCCGAGGCGCCGATGTCCTCGACCACCGCGTAGAGCGGAATGTCGGGATACTTCTTGCGCAGGCGCCGCATCTCGTCGTAGATCGCCTGGGCCTGGACCGGGCTGCCGCCGGGTGAGTTGATGCGCACCACGACGCCCTGGGTGTTCTTGTCCTTGAACGCCGCCTGCAGCGCCAGCGTCACTTTCTCCGCGCTCGCCTCGGTTCCCGGGCCAATCAACCCGTTCACCTCGACCATCGCGGTGTGCTTCTTGCCGCCCGCCATGTCGGCTCGTCCTTCCCAGTCGACGAGCATGATGAGCAGCAGCGACACATAGGCGAAAGTGAGCAGCTTGAAGAAGATGCCCCAGAGGCGCGCGCGCCGTTGTTCCTTCAGCGCCGCCGTCGCGAGCCGGGTCACCAGCTCGCGTTCCCATTGCCCACCGTTTTCATTCATCTGCGAACCCCGTGAAGTAAACCATGTCGTCGCGTTCCTCGATGCGCAGCTTGACCAGCGGGCTGCCGTTGCACGGCCCGCCAAGGCAGCGGCCGCTCTGGGCGTCGTACGTCGCGCCGTGCGTCGAGCATAGCAAATCGCGCCCGTCGGAATCGAAAAATACGCCCTCCTGCCAGTCGAGCTCCATCGCGACGTGCGCGCAGCGGTTGAGGTAGCCGCGCACGCGCCCGCCGTAGCGCACCGCGAAGGCCGGTGCGGGCTCGCCGAAATATTCCACCTCGAAGCGCACGCCGCGGCCCGAATCGACGAGCGCGCCGGAGGCGCAGATCAGGCGTTCGTGGTCAGCCATGCGCCGAGCCCGGCGACGTCGGAAAAGCAGCCGAGCGGTTGGCAGGCGCGCAGCCCCTCCTCCGGGTGCGCGCCGTAGGCGACCGCGACCGCGTGCACCCCGGCTGCGCGCGCCATTTCCATGTCGTGCGAAGTGTCGCCGACCATGAGCACGCCCTCCGCGCTCACCTCGAGCACCTCCATGAGCTCGAGGAGCATGGCCGGGTGCGGCTTGGGATGGGTCTCGTCCGCACAGCGCGAGGCGGCGAAAAGATCGCGGATGCCGTTGGCGGCCAGCGCCCGGTCGAGCCCCCTGCGGCTTTTGCCGGTCGCTATTCCCAGCAGATGGTCCTTGGAAAGGCGCCCGAGGAGCTCCCGCATGCCGGGGAAGAGTTGCATGGCGTCCTCGCGCGCCAGGAAATGCCGGCGATACGCGGCCACGTATTCGGGATAGCGCGCCGCGGGCAGCTCGGGCGCCACGATGCGAAGGATCTCGTGCAGGCTAAGCCCGATGACATGGCTTGCGCGCTCGCGCTCGGGTATGGCCAGCCCGAGGTCCCGGCTTGCCTCCTGCATGCAGGCGACGATCGCGCTGTGCGAGTCGATGATCGTTCCATCCCAGTCGAAGACGACGAGCCGGTACGTCATGCGAACGCGCCCTCCACGAAGGTGCGCATCTCGGAGGGCAGCGACGCTTCCAGCTTCAGCGCCTCGCCGGTCAGCGGATGGGGGAAAGCGAGCCGGCTCGCATGGAGGAAAAGTCGCCGCACGCCCTGTTTCTCCAGGCGGTGGTTCAGGTCGAAATCGCCGTACTTGTCATCGCCGAGCACCGGATGGCCGGCGTGCGCAAGATGCACCCGGATCTGGTGCGTGCGGCCGGTCAGCAGCCGTACTTCCAGGAAGCTGAAATCCGGCGATTTTTTCAACACCCGCACCTTCGTTACCGCCGCCATGCCGCCCTCCTGGACGCTCACGCGGCGCTCGCCCTTCGCGTTGACGTATTTATGAAGCGATTCGCGGATCTCGCGGGCGCTGCCTTTCCACTGTCCCTTTGCCACGGTGAGGTAGACCTTCTCGATCTCGCCCTCGCGCAGCATGCGGTGCAGCTCCACGAGCGCGCTGCGCTTCTTGGCGATCAGCAGCAAACCCGAGGTATCGCGGTCCAGGCGGTGGGCGAGCTCGAGCGACTTCGCCGCCGGGCGCGCAGCGCGCAGAGATTCGATCACCCCGAAGCTCACGCCGCTTCCGCCGTGCACGGCCACGCCGGCCGGCTTGTCCACCACCAGCAAGGCGGCGTCCTCGTACACGATCGGGAATTCCGCGGGTTTTGGTTTCGAAGCTTTAGTGACCGATACCCGAATAGGAGGAAGCCGAACCCTGTCGCCCGGCTGCAGGCGGTACTCGGGCTTCACCCGGCCGCTGTTGACGCGCACCTCGCCGCTACGCAGGACGCGATAGACATGGCTCTTGGGCACGCCCTTCAGATGCCGCAGCAGGAAATTGTCGATGCGTTGCGCCGCCGCCTCCTCGCCAACCTCCAGCCAGCGCGCCCGAGCCTTGCTTAAGTCATTCATTTTCCGTATGATCTCGGGGTTGCTTCGAGTCGCGAGGCACAGGGATACGTTGGCGCGGCGAGCTCAGAACCTCAGTTTTGGGGCCGCTTTGGCCGATCCCTGCAACCCGCCTCCTGTCCGGCCACAGCCGGGCCTGAAGCACTGGTTAATTTCGCTCACCGGAAGTAGCGATACTACTAGAAGCGCGCGTAGCGCTTGTTTTCCGGACGAACCTCATCGACCCCGAACGGGGGTCAATTCCAAGGTAAACCTTAGGAGAGCAAGGACCGACTGAACATCGGCACTCCTGCGCGCGCAGGAGAACAACGAGTGAAGCGCATGCTTTTCAATGCGACCCAGCAGGAAGAGCTGAGGGTCGCGATCGTCGACGGACAGAAGCTCGTCGACCTGGACATCGAATCGGCCTCACGGGAGCAACGCAAGAGCAACATCTACAAAGGCATCATCACCCGCATCGAGCCCAGCCTCGAAGCCGCTTTCGTCGACTACGGCGAGGAGCGCCACGGGTTCCTGCCTTTCAAGGAAGTCGCCCGAAGCTACTTCAAGCCGGACATCGACGTCGGGCGCGCCCGCATCCAGGACGCGCTGCGCGAAGGCCAGGAGCTGATCGTCCAGGTGGAAAAGGACGAGCGCGGCACCAAAGGCGCGGCCCTCACCACCTTCATCAGCTTGGCCGGCCGCTACCTGGTCTTGATGCCGAACAACCCGCGCGGCGGCGGGGTATCGCGCCGCGTAGAGGGCGAGGATCGCAACGAGCTGCGCGATACGCTGGATCAGCTGCAACTGCCTGAAGGCATGAGCGTCATCGCCCGCACCGCGGCGATCGGGCGCACGCTGGAAGAGCTCAGCTGGGACATGAACTACCTGCTCCAGCTGTGGACGGCGGTCGAGAGCGCCTCCAAGGACCAGTCCAAGAAGCCCTTCCTCATCTATCTGGAATCGAGCCTGGTCATCCGGGCGATACGCGACTACTTCCAGCCGGACATCGGCGAGATCCTTATCGACACCGAGGAGATCTACGAGCAGGCCAAGGCATTCATGCAGACGGTGATGCCGGGCAACGTCAACAAGGTGAAGTTCTACCGCGACGACGTGCCGCTCTTCTCCCGCTTCCAGATCGAGCACCAGATCGAGAGCGCCTACTCGCGCCAGGTCGCCCTGCCGGCCGGCGGCTCGATCGTCATCGACCATACGGAAGCCTTGGTCGCCATCGACGTCAACTCGGCGCGCGCCACGCGCGGCGGCGACATCGAGGAAACCGCCTATCGCACCAACCTCGAAGCCGCCGACGAGGTGGCGCGGCAGCTTCGGCTGCGCGACCTCGGCGGGCTGATCGTCATCGACTTCATCGACATGGAGTCGCAGCGCAACCAGCGCGAGGTCGAGAACCGGCTGCGCGAGGCGCTGAAGTACGACCGCGCCCGGGTGCAGATCGGCAAGATTTCCCGGTTTGGCCTCATGGAATTGTCGCGCCAGCGGCTGCAGCCGTCGCTGGAGGAGACCGCGCACATCAACTGCCCGCGCTGCAGCGGCACGGGCTTCATCCGCGGCACGGAATCGACCGCGCTGCACGTGCTGCGGATCATGCAGGAAGAAGCGATGAAGGAGAACACCGGGGCGGTGCACGCCCAGGTTCCCGTCGACGTCGCCTCGTTCCTGCTGAACGAGAAGCGCAGCGAGATCCAGAAGCTGGAGGGGCGCCTCAAGGTGAATATCGTGCTGGTGCCCAACCCGCACCTCGAGACGCCGCACTACAAGGTGGAGCGCCTGCGGCACGAGGATCTCAATGAAATGGAGCACGTGCCCGCCAGCTACGAGATGGTCCAGCGGCCGGAAGAGCCCAAGGCGCCCGGTGCAGAGGAAGAGGCGAAGCGCGAGCGCCAGGAAGCCGTGGTCAAAGGCATCACCCCGGCGCAACCCGCGCCGATGGTGGATGAGTCGCTTCCACGTCCGGCACGCGTCCCCGAGGCGCGTCCGGCGCCCCGTCCAGCGCCGCAGCAGGCTGCGCAGCAAATCGTGCAGCCTGTCGCCGCGGCCGCCGAGGGATTGCTGTCGCGCATCTTTGGCTTGTTCAAGCCTTCCGCGCCGGCGACTGCTCCACAAGCGCCCGCCCCCGCCCAGCCGGCGGTGCAGCGGCCGCAGCGCGAGCCGCACCCGCGCCGCGACCAGCAACCGCGCCGCGACCAGCGGCAAGACGGGCAGCGTCGCGAGGGCCGGGAAGGCCGCGATGGCCGCCGCGACGGGCGCCCGCGCGAGGAGGGCCGCGACCGCCAGCAACAGGGGCGGCTAGAACAGCGGCGCAACGGCCAACAGCGCGGCGAACGCCGTCCCGAGCAGCAGCAACGCCAGCAGAGGCCGCAGCAGCCCCAACAACCGACGCACGCGCAAGCGCAGCCACAGCCTCAAGCCCAGCAGCAGCCGCGTGCGGCCGAGCCGCCGCGCGAAGGCGACGAGCAGCGCCGCGGCGGACGCCGCCACCGGCGCGACCGTCATCGGGACCGGCCGGATCAGCAAGGCGCGCCGGGCAGCGCCGGACATGCCGCCCCGGGCGGTCAGCCCGCCCATGCGCCGGAGCCGCCTGCCTATTTGATGAAAGAGCCGCGTCAGGAATCGGAGCGCCACGAAGCAGTTCGGGAAGAGCAGCGGCAGGAAGCCCTGCGCCGGCAAGAGGCGGCGCGAGAAGAGCTCCAGCGTGAAGAACCGAAGCGCGAGGAACCGAAGTACGAAGAACCGAAGCGCGTGGAGCCGAAGCGCGAGGAGCCGCGCGCGGCGGGGCCTGCGCCGGCACCCGCTCCCATGCCCGCCCCCGTGCCTCAGCGTCGCGAGCCGAAAATCGACTCAGGGGCGCTGCTGGAGAGCTCGGGTCTCGTGATGGTCGAAACCGACCGCAGCAAAGCCGCCGAGGTCGCCCCGCCGACGGAGGAGCCGCAGCATCTCGGCCGCCCGCGGCGCGAGCGGCCCAAGCCGCTGCCGCAGGACGAGGAGCTGCAGCAGGTGGAAACTAGGAAGTAGCGCTGCGGATCTCGTGGAGGAGGCCGAGACAGGCGGCCTCCACCATGTCGAGCACCTGCTCGAACTCCTCCGGGCCGCCGTAATACGGGTCGGGCACGTCGTGCCCGTGCACCAGCATGCGCAGCTTGGCCCGGTGCTGCGCGGGGCAATGCCGGTGCAGCAGCTCCAGGTGCCCGCGGTCCATCGCCACGATGAGGTCGAATTCCTCGAAATCCCGCTTGCGCAGCTGGCGCGCGCGCTGCGTGCTGAGGTCGTAGCCCCGGTTCTTCGCATGATGCTGCGCGCGCTCGTCCACCGGATTGCCGACGTGGTAGTCGTGCGTTCCCGCGGACTCCACATGGAGGGAAATCTTCATCTGAGAGGCGAGATGCCGCAGCACCCCTTCTGCCGTCGGCGAGCGGCAGATGTTGCCGGTGCAGACGAAAAGCACCTTCTTCATTCGGAAGCGAGCGCCACCCCGAAGACGCGCTTTTTCAGCTCGGTGAGCTGGTCGCGCGCCCGGGCGGCCTCCTCGAACTCCAGGTTCCTGGCGTGCGCGAGCATCTTCTTCTCGAGAGCCTTGATCTCGCGCGCGATCTGCTTCTCGGACATCGCCTCGTAACGCGCTTCTTCCTGCGCCAGCTGCATGTCCGAAGCATCGTAGACGCCGTCGATGAGGTCCTTGATGCGCTTGAGGATCCCCTTCGGGGTGATGCTGTGCGTCTTGTTGTAGGCGAGCTGCTTGGCGCGCCGGCGATCGGTCTCGCCGATCGCGCGCTTCATCGAGTCGGTCATCGCATCGGCGTACAGGATCGCGGTGCCGTTGATGTGGCGCGCCGCGCGGCCCATGGTCTGGATGAGCGAGCGCTCCGAGCGCAGGAACCCCTCCTTGTCGGCATCCAGGATGGCGACCAGCGAGACTTCCGGCAGGTCGAGCCCCTCGCGCAGCAGGTTGATGCCGACGAGCACGTCGAACTCGCCCAGGCGCAGGTCGCGGATGATCTCCACGCGCTCGACGGTCTCGACCTCGGAGTGCAGGTAGCGCACCTTGACGCCGTGCTCCGAGAGGTACTCGGTGAGCTCCTCGGCCATGCGCTTGGTCAGCGTGGTCACCAGGACTCTTTCCTTTTTTTTCGTTCTCGAGCTGATTTCCGAAAGCAGATCGTCGACCTGCGCGGAAGCCGGCCGCACGATCACCTGCGGATCGACCAGGCCGGTCGGGCGCACCACCTGCTCCACCACCTGCGCCGATTTTTCGCGCTCGTAGTCCGCGGGGGTAGCCGAGACGAAGACGGTCTGGCGCACCACCTTCTCGAACTCGTCGAAGCGCAGCGGCCGGTTGTCGAGCGCCGAAGGCAGGCGAAAGCCGTACTCGACCAGGTTCTCCTTGCGCGAGCGGTCGCCGCGGTACATGCCGCCGAGCTGAGGGATGGTGACGTGGCTCTCGTCGATGATCATGAGGGCGTCGTGCGGCAGGTAGTCGATCAGGGTCGGCGGCGGCTCGCCGGCCTTGCGCCCGGAAAGGTGCCGCGAGTAGTTCTCGATGCCTTTGCAGAACCCCAGCTCGGCGAGCATCTCGAGGTCGAAGCGCGTGCGCTGCTCGATCCTCTGCGCCTCGACCAGGCGGCCGGCCTTCTGGAAGAACTCGATGCGCTCGCGCAGCTCCGCCTTGATCGCTTCGATCGCGCGCAGCGTGGTCTCGCGCGGCGTGACGTAGTGGCTCGAGGGATAGACGGTGAAGCGCGCCATCGGGTGCTGCACGCGCCCGGTCAGCGGGTCGAAGACCTCGAGCTTTTCGATTTCATCGTCAAGCAGTGAAATGCGAATCGCATGCTCGGCGTGTTCGGCCGGAAAGACGTCGATCACGTCGCCGCGCACGCGGAACGTGCCGCGGCGGAAGTCGAGCTCGTTGCGCTCGTACTGCATCGCCACCAGGCGGGCGAGCACGTCGCGTTGCGACATCTTCTCGCCCTGGCGCAGGTGCAGGATCATGCCGTGGTACTCGGAGGGGTCGCCGATGCCGTAGATCGCCGACACGGTGGCCACGATCACCACGTCGCGCCGCTCGAGCAGCGACTTGGTTGCCGAGAGCCGCATCTGCTCGATGTGCTCGTTGATCGAGGAGTCCTTCTCGATGAACAGGTCGCGCGCCGGGACGTAGGCCTCGGGCTGGTAGTAGTCGTAGTAGGAGACGAAG
>Ga0156283_1198_pt1 | contig 16102 bp, 15 predicted proteins | sample RifCSPlowO2_12_FD_107932 | JGI IMG/M metagenome (GOLD analysis project Ga0156283, IMG submission 107932) | Betaproteobacteria bacterium RIFCSPLOWO2_12_FULL_65_14 | reverse complement strand
ACTGCTCGCAAAGGCCTCGGCACAGTCATTACCGACGCTGGTGTTCGAGCCGGGATTCGAAGGTGAGATCTGGCAACGGCTGCCGGTGCTCGGCGAGCGAGTCGGCACCCAATGCGTGCCGCGGTGGCTGTTCGATCCTGAAATCGGTACCTTCACTCCCGATCCCGACATTCAGGGCGACAACCCGCCGACCTGGGACCCCGAGAATCCTCCGCCCGAAGTCCTCAACGATGACGACGACGGTGTGATCTGCGATCGGCGGCCCAGCGCGGGAAGCCGTTCAGGCCGCCCGCCACGGTCCACACCACGGTGCCGAAGAGCCAGGGCCAGCCGTGGCAGGTCATCGACAGCAGCGTGCGCTACGACTCGACGGCCGTCATCCCGGGGACCAATGACAAGCGGACCATGGCGGCGACGACGATGACTGCGGCGACCTCGACCACAAGCGCGATCACGGCAAGAACAAGCACGACAAGGACCGCGACGGCGCCGACCACGACGACGAGTGCGATCGCGATCACGATCACAACCGCGACGGCCGTCATGACCGCAAGGACCACGACCGTCACCACGACGATTGCCGGAACGCGTGGAACGGCCACGGCCAGCAGAGCAAGGGGTTCGTGGCCAGCTGGAAGTGGCGGTAGCGGCGCGGCGCCGCCGGTACATGACAAAGGCCCGAGCCAATGGCTCGGGCCTTTACTGTTTGGTGTCTTGCCGGTGCGCTACAAGCAGACCATCTCGCGCATCTTCGGAGAGCCGGCCTCGGAACGGGTGGCGCCGCCCGACCGGGTCAGCTTGCTGATGCTCCCGTACACGGTAAGTACCGGCTTCTGATACGGGCGCCGGTCGCGCCGGCCGCGATCGTCGGATTCGTGACGCGTCTCCCCGTTTCGTTCAGCCATCGGTTCTCGCTCCTGGCTCAAGTGTATTGGTCGGGGCACGCCAGCGCAAGGCGTCAGAGCTTCAAATCCGGGTCGAGGCAGAACCAGCCCGCCAGCGCCGTCTTTGGGTGGGAGCCTTCGATCGGGCGGATGCAGTGCTCCACATCATCGCCGATCGGGAATAGCAGCCCATCTCCCGGACCCGTGTTGGCGACGGTCCACAACACGTCGTCGGCGGCGCCGCGCGCGCGCAACTGCAACTCGCCGCCGGCAAAGGGCTGCCGGCTCAGGTTCACGGTCAGCCCGGCCCGCCGGTTGCCGTCCAGGTCGCTGTGCCACGAGTCGCGGTGCCCGCCGCCGGGTTCGAGACGATAGACCGCGCCCACGAACCCCGTCACCTCTTGCGCCGACACGCGCCGTACGAACTCGACAACGGCCGCATCATTCAACAGGAAATGGAGCGAGCCCAGCAGGACCGGATCCACGAGCTTCTGATCGATCGCCGGCGGATGCACGCGGGTCGCGACTCGCGTGACGAACGTGGCATCCTCGAGGCGGCGCCAGATCGTGGCCAGCAAGTCGGGCCCGAGCAGGCCAGGCAGCAGCAGACGGCGCTCACGCGTGAACTGCGCGGCCAGCGCGGCGACCGTTTCCGGGCGGCGGTCGATGACCGCCTGACGCAAACCCAGTTGCACGGGTACCAGCATGGTCACGCCGCGCCGGCCTGGGCGCGGACGCCAATCTCGTGAAGTACCTGGTCAGCAATCCGGTCGAGACGATCGAGTCCCCGCGCGTACTGTAATCGGTACACGGGCACGGATTCGACCAGCCGCGCGATCTGCTCGGTGATCGGCGCCAGTCGTCCGCGATCGGCAACATCGATCTGGTACGACAGCTTCACCATCGTCACGAGCGCCTCACGCGGCGCGAGCCGGGTCAGCCTGACGGCGGCGTCGCCGGGACGGCGCGCGAGCACGCAGATGCCCGTCAGCGCGACCCGCGATCGGGAGAACGGCACGATGCCGTGTGCATCCACCCGATACTTGCGCGAGCCGTTGGCGCGCGCGGCCGTCGCGTCGTGCGCCCCGAACACCGCCCGCGCCGCCGCGCCCCACAGGCGCAGGCCCGGATAACTCGGCGTGACCATCCATTCCTGCCGATGCGGCCGCAGGATCAGCGCGTCATCCGACATCAAGACCGCCCCTCGGCGGCACATCGCGGCCGCGAGCGTCGACTTGCCCGCGCCGCTGTCGCCGGCAAACCCGATCGCGCCGGCCGGCGTGCGGACGGCGCTGGCGTGCAGCACGACCTGCGACAGGCCGGCCACCAGCGGCAACACCTGATTGAGGAGCAGGCGGGTCACCCCATCGAACGGCAGTCCCGATCCCTTCTCGATGTCGATCCGGCGCCGGACCGGGTCGATGCGGAAAGTCGCGGCCCGCTCGAATCGCAGGACGTAGCGGCGCCCGTCGCGGCCGAACGACAGCCATTGGCCGTTCTTCGGATGGCGCCAGTGATGGTACCAATGACGCGGCGCCGGCCGGCGCGGCGCCCACCGTACAGTCCAGTCCGCCGCCGGGCGGGTCGCCGTTTGCAATTCGGGCAGCGCGATCGCCGCTGACAGGGTCAGTGGCCCCCAGCGATAGCGCGACCTACTCGGCATACACGGTCAGCACCTGGGCCACGAACCGCGTCGCGGCGGTCTGGTCGCGCACGATGTCGGGAAACTGCTCGGCGATGGCGCGCTCGATCTCGGCCACACTGCGGTTGCCATCGGTCAGCTCGAGGACGACGCGCCGGGCGTGCCCGGCCCGCGAGAGGCGGGGATGGCCGTGCGGCGACGTGCGGGCGAGGTCCTCGGCCGAGATCAGCATTCCGGCGAACGTCGAGTGACGCTGCTCCGAGATCGTCGCGCCGCCGGCGTCGAGCGCTCGCAGGTGCCATTGCACCATCGCCTCCGTGGGCAGAATGCGGATCTCGACGTGCAGCTGCGTGCCTGAGGTGAGCTGGACCGGATCGAGCGGCAGGAACGTCTGCCGCCGGTTGATGCGGTCCGGCGCATCCGGCGAATTCGTCATCTCGATTCCTGGCGCGAGCTCGGCGGACATCCACCCGGCCAGACCGTCAAGGCGGGCCGGCCGGCGGACCGTGAACACCAGCGTGGCGCTGATCAACCCGTCCTCCGCGGTCGACATGTCGAGGTCGGCGATCGGCTCGCCCGGTGCCAGCAGGTGATCGGCCGCGAAGCGGCACGGATAGCCCGAGGCGCTCGCCATCGGATGGACCGGCGACACGTCGAACTGCGCCACCGGCGAGGCCCAGAAATCGACCCAGGCCCGGCCCTCGGCAAACTCGCAGGGCGCCAGCCACAGCCGCACGCGGCCAGGCACGATGCGGCCGTCCGGCTTGAGGAACCGCGCGCGCGCGTCCGGCAGGTCCTCGAAGATCCCGGCCTCGAACCCGAACCCGCCGACCTGGTCGCACACGATCGCGTCGACACGTTCAGGCAGCTCGAGCCAGGCCGAGAGACGGCGAATGTGCGTCACGCGGTCGGCATAGCCGTTGGCGGCCGCGAGGTCGCGCGCGATCTGGATGATCGGCCCTTCGTCCACGGCATACACGCGCGCCGCGCCGGCACGGCACGCGAGCAGCCCGAGGATGCCCGTGCCCGCGGCGAGGTCCAGCACGACATCGCCGGGCCGCACCACGGCGGCAATCGCGCGCTCGAAGGCGGCCATGCGATGCGGGTCTTCAAGGTACTGGCGATGTTCGTCGATCAGCTGGGACATGATCAGTGGGCCGGCGCCGGCGGGTGCGAGATCGCGCGCAGCCAGCACTCGACGGCGGCCAGCGCCCAGAGCGGCATCGTGAGGCCACAGTAACGAACGTCGCCGGCGTCATAGTGGCGCCACATCGTCTCGGCGGCCGCGCGCGCGCGCGAACCGTCGACCCAACCGGCGGCCTCGGTGCACAAGTCGTCGAAGAACGCGCGCCCGCCCATGCTGCGAAGAGCGTCGCACATCAGGAACCCGTAGTCGAGCCCCACCGGCTGATCGACCGAGCTTGCGGGCAGGCGCACTCGAAAGCGCTCGCGCAGGAATCGCTTGGGCGTGTCGATCGGCATCGCTACATCGTCCGGAAGCGACAGGGCGAACTGCACGAGCCGGCGATCGTAGAACGGATAGCGGTTCTCGGTGCCGCTCGCCGCCCCGAGCCGCTCTTCTTCCTCGAGCGCGTGGACGCTTCGGCCGCCGAGCTCGTTGATCAGCAGGCCGCGGCGCGCATACGTATCGGCCACGACGGCCGGTCGCACGCGAAGGCGATCGACAAGTCCCACCCGCTGCGCGAAATCCGGTCGAATCCAATCCGGAAGACCGTCGCCGGTCAGCACGCGGCCGATGCGCTTGATGGCGACGGGCAGAATCGGCATCAGCGTCTGCGCGACGAACTGCGGCGTGGTGAAACGATCCTCGCGGCCACGCTCGATCTGCCAGGCCTGCCAGAGCTGCCGCCACCGCCCCGACACGAGCAGGTCGGTCTGGTGCCAGCGGTGGCCGCCGAACCATTCGTCGCTGCCGACGCCCAGCAGCAGCACGGGCGAACCGGCTTGGGCGGCGCGGCGGCGAAGGTTCCACCCATTGGCGCCCGACGGGTGGATCGGCAGATCGGCATGCGCAGCGGCATCGGCGAGGTAGTCGAACTGCGCAGCCGACGACGGCTCGATGCAGTGCGCCCCGCCGACGCTCGCCACGATCGCGCGCGCCACGTCTGATTCGTCATGTGGATCGCCGTGATGGCTGATCGTGAACGCCGCCACCGGGTTGGGAGAGCCGTTCGCCACCACACGTGCGGTGGCCAGCACCGAGGCGGAATCGATGCCGCCGCTGAGCATCACGCCCACCGGCGTGGCCGACCGAAGCCGGCACCGCACGGACTGCGTCAGCAGCGCGTCGAGCTCCTCGCCCAGACTGTCGTGGGATCCGCTTCGGGTGCCGACGGCGGTCAACCCGATGAAGCGCCTGATCCGGATGCCGTCCGCATTCGCGGTCAGCAGGTGGCCCGGTGGGAGCCGGGCGATCTCGCGGAACAGCGTTCCGCTCGTGCTCGCGAATCCTCCGCACAATGCTTCCGCCGCCATCGCCTCGTCGATCGTCGCCGGCGCGCTCTGTCGGAGCGCATCCAGCGTGGACGCGGCGAGCAGCGTCCGCCCGTCAAGGCGGAAATACAGCGGCCTGAGGCCAAACAGGTCGCGCGCGGCAACCAGCCGCCGCGCGGCAGCGTGCCACGCCAGGATCGCGAAGTCGCCGAGCAGCCGCTCGAAGATCGCGTCGCCGGCCTTGAGATAGGCACCGAGCACGAGCGCCGCGTCCGACATCGCGGCGGCCTCGCCCGTGGGCAGTCCCACCACGCCGGCGAGATCCGATCGGTTGTCGATGCGGCCATCGAGCGCGAGCAGCCACGAGCCGGTGGCGTCCTCGACGGGCTGGCTCGCGTCTTCGGGGAGCGTTCGAAACAGGCAGTGGCCGAGCCCTCCGGCCGCGCGCGTCTTGACGTGCTGGGCGTCGGGGCCTCGGGCGGTCATCGACAGCGTGACCGCATGGAGCCGCGCACAATCGGCGGGCGCGCCGTCCAGGTGGGCAATCGCGGCGATGGCGCTCATCGGGGCGCCCGGGCCATCGGCCATCGCAGCAGCGACGTCCACGACCCATCGGGCAGGGGCTCTGCCGGCACACCGTCCACTTCGATCCACGCGTGCGCATCGAACACCCGTTCGCCGGGGCGCCGCACCGCGAGCACGACGGTGCACGGCCAGTCGGCCCGGCCGAGCAGCCACGCGCTCACGATCGACCGGTGAAGGCAGGTCGGGTGCCACGGCAGCCACGACCCGGTCGAGGCCACCAGCGAGACGAGGCGAGACGGCGTCACGGTATGGTGGGCGCGGCGCGAGACGCGCGGCCGGGCGTTTAGCAGGCGCGAGGGCCCGAGCAACGGAACGAGCACGGCCACGGCCGGCAATCCCAGGGTCGCACCCAGGACGACGCGGCGCTCGGGGACCGGCAGGCGAGCGAACCTGGTGACGGGACTAGCGAAGGGCATCTGCCGGGGCCAGCAGCCCGCGGTCGATAAGCTCGCCGATGAGGGAGCTCACGTCAGCGCGCGCCTCGTCGATCGTGACGTCGAATTCACGGGTCAGGGCCTGGCTCACGCCCTCGCCGTCGTGATCGGCAAGCAGCATCCAGATCCGCGTCCCGACCTCGTTCAACCCGAAGTAGAGGCCGCCATCGAGGTTGAGCAGAATCGCCTCGGCGCCCAGGGCGCGGAAGATCACGTCGGGGCGGATCGTGAAACGTGTATTCATCGCCATGGCCATGACCTCTCTAGGCAAAGCCGGTCAGCCGCCGCAGCATCACGCGCCGGGCCGGCGCATGGCGCAGCAGGGCGAGGATGAAGTCGCGGTGACGGTTGAAGCGGGCGGTGCGCCGCACCAGCGGCATGACGCCGTCGGAGCGCACGAGATCGAAGAGGGCGTCGATGTCGGTATCGCGCATGCGTTCCGCGATGAACCGCAGCGCCGACTGCGCGGTGAATTCGGACTGGAACCGGCGGCGCCAGCGGCGCTCGTAGTCCTTGAGCGCATTCGCCGACAGCTCGTCGGTCTCGAGGCCCTTCGCCAGCACGTCGGCCGCAATCATGCCGCTGATGATGCTGTAGTAGATCCCCCCGCCGGTCGTCGGCTTGACGAGGCCGGCGGCGTCGCCGACCACCAGCAGCCGCTCGGCGTAGGAACGCCGAATCGGACCCAGGGGCAGAATGCGGCGGCGCGGCTCGTTGTCGCCGGGTACGTCGACGCCCCAGCGTTCGCGCACGCGTTCGACCATCCGCGCGAAGTACTGACCCGCGTCCTGGGCCGCCATCACGCCGATGCGCACGAACCGCCCGCTGGGCCGCTGCACCGGGACCGCCCACGCAAAACCCTTCGGCGCGATCTCGGATCCGAAGTGCACTTCCACGTCGCGTGCGTGTTCGGCGGGCAGCTCGCGCTGGGCGGACTGCAGGAACACCGACGGCATGCCGAGGCCGATGCGGCGCTGGAGGCCGTAATTCGCGCCGCACGCGAGGATCACGGCGCGGCTGCGAAGGGCCTCTCCCCCGTCGAGGCCGACCCGCACGCCGGTGTCGTCGGCCTCGATCGACGTGACGCGAAGGCCGCGATGGACGACGGCGCCGGCCAGCTCCGCCCGGCGCGAGAGCGCGCTGTCGAACACGTAGCGATCGATGACCACGGCTTCGACGGCCGGCGTCGTATAGGCGAACCAGTCGCCCGACGGCGCCACGAAGCGCACCGTCGAGAGCGGGTTCAGGATCGCCTCCCGGGGCAGCGCCAGGGTGTCGAACACGTCCTCGGCCAGCACCCCGGTGCAGTGGACCGGATCGCCGATGGCCTGGTGCTCTTCGAGCACGGCCACGGCGGCGCCGCGGCTCGCCAGTTCCTTGGCGGCCACGAGCCCGCCCGGCCCGCCGCCGATGACGACAACGTCCTTCATGCCCTGCCGATTATACAAGTCCCCCGCTCGCGCGCTGCCGGTCGATCAGGTCTTCCGCCCGCGGTGTTCCCATCGGCCGCGCAGGGTGATCCAGAACGACTGCAGGATCAATCGCGCGTCGAGGCAGAAGCTGGCGCGGCGGCGATACAGCAGGTCGTAGCGGAACTTGCCCGTGCGCGGCAGGTCCCGGGGGGCGTAGACCTGCGCAATGCCCGTGAGCCCGGGACGGATCTCATGACGCTGCGCGTAACCCGCGATCGATGACAGGGGCAGGTGCCGGCCGTCCGCGGTGGTGTCCGCTTCGCCGGGGCGCAGCGGCCGGGGACCGACGATGCTCATGTCGCCGCGCAGGATGTTCCAGAGCTGCGGCAACTCGTCCATCGCCGTCACGCGCAGGATCTTCCCGATGCGCGTCACGCGCGGGTCGTGTTCCGCGGCCTGGATGGCCCCCGTCTCGCGCTCGGCATCCGGCACCATCGAGCGGAACTTGTAGGCCAGAAACACGCGGCCGCCGCGGCCCACCCGCTCTTGCGCGTAGATCACGGGGCCGCCGTCTTCGATCTTGATCAGGATCGCGATCAGCAGCCACAGGGGCGCCGACCCCGCGAGGCCGGCCGCCGACACCGCGATGTCAAAGGCGCGCTTCAGCATGCGTCGGCCAGGGTGCGCAGGACGCCGGCGTGGGCCGCCACCTGGCGCGTGCGCGCGAACAACGGCGCCGCCTCGCGGGCCGAAGCGCCGAGCCGCAGCCGGCCGGCCGCGTCGTCGGCCAGGCGCGCGACGGCGCCGGCGAGAGCCCGCGCGTCGCCCGGCTCGACCAGGACACCGCACTGGTGGCGGGCGGTGATCGCGGCCACTTCAGTCGAGGCCTCAACCGCGGCCACGTACGGGCGGCCGGCCGCCAGGATTGGATAGAGCTTGCTCGGCACGATGTAGCCGGCCAGCCCGGGCTTGAGCGACACCAGGCACACGTCGGCGGTCGCGTAAGTCCAACGCAGTTGATCGCGCGGCTGGAACGGCAGAAAGCGGACGCGATCGAGTCCACGCGACGCCGCCGCCGCTTCGAGCGCGGCCTTGCGGTTGCCGTCGCCGATGAAGAGAAACACGATGTCGTCACGGGATCGCAGGTGGTCCGCCGCGTCGATGACCACATCGAGGTTCTGCGACATGCCGATGTTGCCGGCGTGCAGCACCACGAACCGATCCGCCAGTCCGTGGGCGTCGGAGAACACGTTGCGTTTCGGCGACGGCACGATCGCCTCGGTGTCGGCCCAGTTGTGAATCACCGACATCCGCGCCGGGTCGGCGCCCTTGCCGGTGACCAGCCGGTCGCGCATGGTGTCGCCCAGCACGACGACCCGCCTGGCGCGGCGCAGCAGGAACCGGTTCAGCCGCTCCAGCATCGCGTTCACGAGAGGGCTGTGGAAGTCTTCGAGCAGCCCGGCGACTTCCGGAAAGATGTCCTGGCAGAAGAACACGAAGCCGCACCGCGGGCGCGCCGCCACGGCGGCCAGCCCGATGATCGGCGGATCGGTCAGCGCCACGGCCACATCGGGCCGCGGCAGCCGCAGCCCGGCCACGAGCGCCGACACGAAGTAGGTCACGTAATTGGCGGCGCGTCCGGTGAAGCGCCGCGGCGAAAACGTCGTGCCCGAGGCGCGCACAATCGTGACGCCGTTGCGCACCTCCCTCGAGGGCAGGGGCGCGCCGCCGTTCGCCGCGACGGGGTATCCCGTGATCACCGTCACGTCGATGTGGTGATCGCGTGTCAGATCCTCGGCCAGCTCGGTCAGCAGTTGCCCGGTGGCGCCGGTGTCGGGCCAGTACGAGCGGTTGAAGTACGTGACACGCAGGCGATCAGGCATCGGCCAGCCCCGGCTTCTCGAGCACGTGGCCGCCCATCACGAGCACATCCATGTCGGTCCGAAGGAAGCAGTCGAGCGCCTCTTCCGGCTTCTGCACGATCGGCTCGTTTTCGTTGAACGAGGTGTTGAGCACCACGGGCACGCCGGTGCGCGCCTCGAACGCCTTGATCAACGACCAGTAGTGCGGGTTGCCGTCGCGGCCGACCGACTGCAGGCGCCCCGAGCCGTCCACGTGCGTGACAGCCGGGATCACGTCACGCTTGTCGGGCCGCACCGGATAGACCTGCAGCATGAACGGATCGGGCACGGCATCCACGAAGTAGTCGTCGATGGCTTCCTCGAGAATCGACGGCGCAAACGGCCGGAACCGTTCGCGGAACTTGATCTTGCGGTTGATGATGTCGCGCATGTCGCGCCGCCGCGGGTCGGCGACAATGCTGCGGTTGCCAAGCGCGCGGGCGCCCCATTCCATCCGCCCCTGGAACCAGCCGACGACCGAGCCCTGATCGATCCGCATCGCCGTGCGCTCGCAGCACCCGGCCTCGTCGGCCACCACCGTCCACTTGCACTGCCCGAGCTCCACGACGCGGCTGGCGCGAATCACCGCTTCGATCTCCTGATCGGTGAACGAGGTGCCCCAATACGAATGGCTCATGCGGAACCCGCGCGGCTGGTGCAACTCCTGGTGCCAGACGTGCAGCGCCGCGCCAAGCGCGGTGCCGTTATCGCCCGCTGCGGGCTGGATGTAGACGTCGCGAAACGGCGTGTGCTGCCGGATCTTGCCGTTGGCGACGCTGTTCATCGCGCAGCCGCCGGCCAGGCACAGGCGATCCGAAGCGACCCGGTCGTGCACGCCGTGTAGCACATGAAAGGCGGACTGCTCGAACACGTGCTGCACCGACGCCGCCAGATCCTCGTGACGGCGTTCCACCGGGCTGTCGGGCACGCGGGCCGGGCCCAGCAGGTCGACCAGGCGATCGGTAAACACGTCCGGCACCGCCGGCTCGCCGGCATCCCAGGTCATGGTGATCTCGCCGGACCAGTGCCGAAAGTACTCGAGATTCAGCGCGAAGCGGCCGCCGGGCAGCAGCCGCAGCGTCCGGCCGATCGCATCGGCGAACCGCGGGGTGCCGTACGGCGCCAGTCCCATGACCTTGTACTCGTCGCCGTATTTCTTGAAGCCGAGGTGCTGGGTGATGGCGAGATAGAGCAGGCCCAGCGAGTGCGGAAAGTAGACGCGATCCAACACGTCGATCCGGCTGCCGGAACCGCGCGCGGCCGACACGCTCACGAAGTCGCCGAACCCGTCGATCGCGCAACAGGCGGCGTCGGTCATGCCGCTGGCGAAGAACGCGCTGGCCAGGTGCGCCGGATGGTGTTCGACGTAACGCATCCGGCTCGCCACGCCGGCCTGATCGAGACCGAAGGTCGTCGCGATCACCTCAGGCAGCGCCGCCCGCTTGGAACCGGTCGAACGGTACTGTTGCAGCAACGCCGCCGTGGGCCGATGGCTGAGGGCAAACCACGCCTTCTGCCACAAGTGGACGCGGCGGCCGCGCGCCACCGCGAACACGTCGACATCCCGCGCCGTCGCGCCGGCCATGCGCAGGCCCTCGGCGATCGCCAAGCGCGGGAACCCGGCGACGTGCTTCTGCCGGCAGAAGCGTTCTTCCTCCACGGCCGCGACCAGCACGCCGTCGCGCAGCACTACCGCCGCCACGTCGCCGTGATACGCATTCAAGCCGACAATCAACATGACGTAAGTACCGGCGCCGGGCGGGTCAGCGGGCCGACCAGCCGCGACAAATCGGCCACCAGGCGAGAAAAGGCAAAGACGGTGTCGGCACGCCGGCGCCCGGCGTGCCCGAGCCGATCACCCAGGTCGCGGTCTGCAAACAGCCGCGTGATTGCCGACACCAGCGCCGCCGGCTGCTCCCGATCGACGATGAAGCCGGTGGTGCCGTCGTCGATGATCTCCTGCGCCGATCCGTGGGCGCCTACGCACGGGCGGCCGGCCGCCATCGCCTCGAGGAACACGTAGCCAAACCCCTCGTGCGCGCTCGGCATGGCGACCATCGCCGCGTCGCGATACAACGCCGACAGCACGTCGGGCTCGACTGGGCCGAGGAACCGCACGGCCTCGGCCAGGCCGAGGCCGTGCACGCGGGCCTGCAGCCGCGGCAGGTCGTCGCCGGTGCCCGCAATCAGCAAGTGCGCGTCGGGAACGGCCGCCCTCACCGATCGCCAGTTGTCGATCAGCTGATCGTGCCCTTTGTAGCGTTCGTCCGACGACATGCGGCCGACGATCAACGCGTACGGCTGTGGGCCGCATGCCGATGGCGAAGCCGCGGCGGCCGGTGGCGTCGCCGGCCAGCACACGTCGATGGGCTGCGCCGCCAGTCGCGCGTTGCAGGCGCGGAACTCCTGCGCGGTGTGGGCGGAGATCGCGAGCACGCGCGACGATCGCACATACACGCGGCGTTGCAGCGCCGAGCACGGGCGCCAGGCTTCGACGCCCACGAGGACGCTGACCAGGCTGGCACCCCGCCACACGAGCGGTGCGGCCACGCCAAGCAGGTGCGCATGAAGGACCACCACCACGGTATCGGCGTCCGCGGCCGCGGCGTCGGCCAACGCGCGAAGGGCGAAGCGGCCGCGACTGCCCCGCGCCCCGTGCGATCGGACGATCCCTTCCCGGCTCGCGGGCCGGGCCTCCGCCAGCGTGTTCACGGCGACTTGCGTGCCCGGCAGCGCGGCCGCCAGGGCCGTGGAGAACTGGCGCGCCAGGCACGAGAGGCCATCGCGGCCGTCAACGGTCGGCGTGAGCACGAGGACGCGGCTCACCGTGATTCCTGCCTGGACCCGCGCATCGCCGCCACGTCCCGGTAGAAGGCCGCCCACCGGGCGGCCACGGCCGGCGCACCGAATTCGCGCGCCACCAGCTCGTGACCGCGCCGGCCCATGGCGCGGGCTTCGTCGAGATCGCTCAACACGTGGATCAGCCCGCGCGCCAGGGCCTCGGGGGTTTGCGGCACCCAGTACCCGCACTTCACCGTGTCGAGCATCGGCCAGGGACAGGTCCGCGTGACCACGGCGGGCACGCTCGCTATCAGGGCCTCGGCGACCGACATGCCGAAGCTCTCGGAATCGGAACACAGCACGAGCGTGGTGGCGCCGCTCACGAGCCCGGCCTTGCGGCGTCCGTCGACCTCGCCGCACCAGTGCACATTCGCCGCGATCGGCGCAAACAGCGGTTCGACCCTCGCCCGGTGGCCACGTTCGTCCGGTCCGGCGATCACGAGGTGCGCGGCCGGCACGCTCGCGCGCACCAGCGCAAACGCCGCGGCCAGCAGGTCGAGCCGCTTGATCGGGTGGATGCGGCCGAGAAACAGCACGTAGGGCGCGCCCGCGGGCACACCGGCAGACTGGCGCGCCTCGAGGCGCGCGGCTTCGTCCACGGTCACCGGCTCGACGCTGTTGGGGATCTCGGCGATGGGCTTGTCGTGGTCGCGCAGCCGAAGCGCTTCGGCTTCGGCGTGCGAGGTCGCGTGCCAGGCCGCGGCGCCATGAAGCGCCCGGCGATCGAACAGCTGCCACGACGCCCGCTTGCGCCAGCGGTGGTGCGCCAGCGCCGCGGGCTCGAGCATGCCGCGCGGCGACACGATCGACGGCACGCCCGCCGCCCGCGCGATCGACGCGCCCATCCAGACCGTGCGGTTGAACAAGCCGTGGATGTGGATCAGGTCCGCGTCGACGGCCGCCAGGCCGAGCGCCCGGCGCATGCTCGTCGCACCCAGCAGCGCCGCGGGCGCCGACACCGGAAAGTAACTCACCGGTACGCCCTCCACGTCGACGCCTTCGGGATGCGCGGGAAGGCGGGCCCCCGCATTCGCCGTGGTCGTAAACACGTCCACGGCCATGCCCGCCTGCCGCTGGGCGCGGCAGAGCGCCAGCAGGCTGCGGGGAGGCCCGCCGAAGCCATAGGCCGGCGCGAAATACGCGGTGACGTGAAGGACGCGCACGAGGGGGCCGGCTCGGCCGGCGGAATCAGCGGATCGACGAGTGGTGCGGGAGCTGCGCGGTCGTCGGCGCCGCCGGCATCGCGACCGGCGATGACTGGCGCTCGCGCTGCGCGACCAGCCTGACCTGGAGCAGCCAGCGATCCACGAGGAACGCCAGGCCGCCCACGTAGATCAGCATCGTGCCGGTCGTCCCGATGGTGCGGGCCCACGAGCGCTCGAACAGGAACACGGCAAACCAGAAGATGACGCCCAGCAGCGGCGTCAGGATCTTCTCGTGCTTGATCAGGTGGCGCAGCGTCTGGTAGGCCCAGCCGATGAAGCAGCCCCAGACGAGCGTGGGCAGGAACATCACCGGCACGCCGAAGTCGACGTAGGCCTCCGCCGTGTAGCCGAACGCGATGCTCGTGAGCTCTTCTTCGCCCGCGACCCAGATGCCCGAGTACTTCCGCACGAGATTACTGTCGGAGGTCAGGTTCGGCTTGTTCGGAAAGAGAATGCGGGGCATGGTCACGTGCTGGATGGCGGTCCACAGCAACTCGCCCTCCGTGTGCGGCAAGACCGCGGGCACGCGCGCCATCGCGAGGGCCGGATAGTAGATCACCCATTGCCGGTCGACGAGGAAGTCGACCGTCCAGAGCATTTCCTGCCAGTCCTGGCTCCGCCACTCGCGTCCGAGCTGTTGCAGGCGTTCGAAGCGCAGCGAGCGCGAGGAGGCAAAGCCTTCCACCTCTTCGAAGTCCACGCGGTAATCGCCGCGGACACCCATCCAGAAAATCCCGCCCACCGCGCCCGCCAGGCCGATGGAGCCGAGCGCGAACCAATGCACCAGGCGCTTGCGGTCGAAGGCCTCGAGCAACGCGATGCCGGTCAGCAGGAGCGGGTCGCGGAAGTTGGCGAAGAACCCGGTCATGCCAATGCCGACCTCGAACACCAGCAGGCCCACGATCGGAACGACCTGCACGGGCGGCACCAGCAGGCGCCGCATGACGAGGTAGAAGATGATGAGCCGCGCCATCGCCACGGCGACCAGCGGCTGGTGCAGGATTTCGTAACTCTCCGAGAGCCGCTGGAGGATGCCCGTGACCAGGAACGACCCGACATAGAGCGTCGCCATCGCCGGCATCGTGAGCAGATCGTCGAAAATCAGGTTCTCGGTTTTGCGGGCCTGTGTGAAGCGGATGCCGAGGTGGATGCCGAGGCCGAGGGCGAGCACCGAGCCCAGGCCCAGCAGGGCCATCGATCGATGCATCTCGGCGGAATATGCGAGCAGCTCGCGTCCCGTGATCGGTCCGTAGAACAACCCGATGGAGGTCTGCGCCCACTGGTAGGTCAGGGCGAGGAACAGGACGGGCGGCCCCTTGGCGTTGCGGGTCAGGCCCCACAACGCGCCCAGGACGGCCATGGCCAGCGTGGCCAGCCAATCGCCGGTGAGCACGTAGCTCAGCGCCGTGAGCGCAACGAAGACGTTCATGGGTGCGGCTTAGCTCCGCCCATTGTCCCCTGACTCGGCGTGGGGCTCAACTGCGATCGCCCGCGTGCGCGTGTGTCCGAAAAAGCCCAGCCACCCGCGCTCAAACTGCTCAGGGCCGAAGCGGGCGGACGAGCGGGCCGCCGCCTGTCCCGCCTGCTGCCGCAACGCCGGATCGCGCAGGAAGTACTCGAGGCCTTCGGCAATGGCCTCGGCGCTCGCGTCACGCGCGATCCAGCCATCCACCTTGTGTTCGACCATTTCGACCAGCGATCCGGTCGGGGTGACCACCGAGGGCACCCCCGCCTGCTTGGCTTCCAGCACGACGCTGGCCGTGCCCTCCCGCATCTCGGGCAACGACGGGCAACAATGGATCCCGGCCTCCGCCATCAGCCGCGGCACATCGTCCCGGTGGTCGAGGAAGGCGACGGCGCCGGCGAGGTCGGGGCGCGCGGCGCGGGCCCGAAGGCGATCGCGATAACCGGCGAACACGGGGGATTCCCATCCATCCATCATGCCGGCCACCGACAACCGGCAGGCCACGCCGCGCCCGCGCAGGATCGCAACCGCGTCGAATAGCACGTGCAGGCCTTTCGCCGGGATGGTCTGGCCGACGAACAGGATCGAGGTGGGGTCGACCGTCGCGGCCGCGGGCGCCTGGCGCGAGGACGTGTTGACGATCACGTCGATGCGGCCCGGCGCAATGCCCGTGGCGGCGAGCTCGGCGGCGAAATAGTGCGAGTTGCACCCGAAGCGCTCGACCACGGGCGAGATCGCCCACCGCCAGATCCAGCGGTGAAACCTCCGCGGGCCCGGATGCACGCCGACACGCATCAGCACGCGGATCCCGGCGAGGCGCAGCAGGAACAGCGCGGGCCAGTTGCGGAACACGGCGTGGTACTCCGGCATGAGGATCACGGTGGGACGCACCGACCGCGCATCGCGGAGCAGCCCGGCGCTGGTGCGGAGCGCGTCCCACAGCATCCGCGCCAGCACGGCCGGATTGTAGAGGCGCGAGGACAACTCCTGGCGGTAGTACCCCGTCGACCAGGTGGCGTCAATGCGTTCCGCCAGGGCGACGATCGGGCGGCTGTCCCAGGTGTTGACGATCACGTGCACGCTCGCGCCATGCTCGCGCATCACGCGCAGCACCTCGAAGGTCATGCGCTCGAGCCCGCCGGCGATCACCATGTTGCCGCAGCAGGCGAGGATCCGCGGGGCGCCGGTGGCATTCGACAACCGGGCGCGCGCGCGTTGCCGAAGACGCGTCATCGCGGCGACGAGCCCGTCGGTGGCCTGCCGGTAGCTGAAGGCGGCG
>Ga0156283_1244_pt2 | contig 16138 bp, 15 predicted proteins | sample RifCSPlowO2_12_FD_107932 | JGI IMG/M metagenome (GOLD analysis project Ga0156283, IMG submission 107932) | Betaproteobacteria bacterium RIFCSPLOWO2_12_FULL_65_14 | reverse complement strand
TTCCAACGCTCACACTACAGGCGGTCAACGCATGTCGCCCCACCTAAAATATGCGGGGAAACCTCAGGGACAGACCCCATTTCAGGAATCTCTGAAATGGGGTCTGTCCCTATTTCTGCAGCCAGCCGCGCCGCTCGAGCAGCGCGACGATCTCGTCGACGGCCTCCTCGGGCGTGATGCGGCTGCCCGAGATCACCAGCTCGGGCGCGAGCGGCGGCTCGTAGGTCGCCTGCACCCCGGGCAGGGTGCTCGCCTTGCCTTCGCGCGCGGCGCGGTACAGCCCCTTGGGGTCGCGCGACATGCACACCTCGAGCGGCGTGCTCACGTACACCTCGGCAAAGTGCGCGATGCGGCTGCGGCCGCGGTCGCGGTAGGCGCGGCGGTTCGCGGTGGCGTCGAAGATCACCGGCCTGCCGCGCTCGGCGATCGTGGCGCCCAGGTCGGCGAGAATCTCGTAGAACATGCTGCGCTCGGCTTCGTCGTAGCGCGCGAACGGCGTGATCTGCGTGCGCAGCACGTCGGACTCGAGCACCGCCGCGTCGACGCCGCGCGCATGCAGCCGGCCGACGAGCTCCTTCGCGAGCGAGCTCTTGCCCGAGCCGGGGAAGCCGGTGAGCCAGACGGCGAAGCTCATGGCGCGCAGTACTCGTTCGCGCGCCGCGGCTCGAAGCGCTCCTCGACGAGGAGATTGCGCGCGAAGCCGAGCAGCCGCCTGCGCAGCGCTTCGTCGAGTGCCGGATACCACAGCGGATTGGCCATCACCAGCGCGCGCCAGGCGAAGAACGGCGCCGCCACCTCCAGGATCTCGCGGTCGCCGGAGCGCTCGAGATACCGCTCCCAGAAGCGCAGCCACAGCGCCTCGAAGCCGCCTTCCAGCCGTCCGGCGCGCTGCAGCGAGAAGAACAAGTAATTCAGCGTGAGGCAGGTGACATCGTCGGCCGGCTCGCCCCACTCGCCGCGCGAGCGGTCGAGCGCGGTGAAATCGGCGCCCTCGCGGAACAGCAGGTTCCAGGGATGAAAGTCGCCGTGCACCTGGCGCAGCCGGTGCGTGCGGCGCTTGAGCTTCCAGCGCCACGCGAGGCAGAGATGTTCGATTTTTTCGAGGGCTTCGTAGCCTTCGGGGTAGCTGTCGTTAACCCCAAAAATGCATTCGCCGTGCCCGAGGAGCTCCCGGATGCGGCGCACGTAAAGGCCGGGATCGGGGCCGCGCAGCGCGTGGATCTCGACCAGGTAGTCGCAAAGCGCGTCGGCGCGCTCGAGGTCGAGGGGCAAAAGCGCGCCGCCCGCGCGCAAGCGCAGCAGGTCGTCCGCGTATTCCCGGCCGTCGCTGAATTCCGCGAGCATGAAAAGCTCCTCGGCGTCGCCGAGCGGCACCAGCTCGCCGCCGCGGCGCACCGCGCCGACGTCGAGCGAGGCGACATGGCGTGGCAGCCGGTTGAACGCGCCGTGGGCCCACAGCAAGAGCTGCGCGCGGTCGGCCATGTGCTCGTGTCCGAATGCGCCGGGGCGCACGCTTTCCAGCACCGCGCGGCGCGGCGCCCCGTCGAGCTCGTAGTCCAGGCGCAGCGGAATGCCGTAGCCGTAGCCCTTGTCGCCCTGGCGTCCGCCGCCGAGCGGCGTGACGCGCACGTCGCTCACCCGGCCGCCGTGCACGGCGCCCAGGTAATCGCCCAACGCGCGGACACTAAAGGGGAAACCGTCCATGGGCCTCCGATGTTCGACCAACGCCGCGCATGAAGGTTGACGCAAATCAAGCGGCTACTTGGCGCAGCCGCTAGGCTGGAATGGCGCGGCTTCCCTGGGGGGAAGCGGGAACGCCGCGCGAAAGATGAGCGCCCGGTCACCGGGCGGTGCGCGGCCTCCCTTCCAGGGCCGCGCGGGAAGGAGCAAGCTCAGACCGCCGGGAGTCCTACCTCCCGCCGGGACTCCACCCACGGACCCGCCGCTCGCAAGACCCGGCGGGTCTTTTTATTTCGATCACCACGCATTCGTGCTCGCAGCCTTCGTCGTCGACGTAGCTCAAGACGCGCTCGCGGCCCTGCGCGGCGTGCTGCGGCCGGCGTAGCCGCTCGAGGAGCATCCAGCGCCCGGTGGTCAGCATCTCGGCGATCGCCGCGCCGATGCCGGGACCGACGCCCGGCAGCGCGCGCAGGCCGGCGGCGCCGCGCGCGTCGAAGATCTCGCGCAAGGGGATATCGCAGTGATCGACGGTGTCGGCTGCCCTGCGGTACGCACCGACCCGGAAGGCGTTGTCGCCTTGCTCGTCGAGCCGCTCGGCCGCTTCGCGCAGGCGCGCGGCGATGCGCAGGTTATCGTACATGACTACTGCCAAAAGCATGCGCGCAACGCGCCGCGACCCGTTGACCTGCGTCAACGGCGCCTGCGAAATACGCGCAGCTTGCGCGCCTCGTACCAGGCGACGCCGGCGATCGCGGCCGCGGCGGCGACTCCCAGATCGCCGGCCGCAAGCGGCGCGAAGCGGAATATCGCCGCCAGCGGCGCGGCATAGATGGCGGCGGCGAGCGCGCCGAGCGCGCCGAGGGTGATCCCCCACAGCGCGCGGTTGGGCTGGCGCAGCGTCTCGAGGGCGGTGCGGGTGCGCGAGCGCGTGACGAAGATCAGCGCCACGTTGGCGAACACGATCGCGGCGAACGCCATGGCGCGCGTCTCGCCTTCGCCGCGTCCCGAGGCGAGCGCCCACGCGTACACGCCGAACACCGCGCCGAGCATGCTCGCGCCGAGCAGCAGGCTCACGCCGAGCATGTGCAGGTTGAAAAGCGGCTCGCGCGGGTCGCGCGGCGGGCGGCGCATCGCCTCCTCGTCCGCGCTTTCCGCCTCGTACACCAGCGTGCACGCCGGATCGATCACGAACTCGAGGAACACGATGTGCACCGGGTACAGGAACAGCGGCCCGCCCAGCACCAGCGGGACGAACGACATCCCGGCGGTGGGCACGTGCACGGAGATGATGTAGCGCATGGCATTGCGGATGTTGTCGTAGATGCGCCGGCCGAGGTGCACGGTGCGCACGATCGAGCCGAAGTCGTCGTCGAGCAGCACCAGCGCCGCCGCTTCCCGGGCGACGTCGGTGCCGCGCCGGCCCATGGCGATGCCGATGTGCGCCGCCTTGAGCGCGGGCGCGTCGTTGACGCCGTCGCCGGTCATGGCGACCACTTCGCCGGCCGCGCGCAGCGCCTGCACCAGGCGCAGCTTCTGCTCGGGGCGCACGCGCGCGAACACGTTCGCGCGGCGCACGGCCGCGGCGAGCGCGGCGTCGTCCATGCTCGCGATGTCCGCTCCGGCGAGCGCGCCGCCCGCGACTTCGATGCCGGCGTCGGCGGCGATGCGCAGCGCCGTGCCCGGGAAGTCGCCGGTGATCATGACGACGCGGATGCCCGCGCTGCGGCACTCGGCGACCGCCTGCGGCGCCGAAGCGCGCAGCGGATCGGCGAGCGTGGCGAAGCCCACGAAGCGGAACGGATAGCCCGCGGGATCCGCGAGCGGCGCGCCCTCCCAGTCGGCTTCGGCCACCGCGAGCACGCGCAAGCCGCGCTCCGCGTGCCCTTTGATGGAGTCTATTTTTTCAGGAAGCCTGCATAACGGCAGCACCGTTTCCGGCGCGCCCTTGATGGCGACGCGCAGCCGCCCCTGCGGCGCGCGCCAGGCGTGGCAGACCGCGAGGAACTCGTCGGTCATCGGGTAATCGCGCTCGAGCGTCCACGAGGCGCGCATCTCTCGCGCGCCCGGGCCCGCGGCCGCGACCAGCGCGGCGTCCATCGGATCGAGCGCGTCGAGCTCGCAGGCGAGCGCGGCGGCGTCGACCACCGCCTGCGGCGTGTCGGTCACGCTCATGCGGTTCTCGGTGAGCGTTCCGGTCTTGTCGACGCAAAGCACGGTCGCCGCGCCGAGCATCTCGATGGCCGGCATGCGCCGCGTGAGCACGCCGTGGCGCGAGATGCGCCAGGCGCCGAGCGCGAGGAACACGGTGAGCACGACCGGGAACTCCTCGGGCAGGAGCGCCATCGCCAGCGTCACGCCGGAGAGCAGGCTCGCGATCCAGCCGCCGCGCAGCACGAAGTGCGCGACCACGATCGCCGCCGACAGCGCGAGCGCGTAGGTCGCGACCAGCTTCACGATGCGCGCGGTCTCGCGCTCGAGCGCGGTCTTGCCCGCGTCCAGCGTGGCGAGCGAAACGCCGATGCGCCCGAGCTCGCTGCGTGCGCCGGTGGCGAACACCTCGGCCCGCCCCTGCCCCTTCACGACCAGCGTTCCGGAAAACACCTGCTCGCCGGCGCGCCGCGCCACCGGCAGCGACTCGCCCGTCAGCAGCGACTCGTCGAGCGTCAGGCCGGCGCCGGCTGCGAGCCGCGCGTCCGCCGGCACCCGGTCGCCCTCGGCAAGGAGAAGGAGATCGCCGCGCACCACCTCGGCGCCGGCGATGCGCACGGCTTGGCCGTCGCGCAGCACCCGCGCGCGCGGGCTCGAAAGATCGCGCAGCGCCTCCAGCGCGCGCTCGGCCTTGCGCTCCTGGAACACGGTGATGGCGATGACCACCACGATCGAGGCCGCCAGCACGAGCGCCTCGTGCACGTCGCCCACCACGAGATAGATGGCGCTCGCCGCGACGAGAAGCAGCAGCATCGGCTCGCGGATCACCTGCAGCACGAGCGCGGCGATGCCGCGCCGCACGGCGCCCGGCAGCCGGTTCGGGCCCTCGGCGGCGAGGCGCTCGGCCGCCTGCGCGCTGCTCAGTCCCCCGGAGTCCAAAGCAGCAGCACAGCCGCTCCGGCCGCGACCGTGGCGGCGAGCGGCCACAGCACGCGCCACGCGAGCACGCGGTTGAACCAGACCAGCACCCCGAGCTTGAAAGCGACGTTCGAGACGTACGCCAGCCCGATCACGGTGACGGCGCTTCCCGCAGGAAGACGCTCGTGCACGAAGAGGTGAAACGCCGAAAGATTGATCGCATCGATGTCGGCGAGTCCCGAGGACAGCGCCGCCGCATACAGGCCGCGGTTGCCTGCGACGTCGGATAGCCAGGCGGCAGCGAGCAGTACGATCGCATAGAGCGCGGCGAAGCGTAGCGCGGTTCCGAGCTCCGCGGGGTTGCGGCTCTCGGCAACCGGCGCGTCGCTGCGCCCGTCGCGCGGAATCGAGATGGCGGCTACGCCGAGGCCGGCGACGAGGGCGGCGGCGAGCACCGGCCCGAGGGTCGGCAGGATGCCGGGCGCGACCACCGCCGCGAGCACGCCGATGCGCGCGATGGGCACGAGGTTCGCGAGCGGCACGACGGTGAAGGCGACGCGCTGCATGGCCTCGGACTCGCGGCTGCGGCGCGCGTAGAGCAGGGTTGCGGCCGTCGACGAAACCAGCCCGCTCAGGATCCCGGTGAGCAGCACGCCGCGGCGCTCGCCGACGAGGCGCAGCGCGACGTAGCTCGCGAGGCCGATGCCCGAGATCAGCACCACCATCAGCCAGATGTTGCGCGGGTTGAGCACCTCGTACGGGCCGTAGCTCTTGTCCGGCAGGATCGGCAGCACGATGAAGGTGACCACCAGGAACTGCAGCACGGACACCTGCTCGTGGCGCTTGAGCGCGGTGGAGAGGCCTTCGATCTCCGGCTTGAAGTACAGCAGCGCGGTCACGCCGATCGCGAGCGCGCCGGCAAGCGGCGCCTCGCCGAGGCCCGCCAGCACGCCGAGGAGATAGCACACCATGGCGGCGATGACGGTGGTGGTGCCCGGCTCCTCGTGCGGCTCGTCGCGCGCGTAGGCGGCAATCAGCATCGCGGCGACCGCGGCCAGCCCGAGGGGCACGGTCCACGCCGCGTCCAGGCGCTCCGCGACCAGCGTGGCGAGCGTGCCGCAGAGCGCAACCAGCGCGAAGGTGCGCACGCCGGCCTTGGCCGTCGGGTTGCGCTCGCGCTCCAGGCCGATGAGCAGCCCGATCCCGAGGCTGGCGGCGAAACCGATCAGCGTGTCTTCCATGCTAGAAGAAGGCCGGCGCGGCGGCCGTGACGACGATGAGCGCCGGCGTCGCCCAGCGCAGCAGCCAGCGCAGCGCCCGCGCGCCGGCCGGGCCGAGGCGCAGCTCCTCGCGCAGGAGGGACTCGGGCAGCGCCCAGCCCGCGAAATCGGCGAGCGCGCCGAGCGGATGCCAGTCCGCCCAGAGGTTGAACGAGAACACCGTCGCCAGCCCGGCGACGAAGCATGCGGCGCCGAGCGCCGCGGCTGCGAGCGGGCGCGACCCGCCCAGCCGGCGCGTGACGAGCGCGACGGCGAGCTCGAGCATCGAGATCGCGGAGGCGAGCGCCGCGACGAACAGGAGAAGGAAGAACCCCGCTGCCGCCGCTTCGCCGAGCGGCATGCGCGCGAAAGCAAGCGGCAGGGTCACGAACACCAGCCCCGGCCCGCTCGCCGGGTCGAGCCCGTTGGCGAATACCAGCGGGAACACCGCCAGCCCGGCGAGCAGCGAGATCGCGGTGTCGACGATCACCGTGACGAGCGCCGCCTCGCCCAGCGCGATGCCCGGGCCGGCATAGGCGGCGTAGGTGATCATCAGGCCGAAGCCCGCGCCGATCGAGAAAAAGCCCAGCCCGAGCGCCTCGAGCGCCGCGTGCGCGGTGAAGCGCTCGAGGTCGAGGGAGAAGAGAAACGCCAGCGTGGCGCGCAAATCGCCCTGTACCGCGGAGTACGCGGCGAGCGCCGCCACGAGCACCACCAGCACCGGCATGAGCACCTTGGAGGCCGCCTCGATGCCGCGGCTCACGCCGCGCGCCACCACCGCCGCGGCGAGCGCGAGAAACACGGCGTGGTACGCGATCATGCGCGCCGGCGAAGCGAGCAGCGCGTCGTAGCGCGCCTGCACCGCGTGCGCGTCGGCGCCGGGCAGGCCGGCAAGCGCGGTGCTCACCGTATAGGCGAGCGTCCAGCCGCCGATCACCGAGTAGAAGCTGAGGATCAGCGCGCCGCTCACCACGCCGAGCACGCCGGCCCACATCCAGCCGCGCGCGGCGCCGTGCGCCGCGGCCACCCGCTCGATGCTGGTCGCGGCGTCCGCGCCGCCGCGCCGCCCGATCGCGAACTCGGCGAGCATGAGCGGCACGACCGCGAGCGCCAGCCCGGCGATGTAGAACACCACGAACGCCGCGCCGCCGTTCGCGCCCACCTCGTAGGGGAATTTCCAGATGCTTCCCAGCCCGACCGCCGAGGCGATCGCGGCGAGGATGAAGCCGAACCGGCCGGACCAGGAATCCCTCAAACCCCGAACCCCCGCACCACCGAGAAGTATACGAGCAGGCTGAGGACGTCCTGGATCACGGTGGCGAGCGGTCCGCTGCCGAAGGCCGGGTCGCGGCCGCTGCGCGCGATGAGCCAGGGGAGCACCAGCCCGAGACCCGCGGCTACGGTGCCCGCCGCGAAGATCGCCGTTGCGACCGCCGCCGCGAGCTTCACGTCGCCGAATGCCGCGAGCACCGGAAGGAAGCTCAGCACGCCGAGCGACGCCCCGATCAGCATCCCGGTGCGCAGCTCGGCGCCGAGCAGGTGCGCGATGCCCGAGCGCGTGAGCGAGAGCCCGCGCACCGCGATCGCTTCGCTCTGCGTGCCGATGGCGTCCGCGAGATAGACGATGCCCGGCACGAAGAACGCGACCGCGATCTGGCGCGAAAAGGTCGACTCGAATCCGGCCATGGTGGCGGTCGCCAAGGCGCTTCCGGCAAGGCCCACGAGCAGCCAGGGCAGGCGGTGGCGCACGCTGCGCATCGGCGGGTCCTCGATCGCGTGGCGCGCGTTCGCAGTCTCGCGCTGGATGCCCGCGAGCACGTGCAGGTCCTCGACGTGCTCGCGGCGCAGCACGTGCAGCAGCGCCTGCGACGGCATCACGCCGAGCGCGCAGCCTTCGCCGTCCACGACGGCAAGCGCGTCGACGCCGTGGTGAAGGGCGAGCGAAGCGGCATGCTCCTGGTCGGTATTGGGCCGCACCCGCGGAAAGCCGCGGTCGAGCGCCGAGTCGACCGGCTCGCTCGCATCGAGGGCGATGATGCGCGCGAGCGGCGCCGCGCCGACCAGGCGCCCGTGCTCGTCGACGCCGAGCACCAGCTCCACGTTGGAAGGCTTCTCGACGAGCAGCCGCGCAAGCACCGCGCCCGCGCGCTCGCCGGGCTTGGCGTGCAGCACCGAGCCGACGACGTGCGCGCCGACCGTCTCGTGGTGCTTCATCACCGTGCCCCGAGCTTCCTGGCGAGGTAGTCGACGGTCTGGTCCAGCGTGCCCAGGCGCGCGTAATCCGCCTCGGGGATGTCGACCTTCAGCCGCTCGTGCAGCGCGACGAGAAAATTCAGCCAGTCCATGGAGTCGAGGTCGACCTGCTCGCGCAGCGGGCTGGCAGGCGCGAGCTCGCTTTCCTCGATCTCGGGCGCTATCCGCTTCAATTCGGCGAGCACGGTGGCGCGAATCTCGGGCTTGTTCATAGCTTCTCCGGCTCCTGCAGGCGGCGTGCGATCGCGCCGAGAAACAGCGCGCCGCGGTGGCCGTCGCTCACCCGGTGATCGCCCGACAGGCTCGCCACGACGGCGTTCTGCTTGACGGCGCCGAAGCCCACCAGCGCGACCTGCGGCGGATAGATGACGCCGAACACCGTCTCGACGCCGCCTTCACCGAGGTTGGTCACCGTGATGCTCGGATCGGACATCTCCGAGCTCCTCAGGCTGCCGGCGCGCGCGCGCTTCACGAGGTCGGTGAGGCCTTTCATCACCTCGCTCAGAGACTTGTCCTGGACGTCGTGCAGCGCCGGCGCGACGAGGCCGCCCTGGCGCAAGGAGATCGCCACGCCGACGTGGACCCCGGCGCCCGGATGGAAAGCGCCCTCGCGGTAGTGCCCGTTCATCTCGGGAAATTCCGTGCAGGCCGCCGCGGTGGCCTTGAGAAAGAGCGCCGCCATCAGCAGCCGCTCGGGCAGCGCGCGGCGGGCGTTCTCGGCTTCGAGCCATGCCAGGGCGCGCCCGAGAGGCACCGTCTCCGAAAGGTAGTAATGCGGGATTTCGCGCTTGGAGCGGCTCATCGCCGCCGCGATGGCCTTGCGCATCTCGGCCGCGCGATCGACCGCGGGCGCCGCGGCCGTCGGCTTCGCCTGCTTCTCGACGTCCTCGAGAGTGACGGCGCCTTCCGGCCCGGTGCCGGCGAGCTTTTCGACGTCGACGCCGAGTTCCGCCGCGCGCTTCCTTGCGGCAGGCGAAATTTTTTTCCGCTCGGCCTTCACCGGCCCCTCTCCCGCTGAAAGGAGGCGCGCCATGACGGTGCCGACCGGGATGGTTTCGCCCGGCTGCGTCACGAGCTCCTGCACCACGCCGTCCTGCCAGATCTCGACGTCCACGGCGGCCTTGCTGGTGTCGACCACCGCCACGACGTCGCCGCGCTTCACCGTGTCGCCGGGCTTCACCTTCCACTCGAGGAGCTTGCCCTCCTCCATGTCGGCGCCGAGCGAAGGCAGCTTGAACTCGATCACAGCTTCAGGCTCCGGCCGCCCGCGCGGCGGCCACGATCTTCTCGGGCTGCGGCAGCGCCGCCTCTTCCAGGTGCCTTGCGTACGGCATCGGCACTTCCTCGCTGCACACGCGCGCGACCGGCGCGTCGAGGTCGTAGAACCCCTGCTCCATGATGCGCGCCATCACCTCGGAAGCGAGGCTGCCGCTGCGCCAGTTTTCGTCGACGACCACGGCACGGCGCGTCTTGCGGATGGAGTCGAGCACGGTTGCAGTGTCGAGCGGGCGCAGCACGCGCAGGTCGATGACCTCGCCGTCGACCGCCTCGGCGGCCTTCAGCGTCTTGGGCAGGCAGGCGCCGTAAGTGATCAGCGTGACCTTCCTGCCGGGGCGGCGCACCTGCGCGCGGACGATGTCGACTTTCTCCCCGGAAAGCTCGCCTTTCATCTCGAACAGCGCCGGGTATTCGAACACGATGACCGGATCCGGGTCGGCAAGCGCGGCGCCGAGCATGCCGCGCGCGTCGTCGATCGTCGCGGCGGCGAGCACCTTGATGCCGGGGATGTGCGCATACCAGCTCTCGAAGCTGTGCGAATGCTGCGCGGCGAGCTGGCGTCCCGCCCCGCTCGAGGTGCGGATCACGAGCGGCACCGAGACCTGGCCGCCCGACATGTGCCGCAGCAGCGCCGCGCTGTTCACGATCTGGTCGAGCGCGAGCAGGCTGAAGTTGACGGTCATCACCTCGACGATCGGCCGCAGCCCGCCGAGCGCCGCGCCGACGCCCGCGCCGACGAAGGCGAGCTCCGAGAGCGGCGTGTCGCGCACGCGCTCGGGGCCGAACTCCTCGAGCAGCCCCTTGCTCACGGCGTAGGTGCCGCCGTACTTGCCGACGTCCTCTCCCATGAGGAACACGCGCTCGTCGGCGGCAAGCGCCTCGCGCAGCCCGAGGCGCAGCGCTTCGCGGTAGGTGACCGTCATGCGCGCACCTCTGCCGCCCCCCTGTCAAGGGGGGAGCGAGCCGAAGGCGAGCGGGGGGTTGGTTTTTTGCGAAAAGCAAACCCCCCGCTCGCTTTGCTCGCTCCCCCCTTAACAGGGGGGCAAGAATAAAGGCTCATACGGTGTACACGTCTCGCGTGAGATCCTCGACCGGCTCCCAGGTCCCCGCCTCGGCGAAGGCAACCGCCTCGTCCACTTCGCGCATCACGCGCGCGTCGATGTCGAGGAATTGCGCCTCGCTGAGATGGTCCTGCGCCTTCAAGCGCGCGCTGAAGGTATGGATCGGGCCGCGCTTCTTCCATTCCTCCACCTCTTTCTTGTCGCGGTAGAGCTCGGGGTCGAACATCGAGTGCGCGCGGAAGCGGTAGGTCTGGAACTCGACGAAGATCGGCCCCTCGCCCGAGCGCACGTGCGCGCAGGCGCGGCTCGCCGCCTCGTGCGTCGCCACGACGTCCATCCCGTCGGCTTTCAGCGCCGCCATGCCAAACGAGGCCGCCTTGATGCACAGATCGGTCTGCGACTCCGAGCGCGCAAGCGCCGTGCCCATGGCGTACAGGTTGTTCTCGCAGAAGAACGCGACCGGCAGGCGCCAGAGCTGCGCCAGGTTCATCGACTCGTGGAAGACGCCCTCGGCGACCGCGCCCTCGCCGAAGAAACATGCGCTTACACGAGAAATCTTCCGCAGGGAGTCGGCGAGCGCCAACCCCGTCGCCAAAGGCAAACCGCCGCCGACGATCGCGTTGCCGCCGTAGAAGCGCCGCGCGGCATCGAAGAGATGCATCGAGCCGCCGCGGCCGCGCGAGCAGCCTTCGCGCTTGCCGTACATCTCGGCCATGATCGCCCCCATCGGCACGCCGCGCAGCAGCGCATGCCCGTGCTCGCGGTAGGTGGCGACCACGTTGTCCTGCGGCGTGAGCGCGTGCATGCAGCCGGTGGCGACCGCTTCCTCGCCAATATAGAGATGCAGGAAGCCGCGGATCTTGCCCGCGCCGTAGAGCTCGGCCGATTTCTCCTCGAGCCGGCGGATGCGCAGCATGTCGGTGAGCAGCCCGATCGACTGTTCGCGTGGATAGGGCACAGCGTTCATTGGCCGTCCCCCACTGCCCCCCTGTTAAGGGGGGAGCGAGTGAAACGAGCGGGGGGTTTGCTTTTCGCAAAAAACCAACCCCCCGTTCGCCTGCGGCTCACGCCCCCCTTAACAGGGGGGCATGCAAGGTGTCTCACGCGGCCTCCTCGAGCGTCGAGGTGTCGCCTTCCGGCAGCCCCAGCTCGCGCGCCTTGAGCAGCCGCCGCATGATCTTGCCGCTGCGGGTGCGCGGCAGGGCCTGCGCGAAGTCGATCTCCTTCGGCGCCACCGCCGCCCCTAGCCGCTTCCGCGCGTGAGCGAGGATGTCGCTCTTCAGGGAGTCGGTTTGCTCGTAGCCCTTTTTCAGCGAGACGAAAGCCTTCACGACCTCGCCCACCATGGGATCCGGCTTGCCGATCACCCCCGCCTCGGCCACCGCCGGATGCTCCATCAGCGCGCTCTCGACCTCGAACGGGCCGATCAGGTGGCCGGCCGACTTGATGACGTCGTCGGCGCGCCCGACGAACCAGTAATAGCCGTCGGCGTCGCGCCGCGCCAGGTCGCCGGTGAGGTACCAGCCGCCGGCGAAGCACTTGCGGTAGCGCTCCTCCTGCCCGAGGTAGCCGCGGAACATCGACGGCCAGCCGGGGCGCAGCGCGAGCTCGCCCTGGACGCCGGGTTCTTCCACTACATGGATCCGTTTTTCCTTGCGATGCACGATGGCCGCTTCCACGCCCGGGAGCGGCTTGCCCATCGAGCCCGGCTTGATGTCCATCGCCGCCGTGTTCGCGATCATGATCCCGCCGGTCTCGGTCTGCCACCAGTTGTCGTGGATCGGCAGGCCGAGCGCCTCCTTGCCCCACCACACCGCCTCGGGATTGAGCGGCTCGCCGACGCTTGCAATGAATCTCAGGTTTCTGAATTCGTATTTCTTCGCAACCGCCACTCCTGCCTTCATCAGCATGCGGATCGCGGTGGGCGCGGTGTACCAGACGCTCACGCTTTGCTCCTCGAGGATGCGGTACCAGCGCTCCGCGTCGAACTCCGCCTCGTCGACGATGCTCGTCACGCCGTGGGCGAGCGGCGCCACGATGCCGTAGGACGTGCCGGTGATCCAGCCGGGATCCGCGGTGCACCAGAATACGTCGTCGGGGTGAAGGTCGAGCGCCAGGGCAGCGGTCGCGTAGTGCGCGACCAGGGCGCCGTGCACATGCAGCGCGCCCTTCGGCATGCCGGTGGTGCCGCTCGTGAAGTGCAGGAAAGCGGGGTCCTCGGTGCCGGTCTTTTCGATCCTGCAGGCCTCGCTCGCCGCTTCTATGAGCGCGCGGCCCTCGTCGCTGTCGACGCGCAGCACGTGCCGCAGCGTCGGCATCTCGGCCTCGATCTTCTTCACTTTTCTCTGGAACAGCGACTCGGTGGTGACGAGGACCTTGCCGGCGCCGAGGTTGACCCGCGTCTTGAGCGGCTCGGGCCCGAACGCCGAGAAAAGCGGCGACACCACCGCGCCGAGCTTGAGCGCGCCCAGCACCGAGGCATACAGCTCCGGGATGCGCCCGCACAGCACGAACACCACGTCGCCGCGGGCGATGCCCAGGCCGCGCAGCAGATTGGCGAACCGGCTGGAAAGGCGCGAGAGCTCGGCATAGCTGATCGAGCGCTCCTCGCCCGCGGCTGCAAGCCAGCGGATCGCGGTATGGCCCGCGCGCGGACCCGCGGCGTGGCGCTCTACCGCTTCGTGGGCGATGTTGAAGCCGCCGCCCGGCAGTCCTTCTAGCGCGCCCCGCGCCGCCTCCCAGCCGAGCGGCGCGTTCGGCGGCACGCGCAGGTCCTGCGTCGTTTTCGCGATCACGAGAGGCCGCTGCACGAGGTGATGTTGAACCGCGGCGCGGTGGCCCTATTGACCTGCGTCAACCGGCGCGCGCCGCGGCTCCAGACAATGGGGCATGGGCGATTTCGCGACGCATCTGGATCAGCGGCGCACGCTCGCCGACGGCCGCCGCGTGACCATCCGGCCGGTCCAGCCCGGCGACGAGGCGGCCGAGCGCAGATTCTTCGGCCGGCTTTCCTGCGAGACCAGGCGCCTGCGCTTCATGAAGTTCGTCGGCGCGCTGAACGAGCAGCTGGTCCACCGCTTCACCCACGTCGACTACCACCGGCAAATGGCCTTCGTGTGCGAAGCGACCATCGACGGCCGAAACGAGCTCGTGGGCGAAGCGCGCTATGCCGCCAACAACGGGCGCAGCTGCGAATTCAGCGTCGTGATCGCGGACGACTGGCACAAGAGCGGCATCGCCGGGCTGCTCATGCACGCGCTCATGCGCTACGCGCGCGCGAGCGGCTTCGAGACGATGGAAGGCATGGTCCTGAGAGACAATCGCACCATGGTGAGATTCGTCCGCGCGCTGGGCTTCGAGGTCACGCCGATGCCCGAGGAGCCGACCCTGGTGCGGGTGGTGAGACAGCTCTGAGCGCGAGCCAGGTAATCGCCGCCCGGGCGCTGACCAAGACCTACCCCATGGGCGAGGCCGAGGTGCACGCGCTGCGCGGAGTCGATCTCGAGATCGGCGCGGGCGAGTTCATCGTGCTGCTCGGGCCCTCGGGCAGCGGCAAGTCGACCCTGCTCAACATCCTCGGCGGCCTCGACACGCCGACCTCGGGGACCATCCGGTTCATGGACCACGACCTCACGAGCGCCGATGAGGCGGAGCTCACGCGCTACCGGCGCGAGCACGTCGGCTTCGTGTTCCAGTTCTACAACCTCATCCCGGCGCTCACCGCGCGGGAGAACGTCGAGCTCGTCACCGACATCGCGGCGCGCCCGATGAGCGCCGCCGAGGCGCTCGAGTGGGTCGGCCTCGGCGAGCGGCTCGATCACTTCCCGTCCCAGCTTTCCGGCGGCGAGCAGCAGCGCATCGCCATCGCGCGCGCCGTCGCCAAGCGGCCCGACGTGCTGCTGTGCGACGAGCCGACCGGCGCGCTCGACTACGAGACCGGCAAGCTGGTGCTCGAGGTGATCGCCAAGATCAACGCCGAGCTCGGCACCACCGCCATGGTGATCACGCACAACGCCGCCATCTCCGCCATGGCCGACCGCGTGCTGCGCCTGGGCAACGGCAGGATCGTCGGCGAAGAAAAACCAGCGAGGAAGCTCACCCCGTCCGAAATCTCATGGTGAAGGCGTTGGACCGAAAGCTGCTGCGCGACCTGTGGGGGCTGAAGACCCAGGTGGTGTCGATCGCGCTGGTGATCGCCTGCGGCATCGGCGGGTTCATCGGATCGCTCTCCACGCACGGCTCGCTCGTATGGTCGCGCGACAACTACTACGACACCGCGCGCTTCCCGCACGTCTTCGCCAACGCGAAGCGCGCGCCGCAGTCGCTCGCCGAGCGCATCCGGGCGATTCCCGGCGTGGTGGAGGTGGAAACGCGCGTAGTGCGCGACTCGCAGCTTTCGATTCCCGGGGTGGTGCCGCCGATGATCGCGCGCCTCATCGGGTTCGATTTCGAGCGCGCGCCCGGGATGAACCGGCTCACGCTGCGGAGCGGGCGCTGGCCCTCGCCCGGCGTGCGCGGCGAGGTGGTGGTGAACCAGCGCTTCCTCGAGGCGCGCGAGCTGAAGCTCGGCGAGCGGCCCGACGTGCTGCTGTGCGACGAGCCGACCGGCGCGCTCGACTACGAGACCGGCAAGCTGGTGCTCGAGGTGATCGCCAAGATCAACGCCGAGCTCGGCACCACCGCCATGGTGATCACGCACAACGCCGCCATCTCCGGCATGGCCGACCGCGTGCTGCGCCTGGGCAACGGCAGGATCGTCGGCGAAGAAAAACCAGCGAGGAAGCTCACCCCGTCCGAAATCTCATGGTGAAGGCGTTGGACCGAAAGCTGCTGCGCGACCTGTGGGGGCTGAAGACCCAGGTGGTGTCGATCGCGCTGGTGATCGCCTGCGGCATCGGCGGGTTCATCGGATCGCTCTCCACGCACGGCTCGCTCGTATGGTCGCGCGACAACTACTACGACACCGCGCGCTTCCCGCACGTCTTCGCCAACGCGAAGCGCGCGCCGCAGTCGCTCGCCGAGCGCATCCGGGCGATTCCCGGCGTGGTGGAGGTGGAAACGCGCGTAGTGCGCGACTCGCAGCTTTCGATTCCCGGGGTGGTGCCGCCGATGATCGCGCGCCTCATCGGGTTCGATTTCGAGCGCGCGCCCGGGATGAACCGGCTCACGCTGCGGAGCGGGCGCTGGCCCTCGCCCGGCGTGCGCGGCGAGGTGGTGGTGAACCAGCGCTTCCTCGAGGCGCGCGAGCTGAAGCTCGGCGAGCGCATGAACGTGCTGCTGAACGGCAAGCTCGAGCGCCTGACGCTCGTCGGCACGGTGCTCACCCCCGAGTACATCTACGCCACGCGCGGCGGCGGCATGCCCGACGACGAGTGGTTCGCGGTGCTCTGGACCGACGCGAAATCGCTCGCCGCGGCGTTCAACATGGAGGGCGCGTTCAATTCGGTGTTACTGAGACTTTCGAGAGACGCCTCGACGCCCCGGGTGATGGAATCTCTGGATGCAATACTCGAGCCCTACGGCGGCTTCGGCGCGGTGGGC
>Ga0156283_1078_pt1 | contig 16247 bp, 15 predicted proteins | sample RifCSPlowO2_12_FD_107932 | JGI IMG/M metagenome (GOLD analysis project Ga0156283, IMG submission 107932) | Betaproteobacteria bacterium RIFCSPLOWO2_12_FULL_65_14 | reverse complement strand
CTCGCCGAAGAAGCGGCTTGACCGTAGCCGAAGCGCTGAACGGCGCGGGCATCGAGGCCCGCGAAGCGCGCTTGCTGCTCGCCGCGGCGACCGGATTCTCGGAAGCGAGCGTGCTCGCCTATCCGGAACGCGATCTGCCGCCGGCGGCGGAAATGCAGTTCCGCGAATTCGTCCAGAGACGCGGCCGGGGCGAGCCGGTGGCCTACATCCTGGGCCGCAAGGAGTTCTACGGCATCGAGCTCGCGGTGAATCCGGCGGTGCTCATCCCGCGCCCGGAAACCGAGCTGCTGGTGGATCTCGCGCTGCAGCGCGGCTTCTCCTCGGTGGTCGACCTCGGGACCGGCTCGGGCGCGATCGCGCTCGCCTTGAAGCGCCATCGGCCGGACGCGCGCGTGGTGGCGGTCGAGGCGAGCGCCGCGGCGCTCGCCGTTGCCCGGCGCAACGCGGTCAAGCACGCTCTCGAGATCGATTTCCGGCACGGACGCTGGTTCGAGCCGCTGGCGGGCGAGCGCTTCGATCTCATCGTCGCCAATCCGCCCTACGTCGTCGAAGGCGACCCGCATCTCGCGGGACTGCAGTTCGAGCCGCTGGGCGCGCTGGTTTCCGGTGCCGATGGCCTCGATGCCATCAGGGAAATAGTCGGCGGCGCCCCGCGCCATCTTCAGCGCGGCGGCTGGCTGCTGCTCGAGCACGGCATGGGGCAGGAGGCCGCGGTGCGCGAGCTTTTCCTGCAGGCCGGCCTTGAAGAAGTCGGCAGTTGCCCCGATCTCGCGCGAATCCCCCGCGTCGCGGGGGGGAAGGTAAAATGAGTTCCATGGATACCCAACAGCGCATCAAGGGGCAGGTGACCGGGCACCCGGTCGTGCTCTTCATGAAAGGCACGCCGCAGTTTCCGCAATGCGGCTTTTCGGCCATGGCCGTACAGGTGTTGAACGCCTGCGGCGTGAAGGACTTCCACACCGTCAACGTGCTCGCCGACGCGGAAATCCGCCAGGGCATCAAGGACTACGCCAACTGGCCGACCATCCCGCAGCTCTACGTGAATGGCGAATTCGTCGGCGGCTCGGACATCATGCGGGAGATGTACCAGTCGGGCGAGCTGCAAAAACTTCTAGCTGCCAAGCAGCAGGCCTAACGTCGCCCTTACCTGCGAGAGATAGCCGCCGCCGAACAGGTTCAGGTGGTTGAGCAGGTGGTACAGGTTGTACAGATGCTTGCGGTGTTCGTATCCCCGTTCTAGGGGATAGGCCGCTTCGTACGCCGCGTAGAACTCGCGCGGAAATCCTCCAAAGAGCTCGGTCATCGCGAGATCCGCTTCGCGGTCGCCGTAGTACACCGCGGGGTCGAACAGCACCGGTCCCGCGCTGGTGAAGCCCGCGTTGCCGCTCCACAGGTCGCCGTGCAGCAGGGACGGTTGGGGATGGTGATTCTTTAGAAGCGCAAGAGGCGGGCCCTCGAGGTCGAATCCGTTGCGCTTCGCAAGCGCGATCTGCGGTCGCATGCGCTGCTCGAGCCAGAACCGCGCCCAGCTGTCGCACCAGCCGTTCGCCTGGGGCGTGGTGCCGATGTAGTTGGCGCGCTGCCAGCCGAAGCGCGGGCCGGCCTTGCGATGCGCGCCGGCGAGCATGCGCCCGAGCGCCGCAAAATCGCCGCCGGCACGCAGCTCGAGGAATTCGAGCAGCAGGTACGCGTGATTGCCCGAGACGCCGTGGGATAGCGGCGCGGGCGCCGCGACGCCGGCCGCGCGCAGCGCCTCGAGGCCGTCGGCCTCGGCGGCGAAGGCATCGGCAAACCGCGCGTCATTCAGCTTGAGGAACCTGGCCGCGCCGCCGGTGCGAACGCGGTAGCACTGATGGATGCAGCCGCCGGAGGCGGGCGCGGCGTTCTCGATGCCGAGCTCAGCCCGAAGTGAGGCGGGTATTGGCAAGGTTGAGCCGCTCGACGAGGATGCCGATGAAGGCCCGGTCGAACTTGCTGCGGCAGTCGGCGGAGGACTTGGCGAGCTCGCTCACCTTGACGCGCAACACATGGGAGTCGCGCGCCGCGGTGACCGTGGCGCTGCGCTCGTGGCCGCTGAGCGACAGGTACGCCATTTCGCCGAAGCATTCCCCGGCGCCGAGCACCGAGAGCAGCTTCTTGTTCTTGCTGACGTGCATCTCGCCCTCGATGACGACGCAGAAGAAATCCCCGTTTTCGCCTTCGTGCACGACGGCGGTGCCGGCCGAGACGCGCTCCCAGGCGCCCATCGCCACCACTTCCCAGAGCTCCGGGTCGGCGAACGCGCCGAAGAAGCGCATGCTGCGCAAGGCGACGAACTTGTCGGCGTCGCCGAAGTCCTCGCGCGGCGCCTCGCCGGCTCCGGCGCGCAGCGCTTCGATCAGCTCCTCGGCGAGCGCGTCGGCGCTCTGGTAGCGGCTCGCCGCGTCCTTCTGCATCGCGCGCCTCACGATCCGGTCGAGCGCGGGCGGGACCTCGCGCCGGTACGTCGAGGGCGGCGGCGGCTCGCTCTGGGTGATCTGGTACATGATGCTGAACTTGTTGGTGCCGCGGTAGGGCAGGTGGCCCGAGAGCATCTGGTACATCACCACGCCGAGCGAGTAGAGGTCGGTGCGGTGATCGACCACCTCGTCGCGGATCTGCTCGGGCGACATGTACGCGGGCGAGCCCACGCCGGTCACCTGCGTGGTCTGCGAGCCGAGGTTGATCGCGAGCCCGAAGTCCCCGATGCGCACGTCCGTGGGCTCGGCGGCGTAAAGAATGTTGCCCGGCTTGATGTCGCGGTGCGTTACGTCCTTGCTGTGCGCGAAGGCGAGCGCCCGCGCGCTCTTGAAGGCGATCTCCAGCACCTGCGCGACCGGAAGCAGGTTTTCGGGCACGCAGTAGCGCTCCATCGTGCCGCCGGGCACGTACTCCATGACGATGTAGCCCGAATCCTCGCCGATGGCGGCGTCGAAGATCTGCGCGATATGCGGGTGATCGAGCTTGCCGGCGAGCGCCGCCTCGGCGAAGAAGAGCTTGCGGAACAGCCGGCCGCGCACGGGATCGCGCAGCGCCTCGGGAAAGATGCGCTTGACCGCGACCTCGCGGCCGCGGAACGGGTCGTTGCACAGGAAAACCTCGGAAGTCGCGCCCTCGCCCAGCTTGCGCAGCACCGGGTAGTTGGCGACATGGTCCACTAGGCGAGACGTTTGCGCGCGCGCGCCACGGCGGCGCGCACCTGCGCCGGCGCGGTGCCGCCGGCATGGTTGCGCGCGGCGATGGACCCTTCGGGCGTCAGCACCTTCTTCACGTCGGGGCCGATCTTGGCGCAGAAGCGCTGCAGCGTGGCGAGCGGCAGGGCGGCGAGGTCGCGCCCGAGGCGCTCGGCTTCGCGCACCGCGCGCGCGACCGCCTCGTGGGCGTCGCGGAACGGCAAGCCCTTGCGCACCAGGTAATCGGCGAGATCGGTCGCCGTCGCATGGCCCTCGAGCACGGCGGCGCGCATCGCCTGCGGCACCGGCTCGAGCCCGGCGATCATGCCGGCGAAGACGGCGAGCGAGCCCTTCAGCGTGTCCACGGCATCGAAGAGCGGTTCCTTGTCTTCCTGGTTGTCCTTGTTGTAGGCGAGCGGCTGGCCCTTCATGAGCGCGAGCAGCGCCACCGCGGAGCCGATCACGCGCGCGCTCTTGCCGCGCACCAGCTCCGCCACGTCCGGATTCTTCTTCTGCGGCATGATCGACGAGCCGGTGCAGTAGCGGTCGGGCAGGCGCACGAAGCCGAAGCGCGCGCTCGCCCATAGCACCAGCTCCTCGGCGAGGCGCGAAAGGTGCACCATGGCGAGCGCCGCGGCGGCGCAGAACTCGACCGCGAAGTCGCGGTCGGAGACGGCGTCGAGCGAGTTCTCGCACAGGCCTTCGAACCCGAGCTCGCGCGCCACGCGGCCGCGGTCGATGGGAAAGCTGGTGCCGGCGAGCGCCGCCGCGCCGAGCGGCAGGCGGTTCACCCTCGAGCGGATTTCCCTCAGCCGTTGGCGATCGCGTTCCAGCATTTCCACGTAGGCGAGCAGGTGGTGGCCGAAGGTGACCGGCTGCGCCACCTGCAGGTGCGTGAAGCCCGGCATGACGAGCGCGGCGTGGCGGCCCGCCTGGGCGAGCAGCGCGCGCTCGAGCGCCACGACGAGCTTCAGGATCGCGTCGATCTCCGCGCGCAGCCACAGCCGCAGGTCCGTCGCCACCTGGTCATTGCGCGAGCGCGCCGTATGCAGCCGCTTGCCGGCGTCGCCTACGAGCGCCGTGAGCCGGCGCTCGATATTGAGGTGCACGTCCTCGGCATCCACGGACCATTCGAAGCTGCCGGAGGCGATCTCGCGCCGGATCCTCGCGAGTCCGCGCTGGATGGCGGCGAGGTCGCGGCGGGGCAGGATGCCGCGCGCGGCCAGCATGCGCGCGTGGGCGAGGGAGCCTTCAATGTCATACTTGGCGAGCCGCCGATCGAAGTCCACCGATGCCGTGAAGCGCTTGACCTGCTCGTCGACCGGCTCCGCGAAGCGGCCCGACCATGCTTTCTTTTTTGGCATGAGAATACGGTTGAAGACCCCTACGTAAGCGTGGTCAGTATAAGACAAACCGCCTATCCGGACCTTTTGCCCGACTTCCGCAACGTCGGCGTCATCGCGCGCATCCTCGTCGTGGTCAACGTGCTCGCCGCGGCGGGGGTGCTGTTCGCGGCGGCCAGCCCGGCGCGCGCGGTGGATCAATTCGTGCAGGCGGCGGCCTATCTTGAGCCGCTGCTTCTCGTCAATCTGGTGGTCCTTTCGGCGCTCTCGCCGCACCTCGCGCGCGCGCCGTATTGGATCGGGTGCGCGCTCGTCCTGGGGCTCGCCGTGGCGCTGTCCGCGGCGTACCACGTCATGGCGCGGCAGATCTCCACCGAGCCGACGGCCGAGCTTGGGCGCACGCTAGTGCTCGCGGCGCTCGTGGCAGCCGGGTTGCTCGGCTATCTGCGCCTCGTCGCCAGGGCGTACTCCCCGGCGCTCGCCGAAGCGCGGCTGCAGGCGCTGCAGGCGCGGATCCGGCCGCACTTCCTGTTCAACAGCCTCAATGCGGTGCTGGCCCTCATTCGGCGCGACCCGAAGCGCGCGGAGCGCGCTCTCGAGGACCTCGCCGGCCTCTTTCGCACGCTGATGGCGGAGCCGCGCCAGTTCGTGCGCCTGGCCGACGAGATCGACCTGCTCGAGCGCTACGCCGGGCTCGAGCAGCTGCGGCTCGGCGAGCGCCTGCGCATCACCTGGGAGCTGGACGCGGCGCCCTCGGATGCGTTGCTGCCGCCGTTCGTGCTGCAGCCGCTGCTCGAGAACGCGGTGTACCACGGCGTCGAGCCGGGCACCGCGGCGGGCGACGTGCTGGTGCGCATCGAGCGGCGCGGCGACCGCGTGTTCGCGCGCATCGAGAATCCCTACGTCGAGGGCGAGCAGCGCCGCGCCGGCAATCGCATGGCGCTCGACAACATCCGCGAGCGCCTCGCGCTTTTCTTCGACGCCGAGGCGCGTATCGTAAGCCGGGCCTCCGGCGATCGCTACAGCGTCGAGATCGAGATGCCTTACCGTCCCGAGGGCGCATGATCCGCGTGTTCATCGCCGACGACGAGGCGCCGGCGCGCGAGCGCCTGAAGGTGCTGCTCGGCGACATCGCGGCCGAGGTGCCCACCCACCTCGTGGGCGAGGCGCGGCATGGGCTCGAAGCGGTGGAGCGCGTGCCGACCAGCGGCGCGCAGGTGCTTCTGCTCGACATCCAGATGCCCGGCATGGGGGGACTCGAGGTCGCGCGCCACCTGGCGAGCCTCGAGCACCCGCCGGCAATCGTGTTCGTCACCGCGCACGAGCGGCACGCCGTCGAGGCCTTCGAGCTCAACGCGCTCGACTATCTGCTCAAGCCGGTGCGCGCGGAGCGACTGGCGGCGGCGCTGCGCAAAGCCTCTTCTCCGGGGCGTGAGATGCTCGCCAGGGCGGCCGATGCGCCGCGCGAATACCTCTCGGTAGCCGAGCGCAACCGCATCGCGCTCGTGCCGGTGCGGGAAATTGTTTTCCTGCGCGCCGAGCAGAAGTACGTCACCGTGCGCACGCGCAGCCGCGAGCACCTCATCGAGGAGGCGCTGGTCGCCCTCGAGCGCGAGTTCGCGGAGAGCTTCGTGCGCATCCATCGCAACTGCCTGGTGGCCCGCGCCGCGATCCGCGGCTTCGAGCGCGCCTCCGGCGAGGAAGAGCCGCACTGGCTGGTGGTGCTCGACGGCATCGAGGAGCGCCTGCCGGTGAGCCGCCGCCAATGGCCCCAGCTACGGGAGATCATCTCTGACAAGTAAACCGATCGTCATCGCTACCCGGCGCAGCCGCCTCGCGCTGTGGCAGGCCGAGCACGTCAAGCAGCGCCTGGAGAGCGGGCATCCCGGGCTTTCGGTGAGCCTCATGCCGATGTCCACGCGCGGCGACGAGCTGCTCGACCGGCGGCTGAACGAGGCGGGCGGCAAGGGGCTTTTCGTCAAGGAGCTGGAAAACGCCCTCGCCGATGGACGCGCCGACCTGGCCGTGCACTCGATGAAGGACGTGCCCGCCGAGCTGCCGCCGGGCTTCGTGCTGGCCGCGGTCATGGCGCGCGAAGATCCGCGCGATGCGTTCATCTCCAACCGCTTCGCCGAGCTCGCTGCCATGCCGGCGAAGGCGGTGGTCGGCACCTCGAGCCTGCGCCGCGCCGCGCAGATCGCGCAGCGCTATCCGCAGCTCGAGATGCGCCTGCTGCGCGGCAACGTCGAGACCCGTCTTGCGAAGCTCGACCGCGGCGAGTACGACGCCATCGTCCTCGCCGTCGCCGGGCTGGTGCGCCTGGGGCTCGGTGCGCGCATCCGCTCGCGCCTGGGCGTCGACGACAGCCTGCCCGCGCCGGGGCAGGGGGCGCTCGGCATCGAGTGCCTCGCCGGGCGTGCGGAGCTGATTGCGCTCCTCGGCGCGCTGAACAATGAAGCGACCGAACGCTGCGTGCGGGCCGAGCGCGCGGTGAGCCGCGCGCTCGGCGGAAGCTGCGCCATCCCGCTCGGCGCCTATGCCGAGCCCCTGGGCGAGCGGCTGCGGCTGCGCGCGCTCGTCGCCTCGCTCGACGGCCGCCGCATCGCGCATGCCGACTGCGAAGGGCCGGACCCGTCGGCGCTCGCTGCGCAGGCGGTCGAAGATCTGCGCCGCCAGGGCGCGGACGAGATTCTCTCGGCGCTTGCCAAGTAAACCGCTCCGGGGCCGCGGCATCGTCGTCACGCGCCCAGCCGCGCAGGCGCCGGGTCTTGTGGCCCTGATCGAGCGCGCCGGCGGGAGGGCGCTGCTCTTCCCGGCGATCGAGATCCAGGACCTGCCCGAGCGGCCGCTGCCGCCGCTCGAGCGCTTCTATCTGGCTGTATTCATAAGCCCCACGGCGGTCGAGAGCGCCTTCCGCCGCGTGCGCGACTGGCCGCAGGGGCTGCGCTACGCGGCCCTCGGCCGCGGGACCGCGCGCGAGCTTGCCCGCCGCGGCATTGTCGAGGTGCTCGTTCCCGAGCGCGGTGCCGACAGCGAGGCGTTGCTTGCGCTCGCGCCGATGCGCGAGGTAAAGGGCCAGCGCATCGCCATCTTCCGCGGCGAGGGCGGGCGCGAGCTCCTGGGTGAGACGCTCGCTGCGCGTGGCGCGCGGGTCGAATACCTCGAGTGCTATCGGCGCGTGCTGCCCCGCGCCGACACCGGCCCGCTGCTCGCCGCCTGGGCCGAGGGCGCGATCGATGCGGTCATCGTTTCCTCGGCGCAGGGACTGCAGAATCTGCTCGCGCTGCTCGGCGATGCCGGCAGGCCGCGATTGCTCGCGACGCCGCTTTTCGTGCCGCACGAGCGCGTCGCCGAGCAGGCGAGGGCTCAGGGCGCGCGCGAAGTCGTCGTCGCCGGACCCGCCGACGAGGAGATGAGCGCGCGGCTGGTGGCATACTTTGGTTCTCGATGAGAGATCCGCAAACCGAAGCGCCTGCTCCGCCGCCGCCGGCTCGCGCGCCCGCCGACGCTCCGGCGGCCCGGCACTCGCGCGCGCCGCTGCTGCTGCTCATCGCCGTCTTGCTGACCGCGGCGCTGGCGGGCGTGCTGTGGCTGGACGCCCGCGAGCGCATCAGCGCCACGCAGCAGGAGCTGGCGCGCCGGCTGCGCGACATCGAGACCAATGCCAGCGAGGCGCGCTCGGTGGCGCGGCAGTCGCAGGACGCGCTGCGCGACGCGCAGGTGAAGATCGGGCAGCTGGAGGCCCGGCTCGCCGAATCGCAGAGCCAGCAGCTCGCGCTCGAGGCGCTCTACCAGGAGCTGTCGCGCAACCGCGACGAGTGGCAGCTCGCCGAGATCGAACAGGTGCTCGCCATAGCCCAGCAGCAGCTGCAGCTTTCCGGCAACGTGCGCGCGGGGCTGCTTGCCCTGCAGCTTGCCGAGGCGCGCCTGGCACGCGCCGACCGGCCGCAGTTCCTGCCGGTGCGCAGGGCGCTCGCGCGCGACATCGAGCGGCTCAAGGCACTGCCGGCCATCGACCTCGCGGGAATGAGCATGCGCATCGACGGGCTGGTCGCCGCGGTGGACGCCATGCCGCTCGCCTTCGACGAGCGCGGCGAGCGGACCGGAACCGCGAACGGCGCCCCCAAAGACGCCGGCGCCAGCCCGGAACGCGGCTTCTGGTCGCGCCTCGGCTCGGAGGTATGGAGCGAGCTGCGCCAGCTGGTCGTCGTGCGCCACGTGGACAAGCCCGAACCGCCGCTGCTGCCGCCGTCGCAGGCGTACTTCCTGCGCGAGAACCTGCGCCTGCGGCTGCTGAACGCGCGGCTGTCGCTGCTCATCCGCGACGAAGCGGGCTACCGCGAGGACCTGCGGGCCGCGCAAGCCTGGATCCGGCGCTATTTCGATCCGCGCGCCAAGCACACCGTCGACGCGCTGGCGCAGCTCAAGCAGCTCTCCTCGACGACCCTCAGCTTCGAAATGCCGATGATCACGGAAAGCCTCGAGGCCGTGCGCGGCTTCAAGTCGCGCCGCGAGCGCACGCCGGGATGAGCCGCGCGGCATGAGGTCGCTTTTCTGGCTGCTCGCGGTGTTCGCGGCGGCCGTGGCGCTCGTCATCGTGGGCCGCGCCGACGGCGGGTACGTGCTTTTCATCTATCCGCCGTATCGCGTGGAAGTGTCGATGCTGTTCTTCGCGGCCGGCCTGGTCGCCGCGTTCATCGCGCTCTATGCGCTGCTGCGCCTCCTCAGCCATGCGCTCTCGCTGCCGGCGTACGTGCGCGCATTCCGCTCGCGGCGCAGGCGCGACCGTGCCCACGCGGCGCTCGCGAGCGCGCTGCAAGCGTACTACGAGGGCGGCTACGAGCGCGCCGAGAAGGAGGCCGCGCTCGCCTTCGACACTGGCCCGACGCCGGGGCTCGCCGCCTTGCTCGCCGCGCGCGCCGCGCACCAGTTGCGCGACTTCCAGCGGCGCGACGAATGGCTGGGGCGCGCCGAAGCGGCGGGCCAGCGCATGCAGGCGGCATGCCTCGTCAGCCGCGCGGAGCTCGCGCTCGAGGACCGCGACTTCGCCGCGGCGCGCGATGCGCTGCGCAGCCTCGGCGCCGCGCCCAAGCAGATCGCCACTACGCGCATGCTGCTGCGCGCCGAGCGCGGGGCGGGCGCCTGGGACGAGGTGCTGCGCCTCGCGAGCCAGCTTGGCAAGCGCGACGCCATCGCGCCCGCGCTCGCCGAGGAATACAAGGTGCAGGCGACGATCGAGCTTCTGGCGCGCGCCGCCGCCGCCGAGCCCCAGGGGTTCGAGCGGCGCTGGCGCGGCGTCGAGGCGCGCGACCAGCTCCACCCGCGTGTCGCCGCCGCGGCCGCGCGCCACGCCACCGAGCTCGGCAAGGCGACGCTTGCGCGCGAGATCATCGAGCGCGCGCTCGCCGCCGAATGGACCCCGCAGCTCGTTTCCCTCTACGCCGAGCTGCCCGAGGGCATGGAGGACGCGGAGCGCATGGCGGAAGCGCGCGCGCGCATCGAGCGCGCCGAGCGCTGGCTCGTCGAGAGGAACCGCGACGCGCAGCTCCTCGCCACGCTGGGCCGCCTGTGCACCCAGGCCGAGCTGTGGGGCAAGGCGCGCAGCTTCCTCGAGGCGAGCGTTTCATTCGAGGAAAGCCGCGCGGCGCACCTCGAGCTGGCGCGGCTCGCCGAGCGCCTCGGCCAGGCCGACGACGCGCAGCAGCACTACCGCCGCGCCGCCGAGATCTCCTGAGCGGCGGCGATGCCCGATCCGCAACTGCAGTATTTTCCGGTCACCTGGCCGTTCCTGCTGCTGCTGATTGCGCTGTTCCTCGTGTTGGCCGGCATGATCGCAGGAAGGATCCTGAGGTACGCCTCGGTGCGCATGGGCGTCGGCCCGCGCGTCATGCTCGTGACGCTGCTCCTTTCGCTGCTGCTCAGTTACATCAACATTCCGATCGCTTATCTGCCTGGACGCGTGGTTTCGGCTCCGGCGGTGGTGACCTATTTCGGCATGGAGTACGTGATCCCGGTAGTACGGGAGTGGCCCGCCACGGTGCTGGCCATAAACGTGGGCGGCGCCGTCATTCCCATCTGTCTGTCGCTGTATCTGATGGTGAAAAACGCCTTGTACAAGCTGAGCCTGTTCGCCGTCGTCATCGTCGCGGCGGTGTGTTATTCACTCGCCGAGCCGGTGCCGGGCCTGGGCATTGCGATGCCGGTTTTCGTGCCGCCGCTCGTGACGGCGCTCACGGTGCTGGTCCTGTCCCGTGAGCACGCCGCCCCGCTCGCCTATATCAGCGGAAGCCTGGGGACGCTGATCGGCGCGGACCTCTTGAACCTGGGCGTCATTCAGGCGCTCGGCGCACCGGTCGCCTCGATCGGCGGCGCGGGCACCTTCGACGGGATCTTCGTGACCGCCCTGCTGGCGGTGATCCTGGCGAGCTTCGCGACACGCCACGACGTGCGTTCTAGTTCTTCTTGATGCAGGTGCAACCCCGCAGCGGGCAGCTCTCGAGATATTGCTGGCGCGCGAGGGAAGCGTCGGTCAGCGACTCGGCATAAACGAATTTTTCGCGCTCGACGTCGAAGATGAGGTCGGTCGCCGCGATGCGGCCCCACCACGGCCGCATGAAGATCAGCTTCTCGTTCACCCAGCGAACCTCCGAAAGGCCGAAGAGCTCGACGAACTCGATTTCCACGACATGTGGCTTCTCGGCGTAGATCGTGATTCGCGCCGACGGCCGTGATCCCTCGACAGAAAACACGTAGCCCTTGTTGGGAGATACCTGGCCCGCCACCGGTTTTCCCTCCCGGCGGGTGATTTTCGTGTTTCTCTGCCACAGCTCTCCCAGGTCCTGCACCGAGTGAACCAGCCTCGACTCGGACCAGCAGTCCGGAGGCAGGCCCGGCCAGCCTTCCGCCGTGGCGGCGATTTTTCGCAGGCGCGGACAATCCGCCGACGGCTTCCTGCCGGGGATCAGGGCGTCGACCTGGCACGAGAGGAGCTGAGCCGTCAGCCCAGGACATTTGGCGTACAGGGTTACGGCGCCCGGCCAGGCCGGTCGCTACGAGGAGAGCGAAGAACGATACCCGAGCCTTCATCAGTGTTTTGTTCGGAATCCTCTTACCCGTCGGCGCGCCGTTTTCCGAGCACCTTTTCAGCCCCCGCCTATGGCGCGACCGCATGCTGCAGACGAATACTGGCGCGGCATGAAGTTCATTTCTCTAACGTCCGTCTTTCACGCTCTGAAAGAGCGGCACTTTTGGGCCTTCTGTGCGGCCATGGCAACCGACAAACCGGTGGCTGCCGGCCCGAACCTCAGACGCCTGTAAGCGGCGAGAATTCCCCCGATGTGGTAAAGCCTCCCGCTTGTTAGGTGGAGGTGTCCACTCTATCGGACGAGGTTCCGCGTCGGACATGTGCTCACCAAGCGTAGCCTTATCCTCGACATCCACGACCCGAGCACCATATGCAAGGATGTGAGGGGTATGCCAAGTCGCCCACTCGTCGCTCACCGCTTCGACGGTACCGGCGGCTTGTGCATTCCAAGCGATATAGCGGAGTTCGCCTGCTGGATGTTCTTCGCGTCCTTCACGACCTCAACGAACTCGACCCGCCGGCTCGTCACGTCGCAGTTGCAGCCTGACAAGCTTCCCGGCTTCCCAGTGCTCCAGGCGTTTCGCGACGGATTCAGCCACGAGGGCGCGCGCTTCGCCTCGCGAAACACCGCGCGTCAATAGTTCGTCATAGCGCGTGTGGGCGTGCCGCACATGCGCGCGAACCGCCAGCTCGACGGCGGCTGCCTCGAGGTTGCGAGCTGCAGCCGAACGACCGATCCGCCCCGAGTACTTCTCGCAGCAGTGTTCGGCAATCGCCTGTCGTTCCTCGACTGGACAGGCTGGGAACAGTTCCGCCACGCGCTGCGCGAAGCGCTCGACGTACTCGGCGTCGAGCGCTTGCCGCCGTTCGGCGGCGCGCTCGCGGGCCAATCGCCTCGCTTCGGCGTCGGACAGGCACTCCTGCTCCGCTCGCGCGAGCGCCCGCTCTTCGACCAACACGCCTTGCCGCTCGTAGCGCCTCCTCGAACGGCTGAAGCGCACGACGACCGCGCGCAGCGTCGAATAGCGCGTGGCACGCCGAGTGAGCGCGGCGTCCCCGCGCGGCAAGAACACGAGATGATCCAGATCCGCACAAGCGAGGCACAACGGCCGTTCCCCCTCGAGGCGAAGAAAGCGCCCCTTGCCAAGTTCTTCGCCACATTCCGCGCAGGCTGAGTCTCGGACGATCCAGAAGACCGCGATTGCGTCTGCCCGCGATGTCTGTTTGGGTTCTGCAGTTCTGTGCACGCGCGGGCCGCCTCACTTGTCCAGCTTCCGTCGCGCCTCGATTGCCTGCCGCACGCCCTCGATTTCCTGACGTCTTGCCTCGGGCGTGCCCCACTTCGGCTCGGCAGGCTGGGGCGCCAATGGGCCTGCCGCCTGGGCGGCTCGCCAGCGCTCGATCCTCTCGGCCTCTTCGGCTTGGCGTCGGCTGCGTTCCCGAAGGTGAGCCCGCTCGCGTTCGGTGGCGCGCTCTGCCGCGATCGGAATCGTGCGCGCCGGGAGCCCCGCCATCGCCAGGTATTCGTCGATGCGCTGCCAGACGGAGCCCGACGCGAACTCGGCGACGAGCGGCAGGTTCAACGCCCGATAGACCGGCACCCAAGTCTCGTTGTCCCCTTCGCGGCGACGGACCGAGAGCTTCGCATTGAACTGATACCAGCCCTGCGATACGCGCATGAACAACGATCGGTTGTACGCGTACTCGCGCTCCACTTCGTTGCGGGCCAGTACGGCCGAAAGGTGCTGGCGCCTGTTGCGCTCCGGACGCACGACGTTGGCGGGCAGGTGCTGCCAGGCTTCGAGAATCGCGCGCGTCTCGAGCGCCGCATAAGGCCGCCGTTGCGAGTGGGTGAAGCGCGATTTGAACAGCACCCAGAATGTCTGGAACAGAAAGTACTCGGAGAGATGCCGATCGATGCGAACCAGCCGCTCGCCCGTGCTGACGTCGATCGCGGAGGGCGCGACGAGCTCGTAGATCGCCGCAAAGCCCTCCTTGGCGAAGTTCGGATCGCGAAACGCCTCGCGCATCGCCCAGTGCAGCGCGTTCCATCCGTAATGATCGAGCGCTTGCGGATCGGCGCCGCGCTCGAGCAGCGCTTCGACCAGCGCCACATTGCCCGCCGCCGCGGCGGCCATCAGGGGCGTCTGGTTCATCGGCAGGCGGTGCTCCAGCCCATGCTGGTCGCACTGGCGCAGGATATCCTTGAAGTGGTTCGCAAAATACGGCACGTAGGTCTTGCGTCCGAGCGTCATGCGCTGCCGCTGGAAATTGCCGGCCGCTTCGAACTTGGCCTCCTGCGCGAGCCACGCCGCCAGCGCCGGCTCCTCGTGGCAGGTGGCGTACTCGTAGAGCTGCTGCTTGAGCTTGCCGCCCGGCACCTGCTCGCGAAAGACCCTGACCATGACCTCGCGCAGCCTCGCCTCGTCGAACACCGGCCAAGGCACGGGCGCTTCCCGCAGGATCGTGCGGCGGATCGCCTCGGCCTGCTCCTGCTTGCCCTGCAGCTCGAGCTTGCGCGCTTCCTTCTGCCAGTCCTCGAGCGTCGATCGGCTCGCTTCGAGCTTCACTTGCCCGGCTGGCGCCAGACCGAGCATGCCGAGGAGCGGGTGTCCGGTATCGGATTCGACCAGATAGAGGTTCTTGACGGCGCGCGTAAGCGCGACGTACAGCGCATTGACGAAGAACTTGTAGATCTCGAGCGACTTGTCGCTCTTGTCCCGGGCGCGCCGGTACTCGAGGCTTTCGTCGGCCAAGTCCTGCTTCGCCACGCCTGCCGCAATCTCGCTGAACTGCGCGCGATGGTCGGAAACGAAGCGGTAGAGCACGATGTTCTCGTATTCCAGGCCTTTGGCTTCCTGGATGGCGAAAACAAGCGGCGTCGAGAAATGTTTGCGGGCCTGCGCCTTGTCCTCCTCGCGCATCACCAGCACGGCGAAATGGGTCGATTGGCGGATTTTCTGGTCGAGCTCGCGCTTGACCGTGTCTTTGTCCGGCAGCAGCACCACTTCTCCGGCTTCGCCGCCCACGGCCTGCACGAGAAAATTGCTTTCGCGGTCGATCGAGCCGAAGCGCCTTTGCTTGACTTTGAGCAGCGTGTTCGCCGCGCGCGTCGCTTCGGTCCCATTCCTGAAATTGGCCGTAAGAACGCGCAGCTCCTGGAGGGCGGCGAGCTCGGGATCGCGCCAGAACAGGCTCTTCACCTGGCTCCAGGAAAAGAAGTTCGGATGCACGATCTGGTTCGAATCGCCGCAAAGCATGAACTGCCCCGGCCGCCGCAGCGTCTTCAGCACCAGCGCGAGCTGGACCGTCGTGAGGTCCTGCACCTCGTCGATGACCACGAAGTCGTAGCGCGGGGCCGCCAGCGCCTGCCATTCCTGGGCCAGGAGATTGAGGTCGTAGAGCTTCGCCTCCCGCAGCCAGTGGCGATATTTTTCGAACAGATCATAGACGCTCTCGCGCTGCGCCTCGGGGAAGATCGACTGGCGCACGCCGAGCCGCGTATACGCCTCGCGCGTCAGAATCCCGGCCGCGCTGGCCGCGATGACGCCGCGGATCTCCTCGAACGCCTGGTGGCCGTCGATGTCCCTGAAAGCCTGACGCACCCGGGCGAACCAACCGGCGAAATCGCGCCAGGCGGCCTCGCGCCCGGCGGGCACCCGGATGGACTCCAGGAAATCGCGGTAGGAGAGAAATTCCGCCTCCTGCGCGCTGTGTTCGAAGCCGTGGGCGTAATAGAGATCCCTGGCGTTCTGGGCAAGATAGGCCGAATGCGTGACGTAAAGCACCTCGCCTTCGGCGTGCTTGAGCTTCTCCAGCGCGAGGGCGGTCTTGCCGCTGCCGGCGCCGCCCACGATGATCAAGGGCGGGGCAAGCCGATAAACCGCTTCCTGAGCGTCGTCGAAGGAGATCGGCTTGTCGAGCAGATGCACCTGCGTGCGCAGCGGGTGCAGGTAGCGCACGGGTTGCGCCGTGCGCATCGCCTCGGCGCGGTCCGCATCCGCAATCTTCGCCTCGTCGATCGCGGCGCCGCGCAGAAAGCGGCTCTTGTCGTAGTCGTGGTTCTCGATCACCTCCAGAACCAAGGCGCAGACCTCGTCGTGATGGCGGATCAGCGTGAAGAGCAGGCGATTCGCGCCGTCGAGCTTCGCGCGGTAGAACTTGCCGTGCGTGAGGTTGGTGAGCTTCTTCACTTGCGCGGCGGCGAAGTCGCCGCGCGCGATTGCACCGATCACCCTGTCATAGCTCGCCTGCACGCGCGAGGTGTCGAGGCCGACGTATTCGAGAATCTTCAAGTTATGCGGACAAGCAATGGGGCGGACCCCGACGTGACGCGACACCGCGCTTCAGCGCGCTTTTTCTCGCCGGCGGACCGCAGCTCATCTTACCAGGCGCCGCATCGTTGCGCCGCTGCTCGATGTCGATTCTTTTCCTGTGGCTGCGGCCGGATGGTTCTCGAATGACTCGGTGAAGCGGTTCGCGGCGAGGCGCGCTGCAGGAGGCGCGTAGCGCCGCGCGTAGAGCGTCGCGCTCAACTGATGGGATGGACTCCCCTCGGCTTTTTCTCGGCATCATCGTGCCAGCTGGCCTCATGTGGTGTGGGGTGTCAGCGCTCAACCAAGGGGAGTC
>Ga0156283_1225_pt1 | contig 16371 bp, 14 predicted proteins | sample RifCSPlowO2_12_FD_107932 | JGI IMG/M metagenome (GOLD analysis project Ga0156283, IMG submission 107932) | Betaproteobacteria bacterium RIFCSPLOWO2_12_FULL_65_14 | reverse complement strand
GCGAGCAGGTGACGCGCCTTGTCGTAGAGGAACCCGTACTCCATGGTTGCGAATTCGCCCGCCTGCAGCGCGAGGCGTTCAATCTGCGAAATCCGCTCCCAGGCGTTGCTGCTCGCCGCTGCGACGTGCCGGCGGAAGTCACCCAGCCACGCGAATTCCCCGGGCGTCGCTTCAGGGACGATTTGTGCCTCGAATACCGCCGACCAATGCATTTCGCCGGCTGCAAGTTCCCGCAGCGTCGGGATGCCGGTAGTATCAAGGACGTCGCGGAGTCTGTCCGAGGCAGGCGGCAGCGCGAGCCAGGGTGCGAGCAGGCTCAGTTCGTCGAGTGCGCTTGTGCATTGCCGGGCCAGCGCCTCCGTCCAGCGCCGGGCTTCGGTCCGCGAAGCGGGTTCGGAGGCCCGGTCCATGATGGTCTGGTCGGCCAGACTGGCCATCAATTGCGCAACAAGCGTCGCCAAGCGGGCGAGCAAGGCTTGCGCCGACGCCAGCGTCGCTGGCCGCGAATCGATGGCGGACGCCACGTCCCTCTGCAATTGATCGAGCAGGACCCGCGCGGCCGGCGGTGCTTCGGCTGCGGCGTCCACGAGCACTCTCAGGGTGTCGGACCATCCTTCAAACAATCGCGCCCCGAGGATTTTGTGGTCGGGCAGCGCAAGCAGCCCGGGCCGCAACGTCAGCAGATGACCGGCCAGGTTCCCGCTGTCCACCGACGAAATGTAACGCGGCGACAGCGGCTGCAGCGACTGTGTGTCGTACCAGTTGTAGAAATGACCCTGGTGCCGCTGCAAGCCGGCCATCGTGTGCAACGCGTTCTCCGTGCGCTCGATGAGTGTTCCGGCCGGAATGTAGCCGAAGTCGTAGGCGGACAGATTCGCCAGCAGCGAAAGCCCCATGTTGGTCGGGGAAGTACGATGCGCAATTACCGGAGCCGGGTGCTCCTGATAGTTGTCCGGTGGCAGCCAGTGATCTTCCGCAACGACGAAGGTCTCGAAGAACGCCCAGGTTTTGCGCGAAATCGTCCGCAGAAAAATGGTCTGATCGGCCGTCAGCGGCGCATCGCGGCGGATGAGCGGCCGGCTGATCCACCAAGCGATTGCGGGCGAAGCCATCCAGAGGAACAGGATGGGTCCTGCCACCTCCAGCGTGGCCGGCGAGGAGTTCGCAAGATAGACTGCGCAGGCGATGGAGACAAGCGGCGCACTCCACATCGACCGGCAGCAGGCGAGCAGGCTGGCACGACCATCGCCATCCGAGCCGCCCGGGGAAGCCCATTCCAGCAGCCGCTTGTGCGTGACCAGTATCCGCCAGTTGGTGCGTACGATTGCGTCCAGGCTGAAGTAGGCCTCGTAGGGCAGGCAGGCAAGGGTAAATGCCGCCTGCGCAAAGCGCCCGCCGCTCGCGCGCATTGCCGCGGCCAGATGCTGGCCGGCCGGCGCGTCATCCGGCTTGTGCAACAGGTCGACAACCGAGGCGGTCACCGGCGGTACGAGGATGATGCCAATTACCGCCAAGGTCCAGAGCCAGGCTGCCGACGGGCTGGTCCAGCCCAGCAGCAGCAGAAGTGTCATGGCCGCTGGGACCAGGCTGCGCCGCAGGTTGTCGAAGATCTTCCATTGGGACAGTGCCGACAGCGGGTTTTGCCGGTGTCCGCTTTGCCGGTCATGCTGGCTGACGGGTTCGGAATCTGCGCGTGTGCCTGGCACCCGCGACAGCAACCAGGAAGCAATCTGCCAATCCCCGCGTATCCAGCGGTGGCGGCGGCTCACGTCCACGCCGTAACGGGACGGATATTCCTCGTACAAATGCACGTCGCTCAACAGCGCGGCCCGTGCATAACAACCTTCCAGCAGGTCGTGACTGAGTATCCGGTTCTCGGGAAAACGACCCTTGAGCGATCGCTCGAACGCATCGACGTCATAGATGCCTTTGCCTATGAACGAAGCCTCGCCGAACAGGTCCTGGTAGACGTCCGAGACTGCGCGCGTATAGGGGTCGATGCCGGGCTCGCTTCCAAACAGGTGCGCGTAGCGCGACCGGTTGGTGCCCGGCAGGCTCACCGCGACGCGCGGCTGCAGGATGCCATAGCCCTCGGTCACCCGCTGCCGCTTTTCGTCGAAGTGCGCGCGATTCAGCGGGTGCGCCATCGCCCCGACAAACTGGCGTGCCGAATCACGCGGCAGCTGCGTATCGGTGTCCAGCGTGATCACGTACTTGACGCGGGATAACACGTCAGTCGTGCCGACGATCAGCGAGAAACGCTCCTGAGCGCCGCCGCGGAGCAGTGAGTTCAGCTCCGCGAGCTTGCCACGCTTGCGCTCGTAACCCATCCACAGCCGCTCCTGCGGATTCCAGCGGCGCGGTCGGTGGAACAGGAAAAAGGCCTCACCCTTGGCGCCGCTTTCGACATTCCGGTACTTCTCATTCAGTTCTTCAATCCGGTCCCTGGCCAGCAGCAGCAGAGATTCGTCTTCCGGTTGTGTTGCCTCCTGCGCATCCCGAAAATCCGTCAGCAGGCCAAAATGAAGGTGCACATCGCGGTTCGCCAGAAAACGGACTTCGAGCGCCTCGGTCAGATCCTCGATGCCTTGAGCGCTGTTGAGCATGGTCGGGACTACGACCAGCGCGCGGCAGTCGGGCGGAATTCCGCGGGAAAAGTCCAGGCGCGGCAGCGGCCAGGGCATCGCCAGCAGGGTTGCCACCCAGTTGACCAGCGCGATCGCCAGGTGACTCGCGCACAGGGTCACCGGGATCGCCGTCAATACGAGCGCCCAGCCGCTCAGCCCGCCGGCGTGCGCCAGCAATCCCCCGGCAAGGATCAACGTCAGCAGCACGAACGTGCCCAGATAAAGAGGCAATGGAAACCTGCAGGCGGTCCGTTGCAGGGCCTCGGCGATCGACAGGCGCACCTGTGCCGCCCGTTTGAGTTGTGGCAGTCCCTTGTCGATCAGGTAATAGCCCACATGCGAAGTACGGTCAGCAGTAGCGCCGCCGGGGGTCGCGCCTCTGGCCGTTTTGGTGGCCGCGCCTTCGCGCGCCAGCTGGATCGCTTTTCGCGCAACCTCGTCCTCGGACAGGCGGCTTGCTTTCGCGATCTTCTCGACCGCGTGCCGGTAGCGATCGCGGGTGGCAAAATCCATCTTGCCGTAGGCTCCGCACGGATCCTGCCGCAGTTCGTGCTCGACGCCGCTCATCGTTTCGACGAATTCGCGCCAATCCAGTGCTCCCAGGAGGCGCAGGCTGCCGATGCTGTTCGCGATCGAGACCTGGCTCGATGCCTGCGTTCGGGTTTCCGACTGCACCAACTGCTCGATCGTCAGGCCGGTTTCGGACAGCCGGTGCTCGATCCAGGTCAGCGGCAGCGCCAGTGCGGCGCTCTGGCCCTGCAGGCGCCGCGCAAGCTCCGCGACAAACGCGCTGGTCATCGGTGGGTTCGATCGCGCCATGTCGGCCACCACCAGAATCAGGCTCTTCGGGTCTTGCTCGGCGACTTCCATCATCTCGTCCGCCCAGGCGTCGGCGCGCTCACGGTCCATGGCGCTGGCCATGACCCGAGCGCCTACACGGCGCAGATTCTCGATCAGCGCAAGCCGCAACATGATGGGAATCGCCCACAACTCTCCCAACCTGAGCGCCATGGTCCGCTGATAGGCCGCCACGAAGCGGCTTAGACTTTCCGGGTCCACCCGTCCGTCTCCGTGCGCGATCGCCTCCAGGGCGATGTCATACACGCGGGGCCGTCCGCCCGAGGGGCCGTGAGCCAGGCGCGGCAGCTCCCTGCTGTAGCCCTTGGGCAGATGTCGCCTGGCCGTGCGTATCTGTTCTTCTATCAGATAGAAGTTATCGAGCAGCCAGTCACCGGCCGGCGAAATCGGTCGGTTCGCCGTGACGGCCACTGTCAGAAACTTGCAGGCTTGCAGAAGAACCACTTCGTTTTCGGCCAGCCGTGCGAGCAGCTGATCCGGCGTGCGCTGCAAGCTCAAGCGGTGCAGCCCCGCCAGGGCCCTGCCGTGCCGTTCCATCTGGTCGGCGCTGTACAGTTCCGAGCGCAGCGGTGGCGCGTCCTCGGCGCTCTGCTGTTGCGCCAAGCCGCTGCCGCGCAGGCGCACCCAAAGACGGGCCCACGAGCGGGTCCAGGCGTCGCTCAGGCTCGTACTGCTCAAACTCAAGTCGGGTTTCCTTCACTGTCGGGAAGTAGCAGCGATGTCATCGCAGCCGGGGCGACGGTGACAGGCCGTCAGTTCTTCGTGCAGTCAGTGGCGAACCGGAATCCGTACTTGATATCTGCAAGCAGGATTCTCTCTAGCGAACCGCAGCGACGAATCCCTGGCGGTACTGCACATCGGACAGCAGGCGGCTCAGTTCCTTCTTGACCACGGCGTAGCACTCGCACGCTCGGGTCTCCAGGCCGGACCGGTCAAGCACCGTAATGTGGCCGCGGCGGTAACGAATATACCCGGCCTGTTGCAGCCTGCCGGCGGTCTCCGTAATGCCCTCCCGGCGAACGCCGAGCATGCTGGCAACCAGTTCCTGGGTCATGATCAACTCGCGCGAGGGAACGCGATCGAGGGTCAACAGCAGCCAGCGGCACAGTTGCTGCTCCACCGAATGGTGCCGATTGCAGGCAGCGGTCTGGGACATCTGGGTGATCAGCGCCTGGGTGTAGCGCAGCATGAGCTGCTGCATCAGACCGCCGCGATCGAATTCCTGCTTGAGCAGGCGGCCCGCCAGCCGGTATGCGTGGCCCGCGGTCTGCACCACGGCCGAGCTGGGCGTGGTATCGCCTCCCATGAACAGCGAGATGCCGATGACGCCTTCGTTGCCCACCCCGGAGGATTCGGCGGATGCGCCGGACTCCATGACGTAGTGCAGCGAAACGATGGCAGTGGTGGGGAAATAGGCGTGCTGCATCTGCGTGCCGGGCTCGTAGAGGATGTCGCCGAGCAGCATCGGGACCGGCTCCAGATGGGGGGCCAGGCGTTGGAATTCCGCCGCGGGCAGCGCGGCCAGAAGATGGTTTTGATTCGGACTGTTGGGAGATAGCATGGCCGACTGTCGCACTCGTGCCTCCTCGAACCTGGGTGCTATTTCGTCGCGCCGACTTCAACGCCGATGCCGCGGTAACCGATGAAGCGGCTGGACCGGTTGAACATCGGCTCCCCGCTCACCCGAAACGTCTGTTGCGAGCCATCGGCATTGACGCGGCTGAAGGCGAAATCCAGGAACGGCTGCCGGGCTGCGATGGTGGACCGCAATACCTCGCGCTCGGCCTCGTTCCAGCCTGGAACCTTGTCGTCCCGCGGGCCACCCGCCAGCGTGTCCACCTGGATTCCGAGCATCTCCAGCACCGGACCGGACACCTTGGTGAAGCTTCCGTGCTCGTCCTGCTCCCAGTACCAGTCGGAGGCCAGTTCGGTCAGGCTGCGATAGCGGGCTTCGCTTTCGCGCAGTTCGGCGGTGCGTTCCTGCACCGTGCGCTCCAGCACCTTGCCGTAGTTCTCGATCTTCTTGTACAGCAGCCGCACTTCCAGCATGTTGTGAATGCGCGTCCTGGCTTCGACCAGGTCGAACGGCTTGCTGATGAAATCCCTCGCGCCGGCCTGCAGCGCGCGCAGCTTGTGGCCGGGTTGCGCGGTGACTACCAGCACCGGCAGGTAGCCGTCCGCGTCGTTGGCCTTGAGTCCTTCCATCACCTGGAATCCGTCTATGCCGGGCATCTGCAGGTCGAGCAGGATCAGGTCGTAGCGGTTCGTGCGATGCAGTGCGCAGACCTCGCGCGGATTCATGGTCGAGGCAACTGAGGTGTAGCCGGCCTCGCTCAGCATTTGCTGGAGCAGGCTGACGTTGGATTCCTGATCGTCGACGATCAGGATGCCGGCATTGAGAATTTCGGACTCGGTAAGCTTCATGCCTTTTCCTTTTCGGCTGCACGGTCTGGTGCCGTTCGCGCAAAATGCAGCGCCGCATCCAGCGCATCCATGAACTCGTTGACCTTGATGGGTTTGGTGAGATAGTTGAAAAATCCCGCCTCCAGGGCCCGCTCGATGTCACGGGGCACCGCATTGGCGCTGAGCGCGATGATGGGGATATGCGCGGTAGCCGGGCCTGCGCGCAGGATTTTCATGGCATCGATCCCGCTGATTCCGGGCAGGTGGATATCCATCAAAATCACCTCCGGCAGATAGGCGCGCGCGAACTCGATGCCCAGATTGCCGTCGGCCGCGGACAGCAGGCGCAGCTCGGGGCGGCGCGTCATGAGTTCTTCGATCAGTTCCAGGTTGGCCGGATTGTCTTCCACATACAGCACGGTGCGCCGCGGCATGCCATCGGGCACCTGCGAATTCGCCAGCGCCGCCTGCTCGGCTCTCCGAACGGCGTGCAGCGGTGCAGCGCTCAGGCTCAATTCGATCCAGAACAGGCTTCCCACCCCGACAGTGCTATAGGCGCCGATGGCGCCCCCCATCAGTTCCACCAGCCGCTTGGTCACCACCAGGCCGATGCCCGTCCCTTCTTCCGCGCCGGCCTCCTTGCCGAGACGATTGAACGGCTGGAAGAGCTGTGCAAGCTGCTGCGGAGTCAGCCCCGCACCGGTGTCCCGGATGCTGATACGGATCGAATCCGGGGGAGCGAGGGTGCACTCCACGCAAACAGTGCCTTCCGGCCTGTTGTACTTGATCGCGTTGTAGAGCAGGTTGATCAGAACCTGCTTGACCCGCGTCCGGTCGGCGCTGACGAAGTAGGGGATGTCGAACCGCGGGAAACTCATGCTGACGCCGCGCTGGTGCGCCTGCGGCTCGATCATGGCCCGGCATTCGAGCATGACCTCCACCAGCGAGACCGGCTCCCGCGACAGGGAAACCCTGCCGGACTCGATCAGCGCCAGATCCAGAATTTCGTTGATCAACTCCAGCAGGTACCATCCGGCCTTGAGAATCTGGTCGATGCTTCGCTTCTGGGAGGGCGTAGGCTGCGGAGTTCCGGTTTCCATGATCTGCGCGAAACCGAGGATCGCATTGAGCGGCGTGCGCAGCTCATGGCTCATACTGGAGAGGAAATTCGATTTGGCGAGGTTGGCTTTCTGCGCCACAGACGTGGCGCTTTCCAGCTCGACGTTCTTTTCCTGCAGCATCTGATACAGGCGTTCGCGCTCCGTGATGTCGCGCGCAGCGGCGAACACGCCCTGGAGCTTTCCGTCGCTGTCGTAGAAGGTGGCCGCATTGTAGGACACCGCCGTCTCCCTGCCGTCCCTGGCGCACGCCGTGAGCTGGTAGTCGCTGACCTTCTTTTCGGCGAGCACCACATTGATGCCCTTCTCGGCGCGCTGCGGATCGGTGAAGTGATTCTTGAACGGCGCTCCGATCAGTTCGTTACGCTTGCGACCGGTGAGAACCTCCATCTGCCTGTTGACGTCGGTGATGATGCCGGACGGATCGGTGGTCATGATCGCGTCGATGTTGGATTCGATGAGCGAGCGCGTGTAGAACTGCTGGTCCCGCAAGGCCCGCTGCGCTGCATATTCCTCGGTGACGTCGCGGAATACCAGCACCGCGCCGACCACCTGACCGTCGCGGTCTCGAATCGGTGCGCAACTGTCGGCAATGGCGCACTCGCTGCCGTCGCGTGCGATCAGTATGGTGTGGTTGGCCAGACCCTGTATCGTGCCATGCGCCAGGGTGTCCAGTACCGGGATGGTGGAGGGTAGTCGGGTTTCCTGGTTGATGACGTGAAACACATCATTCACCGGACGACCGGTCGCTTCCGGCTGCGTCCAACCCGTGAGCCGTTCGGCCAATGGATTCAGCAGCGTTACGCGCGCTTCGGCATCGGTGGCTATCACTGCGTCGCCGATGGAGTTGAGCGTCACTGCGAGCTTTTCCTCGCTGTCCCGCAGCGTAACGTTGGCCCGCTGCAGTTGCCTGTTCGTCTCCTCCTGACTCTCGAGCAAACGCTGTCGCTCCGCTTCGACCCGCTTGCGAGCGGAATTGTCGGTGCCGATGAGCAGGTAGCCGATGATGGCGTCCTGCGCGTCACGCAGCGCCGTGATCGACACGACCGCCGGGAAGCGGCTGCCGTCCTTGCGGATGTAGGTCAGCTCGTAGATGTCCTCGATTCCGCGCGAGGCCTTGAAGACCAGAGCCTCGAAGCCCGGCGTGATCGTTGCATCGAGCTCGACGCTCAACGCCTTGGCACGCGCGATCAGTTCCTGCGGATCGGAAAGGTCGGCCGGCGTGACCCTATTCAGGACGTCGGCGGCCGCATAGCCCAGCATGCGCTCCGCGCCGACATTGAATACCTGAATGACGCCCTTCTCGTCGGTGGCGATACTCGAGAAATTGGCGCTGTTCAGGATGGCGTTTTGCAGCCCCCCCGTTTTGAGCAATGCCTTCCGGCGTCGCACTTTCGTGGCGCCGGCCGCTTTGCCTGCAGCCGCACCGAGGGTCATTCCTTTTGCTGCTCTAAACATGCCCGATTTCCGTGAGAGGGCGCGATGACCCGGAGAGCGACCGGCGCGCATCGACCCGGCAGAATCCGGCCTCAGAGAGTCTGAACCGGACCCGCCTTTGCAGAGGCCATTAATCCATGATGACGGATTCCCCGACGGAGGTCTGTACGCCAGCGTACATAGGCTGACCCATAGTACGCCCCTTTACCCGACTCGGTACGTGCCGCTACTTCTTGCCGACTTCGTGGCCGATCACGCCGCCGACCACCGCGCCTGCGGCTGTTCCGAGCACGCCGCCACCACCCAGCACGTTGCCGGCAACGCCACCCACACCTGCACCGATTGCAGTGTTTTGGTCCTGCCTCGACATTCCGGCGCAACCGCCCAGACCCAGCAGCATCGCAAGGGCCACCGTTCCGACTACACGTCCTCGCATCGCGTTCATTTGATTTTCTCCATATTCAGCGTTCATACCCTACACGGCCGCCCGCCGGCTGGCGGGCGGCATACAGATTTCGATCCTCCGATTTTCGAACGGTGGCAGCACATGCTTTTAACCCCGTTCGAATCATGACTTGGCCTCGAGTCGACGCTGCCAGGCCGCGAGCTGCTTTTCCACTTCGTCCTTGGAGATGCCGTACACATCCTCGATCTTTCCCGCCAGTTGATCGCGCTTGCCTGCGATGACATCGAGCTGGTCGTCGGTGAGCTTGCCCCACTGCTCCTTGACGCTGCCCTTGACCTGCTTCCAGTTGCCTTCGACCCGATCCCAGTTCATCTCCAATTCCTCGCGGGTGAGTGACAGCGGTTCGGCTGTCTCGACGGTTCAGATTAGCCTGAATAGCCGCCGCGGTCTGTTCGCTGGGCCTCACAGTGGAATCCATTGATTCTCGCTTTGCGTATTTGATCGGCGATCCGGTCAAGCGACCGGGATCGATGCTGATCACTGGATCGGCGGATCATCGCCGCCGATGAGCGTCACGCGTTCTCCGACCCGCCAATTCGCCGGCTGGACAGCGTCGAACACGCGCTTCGATCCGTCGGCCATGCGTACGGTGAATTCGTACCTTGGGGATGAACTCAGAGATGAATTCCGGGGCGGCTCCGCGGACGATCGTGGCGACGCCTCGCCGCTCGCATTGTCGATCTCCCGCTTCGAGACGATGACGCCGCATTCCGCGCATCGCGGCTCGGCCCCCGGAGTCAGCTCCGGGGCATGTACTTCGATTGTAGGTTCGGCCGCGGCAGGTGCCCAGCCGACGATCGCGGCCGTTGACGCGGCAGCGAAGGCGAGCGCGACGGAGGCGCCAATCCACAGCGGTCGGCGGAATATGTCAAGTTGTGTTTTCATCCTCGGACCATGGTCCTCCTTGTCCGGGATGTTCTCTGTGCGCTGGCGCGCGTAGCGGCGAGAATCGGGACGCAGACCCCGCCGGCATTGCGCGTGGGACGCCCCGATCAGCAGCTACCGCATCTTCCACTCGAGGTAGGAGTAGATGTAGTTGGAGCCGCCGTTGACGTTCCCGAGCATTCGCGACGTGCCGAAAATCCCGGAGCGGTGCGACACGCCGAAGCCGACATACGTTTCCCTGAGCGCCCGCGACCCGATCAAATCACCGACGCTGACATCGATACTCGGATCGAGATAGTTAAGCAGTCTGGAGGTGTTTCCATCGCGCCGGATCAGGTCGCGGCCCTCGACGTAAGGCACGCGCTGCGCGAACGAGACGCCCGCCCCGAAGCCGAGCCGCGTCCTGATCCTGTCGCTCCACGGGAAACCATAGTAGTAGGCCTTCATGTAGGCATTGACCTGCCAGGAATTGTCCTGCAGGCCGTTCTCGTCATGATGCAGCAGGCTTACGTAGCCGACGAAATCCAGGGGCCAGCCATTCACGCGCGTAATGAATGGCCGGCCGAGTTCCAGCGCCGCGATGCGTGTGTTGTCGACGGTGTTTGTTGACGTGCAGCGTAGCGTGATCGTCCTGTTCAGATTGCAGTCGGTGGACTTGCCATGGAGCACTTTGACGATCAGCGGCTCATGCGATTCGAATGCGCGATGATAGCTTCCGAAATCGTAGGCCGCGCCGAGGAACACGGTCGGCCGGTTGCCGTCGCGGACGATCGGGCTTCTGCGCACGACGCTGTCGAGCAGGTTGACGCCGACGCCGCCCAATACCCGCCAGCCGGCGCTGATGTCGTAGGATCCGTATAGGCCGAGCCAGGCGTCGATGCCGGTCCCCGGCATGTATGCCGGCCGGCCCGGCGTCACCTCGTCGGCCCGCACGCCGTAGTAGTAGTCGTTGAGCCGGGCGCTGCGCAGCATCAGGGTCAGGGCCGGGCGCAGGCGCCAGCGGCCGCTCGTCCAGTCGTAGCTGTAGCCGAGCCGCACCTCGTCGGCCTTGGTGATGTTCAGCGCGTCGTGCAGGAACTCGGTCTTGAGGGTGCCCCAGGGCGCCCGGTAAGCGTAGGATACGCCGAGGTCGGTGGTCGGTTCGCGCGCCTGCATGCCTGCGAGGCTCGCCGGGATGCGGTCGCTGGGGAAACCCTCGAAACGGTAATCGAGGAACAGGTCGACCCGGTGCCTGCCCTCGTCGGAGAGCTTCAGGCCTGCGCGGCTGGCGTGAATGAAGAAGCGCTTCCCGTCGTACAGATAGAGCGGCACCAGATCGCGGCGGATGCCCGCGCCCAGGTACGGGGAGCGTTCGCTGCGGATCATGACGCCCAGACCGGCGGTCCCCGGCAGCGCGAGCAGACCGCTCAACGCGTCGGTGTTCGCCGCTGCGGCCAACGGAAAGGCAAACGCAAGCACGAGAAGCCGCCCTGCCCCGGCGAGAAACTTCGGAATGCGATCGGCGGTCATGAGTATCTCCAAACCCGTTCAATGGCAGAAGCATCATGGTCTAGCCGCGCCCGGATGCTCTGTACGCTGGCGCACATACGCATGACTGAGTGCGACCCGGCCGGCGGAGCACGCATTGCACATCGATCGGTGACACAAGAGCCAGACCGGATTGCAAACAGGCGTCGCTCGCAGCGGTTACAGCGCGTCAGCGCCCGTGCTTGTCGCCTCTGGCGTGCTTGCCGCCGTTGCGGCAGCCATGCGACAGACTTCGAACGGCGTGGTTGGGTTTCACGAGCGAGTGCATCAAATGCAACCTGACGGATACTGAATTCGGATTGAAGCCTTGGCAGCCATCAGCGTCACCCTGGCGTGTGCCGTTCGTGGCCCATCATCAGCGCCTTCAGCCCGATATAGGGTGCGGCTTCCTCCGCTGCCGGCGCCGGAGCAGGAATTTCCCGCGCCGTTTCCAATTCGAGTTCGCGGACGCGGCGCTCGAAGGACACCTTGTCGTCCTCCAGGCTTGCGACCTGGCGCCGTAGCCGACCGGCGGCCCACTGTCCCTTGATCACGCTCGGGGTCGATACCAGTCCGGCGATCAGCGCACCCAAGCCGAGGGCCAGCAGCAGCACGACCGCGAGCGTGCTGTCGTAGCGCCAGAAGGCAAAGACCACCGTCACCGGAATACTGTTCTGCAGGGCGAAGGCGACGGCGCCTACGGCGAAGACAATACCCAGGATCAACAAGAGCTGCATGGTTCACTCCGATTCGGTCGATCGATCTTCCGCGCTTGCGCGCGACGGACGCTGCGCGTCATGCCTCAGCATGGACAGCAGGTTCAGGCAGATCAGATGCGCGATGCGCTTCTTGTCCGGACGCGACTGTTTGTGCCGGAACTCACGGCATAGCAAGCGAGCCGTTGTCAACTCAGGCGCGGGCCCGCGCTTGATCATCGGATTCCGCACTCGGATGGGTGTCTGGCCGAACAAATCGCCGGATTTCCCGGTGACACGCATGCAATTCACCCTGTCTCGCCTCGCATACTCGTCGCGGGCGGTTCGCCATCGCCCGTAGCGGCCAGTCTCCACTTTGCACCGTCGGGCGGTCTATGCGTTAGCGTACATAGGAAGTGACCAGCCCGAGAAGCCACAGGACGATCAGAATGACGGCGACGGTGTAGAGCATGGTTTTGGGCCTTTTTTTCGGATTGGCTAAACGGGAGTCCTGGACTATTTCTTGACGCTCATCTCGTTGGTGACGGACTTGACGCCTTCCACCGCGCGCGCGACCGCGGGTGCTTCGGCATGCTCACGCTGCCTTCTACATGTACCAGTTGCGGTTGCGGGTCAGGAAATCATGCAATTGGCGAGCGGATTCTTCCTTCGCGAGCCCGCTGCGTTGCTGGGCTCTTGCGAACGCCTGCATGCGTCTTCCGGCGGCCGCACGCAGCGGATCGCCGGTCCAGTCACCCCACTTCTCGCTCATCTTTCCGGCAAACTGCCGGCAGATGCCTACGAACCGTTCCCTGTTCATACTGACCTCCCGACCGCGGCTGGCGCGCCACAAGAACCGGCGCACGTGTATCCGCAGGACATCCTGATCCTGGCGCTGTGAGCCGTCTGTGCGCCAGCGCACGCAGCAATTACGGGGTCGTCGCAACCGAAATCGCCCATCGTTTGCGGCCCAGATCAGGACCGGAGGAAACTTGCCGGTTTGCGCGGTTATGTTGACTTGCTTCGTGTTGCTTCAAACAAGGCTCTCACCGATGCAAGGGCGTAAGCAGACACGCCGTCAAAGCGTGGCGCTACATTTTCCGCTTCACGTCGGCCGCCGTGTCCTGCGTGGCCTCGCCCGCCCGTTCAATGTCTTTGCCCATTCCCGAAATCGTGTTGCAGCCCGTGATCGAGCCAAAGATTCCGACCAGCACTACTGTCGCAAGAATTCTCTTGAACATGTTGTTTCTCCTGTGGAGACTACGTTGGGTCCGGATTCGAGGGCGCCGTCCGGCGGCCTCGCGCCGGCAGACGGACGGCCGTTCGATTACTGCGAATTATTGCGCGACCGGGGTGCCGATCACTTCGACCTCGACGCGACGGTCCGGCTGCAGGCACGCGATCAGCTTCGCGCTCGGTCCGCTGACGCATTCGCCCGGCTTCGTGACCGGCTGCGATTCGCCCCTGGCTTCGGTGTGCATGCGATTGGAATTGATGCCTCTGCTGACCAGATAGGCCTTCACCGCGCCCACGCGTTCCTCGGAAAGGCGCTGGTTGTACTCCTCCGAGCCGATGCGGTCGGTATGGCCGACGGCAGTAATCGTTTCGGGGGTGATGTCCCGGATCTTGCCGATGAAGGCATCCAGCGCATCGCGGCCCTCAGGACGCAGCACGGCCTTGTCGAAGTCGAACAGGGTATCGGCATCGATGGTCAGTTTTTCGGCCACCCGCATCGGAGCGGGAGGCGCAGCGGGAGGCGCTTCGACCACTGCAACCGGCGCGGGCGCGGGCGCCGGGGCGGGTTCAATGCGTTTCGCGACCGGTGGCGCCGCGGGTCTGAAATTCGGATCGCACTCCGCGGTGGAAACGGGCGGGGGGCCAAAGCCGCTGTGCCAGCACAGGCCGGTGCCGCTCGTCACAGTGGCGCCGCGCGAGTCGGTCAGATAACTGGACTGCTCGGCGGGATCCGTTGCATTCGCCGTCCCGGACAGAATAGCCAGCGCCATCGCGACGGCGGCGGCCAGCCCTGCGTTTTGCTTCGTGAATGTCTTGGTCATGATGTTAACTCCTGGTTGAGTGATGTGGAAGAATTGCGACCCGAAGGGGTCTTATGGAATCGGCTCCTGCGCCTGTCTCAGGGAGCCGGTTTCGTAATGGTGGCGCTGTCCAGTGCGACCTGCGTCTGCGCGAGCGCCCTGCCGTTCATCGATGCGCCGGTCTGCAGCGTGATCGCCGTCTGAGACAACAGGATGCCCTCGAAGTGCGCGCCTGCGCCGACGATCACCTCGCCCGCGACCTGCCAGAAGATGTTCTTGGCTTGCGCGCCGCCGGCGAGCGTGACGCGCTTGCTGGCGCTCATGAACAGGTCGCCCGACATCTGGAAGATCCAAACATCATTGGCGCCACCGGAGAGCGTGATATCGCCAGGTATCGTGACCGAGCTTCCCCAATTGTAGAGGCCGGGAACAAGCGTCAGGCCGCCGATATTCCCGCTGCCGAGGTTGAGAAAGTCCGGCGTCGGCCGACCGGCGGCGTCGGTGTACGCTGCCTCCATGTTCGAAACGGCCGTCGTCAGGTTCGAGCTGGTAGGCGCCGTCATGTCGGCTCCGTACAGATTTCCGGTCACTTGCGGCGACGTCGCGGAGGTGGTTCCCACCTTCGTCAATGAAAAGCCGGTCAGGTAGGACGTGGCCGCCGGACTCACGCCGACATCCCCGGTGATCGCGGACGGCGGTACCGTCGAGACGGCTGTTTTCGCCAGAATCACGAAATTGCCGGCCGTTCCGAGAAGCACGGGCGCCGGTCCCGCCGTCACGGTGTCCGCTGTCACGGTGTATACCATGGCGTACTTGGTGTTCGTCAGCATGTCGCTTTCGGTCAAGCCGTAGCCGACATAGAGCTGGGCGCCAATCAGGCTGGCCAGGTCTGCATCGCGCACCACCTCAATGGTCTGGCTGGCAAGAGGCCCGGACGCGTAGACCGGCAGTGCTCCGCTGTTGAACTCCACCCATCCGGTACCATTGTTGAAATACCACAATTGGCCAAACGTGAACCCGAGATAGAGGTTGCCGTCTCGTCCAACGTCCGCGTCGGCCACATTGATGCTGGCGGCCAGCGTAAGGTTGCTGGTTGTCCCGCTGGCCGTAGCGGAAAAACTCGGCGTCGGGGCCGCATGCGCGGTGATTCCATATGCTGTCGAGAGCAGCAGCGGCAAAACCATAAGCCATGTCTGTTGTTTCAAATAACGCAATAATTTGTTCACTCGGATCTCCATGTTGAGCTGCATCTTCGTCATCGCAGCCCTGCTCGACGCCACTGAGCGTCGCCGCGGTGAAGACGTTGCAAGTCCGTTGGCCCGACGCGCTCAAGTTATAGCGAGAGTTCTTCACCGTCTGTCTGCCAGCGCACATAGCCCGCGCTCGGGCCGTCATGCCGCGTTCGGATTCAGCCCCAGTGGACGCGTAAAGCGCCTCATCCTGGATTCGTGAAGGCGATGTGCCGGTATCACATGCTCTGACGTCATCGTGCGGCACGCGCGTCAAAGGTCATCGTGCGGCACGGGCGTCAAAGGCGAGCACATGGCGCGCGAGTTCAACCGTGCCCATATCCTCTTGGCGCTGGATCGGAAGATTCCGGAGGCCCAGATCATGGAAGTGCCTGGCGTGGGGCGTACCGCGATCTGGCGAACCCGCGCCGCATACCTGGAGCGCGGGCTTGAATACGCGCTGCGTGATGTCGAGCGCCCAGGCCAGCCCAAGCGGTATTGCGCACCTGAGGAGGCACAAGTTACGGCCTTGGCGTGTTTTTCGCCCCCGCAGCGTGCCAAGCGCTGGACCGTAGATCTGCTCACCCAGGCGGCGCGCCGCCATCCGAAGATGCGCCAAATCAGCCGCGAGAGTATCCGCCGGCTGCTAAAAAAACCTCCTCAAACCCTGGCGCAAGCTGATGTGGTGCATTGGCAATCTGACCGCGGAATATCGAAGGCGCATGTACGATGTGCTGGAACTGTACGCACGGTCCTATAGCGAGCGCGAACCGGTGATCTGCCTCGATGAGAAGAGCAAGCAATTGATCCGAGACAGTGAGGTGCTCCGTGTCGGAGTTGCTGTACGTGTAAAGCGGCGGCATCGTACGTAGTACGTCGTCGATTTCGGCAAGGATCTGGGCGGGCGGTAACTTGGCCATGCGAGGTCTAACGATCCACGCCCACCGGCGCGCCGAGCACAGCGATTGACGATGGCACAACGCTTCCGGCGTGGCCGGGTGCGGCGTGCGGTTAGGGCACGGTCAGTCGCGCATGGGAACTCTGCTACAGATGATCGTGCAGTTCTTCGCGACTCATTTTGCAATCGCGAAGGATTTTCGCAAGTAGACCA
>Ga0156283_1193_pt1 | contig 16475 bp, 18 predicted proteins | sample RifCSPlowO2_12_FD_107932 | JGI IMG/M metagenome (GOLD analysis project Ga0156283, IMG submission 107932) | Betaproteobacteria bacterium RIFCSPLOWO2_12_FULL_65_14 | reverse complement strand
GCAATGGTGGCGGTGCCCCCCGATCGCATTCCGGTGACGGCCAACGAAGCCCGCTGGCTTTCCTCGATCGCGGCGCTCGAGCGCGTGGTAACCGGCGGCAAGACCGCCGCGCGGATCGCGTACGCAAGCTTCCTCACGCGCTGGCCGGAAAACGTCAACGCGGCGATCGGCCTCGCCAACGTGAATTACGCGCTCGGCGAGCTTGGTGCGGCCGAATCCGTGCTACGCGAGGCGGTGCGCCGGGCGCCGGATTCGGTCGTCGCGCTCAACAACCTCGCGCAAACTCTGTCCGACCTCGGTCGGGACGACGAGGCGCTGCCGTTCATCGAGCGCGCCGCCGCCGCCGGCGGGCCGTTCAGCACCGCGGTCCAGCAGACGCGGCAAACGATCGTTGAGAGGATTTCCGTGCGGAAGAAGTAGCGCACTCAGCGGTTTGATCTGCGTTAAATCGAGCTGGCAAATCGCAGGCAAGCTGCGCTTCGTCCCTGACTAATGGAGAGGTTCGATTGATGAAATCAACGGGGCCGATGCTGAAGACCTTGGCGGCCATCGGCGTGGGAATGACCCTGCTCGGTGCATTGCCATCCGGCCATGCGGACGGGCGGTGGTTTTCCGGCGTTGCCCGTACGCGGATGGAGACGGCCTTCGGCCGCCCGGCCGACCCGGCGAAGGCGAGGCGGATCGTGCGCGTCGACGTCAGCGACCAGATGCGCTACACCCCCGGCCAGCTCAGCGTCAAGCAGGGCGACGTGATCCGCTTCATCGTCGCGAACAAGGGCGCGGTTCCTCATGAAATGGTGCTCGGCACCATGGAGGAGCTTGCGAGGCAAGCCCAGCTCACGCGCGGGCATGCGGACGCGGCGCACGACGGGCCGCACATCGCCCGCGTTGCGCCCGGAAAGACCGGCGAATTCGGCTGGCAGTTCACCCGGACGGGGGAGTTCTACTACGCCTGCCTGATCCCCGGCCACTTCCAGAAGTGGGCGGTGGGCAAGGTCTCGGTCAAGCCGGGAAGCGCAGGCGAAAAGTCGTGACCCCGGGGGTGCCGGTGTCAACTTCCACCCGGCCGCCGTGCAGCTCCATGATCGCCTTCACGATAGCGAGCCCCAGGCCGGTTCCGCCGACGCTGCGCGAGTCGTCTGCGCGATAGAAGCGGTCGAAGAGCCGTCCCACGCTTTCCTGCGGAATCGGCGCGCCGGTGTTGGAGACCTCGACCCAATGCTCGGTGCCTACGCTGGCGGCGCGCGCGGTCACCGTGCCACCGGCAGGCGCGTGCCGCATGGCGTTGGAAAGGAGATTGGTGATCGCCCGCCGGACCATGCTGCGGTCGGCATGCAGCGTGGCCGAGCCCTCGGAGCGCAGCGCGACGTTGCGCTCCTCGGCAAGCGGATCGAAAAAGGACACGATGTTGTCGAGCTCGGCGCTCAGCTCGAAGCGCTCGCGCGACAGGCTGAGCGATGCGTCGTCGGCCTGCGCGAGGAACAGCATGTCGCGCACCATCTTCGCGAGGCGTTCGCCTTCGTCGACGACTGTCTCGAGCGCGTCGCGGTAGTCCTCCGGCGAGTGCGGTCGCGACAGCGCGACTTCGGCGTGGCCCAGAAGGTTGTGGAGCGGCGTGCGCAGCTCGTGCGCGAGGTCCGAGGAGAATTCCGAGAGCCGCCGGAACGAGGCGGCCAGGCGCTCCAGCATCGCGTTGAATGCCCGCACGAGCTGTGCGAGCTCGTGCGGGGTGTCCTCCAGCGCAATGCGCTTGTCGAGGCGGCTCAATGAGACTTCCCCCGCCGTGCGCGCGATGCGGCCGAGCGGCGCGAGTCCCTGCCGGATCGCCAGGAACCCGGCGAGCGTCGCGACCAGAGCGCCGGCGACGAGCGTAAACGCCAGGCTGCGCAGGTAGGTGCGCAGCCATAGCTCGTTCTGGGTGGCATCCAGCGCGACGATCGTCCAGAGCGGCGGCTGTCCTGGATCGGCGAGGCTCACCTTCTCGGTCACTTCCCTGAAGCGCGTTTCGTCCGACGCGAGATAGGGGCCGGCGGCATCTGCGCCGATGCGCGCGTGGCTCGATTTGATGACGGCTTCGGTCGCGGCGACGCCCGAAGAGGCGAAGACCACGGTGCCGCGCTCGTCCAGCACTACGACGTGCAGGCGCTCGTGCCCGACGAGGGCATCGCGCATCTGCGATTCGCTCTGCAGCAGATCCTCGACGGAGCTTGCCTGGTGGATATAGTGCGCGACGAGCTCGCGCTTGCCTTCGAGCTCCGCGGCATCGCGCGCGCGCAGCTCGCGGTCGAAGAGCGCGTAGAGAAGGACGCCGATCCCGGAAAGCACGGCGATGAGCACGGCGGCGAGCAGCAGGGCGAGGCGCGCCGTGAGGGAACGCGGCGCGCGCATCACAAAGGCTTGCGCGCGCTCATTCTTCGTCCTGCACCTCGCAGGTGTAGCCGAGGCCCCGGACAGTGTGGATGAGCTTCGTCGGGAACGGGTCGTCCACCTTTGCGCGCAGCCGCCGCACCGCGACATCGACCACGTTGGTGTCGCTGTCGAAGTTCATGTCCAATACCTGCTCGGCGATCAGCGTGCGCGACAGCACTTCGCCGCGGCGGCGCACGAGCAGGCTGAGCAGGGCGAATTCCTTGGGGGTCAGCGCGATGCGCTGGCCGCCGCGCGTCACCCGCCGGCGCAGCAGGTCGATCGCGAGATCCCCGACCTCGAGCACCTCGGGCTCGCGCGTGCGGCCCCTTCTCAGGAGCGAGCGGATGCGCGCGAGCAGCTCGGAGAACGCGAACGGCTTGACGAGGTAGTCGTCGGCACCGAGCTCTAGGCCCTTCACTCGGTCCTCGACGCGGTCGCGCGCCGTGAGGAACAAAACCGGAGTGGTGATCTTCTGCGCGCGCACCGCGCTTACGATGTCCCAGCCCGAGCGCCCGGGCAGCGAGACGTCGAGCACCATCAGGTCGTATTCCGCCGTCAGCGCCTGGTGCACACCGTCGACGCCGTTCGTCGCCACGTCGACCACGAACCCGTGCTCGGTGAGCCCCTTGTGCACGTAGGCGGCGGTGTGCTTGTCGTCTTCGACTAGAAGGATGCGCATGCGGTCGAAGCCATTATCGCCACATTGCGGTTGTTGTCATTACAGAAACGTAATGTGCCCGTAACGGTCGCGTCGCCGGCAGCCGATTAGTCTTGGTCATCTTGAACCAAAGGAGCATCAGATGAAACGCATTCTTACGATCGGATTTGCACTGGTCGCCGTCGCCGCCTTCCCGGCAGCGAATGCTTCAGAAGACAGCGAATACGAGCGCGAAGGCTGGGCAGCGCTCGAGGCCGCGCAGTCGAGTGCCGGCACGTCGGGGTCGACCGCTTCGCTGAGCGACTCCGTCTGGGCGAAGGATCACAACTTCATCTCTCCGGCACCGTGAGCGGCGCCCGCATTACAGAAATGTAATGCCTGCGTAAGCGTGGTGTCGAAGTCAGAAAACTAGTCTTGGACATCCTCAAACAAAGGAGCTTCAAATGAAACGCATCATTGCTGTAGCCTCGTTCGCCGTGCTTTCGGTTCCCGCCTTCGCGGGCGAGAACGGCGCCCCCTTCGAGCAGACCCAGTTCGACCGCGGCGCCGCCGCGCAGGCGAGCGCGCGGCTGGCAGCTCCGGCTGCCGTCGCGGACCGCAGCGCGCCCTTCGAGCAGACCCAGCTCGACCGCGGCATCGCCGCGCAGGCGGGCGGAAACGGCTATGCCGCGAGCGGAGCGACGATCGCCTCCGGCTCCGGCAACGTCTGGGCGAAGGACCACAACTTCGTCGCGCCCCCCCTGTAAGCGGCGTACGCAGCGCCGCGGGGCCGGATCGCAGGCAGGTCCGGTCCCGCTGCCTTTTCGAGGCGCGCGAACAGAAGATGCGCCTGCCGGAATCCTTCAAATCCGCAGTCCAAACCAAAGGAGCAAGATCATGAGGAAAATCTTTTCTGCAGTGCTGGTGGCCGGTGCGCTGCTCGCGCCGCTCGCCGCGCCTGTCCCGGCAGGCGCCCAATCCATGGGCGGCATGGATCACGGGAGCATGGGGCAGCAGGGGATGATGAAGGAGCAGGCGGGCGCCGCGTTGAGCGAGGGCGAAGTGCGCAAGGTCGACAAGGAAGCGAAGAAGCTCACCATCAAGCACGGGCCGCTCGTGAACCTCGACATGCCGGCGATGACCATGGTATTCCGGGTGCAGGACGCAGCGATGCTCGAGCAGGTGAAGGCGGGCGATAAGGTGCAGTTCCGGGCAGAAAAGGCCGGCGGAGCCTTGACCGTGACGAAAATCGAGCCCGTCAAATAAGCTCCGAACGTCACCGTGAATCGCGCGTTCTATGGTTCGACGGGCTCAGGGGTTGATCTGCGTTAAGTCGAGCCGATCCGCTCGCCGGTCAAACTTCGCCTCAAGTCTCAATCCCGCACGGAGCTTCGATCGATGAAATTAGCATCCTTCTTGCATATGAGGAAAAAGAGATGGCAGCGATGATGATCCTGATGGTCGCGCTGATGTCGCTCGGTGCACACCACGGCTATGTGCCGTCGGGCGAAACTGCCGACCGGGCCAGCGAGTTGCCGCAATCGAGCGGGCGCGACGACGCTACGCCCAACAAATGAAAGCGGGCAGCGACGGGAGGACGAGCACCGACGCGAGCGAACAAGACCCTCCCGCGGGTCGGCACGATCCAGGCCGCTGCTTCGCCGCTTCGGCCGCTTCATCCTAGCCTGCATGGTGCTCCTCTCGGGCGGGGCGAACGCCTATTGCAGCATCGACCGGAGCGCATGACCCGCGAGGGGTAACCGCGATTACCCAATGGTTTGATGCTGCTGGCTCGCTGCAGGCGCCGTTCTCGGCCCAATCGGGCCGACGGGTCCGACCGCTTATCCACCCTGCAAGTTTCCGACATCAAGCACCTGGGAGATATCGTCCCCCTGACTGCCGACGTCTTGGTCTATCGCCACCACAGTCGCCTGCCCGACCACGCGTCGTTTACCTCTTCAAGTCGACATCGAGCGCGCGGCGGACGCCGGCGGGCCGTTTGCGGCGGCGGTAGAGCAGACGCGGCAGGCGATTCGCGATCGACTTTCGGCGAAGAAGCAATGAACAAGGCGATCACGCCGTAGATCCACGCCGCCTCCAGAACCTGCCCGTCACTTTCTCCTTAAAGCGGCGCGCAATCCAAGCGCCTTGATCTTGCGGTAGAGATGCGTGCGTTCGAGGCCCGTACGCGCGGCGACTTCGATTTGCTTGCCTCCCTCGCGCGCCAGCGCGTTGAGAAAGTAGGCGCGCTCGAATTCCAGGCGCGCCTCCCGGTACGGTAATCCCATGACGGCCTGCGGCCATTCCGGCCAATCCTTCTCGGCATTGCCCGGTTGCCATTCGGGCGCCGCGGAGAACAAGCCGGGCTGCGACCGCGCCGCGGCATCGCCGGTCGCCCGCTTTACTGCCTTCAGCAGCTTGTCCAGGGCAATAGGCTTCTCCAGAAAGTCCGAAGCGCCAAGGCGAGTGGCCTCGACCGCATTGTCGATGGAAGCGTACCCGGAGAGGACCACCACCGGCGTCCGCAGCGCGCTTCCGTTCGACCACGCACGTATGAGGGATAGCCCGTCCTCGTCCGGCAGCGAGAGGTCGAGGAGCACAAGGTCCGGCCGGCGGGCCTTCAGGCATCGATTGGCTTCGGCCGCATTCGAGGCGGTAGTCACCTGATACCCGCTGTCTTGCAGAATTTCCCTGAGCAGCTCGCGGATCCCGATCTCATCGTCGATTACGAGGACGTGTGCCATGCCTCTACTCCGTCCAGCCCGCGTGCTCTAGCTCCTGGCCGAGGAGCCTGATGCTTTGCTCGAGATCCAGCTTCCTCTGGGAAAGCGGTCCCCGCACATCGGTCGGATGCGGGTTTCGGGCGTTGAGGAGCCTGCGCGCGCGGTCGAGCAGCGTCCGCTCTTCCGCCGTCTCCACCGCGACGATGCGCCGGCGCGCGCGCCGCAAATGCCGCCGTACGTCGAGAACGATGAAGTGCTCTTGATCCGCATCCTCGGGATCGAACAGCAGCAACTCCGCAATGCTCAGCCGGAAGGTTTGGCCGAGCTCGAGTCGAGTCGCCAGGGCGATCCGCGTGCGCGCCATGGTCCTTATGAGCTGGGACTGTTCCGCCGCCGACCCGGGCGATACCAGCGCCTTGCGGCAATACAGGAGGCGCGCCACGGTGCGCGCTTCAGCGTGTCCCTGCCTTGCGGCGCGCAGCAGCCATCCGGCCGCGGCTATATCGTTGTCGCGGCCGACGGTGTCGCGCAGCAGCTCCAGGCCGATCAAATATTGAGCCTGCGCGTGCCCCTGTCCAGCCGCAGTCTCCAGGTATTTCTGTGCCACGGCGGCATTCTTGAGCGAAAACTGACGCAGCCGGAACAGGCGATGCAGCTCGAACGACGCTTGCGCGCAACCGCCATGCGAGGCTTTTCCCAGCCAGGAGGCCGCCTTCTTCAGGCTGTGCGGCACCCCTGTCACCTTGCGCGTCAGCGGAGAAGCATGGAGCAGCCCGAAATAGAGCTGGGCCTGCGCATGCTCTGCGAGCGCTGCTTTGGCGAGCAAGGCGGATGCCTGAAACGTTTTTCCTTTGGCGGCACGTAGAATGCCGAGCCGGTACAAAAACTCCGGCTCGGCCGACTCCCCGGCAGGCTCCAGGGCGGTGCCGGCGCTGGGATCGAATCTGCCCCAATACCAGTCTGCGAGCCGCACCGCCGCGGCCCTGGATCCGCCCTCGGCCGCCTTGCGCAGCCAATGGATCGCTTCGGCGTCCGCATCCGGCTTGCCTGCTCCGGACTGAAGCAGGACGGCAAGGCGCAACTGCGCCTTTCTTTCTCCTTGCGCCGCGGCGCGCCGAAGCACGTCGATCGCATCGGCGTCTTCCGCGGCCGGTATCTGTCCGCTCAGCAGCCACTCGGCCAGCGCGAGGTCCGCGTTCGTCGATGGCGGCTCGTTCGCCGGCGGAGGAAATTGGCCGGTATCCGCCGCAGAGTCGCTGCCGCCGCCCAGAAGGCGCTGCGCTTCGCTGCTACCGCCCGCGGCCGCCTTGTGCAGCCAGTAGAACGCGGTGCCGGCGTCCCTTTTCAAGCCGCCGTCGCCGTTGAGATAGAGCTTGCCGACGGCGAGCTGCGCTTCGGCCTCGCCTTGCTGCGCTTCTCGAAACAGCGGCAGCGCAACACGGCTCACCATGGCGTCGCTGCCCTTGCCCGGTGGGCACGCCCTACCTTGATCATGGCCGGGGCCGGATCGGGAATATCGAACCGCATTCGGCCGCGTTCGGTCATCGTGACGTAGCGAAAGCCGGTCATGAGGCCTCTCAGTTTCTGCTGGACGTGCCGCAGGTCCACTGAAAGCTGCTTCAGCCTGACGGGAGGGTGAAGGCCCCATAGGGTGGCGAGGATTTCCTCTTCCGGGAACGACGCGCCCGCATGCGTGGCCAGGAAATACAGCAGCTCGAACTCGGCGGCAGAAAACGCGGGAAGCGTTCGGCCCTCCACGACGATGGTCCTCGTGGCAGGCGAGAACGAAACGTCACCCACTCGCAAATCCGAGATCTCGGGCGCGGCGGCTTGCGTAATGATTGTTGACCGGGCGAGCAACGCTCGCGCTTTGGCGGTCAGGTCGCCTTCCACGACAGGCTTGAAGACGCAGTCGTCGATACCGTATCGCGTGCCGAGCAGAAGGGCGACAGCGTCGGCCCGTGCCGTGACTGCGAGCAAGGGCGAGGCAGGCCTAGCTTCCCGAAGCGCCCTGCACAGATCCGGCCCGCCGAGCTTCGGGACCATCAGCTCAAGAGTAATGAGCGCATAGTCGAACGCCTCCGCCATTGCAAGTCCGGTATGGCCATCGCTCGCATGGGCGGCGTGGGACACGCCGGCTGCGCCCAAGGCGCGCACGAGCCGTTCGGCAACTTCCCCCTCGCTTTCTATCACCAGCGCTCTTTTTTCTTCGCTCATGTGGCGGTAGTGCAACGTTGCGTCAGGCAAACAAATCAATCCTCTTCAAAAGCTGGAATAAAGATCTCTTTTTTGTCTCGACCGGCCGGGCTCGGCCTGGCGTCCGGTTATGTGCAAGAAATGCAACATCGAGCGGCCAGGAAGTCGGGTTTTGACTGCCGAAGGATCGGCCTTCGTTCCAGATAGCTCCGGTCACCCGGATTAAGCGCCTAGGCTGCCGCAACTTGTCCTCGGGCAAGTCCCATCAACAACTCAAGAAGGGAGTACTGCATGAAGCGGACACTTATGGCAGCCGCAGTGGCCGGCGCGCTTGCGGCCCCCGGCCTTGCCGTCGCGCAATCCAGCGTGGTGATCTATGGCCGCGCCAACCTCGGCATCGACAATTACCGCGCCACTGGAGCGACCTCCCCTACCGGCAACGTCAACGGCCGGATGCGGGTCTATGACTCCGGCTCGCGCCTTGGCTTCAGGATAAACGAGGAGCTCGGCGGCGGCCTGCGCGCCTTCGCGGTGATCGAGACCGGCATCAACATGGATACCGGCAACACGCTCGGCCAGAGCGGATCGGTCAATCCGAACACCGCGGGCTGGGCCTCGCGGGACTCCTACGTCGGGGTGGGCGGCGGCTGGGGCGACGTGCGCTTCGGCCGCCAGAGCATCTGGTGGGCGAATGGTGTTATCGCCCAGGCGGGCGCCAACTACATCAACGTCGACGCCGCCATCCTGACGATCCTGACCGGCCAGGTAATACTGCCTGCCGCGCGCACGTCGAACACGGTGTCCTACAACTCGCCGACGATGGGCGGCTTCAACACCTCGATTAGCTACAGCCCGGGGGGGACTGAAGGTGCAGCCTACACCGGCACCGGCCAGACCAAGGACAGCATCTGGGGCATCACCGGCCGCTACACAACGGGCGCGCTGCGCGCGCAGATCGACTGGGCCCGCCGCAAAAACGCCAATCCCGCGCTTACTTCTCCGCAGGAAAACACCGGCCTGAAATTTGGCGCAGGCTGGTCGTATGCTCCGGGGTCGCAGATCTCGGCCGTCATGAGCCGCATGGAGAACCGCAATATCGCGGCGGTGGCCGCAGCCCAGCAGAATGTCGCGGCAGGCGACAGTCCGAAAGTCAGGGTCACGCTGCTCAACTGGGAACACATGCTCGGCCAGTGGCAGTTGATCGGGCAGTACGCGTGGACTGGCAAGGTTTCGGGACTTGCCGCCGGCGGCGACAACACTCGCATAAAAGCCTATACGCTGGCGGCCAAGTACCACCTGTCCAAGCGCACCGGCGTGTACGCCAGCCTCAGCCAGATCAGGAACGAAGCCCGGGCCATCGGCGACTGGGGCGCTGGAGGCCAGAGCTCGGCCAGCCTAAATGGCGGACCTTTCGCGCTGGGCTCGCTGACTTCAGCCAGCGCCGGTGCCGATCCCAGGATCATTGCCGTCGGCATCATGCACAACTTCTAAGCCCAAAAAGAGGTTTCGGCAGGGCATGGAAACGGGCGCCTCCCTTACAGCGCCCGTTTTTTTGCGCATTCAGCGGCATCTTGGAGATCAAGTGCTCTCGTGGGCTGCCCTTGGCCAAGCAAGGGAAAAGGACGCCAAACATGAAGAAGGAGGAGGAATGAATAAGAAAAGCGCAGTCGTACTCGCAGTCGGGGCGCTGTTCGCAGCGCCAGCTCTCAGCCAGACCACGGCAAGCACGGTTCAGATCTACGGCAGGCTGTTTCCGCAGTTCGCTTCTTCCAAGAGCTCGGGAGCGACGGCTGCTGGGGCGGTTCCCTCGAACCTCGTAACGAACACCGGCGGCGACCACGCGCAGCGCTATTCCGTCGATGCGAATACCTCTCGCATTGGGTTTCGCGGCCAAGAAGACCTCGGCTCAGGGATGAGGGCGATCTGGCAGATCGAGACGCGCATTAGACTCGACACCGGCTCGGGCGGCGCTTGGGCCGACCGCGATTCCTTCGTCGGCTTGCGCGGCAATTTCGGTAACGTCAGGCTCGGCATCTCGCGCACGATTTACAGGCTGTACGGTACGGCGGTCGGCATGTTCGACATCACCCCCGGCAACATCGTCTCACCGAGCGAGGTGCTGTCGGGCGTCGGGCTCGATCAAAACGGCACCGGGTTTCACGTCCGCAAGCAGAACACGGTCATCTACGAGACGCCGGAATTCGGCGGTTTCCAGGCGGGAATTCAGTACTCGCCGGACGAGGCGAAGGGCAACCCCGGGAGAACGCTTGACAGAAGATTGTGGTCCTACGGGGTCAAGTATCGGGCCAAGCAGTTCTACGTTTCGCTGGCGCAGGAGCGCCACTACGACTTCTTCGATGGCTCGCTAAACGTGGCTTCCGGCGTTGCAAACAGGACCGCGGCGCTGGCTCCCAGCGTCGCCGGCACAGATCCGCGCTCCAAGGACACGGCTACGCGGCTGAGCGTCAAATACGAGATCACTCCACAGCATGAACTGGCGGCTGACCTTGCGCGGCTCGAGTTCACGGAGAGCGGCCAGGCGGGTGCAGGGAGATTTGAGAGCTATAAGAAGACCACCTGGGCTGTCGGCTGGGAGGCGAGGTGGGGAGGTCCATGGCGCACTTCGCTTTCGTATGTCCGCGCCGGCGACGGCGAGTGCACGCTCTCGGGCGGGGTCGCCTGCAGTACGGACGGCTTGAAGGGCAACCACGCGAACGCGGGCCTCGCTTATGATTTCTCCAAGCGAACATACCTGTTCGCGATCGTTTCCAGGCTGGACAACGGCCCGTCCGCGAGATTCAGCACCGCGGCGAATTACAACCCCAGCCGCGGCGCGGACCTCACGCAGTGGGCGCTCGGCGTCCGGCACGCGTTTTAGCACGGCGGGCGCCTCGGCGCCCGTTTATGTGTTCGCCACAGACGACGGCAGCGTGATGCGAAATTGCGCGCCGCCGCCTTCGGCGTTGCCGGCCGTAATGTCGCCGCCGTGGAGCTCCACGACCTTGCGCGCGATCGCCAGGCCCAGCCCCATGCCGGGCGCAGCATCGCGCGATCCGCGGTAGTGCCTGTTAAAGACCCTCGGGATTTGCTCGGAGGACAGTCCCGGTCCTCGGTCGCTGACTACGACAGCGACGTTGTTGCCGCTTTCGTTGCCTGCACGGATGCCGATTTCGCTCGCCTCGGGCGCCGCCTGTATGGCATTGAGGATGACGTTGTTGAGCGCCCGCCGCAGAAGCGCCTCATCGCCGCGAACAGGGTCGACCACAGCCGTTTCCAATCGGAGATGCAGCCCCTTCTTTTCCAGCAACGGTCGCAACTCCTCGACTATGCGCTCCAGCAGACGCTCTATGCGGATCTCGTGCGACTGCAGGCGCAGCTCCGGCGCTTCCAGCCGGGCGAGATCGACGACCTGCTCGACGAGGTCCGCGAGCTGCTGCGTCTGGCTGCTCAGGATGTCGAGGAACCGCCTGCGCTGCGCGGCCGAAAGCGTGCCGTCCTTCATAAGCAGCGTGTCGACATAACCGCGCAGCGCCGTCAGGGGGGTCTGCAGGTCGTGCGAGATGTTTGCGTACATCTCCCTTCTCGCCTCGTCCGAGCGGCGTAGCGACCCAATCTGCATGGCGATGCGGTCTGCCATCGAGTCGAATATGGCGCCTAAGCGATCGATCTCGTCGCGCACGACTTGACGGCCCTGAGCGTGGTAGCGCGCGGTCCCGGCGAACCCTGACTGATCGAATGCCTCCATCGCCCGGCGGAGCCGCCGCACGGGGCGGGTGAACACGCGAACCACCACAAGCGTCGCGAGGAGCGCCGCCGCGACGTTGGCCAAAGCCAGCTCGAGCGCTTCGCGCAGCGAATGGGAGCGCTCGCCGGCGGCGATGGCCGCCTGACGGCCGTCGGTACTGCCGAGCACAACATAGAGAAAGCGGTTTTGCGGAGGCGCCGTCACGCTGGCGGCAGAGAACACGGCCTTTCCCCGCTCCGAAGCGGGGTCGTCTCCAAGTAGCGGCCAGGCCGCAGGCCCCTTGACGAAATCCAGGATCGGAGCGACCGACACGCGGCTTCGCCTGATTTCGGCTCGAGGACGGGATGACGCGACAATGTTCCCGTCCACGTCGACAACGTATGCGGCAAGCACCGGATTGAGAGTCGCGAGCTCGCGGACATGTGCGAACACGGCCTCGAGCGTCTTTTCGTCATCCGCGATACGATCGGCCAGCCGCCGCGCGAGCTGCTGATGCAGCCTCTGTTCGACCTCCAGGTGAAATGACTGATGCGAGGAACGAAGAACCAGCACGAGCGCCGCCGACAAGACCAGGCTCAGCGCAACCAGCGCAGCGGCAAGTCTCGCGAAAAGCGTGCTGAACATCAGGGAGACATTCGCTCGACCCGATCAGCCGGCGAACTTGTACCCGACGCCCCAAACCGTGACGATGTAGCGCGGCGCTTGCGGATTGCGCTCCAGCTTGAGGCGAAGCCGGTTGATATGGCAGTTGATGTTGTGCTCGTAGCCGGCATAGGGCGATCGCCAGGTCGCCTTGAGAATCTGCTGCCTCGTGAACACGCGTCCGGGTTGCGAGGCGAGGAAGTGCAGGAGCTCGAACTCCTTCGCGGTCAAGTCCACGTTCCTCGAGCCCACGGTGACCTGCCGCGTCGCAGGGTCGATCACTATGTCCGAAATGCGCAACGGCGCCGGGGGCGGTGCCTCGCCGCGCGGCGGAGACTGCGTGCGCCGTAACAGGGCCTTTGCCCTCGCAACAAGCTCCGCAACGTTGAAGGGCTTGGCCAGGTAGTCGTCCGCGCCGAGCTCCAGGCCCAGGATGCGATCTACGTCCGTGCCCTTGGCCGATACGACCATGATGGGGGCCGCTACACCCTCGACTCTCAGCGTTTGACAGATATCGAGCCCGTTGGCGTCGGGCAGCCTGACGTCGAGCACGATAAGGTCATGGCGTCCCGACCGCGCCTGCTTCAGTCCTTCGCGCCCGCTCGGCGCGATGGTGACGTCTCCGGGCAAGTCCTCCAGGTGCAGCTTGATCAGCTCTGCAATTTCGGCCTGGTCCTCAATGACCAGCACCGAGTACCGGCGCCAAGCATGTGCGGGTGAGCTTGATTGGCGGTCGCGAGCGGATGACGCGGCGGCTAGCAAGACATTCATGTTGAATCGTTGGCCTGGTTTTTATTGTCGGCTCACGTCCAATGCTATCGACACACTCGTAAGGTCGACCTCCTCGATCTCCGGTAGTCGGGTCGCGTGACAGCGAATGAGCTCAAACCGCCTGCCTCACGTTGCCATTTGACAACGCGAAGCGCTCGAATTCCGCAATCCGGAAACAGCATAGGGAGCCGAAAGCGACCGTGGCGTGACGCTTTTATTACCGATTTGTAATCTTTGAACGGCGGGACCGTCTTCAACGTCTCGTACCCTTCGGGCGATGCATGAATTACCCGACCCGAAAGGACTCGCTGCCAAAGTATGAACACCCTGAACGCGTTTGCAGCTATCACGCTTGCCGCGCTTTGCGGAGTTGCATTCGCGCACGGCGACAAGCCGCGCGCAGCGCAGGAGATCGGCCACCCGAAAGCCGGCGATATGTCGTTCGGCCGGGCGGCGGATGCCAAGAAAGCGGGACGCACCATCCGCATCCACATGAGCGACGAGATGCGCTTTACACCGTCCCAGCTTACGGTGAGACAGGGGGAAGTGGTTCGTTTCGAGGTGGCCAACAAGGGCAGAGTGATGCACGAGATGGTGCTCGGCGCGATGGACGACTTGAAAAAGCACGCCGAGCTCATGCGAAAGCACGCCGGCATGGAGCACGACGGGCCGCATATGGCCCACGTATCGCCCGGCAGGACCGGCGAGATCGGCTGGCAGTTCACCAGGGCGGGAGAGTTCTACTACGGCTGTCTGATTCCCGGTCACTTCGAGGCCGGCATGGTCGGCAAGGTGAATGTCATCCCCTGAGAACCACTACGGAGATGTTGTGTGGAGCGTGAAGCGTGACGGCGGGCGGCCGCAGGCGCCGGCTGCGCTCCCTCAGATCACGGCTGTCGCTGCTGCTTGCTGCCGTCTTCCTCCTCGTGCTCTCGGGCATCGGCGGCACTCTCTACGTTTTTCTGAATGGCGAGATGCGCGAGCGCGACGCCGCGGAGCTGGTGGCCAAGCGGGAGCTGGTGCGGCACTTCCTGCGCCAGGCGGGATCCGTGCGGAAGCTGTTGGAGAAAAAAGAGCTGCTGCACGACGCACTGGTAGGACACGAGCGCCTTCACGTGGCCCTGCTCGACGAGTCAGGTGCGCTTCTGTTTGCCTCCTCCGGTGCGAGTGCCGGCGAAGGAGCCATCGAGTCGGGACGGGTGCGCATCGCGTCCGGCCCGAATGCGCCGCGCCTGGTGGTAGAGGGCGCACCGTTCCTTGCCGCGAGCGAGCAAGTGCAGCTCACCGACGCGGCGCAGCCGCCGCTCTGGATGATCGTCGCGCTGGAAACCACCGAGCATCAGCTCCTGCTGCGGGCCTACCTGCAGGGACTGGTCGTGACCCTGGCTGCCGGAGCGCTGCTCGCGGCTCTCGCCGGCTCGCTGGCGATCCGGCATGCGCTGGCGCCGGTCGCTCGCATAGCGCGAACCGCGGAGCATATATCCGCAAGCCGCCTCGATCAGCGCATTCCGGTCGAGGACACGCCGAGCGAGCTCATGCAGCTCGTGCAAGGATTCAACGCAATGCTCGAGCGGCTGGCCGATTCGTTCCGCCGTCTTTCGGAATTCTCCTGGGACCTTTCCCACGAGCTGCGCGCGCCGATCCACAGCCTTCTCGGCCACGCGCAGGTGGCGTTATCGCATCCGCGCCCTGCGGAGGAATATCGGAACGTGCTCGAAACCATCGTGGAGGAGGGCGAGCGTCTCGCGCGTACGGTGCGCGACATGCTGTTTCTCGCCCAAGCCGAAAACGCCGCACTCAGCGTGAAGCGCGAGCCGGTAATGTTGCGCGCCGAGCTCGATACCGTTGTCTCCTTCTTTCAGCCGCTGGCCGACGAGCGCGGCGTCACCGTGACCGCGTCGGGCGATGCGACGGTGCTCGCGGACCGGAACATGGTGCAACGCGCGATCACGAATCTGCTCTCCAACGCCTTGCGACATGTGCCTGCGGGCGGCAACGTCAGCACGCGGATCGCGCCGAACGGCGGCGAGATCTGGCTGGAAGTGTCCAATACCGGGACGGCGATCCCGCCCGAGGTCGCCGCGCGCATCTTCGACCGCTTCTATCGTGCCGATATGTCGCCCAGGGACGAGACGGAGGGAACCGGCCTGGGGCTCGCCATCGTCAAGTCGATCATGGGAATCCATGGCGGAGCGGTAGAGCTCGCCGCGAGTCAGCCCGACATTACAACCTTCCGGCTCCGATTTCCGGCATAGGACTTCGCAGCCGCGCATGCGATGTTGCATTTCTGCCGCGTAGCTACTCTGCAGCGGATTACAGAACCGTAATGCCGCGGTCAGCGTCGCGTAGCCTGCAGGTGTCTAAGCTTTCCAAGGTTCCAACAGGAAAAGGAGGGTACACAATGAAACGCATTGCCGTCGCAATCTCGCTCGCATTACTTGCTGGACCTGCCTTTGCGTTCGAGTGGGCTACGCCTTATACATGGAGCTGGGCAACGGGCGTATGGGCCAATGACTACCACTTCGTAGCTCCCCCGCAGTAAAAGCTTTGCCCGGGGACGCGCCGAATTGCAGGCGAATCCGGCTCGTCCCCCGGGTTGCCGCCGCTGAGCGGACGCGGATGAAGCGGTTCCTGAAGGCCAGGCCACGTGACATCGCCACCTGTCTGCTTGTGCTGCTGGCCGCCTTTTTCGCCACGGCGCTCGCACAGAAAAGCCTGCGGCAGTTGCCGCCGCTGCTGCGCACCTTGAGCGACGAGGTCGGCGTCCTTTCCCTCGAGGAAGGTCTCACGCTGTCGCGCTCGCTGGAAGAGATCCGCGATCTCACTGGCGTGCGGGTGATCATGGCGATTGCTGGAAGCACGGAACCGGAAGCCATCGATGATCGCACCATGCAGGTGATGCCCGGCCGTGCATTGGCCTCGGTGGAGCGCGCGCTCGGAAACCCAGGCGTCACCTCGGACCTGGGGCCGTTGCTCCGCAAAGAACAGTATTTCGAGGCTTTGATGACGCTGACTGCAAGACTTCGTGCGATCGTGCAAGAAAGGCCTGCCTCGCAGCCGGCTGCGCGGCCCGCGCAGCATTACCAAGATGTTAATGGCGCTGTCAGGCCGGCGTCGGGTTGCGATCCCCAGGCTTGCACACCCGCGGCCTTGATCGGCATCGAACTGGACAGGAAAGGATAGATCATGAAACGCACGCTTCGGGCACTTCCGTTGATGGCCGTATTTGCAGTGACCGCATTAGGCGCGGGCCGCACTCTCGCCGGAGAGGACTCGACGCACCGCTGGTTCGAATACGGTATGGCGTGGTACGAGCACCCTTGCAGCAGCGGCAACCTCGCCCTTTTCGCGA
>Ga0156283_1177_pt5 | contig 16541 bp, 15 predicted proteins | sample RifCSPlowO2_12_FD_107932 | JGI IMG/M metagenome (GOLD analysis project Ga0156283, IMG submission 107932) | Betaproteobacteria bacterium RIFCSPLOWO2_12_FULL_65_14 | reverse complement strand
CGGTCGAGCAGCAGCTTCTCGCCGGGCGCAAGCAGCGTCTGGAAAATCACCTTGTTCGCGGTGGAAGTGCCGTTGGTGGCGAAGTAGGTGCGCCGCGCGCCGAAGGCCTTGGCGGCCATGGCCTGCGCCTCCCCGATGACGCCCTTGGGCTCCATCAGCGAGTCGAGCATCGGCACGGACACCGAGAGATCGGCGTCGAACACGTGCTCGCCCATGAACTCGTAGAAATCGTTCACCCAGGGGCTGCCGCGCAGCGATTCCCCGGAGGAATGCCCGGGCGTATGCCATTGGTCCTTCGCCATCCAGACGTAGTTCTTCAGCGCGTCGTAGAACGGCGTGCGCGAGCGTTCCTGCATCTGCGCGTTCAGGATGCGGTAGATGCCGCGGTAGTCGCGCTCTTCCCGGTAGAAATAGCCGTCGACGGATTCCGCGAACAGCGCGTCCACGACGTCATCTTCCTTCTCCTGCGCGATCAGGATGTAGACGTCGATCTCGGGCCGAAAGCGGGTAATGCGCTGCACGAGCTCGAGGGCGGACATCTGCAGCGTCCTCGATTCGGCGCCGTTTTTCCGCGCCAGCGAGTAGAGCGTGTCGTCGACCAGCACCGCCTGGAGATCGCCGTCGGACTCGATCATGGCGAGCGCTTCTTTCGCCGTGGTGACGCCGGTGAAGCTGATGCCGAAAGGATTGTCGAGGGTGCGCGCCGCCGCGTTCAGTCCCTTGACGAACTCGCGCAGCACCAGGTGTTCGTCATTGATGACCAGGACCCGGCACGAGATCTTGGGCACGCGGCCGCCTCAGTATAATTTCGTATGCCGGATCAGGCCGTTGACCGCTCCGCGGTCAACTTCGAGAAGACAACGGGGACCTGCGGGTTACTTGACGTTCTTGAGAGACTGCGCAAGGCGGCTCTTGTGACGGTCGCCCGCGTTACGATGCAGCACGCCCTTGGCCACGACCCGGTCGATCGTGCGCTGCGAGTCGCGCAGGGTCTTTTCCGCCGCGGCCTTGTCGCCGGCGGCGAGCGCCTTCTGCATGTTCTTGATCGCGGTGCGCACCGCGGTGCGCAGGCTCATGTTGTGCACGCGGCGCTGCTGCGCCTGCCGGGCGCGCTTGCGCGCCGATTTGATATTCGCCATGGGCTGGATGTCCTGGAAAGGGCGCGAATTCTATCATGAACCTCCTGCGCGCCCTGGCTACAGTGAGCAGCCTCACCATGGTGAGCCGCGTGCTCGGCTACGTGCGCGATTTCTTCATCGCCCGGTTCTTCGGGGCGAGCCTTGCCACCGACGCGTTTTTCGTCGCCTTCAAGATCCCGAACCTGCTGCGCCGGATGTTCGCCGAGGGGGCGTTCTCCCAGGCCTTCGTGCCCATCCTCGCCGGCTACCGCCACGGGAACTCCCCGGAGGAGACCCGCTCGCTGATCGACAGCGTAACCACGCTGCTTTTTCTCGCCCTGGTGGTGACGGCGGCGCTCGGCATGGCGGCCGCTCCGGTGATCGTTTACCTGACCGCGCCCGGCTTTGCCGCCGATCCGGACAAGTTCGACCTCACGGTGCGGCTCCTGAGGATCACCTTCCCCTACATCGTCTTCATATCGCTCGTCGCGCTTGCCGCCGGCATCCTCAATACCTGGAACCGCTTTTCCGTTCCTGCGCTTACGCCGTCACTGCTCAACGTGTGCTTCATCGTCGGCGCCGCCTTCTTCGCTCCTTTCTTCGACCCGCCGGTCGTGGTGCTCGCCTGGGCGGTGTTCGCCGGCGGTCTGCTGCAGCTCGCATTCCAGGTGCCCTTCCTGGCGCGGCTGGGGGCCTTGCCGCGCTGGCGCTTCGATCTGGCGCATCCCGGGGTACGGCGCGTCCTGCTGCTGATGGCGCCGGCGGCGTTCGGGGTTTCGGTAAGCCAGCTTTCGCTGCTCATCAACCAGGTCTTCGCTTCTTTTCTCCAGACCGGCAGCGTGTCGTGGCTCTACTATGCCGACCGGCTGATGGAATTGCCGGCGGGCGTGCTGGGCGTGGCGGGGGGCACGATTCTCCTGCCGAGTCTTTCCAAATACCACGCGCAGGCGAACCACGAGGAATACGCCCGTCTTCTGGATTGGGGGCTGCGCATCACCGTCCTGCTCGCCGTGCCGGCTGCGGCGGCGCTCGCGGTTCTCGCTTTGCCGCTCATCGCCGCCCTGTTTCACTACGGGCGCTTCAGCGCCGATGACGCCTGGATGACGCGCCAGGCGCTGGTCGCCTACAGCGTTGGCCTCGTGGGCATGATCCTGGTGAAGATCCTGGCGCCGGGCTTCTATGCGCGCCAGAATGTCATCACCCCCGTGAAGATCGGCGTGCTGACGCTGGTCGCCACCCAGGCCATGAACCTTGCCTTTATCGGGCCGCTCAAGCATGCCGGCCTCGCGCTCGCCATCGGGCTGGGCGCCTGCCTGAACGCCGGGCTGCTGTTTCGCATCCTGCGAAGGCAGCGCGTGTATGTCCCGCAACCCGGCTGGCCGGTCTTTTCGCTCAGGGTGGGCGCTGCGGTGGCGCTCATGTCGGTCGTGCTGTTCACCACCATGGGAGAGCCCGCATGGTGGCTTGGCGCCAGCTGGCAGCACAAGGTGCCGGCGGTACTCGGCTTGGTGATTCTCGGCGCCGCGGTTTACGCCGGCTGCCTGCTCGCATTGGGCTTCCGGCCGCGCGACTTTTCGCGCCGCGGGGCGACATGACCCTGGAGCGTTTTGCCCGGGTCGTCGGTTGCGGGGACGCGCGCATCGACCTCGCGGAGGCTTGCCTGATGATCGCGCAGGACGCCTATCCCGGCCTCGATGTCGGGCGTTATCTCGGCGATATCGAGCGCATGGCGCTGCGCCTGCGCGGGCGCATGCCGCAATCCTGTGCCGCCGGGGAACGGGTGCTGGCGCTCAACGACTTCCTGTTCGATGACCTCGGCTACAGCGGCAACATCGACGACTATTACGACCCGCGCAACAGCTACCTCAACGAGGTGATCGAGCGCAGAACCGGCATCCCGATCACGCTCTCCATCCTCTACATGGAAGTCGGCCGCCGCGTCGGGCTGCCGCTCGAGGGCATCTCGTTTCCCGGGCATTTCATGGTGCGGCTGCGCGTGCGTTCCGGCATGCTGGTGCTCGACCCGTTCGCGTGCGGCGCGCCCCAATCCGAGCCCGAGCTGCGCGAGCGCCTGAGGCGCGTCATTCCCGAGGGACTGACCGACGAGGTGCCGCTCGCCGAGCTGCCGCTGGAGCAGTTCCTCGAGCCGGCGTCCAAACGCCAGATCCTGTCGCGCGTTCTGCGGAATCTGAAGGCGATCTACCGCGATGCGGAAAAGCCCGAGCGCATGCTCGAGGTGCTGAACCGCATGCTGCTCGTGAGCCCCGAGGCGAGCGCAGAGCTGCGCGACCGCGGCTACGTGTACGAGCGCCTGGAATGCTGGCGTCCGGCGCTCCAGGACCTGACCGACTACGTCGGGCGCGAGCCCGATGCCCCGGACGCGCACGAGGTGCGGGTCAAGCTGATGGAGCTCTCGGCGCGCTGCGCGCGCTTGAATTGAGCTGGATGCGTTTTCTCAGCTCCGGCTTGTAGCCGAGCGCGAAAAAAACCTCCGCGGCGAGGAAAAGCGGCGCCACGAATATCTGGAACAGGTTGTCCACCAGGGCGGGCCTGCGCCCCTCGAAGACGTGCCCGATGAGCTGCAGGATCCAGCCGCCGACGAAAAGCGCGCCAAACCAGCCCCATCCCGGCGCGGCGCCGAGCGCGGCGATGGTTTCGGCCGCCCAGATGAGCGCGCCGATGACGATCAGCATGGCCAGCGCGAGCGGCAGGTCGAGCATGAAGTAGTAGGCGAGCACGGCTGCGGGGAGCAGCATGGCGGCGGTGACGGTGATTCCGGCGGCTTCCAGCCGCAGCCAGGACAGCGGGATGAGGATCGCCAGCATGATGAGCGGTACGCCGACGAAATGGGTCGCCTTGTTGCGCGCGTCCTGATGGTAGGCCGCGTAAAAGGCCATCTGCTCTTCTAGCATTTTCATGGAGAACCCTTCACAAAAACACTATAATTCAGCGTTTTAACCGAGTCCATGGTCGTCACGCACGGCTCGTTGCAGCGCGCCCGGGGCCGGTGTGCGCTGACGATCGGCAGCTTCGATGGCGTTCACCGGGGCCATCGTGCGCTCATCGAGCGCGTGACAGCGAAGGCCCGCGAGCTTGACTTGACCTCCTGCGTATTGACGTTCGAGCCCCATCCGCGCGAGTTCTTCGCGGCCGACAGCGCGCCGGCCCGCCTGACCCGCTTGCGCGACAAGCTCGCGCTCATCGCACAATCCGGCGTGCAGCGCGTCCACATCGCGCGGTTCGACGCGCGCTTCGCGGCCCTCAGCGCCGAGCGCTTCATCAAGGAGGTCCTCGTCGACGGGCTGCGGATGCAGTGGCTGCTGATCGGCCGCGATTTCCGCTTCGGCGAGCGCCGGGCGGGCGATTACGCCGCGCTCGAGGCGGCGGGGGCGCGCTACGGCTTCGCGCTGGAGGCGATGCCTGACGTGCTGTTCGAGGGCGAGCGCGTATCGAGCTCCGCGGTGCGCGCCGCGCTCGCGGCGGGCGATTTGCGCAGCGCCGAGCGGCTGCTCGGTCATCCCTACACGATCAGCGGGCGCGTGGCGCACGGCGCCAAGCTCGGTCGCGGTCTCGGGTTTCCGACCGCCAACATCGTCCTGCGCCGCGCGCCGCCGCTTTCCGGGATTTTCGTCGTCGAGGTCGACGGCCTGGGGCGCGGGGTGGCCAGCCTGGGCCGGCGGCCGACCATCAACCCGGTGCCGGTGCCGCTCCTTGAAGTGCATCTTTTCGATTGGGACGGCGAGCTCTACGGCGAGCATCTGCGGGTGCGGTTCCTGGAGAAGCTGCGCGACGAGCGCAAATACGAAGATCTGGAGGCGCTGCGAGCGGCCATAGCGCGCGACGCGCGCCAGGCGCGCGAATACTTTGCGAGATATGGCTGACTACAAAGACACTCTGAATCTCCCCGAGACGCCTTTCCCGATGCGCGGCGACCTTGCCAAGCGCGAGCCGCAGTGGGTGAGGGAATGGCAGGAAAAGGGTGTCTACCGCCGGCTGCGCCAGATCGCGCGCGGCCGTCCGCGCTTCGTGCTGCACGACGGGCCGCCGTACGCCAACGGCGACATCCATATCGGCACCGCGGTCAACAAGATCCTGAAGGACATCATCGTGAAGTCGAAGTCGCTCGCCGGCTTCGACGCGCCTTATGTGCCGGGCTGGGACTGTCACGGCATGCCCATCGAAGTGCAGATCGAGAAAAAGCACGGCAAGAATTTGAGCGCGGAGGAAACGCAGCGCTTGTGCCGGGCGTTCGCCACCGAGCAGATCGAGCGCCAGAAAAAGGACTTCGAGCGCCTCGGCGTGCTCGGCGACTGGGCGAATCCTTATCTCACCATGGCCTACCGCAACGAGGCCGACGAGATCCGCGTGCTCGGCAGGCTGCTCGAGAAGGGCTACGTCTACCGCGGCCTCAAGCCGGTGAACTGGTGCTTCGACTGCGGCTCGGCGCTCGCCGAGGCGGAGGTGGAGTACGAAGACCGCAAGGACCCGGCGATCGACGTCGGCTTCGCTTTCGCCGAGCCCGAAAAGCTGGCCAAGGCATTCGGTACGCCAATCCAAAAGCCCGGGTACGCGGTCATTTGGACCACCACGCCGTGGACGCTGCCCGGCAACCAGGCGCTGAACGTCCATCCGGATCTGACCTACAACCTGGTCGACACGGACAAAGGGCTGCTGATCCTCGCCGCAGACCTGCAGCAGGCCTGCCTCGAGCGCTACAAGCTCGCCGGCAAGACGCTCGCCTCGTGCAAGGGCGCCGCGCTGGAGAACGTCCGTTTTCATCACCCCTTCTACGAGCGCACTTCGCCGGTGTATCTCGGCGATTACGTGACCCTCGAGGCCGGTACCGGCATCGTGCACTCGGCGCCGGCCTACGGCGTCGAGGACTTCGACTCGTGCCGCCGTTACGGCATGAAGGACGAGGAGATCCTCACGCCGGTCATGGGCGACGGCCGGTTTGCCGCCTCGCTGCCGCTTTTCGGCGGCATGACGGTGTGGGACGCGAACGCGAAAATCCTGAAGGTCATGGAGGAGCGCGGCGTTCTGTTCGCCCGCGAAACCTATACGCACAGCTACATGCACTGCTGGCGGCACAAAACGCCGGTGATTTTACGCGCGACGACGCAATGGTTCGCGTCGATGGACAAGCCGGTGGGCGGGGAATCGCTGCGCGCGACCGCATTGCGCGGCATCGAAAGCACGGAGTTCTTTCCGGCCTGGGGCCAGGCTCGCCTGCACGGCATGATCGCCAACCGCCCGGACTGGACGCTGTCGCGCCAGCGGCAGTGGGGCGTGCCGATGCCCTTTTTCCTGCACCGCGAGACCGGCCAGCTGCACCCGCGGACGTCGGAGCTGCTCGAGGAGGTCGCAAAGCAGGTGGAGAAGCGCGGTATCGAAGCGTGGCAGTCGATCACCGCCGAATCGCTTCTCGGGCCGGAGGCGGCCAGCTACGAGAAAGGCCGCGACACGCTGGACGTGTGGTTCGACTCGGGCTCGACGCACTTCACGGTGATGCGCGGCTCGCACAAGCAAGAGACCGGTTTCCCGGCCGAGCTGTACCTGGAAGGCTCCGATCAGCACCGCGGCTGGTTCCATTCGTCGCTTCTCGTGTCGTGCATGCTCGACGGCGTGCCGCCCTACAAGGGGCTGCTCACCCACGGCTTCGTGGTCGACGGCGCAGGGCGCAAGATGTCGAAGTCCAAGGGCAATGTCATCGCGCCCCAGCAGGTTTCAAGCAGCCTCGGCGCCGAGGTCCTGCGGCTGTGGGTCGCTTCGACCGACTACTCGGGCGAGCTGTTCATCTCCAACGAGATCCTGAAGCGCGTGGTCGAGAGCTATCGGCGCGTGCGCAACACCCTGCGCTTCCTGCTCGCCAACACCGCCGACTTCGACGCGGCGAAGCACGCGGTGCCGGTTACCGAGATGGTGGAGGTGGACCGCTATGCGCTCGCCATGACAGTGCGCATGCAGCAGGAGGTGACCGAGGACTACGCGCGCTACCAGTTCCATCTCGTCGCGCAGAAGCTGCAGGCGTTTTGCTCCGAGGATCTCGGCGCGTTCTTCGTCGACCTGCTGAAGGACCGGCTGTACACGGGCAAGGCCGACGCGCCGGCGCGGCGCTCGGCGCAGACCGCGCTCTACCACATTACGCACAGCCTGGTGCGGCTCATGGCGCCCATCCTGTCGTTCACCGCAGAGGAGCTCTGGCAGGTGTTCACGGGCAAGCAGGACGACAGCGTGTTCTTCCACACCTGGCACGAGCTGCCGCGGCCCGCGGACTCGCAGGAGCTCGTCGCGAAATGGCAGCGGCTGCGCGAGCTGCGCGATCCGGTAAGAAAGAATATCGAAGCCTTGCGCGCCGACGGCAAGGTCGGCTCATCGCTGCAGGCCGAGCTCGACTATCACGCAGACGGCAGGGACTACGAGCTTCTCGCCAGCCTGCGAGGCGAGCTCAAGTTTCTCATGTTGACTTCCGCCGCCCGCCTGCATCACGGGCAAACTGACGTGAACGTGGCGGTAAGCGAGCATCGCAAATGCGACCGCTGCTGGCACTACACGCCGGATGTCAACGAAGAAGGCCTTTGCGCGCGTTGCCAAACGAATCTGCGCGGGACCGGCGAAACGCGCGAATATGTCTAAGGCGTGGGGCTGGTTCGCGGGAGCGCTCGCCATCGTCGCGGCGGACCAGCTCGCCAAGTGGGTGGTGCTCGCGCGCTTCGCCCCCGGCGAGCGGCGCGAGGTCACCGAGTTCTTCAATCTGGTGCTGGTGTTCAACAAGGGTGCGGCGTTCAGCTTCCTCGCGCAGGCGGGCGGCTGGCAGACGCCGATCCTGGTCGCATTCGCGATCGGCGCCGCGCTCATCGTTTCGTGGCTGCTGCTGCGCTCGCCCGGGCGCCGGATGTTCTGCGCCGGGCTGATGCTCATCCTGGGCGGCGCGGTGGGCAACGTGATCGACCGCCTGCGCTTCGGCCACGTGGTCGATTTTCTCGACCTGCACGCGGGCGGCTGGCACTGGCCGGCGTTCAACGTCGCCGACTCGGCCATCACGCTCGGCGCCGCGCTCCTGATCCTCGACGGCTTCGCGCACCATGAAAGCCGAGCTCGCGCTCCTTCTTAAGGCGCTCGCCTTCGCGGCCCACAAGCACCGCGACCAGCGGCGCAAGGACGCGCAGGCCTCGCCCTACATCAACCATCCGATCGCGCTCGCCGATCTACTGGTGAACGAGGGCGGCGTCACGGATGTCGAAGTCCTATGCGCGGCGCTGCTGCACGACACCGTCGAGGACACCGCGACCAAGCAAGCGGAGCTGGAAGAGGCGTTCGGTGCGCGCATCGCCGCCATCGTGGCCGAAGTGACCGACGACAAGAAGCTGCCGAAGGCCGAGCGCAAGCGCCTGCAGGTCGAGCACGCAGGCGCGCTCTCGCCGGAGGCCAAGGTGGTCAAGCTCGCCGACAAGATCTGCAATTTGCGCGACGTCGCGATCCGGCCGCCGGCCCACTGGGACCTCGCCCGGCGCCGCGAGTATTTCGACTGGGCGAAGAGGGTGGTCGGCGGCGTGCGCGGCGCCCACCCGCGCCTGGAAGCGGCATTCGACGCCGCCTATAGCAAACGGCCCGAATGAAAGACAGACAATCGCCGGAAGTGCTTCTCGCGAACCCGCGCGGCTTTTGCGCCGGCGTCGAGCGCGCCATCGAGATCGTCGAGCGCGCGCTCGAGCAATGCGGCGCCCCGATCTACGTGCGGCACGAGATCGTGCACAACAAGTACGTGGTGGACGGCCTGCGCGCCAAGGGGGCGGTCTTCGTGGAAGAGCTGGACGCGGTCCCCACCGGGGCAACCGTGATCTTCAGCGCGCACGGCGTGCCCAGGTCGGTGCGCGCCGAGGCCGAGCGGCGCGGCCTCAAGGTGTTCGACGCCACCTGCCCGCTGGTCACCAAGGTACACGTCGAGGTGACCAAGAAGCTGAGAGAAGGCTACGAGGTGGTGATGATCGGCCACCGCGGGCACCCCGAGGCCGAGGGCACGATGGGCCAGGCCGCCAAGGGCATGCATCTGGTGGAGACCGTGAAAGACGTAGCCGATCTGCAGGTCGCTTCGCCGGAGCGCCTTGCCTATGTCACCCAGACCACGCTGTCGGTGGACGACGCGAAAGCCATCGTTGCGGCGCTGAAGACCCGCTTCCCGCACATCCGCGGCCCGAAGCGCGACGACATCTGCTATGCGACGCAAAACCGGCAGGATGCGGTGAAGTTCATGGCGCCGCGCTGCGATGTGGTGATCGTCGTCGGCTCGCCGAACAGCTCCAACTCCAACCGCCTGCGCGAGGTTGCGCAGAACATGGGGGTGCCGGCGCACATGGTGGATAGCGCCGCGGATTTACAGCCCGAGTGGATCGCCGGCAAGCGCCGCGTCGGCGTCACCGCCGGCGCGTCCGCGCCAGAGACGCTGGTGAACGAGCTTATCGCGCGTCTGAAGGACCTGGGTGTGCAAAGCGTGCGCCCGCTCGAAGGCATCACCGAGCGCGTGGTCTTCACGCTCCCGCGCGAACTGCAGCGCTAGCCCGCGCTCAACGAGCGGAGCGAGGCGGTACGCGAGTGCTTACGGGCGTTGCAGCCGCAGCCTTCGGTTTTTGCGCCGGAAGAATGCCTGTCTTCGGATAGCCGGCCGCGTCAAGCAGGCCGTGGTAAGTGCCTTGCTCGAATCCCATCTGGCTGCGCTCGCCAACGATGATGGCCGGCACAATGCCTCCGCCGACGGCCTTCTGCAGGGCCGAGGCACTCGCTTCGTCGGCCACGCTCACTTCCTTGAACGGCACGCCGCGGTCGTTGAGAAGCTTCCGCGCTGCGGCGCAAGGATCGCAGCCGGGCCCGGTGTAAAGCGTGACCGGGGCGTTCCTGCGGGCCTGCTGCAGCACATACGGCTCGGCCGGCTTGCTCGGCTGGCTCGGCGCCGGCGCGATCTGCTTTTTCTGGACGTTGCGCGCATTGGGCGGCGGCGGGGTGTCGGTGAAATGAACGCGGCCGGAAGGATCCGTCCAGCGATAGAGCTGCGCGCTCGCCGCGCCGGCCGCCAGGAGCGCCACGGCGGCCGCCGCGATCGTGCATGCCCGTATGGTCAGCGGTTCTTTATTGGTCGCCATGCTGGTACCAGTAGATCCGTGTGCGCCGCTGCGTGATCGCCGGGCGCACGCGCTGCGCTCCAATCGCCGCGCTTTCTCCCGGGTTCGTGCGCTGTATGCCCCCGATCATGACCGTGATCGGCACGCCGTTCACCGGTACCGTTCCGGTCACCGGCGACGGCGGCAGGCCGCCGCCCGCGAACACCCCGGAGCGGTTGCCTCCGCACAGCGCCTCGGTTCCGACCGCCCCGGAGGCGGTGAGCAGGTTCACTGCATAGCCGCGCGCTTCGCCGAGCTCGGTATTGCAGACGCCCGGCGCCGGCTCCTTGGCGTGGTTCGTGCTGAAGAACACCAGGCCGCCGAAGATCGCCGACGACGTGACCGTCTGCTCGCCGCGGTTCGGAAGATCGAAGAACCATCCCTTCGCCCCGGAGGTCTGGGTCGGCGTACAGTCGGTGCTCGCCGCAAGCGTCATGTTGTCCATCGAGCTGCCGTCGAGGTTGACCGGCAGCACAGTCGTGTCGGTTGACGGAAGCTCGAAGCTGTCGATCAGCATGTAGGCGCGGTTTACCACGCTCTCGTTGTACGGGTAATTCTGGAGCAGCGGCCGCTCGCGGTCGCCCGAGCCGATGCTGAGGTACACCCTGCCCGCGGCGGGTAGCGCGGCCGGGGCAAACAGGAACTTGCGGCCGCCGCCGGTCGTGTAGGCGATCTTCGTCATCTTCCAGTTGCTGACCGAGAGGGTCGCGAGCGTCGCCGGATCGACGAAATCGATGCGATAGACAGCGCCGCCCGTGTCGGCGAAGTAGCCGTGGTCGGCGAACCCGTCGAAGTTGCGGTCGACGAGCGTGATATCGGAGGCGACGCTGCGCTCGATCGTGCCGGTACCGTCGACGCCGAATACCTTCACGGGCGCTCCGGTGTCGGCGTTGATGATGTAAACGCCGCGGCCGCGCGGCGCGCTGCAACTCGTATTGTTCTTCGCGTCCAGGTCTTCGCAGGTGTCGTAGCCGCCGCCGACGATGACGAGCGGCTGGTTCGGATCGGTGCTAAAGCCCTTCACCAGCGCGACGACCGGCGTGGACCAGCCCTGGCCGATGTTCTGGAAGCCCGACGTGCAGAAGTAGCCGTCCGCGGTTTCCACGAGGCCAAGGCCGTTGGGCGGGGTGCCGGTCAGCCAGGCGCGCTCGGCGGCATCGGAGCCCCACGGTACGCTGAAGCAGCCGGCGCGCCATTTCAGCCGCGGCTGCGTCGGGTTCGTGACGTCGAGGCCCTGCAGCATGTTGCCGCCGCGGCGCATGGTCGGAAACACCCAGACCTTGCTGCCGTCGGCGTTGTGGAACAGGCCCGCCGAGCCGTCGAAGAAATAGTCCTTGCGCGTCGGGGTCGGCGTCGGGAACGGCGTAGTCATCGTCGGGTAGAGCACCAGCGGCTCGTTGCGCTGCAGGCGCCTCAATTTCCAGTGGTGCTCGGGCGCGATGAACGCCCACAGCTCCTTGCCGTTGTCGCCGCGCACCGCCTTGAAGGTGCCGTCGTTCGCGCCATAATAAAGCACCACGCCGGTCGAGCCGCCGTAGTTCACCGGCAGCGGCCGGGAATGCGCCACGTCGCCGTGCAGCGAGGGCCGGGTGTCGGTGTTCGAGTTCACCAGGTTGTCGTCTTCGGTATCCTGGCCGCGGGTGAAGTTGACGACGCGCTGATGCTCCTCGGTATAAGTAGCGGACGTGTATCCGTCCCACCACGGGAGCACATAATCGGGCACGTAGTCAAAGCCGTCCGCATCCGTCCCGTTTGCAAACGGTGTCATTGTTCCGCTCGGCCCGAGGTGGCAGTACAGATCCACCGAGCCCGGGTATTCGCAGGAGTACACGTTCCGATTCACGACGTTGGTCGGCGTCGTGTCGGTGGTCGGCGGGTTGTTGCCCTTTCTCACCACCTCGGCGGTCGCGCCTTTCTCGACCAGCGGGCCGTCCGGGCTGTCGGAGAACACCGAGGTCGTCGCTATAGTGCACTGGCCGGCGCTGATCTGCGAAAACGTCCAGTACGTGCCGCTGTCGGTGGTCCAGAAGCTGCGGGAGCAGGCATGGATGAAGCCGGTTTCCGTGGAGACCGCATCGCGGCCGTCGGCGTCGGCGAGCTTCGCCTCCTGGTCGAAAAGACCGATCTGGTAGCGCTTCGTGTTCCCGTACCAGCGCGGCTTCGCGCCGGGATCCGGCCTGAACATCCCGATGAACACCTGGTTCTCGTTCTGCGAGCGGTTGGTCGCGTTGATCGGCAGGCTCGCCGCCGCGAACACGCTGTTCACCGACTGGATGTCGATCAGGATCTCGCGCAGCGCGTTGAGGATCGCCTGCTCGCTGGTCGCACTGAAGTACTTGCCGCCGCCGTACTTTGCCATGCTGAACAGCAGCGCCGTCTGATTCTGGTCCTGCTGGTCCTTGAATACGTCGATCGTGTAGACCTTGACGTTCTGCTGCCCGGGCTGGTCGCTGACGTCGGTGGTATAGATGAACTTGGCCCATTCATCGGCGTACCGCGCTTCGCTGCCGGGGAGCGCTGAAAGGCCAGTTGCGGTCACCGTATAGACGGTCTTGGTGCCTTGCATTGTCTGGTTGATGCGGTTCACTCCGCCGCACCCGGCTGCAGTGGTGCCGCCCGTGCACGAGTAGCTGTCGTACAGCCCCGGAAACAGCGCGGCCGCCGCGGATGCGCATTCCGTTGGTTTTCTGCAAACGGTGTCGGTGCCGAGGTTGTCGGTAATGGTCTCCTGCGTGGTCGTGAACGTCGGCATCGGAAGCTGGCTGGTGGAGCCGCCGACGGTGGTCAGAATGGTCGCGGTCTCGGCCGACTCTGAGGTTGGAAAGCCGTTGCCGATGAAGATGACGTAATTCTTGGCGCAGCTGATGCTGTTCCAGTTCGCGTACTCCGTCTTGCCCGTGATTGGATCGATAAACGCGGCGCTGTCATACTTCGACTCGCTGGTGGGAATCGGTCCCGCGTAGCGATGCCGGCCGAACGCCTCACGGTGCACGGGCGAGCCGGCCACGTCGATTTGGGCGTTGGCGGGGCTGGTGTAGCCACCGAAATACTTGAACGCCTCGTAGAGCGCCGTGCTGTAGTTGATGAAGGCGGTCCCGACCTGTTCGCCGCTCTGGAAGTTCTTGTAGATGCAGTTTGCCCCGCCGGTCAGGACATTCACGCCGTCGATGCAGCCGGTGTCCGGGCCGATCATCTGTTGAAAACCCAAGATGTTGGCCGCATTCATCGGCCGCAAATGGAAGCGCACGTAGCCGCCGTCGTCATACCCGCTGCCGCCGCCGGGCGTCAGCATCATCAGGCCGAAGTTCACCTTGTCGCTAAGCTCGCCGACGAGAGTACGCAGCGCGCGCAGCTCGGACTCGCCCTGCTTGTAGCCTCCGGGCCAATGCTGGTTGGCCGCGGACCAGTTGGCGCTGTTGTCGAGGATGATGAGCACGTTCGGGTTTGCCGTATTGGCGGCGGCGCCGACGAAGAGGTCGATGTCCTCCGCGCCAGCGGGCTGGACAAAGGAGGCGGTCAACGCGAGCGCGACCGCTGCGGTGAGCATTCTTCGTATATTTCTCATTTGCCTGTCTCCCTTATGAGGCGCGCCGGCTAGCACGCAGCGCCGGCCGCGTCGGCGCTGACGCGCACGCCAATGCCCTGCGTCACTGTGACGGACGCTCCGGTCGCGGCGCCGACCGTCTGGGCGTTGATCTCCCAGATGGTGTTGGAGCACAGCGAATCGCCGGTAACCGCTCCGGCTACGCCGAACTGCTGCGTCTGCCCGGCCGAGCACCCCAGGTCTTCCGCGCTTGTCAGGACCAGCTCGGAGTTCTTGATCGGCTTCACGGTGACGCATTGCGGCTGCGGCGTGAGCGTGGTGGTGTATTCCGGAGTGCCGTCCCCCGTGACGTCGGTACACAGCGTGTTGGCCGTCCCGCAGGGGTTGAGCACCGCGTTGGCGGGCGTCGAGATGAACTGCGGCGTGCTGATCACCGTCTCGATGGCTTCCTGCGTCGCCACCAGCGCTTCGTTCTTGGACTGCATGTTGCCGACGACCTTGAGGTTGGTGGTGGACGTGTTCAGGCTGCTCACCACGAACATCATGAGCACCGTCAGCATGATGAGGGCGACGAGAAGCGTGGCCCCTTTTTGCCGGCGCAGTGTCGTCACGGTATGTCTCTCCTGTTCGATACGTTCGCGATGCGCACCAGGCCGCTGTAGACGTGGCGGCGGTACTTGTTGTCCGTCGGCCCGACCGGCGTGACCGTGACTGCGGCTCCGTTCTTGTCGACGCCGAGGACGTAGGTCTTCGTATCAGTGAAGTCCGAGGACGCTTCCAGGTTGCGCGCAAGGACATGCATCTGCACGGTGACCACGTTGATCCAGTTGTTGAGCGGGCAGGCACCGCTGCACGTGCCGACGGGGTAGTCGTTCGGGTCTGCCGTGTAGACGTCGGGTGCGCCATCGCCGTCCTGGTCAATGCCGTATTCGAGGTTGAACTCCTCGATACCCTCCACGAGCGGAGAGTCTGTCCAGGTGAGCGAGCCGCCGGAATAGTCGAGGTCGAGGCGTTTCAGCGTCGGGATCGCCTGCCCGGCGCCGTTGTCCGCGCTGATGTAGTAGATGTGGACGTAGTACAGGCGCTTATCCGCCGCGGCGGTGCAATCCTTTTTCCGGAAGGGGTACGTGGCGGTGCCTTGCACGCCGAGCACGTGCTTATCGATACCCAGCGCGCCGACACCCACGTCGGTGGAGCAGAGCGAAACCTGCAGATAGGGCCGGCCGGTGTCGACCGTGCCGCAGCCGGCCGCGCCCGCGACGCAGGTGCGCACGCGGCGTACGACGAGCACGTCGGTGTTCGATTTCCGGTTGGTGAGAGTGCAATTGGCCGAGGTAAACCCGTTGTTGTCGTAGCCTTGCACGTGCACGGGAATGCCCGTGTTCCAGTCGCCCGCGGTAAGCGAGCAAGGATTCGTCGGCAAGCTGGTGGCGGGAACAGCCGTCGCTACGTCGAGCTCACCGTAGAATCCGGCAAGCCGCAGATCGTTTGTCAGCACGTCGATGGCGTAGCGGCCATTCTCGATCTGCCGGCTCACCCGTTCGAGCTCCGTGCGCGCGTTGCTCGCGTTGAGGAATACGAGCGCGATGGCGGTGAGAATGATCAAGCCGAGCGTGATCGAGATCATCAGCTCGATGAGCGAAAGGCCTCGTTGCGTGCGGATGTTGTTCATGGCGTGACGCATACCCCCGTCGTGGGGTCGTTCTGCAGGCAGCCGATCTTGACGCGGGCGATCATCGCTCGCCGGGCGTTCGCTTGCGTGAACGCGGTCGAACCGCAGGTCGTGGATGCAGGCGCGACGGTAGGCGTGACGCCCTGCCACACCACGGCGACGACCGCCTCGCGAGGCATCGCGGCTACCGCTAGCTCGACGCAGCCGCGCGCGCCGATCATCGCGCCGACAGGGTTTCCGCTGCTGGTTTCGGTGGAGCCTTGCAGCGCTTGGTGCCACTCGCACAGATCGCGCGCGGCGGTCGTGGCCGGCGCGCTGCAAGCGAGCGACGTGTTGCCCGTGCCGACCGGGTCGGCGGTCACGTAGCTGGCGACGTTCCTCCGGTTGGCGTTGATGCGATCGACCATGTCCTGGAGCAGGATGATGGCCTGCGCTCGCTGGTAGGACTCGAGCTCCGCGATCTGCAGCCGCGACTGCATGCCGGCCGCGCCCAGCAGACCCAAGGTGACGATGAGAAACGTGACGAGAACTTCGATCATCGTGGCGCCGCGGCAACTGCGCGCGGGCTGGAGGTTTCGTCTCAGCATGCTTCCGCCTTTGTCAGGGGTCTGCCGCTCAGATCGACTTTGATGCATCGCGTCGTGATACCGGTGCCGGTCGCCGAGATCTCTATGCCTCGGTTAAGAGCCGCGCTGATTCGCCCCGACCCGTTGTAGCTGATGCTCGCTACCGCGTCCGGGGCCCCGGCCATCGTGATGTTGGACAGCGCCTCCTGCTTGCGCAGCGTCGTGGTCCCGGCCTTTACTTCCCAGCCCGAGGCCCAGTTCGTGCCGCTCGTCGGCGTGAGGGTGACCGTCGAATTGCGCGTCAGCGCCTCGCTGCGCGCCAGCACCAGGCTCGAGAACAGCTCGAAGCTCGCGGTCTTGACGCGCTGGTTGCGCACGAAGTCGTTGTAGCTCGGCAGGGCAGCCGCTATGAGAACGGCGAATACGGACACGACCACCATCAACTCGATGAGCGTAAATCCCATCATGCGGTTTGCTCTCGGGCGG
>Ga0156283_1011_pt1 | contig 16588 bp, 22 predicted proteins | sample RifCSPlowO2_12_FD_107932 | JGI IMG/M metagenome (GOLD analysis project Ga0156283, IMG submission 107932) | Betaproteobacteria bacterium RIFCSPLOWO2_12_FULL_65_14 | reverse complement strand
CGGCGCTCAGGCTGCTCGTGGTCGAGAACACGCCCGAAGTGCACAACGCCATCGTGTGCACGCTGTGCTCGTGCTATCCGCGCATGCTGCTCGGCATCCCGCCCGAGTGGTACAAGTCGCGCAACTACCGCTCGCGCATGGTGCGCGAGCCGCGCGCCGTGCTCGCCGAGTTCGGGCTGCACATCGCCGAGAACGTCACCATCCGGGTGCACGACTCCACCGCCGACATGCGCTACATGGTGCTCCCCATGCGCCCCGCCGGCACCGACGGCTGGGACGAGGAGCGCCTCGCATCCCTCGTCAACCGGGACTCCATGATCGGCGTTGCGGTACCCAAGGGGCCGAACGATTAGCCCAAAATTGGGGACGGACCACGATTTCCATGGACCAGCGTTGATTCGCTTCCCCTCGGCGCGGGAAATCGTGGTCCGTCCCTGATTTCGTAATGGCGCGGACCAATCTGCGGCCGACCGCGATCATCCCGCTCGGGGACTGCGCGGCGTACATCGAGTTCTCGGACAAGCTGGATCTCGTGGTGAACGCGGGGGTGCAGCGGCTCGCGCTCGCGGTGCACGCGCGCGCCGCGCCATGGATCCGCGACGTGGTGCCGGCGCTTGGGGGGCTCGCGCTGCACTTCGACCCGGATCATCCCGGGGCCTATGGCGATGCGCTGCACGCGGCGGCGAATCTCGTCGCCGACTGCCTGAAGGAGGGGCTGCCAGACGGGGAAGACCTGTTGCGCACGATCGAAGTGCCGGTGTGCTACGAGCCGCAGTACGCGACGGACCTCGAGGAAGTGGCGAAGAAGACCGGGCTTTCGGCGGAGGAGGTGGCGCGTCGCCACGCGGCGGGCGACTACCGCGTGCTGATGATCGGGTTCGCGCCGGGGCATGCCTACATGGGCGGCCTGGATGCGAAGCTCGCGGTGCCGCGGCGCGCCACGCCGCGCGCGGTGGTCGCGGCGGGCGCGGTGGCGATCGCCAACGAGCAGACCGTGGTCTACCCGTACGCCATCTCGGGCGGCTGGAACGTGATCGGCCGCACGCCGCTCAAGATCTTCGACGCGGGCCGGCAGGAGCCGAGCCTGTTCGCGCCCGGGGACCGTGTACGCTTCCGCGCGATTTCCGGCGACCAATTCCTGAAGCTCCAGCAATGAGCGTCCGCGTGCTTCGGCCGGGGCTGCTCACCACGCTGCAGGACCTCGGCCGCCACGGCCTGCAGCACGTGGGCCTGTCCCCCGGCGGGGCGATGGACCCGGTCGCGCTTTCGCTCGCCAACGCGCTCGTCGGCAATGCGCGCGAAGAGGCCGCGCTCGAGATCACGGTGATCGGCCCGGAGCTCGCCTTCGAGGAGGACACGCTGGTCGCGGTGTGCGGCGCCGAATTCAAGGGCGGCTTTCCGCACAACCGCCCGGTGCTCGCGCCGGCGGGCAGCCGCTACAACGTCGGGCGCGCGGTGCGCGGTGCGCGCGCCTACCTCGCGGTCGCGGGCGGCTTCGCGGTCGAGCCGGTGCTCGGCAGCCGCAGCACCTATCTTCCGGGCGCCTTCGGCGGTTTCGAGGGACGCGCTCTGCGCCACGGCGACGTGCTGCCGCTGCGCGATCCGGCCGCGTCGGCGCGCTTCGCGAAGCTCAAGAAAACGAAGGATGGGAGCGTGAAATGGTCGGCGCCCCCGCTCACGCTGCCCGACCGCGAGCCGATCCTCATCCATGTTCTCGACGGCCAGCACTACGCCAGCTTCGACGCCAACGCGCAGCGCACCTTCATCGACGCGGTGTGGCGCATCGCGCCCGAGTCGAACCGCATGGGCTTTCGCCTCGCCGGTCCGGCGCTCGTGCGCGCGCAGGACGATGAGATACTATCCGGGCCGACCGCGCTCGGCAGCGTGCAGGTGCCGGCGAACGGCGCGCCGATCGCGCTGATGGCCGATCACCAGACCACCGGCGGCTATCCGCGCATCGCCGAGATCGTCTCGGCCGACGTGGCGCGGCTCGCGCAGCTCGCGCCCGGCGGCACGGTGCACTTCGCGCGCTGCGACCTGGGCATCGCGGCCGAGCTGCGGCGCCACATGAGCGAGCGGCTCGAAGCGGCGCTGCGCGGCATCGCCTGGAATTACGGCCAATGAAGCGGATCGACATCAACTGCGACATGGGCGAGAGCTACGGCGCCTGGAAGATGGGCGCCGACGCCGAGGTCATGCCCTTCATCAGCTCCGCCAACATCGCCTGCGGCTTCCACGGCGGCGACCCGGCGACCATCCGGCAGACGGTGCGCCTCGCCATCGACCACGGCGTCGCCGTCGGCGCGCATCCCTCGCTGCCCGACCTGCAGGGCTTCGGCCGGCGCGCGATGAAGATCTCGCCGCAGGACATGTACGACCTGGTCGTCTACCAGGCGGGCGCGGTGGAAGCTTTCGCGCGCGCCGCCGGCGCGAAGCTGCACCACGTCAAGTGCCACGGCGCGCTCTACAACATGGCGGCGAACGACGAGGCGCTGTCGGAGGCCATGGCGCGTGCCGTCAAGGACCTGGGTGGGACTGTCGTGTTGTACGCGCTTTCCAACTCGGTAATGATGAACGTGGCAAAAACGCAAGGGCTGCGCGTTGCCGGGGAGGTCTTTGCCGACCGCGGCTACGCGGACGACGGCACGCTCGCGCCGCGCGGCCGTCCCGGCGCGATGATCGAGAACGCGGACGAGGCGGTCGAGCGCGCGCTCGGGATGATCGAGAAAGGCTACGTGTCCTCCCTGTCGGGCAAGCCGATTCCGGTCTCCGCCGATACCCTGTGCCTGCATGGCGATCAGCCCGGCGCCGTCACCTTCGCCAAGGCGATCCGCAAGGCCTTCGCCGAGCACGGCATCAGCGTCGCCGCGCCGTAAACCGGCAATCCGCATGTCTGCCCGATTGCTTTTGCTTGCGGCCGCATGCGCGCTTGCGGCGTCGGAAGCCGAGGATCTCGAGCCGCGCCTCGTGACGCTGGCGGCAGGCGAGCCGCGCGAGATTCTCGCGATCGGGTGCCGATGCGCTGGATGAACGTGGTCGGCGCCGCGGATCTCGACGGCGACGGCGAGGCGAAGATCGCGGCGGTCACCACGCCGCACATTGGCGGCACGCTCCGGGTGTACCGCAGACGCCGCGGCGAGTTGCGCGAGGTCGCAGCGCTTTCCGGCTTTTCAAACCATGTCTACGGCTCGCCGGAGCTCGGACTTTCGGCCCCCGTTGCCGCGGGTGGTCGCACGCGCCTGGTGGTCCCCGACGCCAGCCGGCTATCCTCGCGCGTCATAGAATTGCGGGGCGCCAAGCTCGTCGAGGTCTCTCGATGCCCGATCCCCGGTGCGATGGCCGCCGCGATAAAGAGCGCGCTGATGGATTGCGGCACCGCGGTCCGCTAGCCAGCGTTCAACGAGAAAGGAATCGACATTGCCGCTCCCCAAGCTGTTCACTCCGATCCAGATCGGTGGCGTGACGCTTCCGAACCGCATCGTCGTGTCGCCGATGTGCCAGTACTCGGCCGACGACGGCTGCATGAGCGACTGGCACCTCGTGCACCTGGGCAGCATGGCCTGCTCCGGCGCCGGCCTGTTCGTGGTCGAGAAGACCAACGTGACGCGCGAAGGGCGCATCACCCACGGCTGCACCGGTCTTTACAGCGACCACAACGAGGCGGCGATGGCGCGCGCGGTGCAGGTCTACCGCGGCATCACGAAGAATCCCATCGGCATCCAGATCGGCCACGCCGGGCGCAAGGCTTCGGCGCACGTGCCCTGGCAGGGCGGCAAGGCGCTCGGCCCGCACGAGTCGCCGTGGCAGACGGTCGCGCCTTCGCCGATTCCCTTCGGCGAGGGGTGGCACACGCCGAGGGAACTTGAAGTCTCCGAGATCAAGGCTCTTGTTCAGAGCTTCGTAGCCGCGGCGTTGCGCGCCAGGCGCATCGGGTTCGACGCGCTGGAGCTGCACTCGGCGCACGGCTACCTGCTGCACCAGTTCCTCTCGCCGCTCGCGAACCAGCGGAAGGACGAATACGGGAAAAACCGGATGAAGTTTCCGCTCGAAGTCGCTCACGCGGTGCGCGAGGCGTGGCCGAAGGACCGCGCGCTCGGCATTCGCATCAACGCGACCGACTGGGTCGAGGGCGGCTGGGGGCCGGACGACGCCCTGGCTTATGCGCGCGAGCTGCAGCGCGCCGGCTTCGATTTCATCTGCGTCTCGAGCGGCGCCACGGTGCCGTCGGCAAGAATTCCGGTCGCGCCGGGCTACCAGGTGGCTTTTGCCGAGCGCATCAAAAAGGAAGTTGGTATCAAGACAAGAGCCGTCGGCATGATCGCGGACCCGGAGCAAGCCGAAGCCGTCATTGCGGAAGGGAAAGCGGACATAGTGGCGATGGCGCGCGCCTTTCTCGACAACCCGCGCTGGGTCTGGCACGCCGCCGAGCGCTACGGCGTGAAGCTCGACTATCCGCCGCAATACCTGCGCAGCCGGCCAGACGTCTGGCCCGGCTCGAAGCTCGCCCGGCCCTCGCAAGTCGCCTGAAATTTAATCCCACAGCTTCTCGGGCAAGGGCAGCCCCTGCAGCTCCGCCGCCCCGAGCGGCCCGTCGGGCGGGATGCCCTGCTGCTCGAGGAGCGACATTACCTGGCGCGCATGCTGCGCGCTGTGCCAGGCCGTGCGCTCGAGCACTTCGTGCATCGGCCGGGCGCCGTAATAGGTGCTCACCGTCTGCCTGCCTGAGCGGTCGGCGAGCCCGGACCACCAGGCGGCCACGCGCCGGCGCGTCTTCTCGCCGAGCTCGGCGATGGCGGCCGGCGTGCGCAGGTCCGGCGGCGGCTCGGCGGTCATGTTCTCGTAGGTGAGCGCGCCGCCCTCCATCGCGTCGACGAAGGCGGCCGGGATCTGAAAGACGTGATGCAGCAGCACGCGGTAGGAGCGCGGCCGCTCGGGGAGCTGCCGCTCGAGCGCGTTCTCCGGCATCTGGCGCGCATAGCGCTGCGCCGCTGCCAGTATCAAGTCGAGGCGGCGCACGAGCTCGGCCGGCGACAGCTGCGGGCCGGTCTTCGCGTCGAGCCCCAGGAACCCGACCACGTCGCCGAGGATCTGCGCGTAGACAAAGCTGCCGCCGCGCGCGACGACCGGCACCGAGCGCGCGCCCAGCCGGGCGAGCTCCGCCCTCCCGGCGTCGTCTTCCAGGACGTTGATCGACTCGAACTCGATCTCACGGACCGAGAGGAACTCTTTGATCCTTTGGCAGCTCGTTCAGTGCGGCTGCCAGAAGACCTTGATCGGCTCGCTCATGGTGATCCTCGCTCCGCTCAGTCTAGATCAACGGATGCAACCGGCAAGGGCCGTCGCCTGCAAGAGGGTGGGTCCGTCCTGGACGAAGGCCGCTACGCCGAGGTCCCCGGCCTTCCAATCGGCTTGAAGCGCGACAGTTTTTTCCAGCTTCCCGGGGACCTCGATCGGGCCGAGCCACTCGCGCACCACGTAGTCGTGGCGCAGCGTCGCCCCCTCGTTCTCGCCGGCTTTCACTTCGGCGCCACGGCATGCGGCGGGCTTTCCTTGACGCATTGCGCCGCCGCGGACGCCGCAATCGCCGCCAATGCAATACCGAGCCAGACGGGAGCCATCCCGTATTAGACGCGCGGCGCGGCTGGAGCCTTACAAAACGCGGTACGCTTTGGATATGAAAACCAAGCCTACCGCACGTATCGAGCCGCTGCCGGCCGAGCACTCTCCCGATTTGAAGGACGCATTTGCCGCCTACGTGAAGGCGCTCGGCTTCATTCCGAACAGCATGCTGATCCTGCAGAGGAAGCCCAAGATCGTGAAGGCCATGGCGCTGCTGACGGCGGCGATCTGGGAGCCCGACGGCGAGGTCGAGCGCGCCTTCAAGCGCCTGCTCGCGCATGTCGCGAGCCGCGCCGCCGGCTGCCAGTACTGCATGGCGCATACCGCGGGCGGGGCCCTGCTTTTCGGCATCGACCCCAAGAAAGTCGAAGCGATCTGGGACTTCCGCACGAGCCCGCTCTACAGCGAGGCCGAGCGGGTGGCGCTCGACTTCGCCATCGCCGCGGCTTCGCAGCCGAACGGCGTCACGGATGAGCACTTCGCCGAGATGCGCAAGCACTGGAGCGAGACGCAGATCGTCGAGATCGCCGCGGTGGTCGCGGTGTTCGGATTCCTCAACCGCTGGAACGACACCATGGGCACGCCGCTCGAAGAGGAGCCGATCGAGGTCGGCGAGAAGTACCTCGCGTCTCACGGCTGGAGGGTGGGCAAGCACGCCCGTTGATGGCCCGCCTCTTCAGCAACCGGGAGCGCCCGTTCGACATGGGCGTGCTGCCCACCGAGCTGCTCGCGCGCCATGCGAATGCTCCGATCGTGGATTCCCGCATGCCTTCCGACTCTGGTGAGGCGGGAACCGAGTCCATCGCTCCCGCCCTCAAGGAGCACTTCGATTTCTGCGTGCGCTACTTCGATGGCGACGTGGCCCCGGCCCGCGCGCCCGTGCCGGAAGATTTGACCAAAAGAGCCAGAAACCTCAAGGCCTCGGCGTACTTCCTCGACGCCACGCTGGCCGGCGTATGCCGCATCGAAGAAGCCGATTGGCTGGCCACGGAGCGCCCGGCGCACACGCATGCGTTCGTATTCCTGGTGGAGTTCGGCCGCGAGCCGGCGCCGGGCGAGCCGGGCGCGGACTGGATCCTCGGCACCAACGCGCTGCGCACCGACGTGCGCTGCGCCGAAGTGGCGCTGGTGCTCGCCGGCTACGTGCGCGCGCTCGGCTGGCCGGCGCGCGGCCACGTCGCCGGAGCGACGCTGGTGTCGCTCGAGCGCCTGGCGCAGCGCGCGGGCGTCGCGAAAGACGTCGAGGGGATACTCAAGGCGCCGCTCATGGAGCGCGGCTTCCGGCTCGGCGTGGTGACGACGAGCTGCGAGATGGCGAACGACCTGGCTCTCGGCTCGCTCGCCTGGCCGAGCGCCGAAGCCTACATGGGCAGGCCGGGCACGCGCCCGGGGTGGACCGAGGCCGAAGAAGCGAGGCGCCCATTGCACATGGGCCGCTACGCGATGGAGCGGATCAGGCGCGTCGACGAGCCCACCACGCTGGTGCTGCGCGACGAGATCCGCCGCATGCCCAAGCGCGCCGATCTCTTCACCCGCGCGCTCGCCGGCGATCTCGGCGAGAAGCCGGCGCGGGAGCGCCGGCGCTTCGCGGTCAAGCATCCGCTCGCCTTCGCCATGACCCCCATCATCCGCAACCTCGTGCCGCTTCAGGGAACACGCGAAAACCGAAATTCCACGGGCGGGGAGCAAGACAATGCAAAGGCTGTAAAAGCGCTGGCCTACTACCTCGGCGTCGACCTCGCCGGCATCTGCCGCGCCGAGCCGTGGATGTACTACTCGCACGACGACGAGAAGGGCGCGCCCATAGACGCCTATCACCCGTACGCGGTGGTCATGCTGATCGACCAGGGCTTCGAGACGATGGAGGGCGCCTCGGGAGACGACTGGATCTCGGGCGCGCAGTCGATGCGCGCCTACATGCGCGGCGCGCTTCTCGCCGGCGTCATGGCCGCGCACCTGCGCCGGCTGGGCTACTCGTCGCGCGTGCATTCGAACGCGTACTCGGAACTGCTGCATCTGCCGGCTGTGCTGATGGCGGGATTGGGCGAGCTTTCGCGCATCGGCGAGCTGATCCTCAATCCCTTCATCGGGCCGCGCTCGAAATCGATCGTCTTCACCACCGAGCTGCCGCTCGAGGCCGACCGGCCGATCGACTTCGGCCTGCAGGCCACGTGCGCGATGTGCCTCAAGTGCGCGCGCGAATGCCCGTGCAACGCCATCCCCTTCGGGCCGAAGGTGATGTTCAACGGCTACGAGATCTGGAAGCCCGACGTCGAGAAGTGCGGCCGCTACCGGCTCACCAATGCCAACGGCTCGGCCTGCGGGCGCTGCATGAAGACCTGCCCGTACAACCGCGAGGACCTCGTCGAGTCGGAGAAGCTGCTGTGGCTCTCCATGGAAGTGCCGCAGGCGCGCCGCGCGCTCATCGAATACGACGATGCCATCGGCGGCGGCGCGCGCAATCCGGTCAAGCGCTGGTGGTTCGACCTCGAGATCGTCGACAAGGTCGCGGTGAAGCCCAGGGGCGCGAACGAGCGCGATCTTTCACCCGGGCGCGACGAGAAGCTCGCGAGGACGCAGAAGCTGGCGTTCTTTCCGCCGGAGCTCCAGCCCCCGGGCGGCATCACGCTCCAGAGCATCGTGCCGATCGACCGCCCGGCCGGCCTCGCGGCCTACGCCGCGGCCGAGTCGCCGCTCGCCGCGAAGAAGCGAAGGATGCCATCTTTCAAGGAGACATCATGAGTCTGCGCGGACTTTGCCTCTTGCTCCTGTGCTGCTTGGCATCCACCGCCTGGAGCGCCGACGGGCTTGTCGCGGTGAAGAGCCATTACGCGCCCAAAGAAACGATCGACCGGCTCGAGAAACTGCTCAAGGAAAAAGGCATGACGGTCTTCGCGCGCGTGGACCATGCGGCCGGCGCCTCGAAGGTCGGGAAGACGCTGCGGCCGACCGAGCTGCTCATTTTCGGCAATCCGCAGGGCGGCACGCCGCTCATGGAATGCGCGCAGAGCGCGGGTATCGACCTGCCGATGAAGGCGATGGCATGGGAGGACGCGAAAGGGCAAAGCTGGCTCGGCTATAACGACCCAGCCTGGATCGCGCGGCGCCATAAGGCGCCGAAGTGCGCGGCGGCGGCCAACCTGAAAAAAGCGCTCGCCAGCTTCATCAACGCCGCAGCTGCAAGGTGACCGCCATGACCAAGCTCCGCTTGTCCGTTTTGCTCCTGATCGCGGTTTGCGGGACGTCCTTCGCTCAGGCGTTTCCCTCCAGGCCGGTGCGCATCGTGGTGCCGTTCCCCGGGGGGTGGCCGATACGCTTGCGCGCCTGCTCTCGCCGAAGATGAGCGAGGCGCTCGGCCAGCCGGTGGTGGTGGAGAACAAGCCGGGCGGCAGCGGCGCCATCGGCGCGCAGGAGGTCATCCGCGCGCCAGCCGACGGGCACACGATGTTCCTCGGCCATATCGGCACGCACGCGGTGAATCCTCACGTCTTCAGCAAGCTCAATTACGACCCCGCGAAGGATTTCGCGCCGCTCACGCTGCTCATCACGGTGCCCAACCTGCTGGTGGTGCACCCGTCGGTGCCCGCTACGAGCGTGCGCGAGCTTGTCGCGCACGCCAAGGCGAAGCCGGGGGCGCTCTCCTACGCCTCGCCCGGCAGCGGCAGCTCGGGTCATCTCGCGGCAGAGCTCTTCAAGTCCATGGCCGGCGTCGACATCCCCGAAACGGCCGCCATGATCCTTGCCGCGCGCCGGCCACGCCCGTACGCTGAGCGCAGCCTAACGGATCGGAGGAGAACCGATGAGCCATAGCGAGTACAACTACAGCGAGTTCGTGGTTTCGAAGGAAGAGTTCGCCGACTTCGCAGTGCACGCCCCGAAAGTCACGATGCGCGCGCCGTCCTTCCCGCTCGAGGATCTCGCCACCGGCGAGACCGTGCAAATGAGCGAGCTCTGGGCGAGCGGCGTGGCGGTGGTGGAGTTCGGCTCCTTCACCTGACCGTTCTGCGCGATGGCGACCGGGTCGATGGACGACCTGGCCGACCGATTCGCCGGCCGGGCCGTGCGCTCGGCATTCATCTACACCCGGGAAGCCCACCCGGGCGAGAACTATCGCCACCACCGCTCGATGGACGACAAGCGGCGCAACGCGCGCGCCTATCTCGAGCATTCGAAGGTTCGCCGGCAGATCCTGCTCGACGATTTCGAAGGCACGGCGCACCGCGCCTACGGCGTGCTGCCCAACATGACCTGGATCATCGGGCGCGGCGGCATGATCCATTACAAGTCGGCGTGGACCAGCGCCGCCGACGTCGCCGACGCGCTGGAGAACGTGCTCGACTTCCAGGTGAACCGCGCGAAGAAGCAGTGGGTGGCTTTCTACAGCGAGCGCAGCGCCTGGAGCACGCGCGACATGGCGCAGTTCAAGGCGGGCCTGGAGCGCGCCGGGCCGCAGGCGGTGGCGGACTACCAGCGCATGCTGGAGACCAACAAGGCCGCGCGCGCGGCGCCTACCGAGGACATCGGACCGCGCATCCCGGGCAACTTCTACAAGACCGAGGGGGAATCGGGCCAGCGCTGAAAATCCCTTGACCCTGGACCAGGGTCCAGGGTTTAGGCTGGTCATGGCTCGTTGAGGAATGCCGCCATGACCACCACGGTTCAATTCGAAGTGCTCGGTGAAGAGAAGATTCACTGTGCGGGCTGCGAGTCGCGCATAGCGGCCGCGCTCGGCCGCGTGCCCGGCGTCGAGGACGTGCAGGCGAGCGCCGAGACGCAGCGGGTGAAAGTGGCCTTCGATGCTGCCCGCGCGAGCGAGGAGGAGATCCGCGCCAGGCTCGAGAAGCTCGGCTACCAGGTCCGCAGGCAGTGACGCCGGCGCAGCTGAAAAACACTTATGTGGCTTCGTTCCGCCGCATCGCGTTCTGGGCCGGTTTGGCGCTGCTCGCGCTCGCAGCGCTCGCGCTCTGGCAATGGCAGTGGGAAGTCGCGCCGCTCGAAGCCTGGATCGAGGAGCATGAGGTACTGGGCGCCGCTGTCTACCTCGTCGCGGTCGCCGCTTCGGTGGTGCTCCTGCCGCTGTCCTCGCTTCCGCTTCTGCCGTTTGCGGCGCACCTGTACGGCTTCTGGCTCACCGCTGTGCTGAGCGCCGCGGGGTGGTGGATCGGCTCGCTCATCGCCTTCCAGATCGCGCGTCTTGGCCGCCGCTACCTGGAGCGCATCGCTTCGCTCGAGATGGTCGACCGGCTCGAGCGCCGGATCCCGGGGGACATCGGCTTCGGCGGCATCGTCGTCCTCCGGATGATCTTCCCCGTCGATATCGTCAGCTTCGCTCTCGGCTTGCTGAAAGAGCTTCGCTTCTCCAGTTACGCCATCGCCTCGCTGACCGGCATCCTTCCCTTCGCGTTCGTCTGGAGCTATGCCGGAGGCGAACTCGGCGCCGGCCGGTTTCTCACGTTCGCCACGGCCGCGGTTGGGATGACGGCCGCCGTGCTCGTCATCCGGCGGCTCTGGCAGCGACGCCATCGCGCCGCGAGCAGGACGTGAACGAGCTCGGCCTGTTCCAGTTGCTCGTTCTGCCCGCCGGGCTCGGGCTGTTCGGATTCATCGAGCCCTGCTCCATCGGCTCGACCATGCTGTTCGTCAAATATCTCGAGGATGAGGCCGCCGCGGAGAAAATCCGGCAAACCGCGCTGTTTGCCGCCACGCGGGCCGTATTCATCGGTCTGCTCGGCGTCGCCGCCGTGATGGTGGGGAGCGGCTTCGTCCATTTCCAGAAGACCGCCTGGATCGTCCTGGGCGTGCTCTATGCGCTGCTCGGCGTGTTGCTCATTGCCGGACGAGCCGGCGCGCTGATGGTGGCGGTCGGCCCTGGAATCGCCACGCTTTCGGGCTTGCGCGGCTCGGCGGGCCTCGGCGTGCTGTTCGGCCTCAACATTCCGGCCTGCGCAGCCCCGCTTCTCGCCGCCCTGCTTGCCGCGGCCGCGGCGACGGGCGCCTCCGGCGCGACCGTTACAGCAGGATTCACCGCGCTGGCGGTATTCGGTTTTTTCCTCTCGGCGCCGCTCGTCGCCGCGGTGTTCTCCGCCCGGGCGCGCCGGCTGCTCGACTGGCTCGCGCACCAGGCAGGGCGCTTTCCGAAATGGACCGGCGTGATCCTGATCGCGCTTGGCGCCTGGTCGATCGCGTTCGGCCTCTATACCGAGGTACCGCTCCAATGAGCGGGATGGGAGCGGCTCAGCGCACGGGGTTCTCCGGCCCGCGCCCCCTGAACGCGTCGATGAAGGCTGCGAGCGCAGGCTCATCGAACTCCGGCAAGTGCAAGCGATGGCGCCACGCGGTGAGTACCAGAGCATTCCCGAGACCCTGGCGGGGCACGACGATCAGGCCCGACCAGGGCCCGGAAAACTGTTCGCTCCACCGCCTCAACATGCTGAGCGCCCTGAAGCTCGGGGTGTCGTAGTAGACCACCACTTGGCCGTGCTCGAGGGCATGGATGAGCTCGCCCTTGGGCTGTGGCTGCATATGGAAACCTGGCCGCGTTGATCCGGACCAGTGCGGCCCGGAAACCGGGAACGCCTCGTCTTGCGCCACCGCGGTACCGTTCGGTACGTGAGCAATGCCACGCTCCGGCTCCCTCTCCACGCGAGCGAGGTGCGGCCCGCCCTGTTTCGCGAGGACATCGAAATCCTGGGCAACGAGCGCTCCCGGCATCCAAAGCAACCAGAGCAGGCCAAGCCGCGCTGCCACAGCCCCGCAGCGTGAAAATTCGTAGTGGGGTTCCATTTTTCTCCCTTAAAGGCTTGACCTTGGAGCCCGCTCCCGGGTTTAAGGTTCCCGGTTATGGCTCGCACCGACAACGCTGGACTGAACGCGCCGGAGGCGTACGCCAGCATGGCGGGCACGCACAAGGTGCAGTTCAAGATAGGGGGCATGGCGTGCTCCTTCTGCGTCGCGAGCATCACCAAGGCGTTGAGCCGGATGGAAGGCGTGCGCGACGTGAACGTGAATCTCGCGCATGAAGAAACGCTCATCGAGTACGAGCCGATGAAGATTGCGCCGGAGAGCCTCAAAGAGACGCTGCTCGACCTCGGCTATACCGTGCGCGATGCCAAGAAGGTCCGCAGCTTCGAAGAGGAAGAGGCGGAGATCGAGGGGCATTTGACCAATCTCCTCACGGCCGCGAGCTTCACCGCGGTGTCGCTCGGCGCCATGGCCCTCATGTGGTTCGATCTCATGCCGCCCCAAGGCATGGCGGCGATGTACTGGCTGATGCCCATCCTCGCCCTCTCAACCGTCTTTGGCCCGGGTTGGCACATCCTCGCGATGGCTTGGGCGAGCCTGCGCCGCGGCATTCTCAATCAGCACGTGCTGCTCGAGCTCGGCGCGTTCGCCGGGCTGACCGGCGGCTTCCTCGGTTACCTCTACCCGAGCTTCCCACTGCCCGATTTCTTCGGGGTCGCGGTCTTCGTCACCACCTATCACGTCCTCTCTGGTTACGTTTCGCTGCTTGTGCGCACGCGCGCTTCCCAGGCGGTGCGCAGGCTTTTGGGGCTGGTGCCGAACACTGCGCGGGTCGTGCGGGACGGCCGCGAAGAGGAGATCCCGCTCGAGCAGGTGAAGCCCGCGGACCTGGTCCGCGTGCGCCCCGGAGAATCGATCCCGGTGGATGGCGAGGTCGTCGAGGGCGCCTCCGGCGTGGATGAGAGCCTGGTCACCGGGGAATCGATGCCGGCGGAAAAAAATCCGGGCGATGCGGTGATCGGCGGCTCGATCAACCAGACCGGAACCCTGCTGGTCCGCGTGACGAAGGTTGGCGAAGAGAGCTTCCTCAGCCAGGTCGCGCGCCAGGTGGAGGAAGCGCGCGCGCTGAAGCCCGGCATCCTCGCCGTGGTGGATCGCGTCCTGCAGGTCTATGTGCCGTGGGTGCTGGTCTTCGCCGGCGCCGCCATCCTCGCCTGGACGCTCGGAGCCTGGCTCATCACCGGCTCGCCCGACTGGACCCGGGCGATCTTCGCGGCGCTCGCCGTGCTGGTGATGGGCTACCCTTGCGCGCTCGGCATGGCGACGCCCCTCGCGATGATCCGCGGCGGCGGCATGGCGGCCGAGCGCGGCATCCTGATGCGCTCGGCGGAGGCTTTCCAGGTGCTGAAAGACGTGAAGAAGGTGGTGCTCGACAAGACGGGAACGATCACGCGCGGCGAGCCCGCCGTGGTCGAGCTGGTTGCGCTTGCCGGTTTTGAGAAAGGCGAAGCGCTGCGCCTCGCCGCGGCGGCCGAGGCGAGCTCCGAGCATCCGCTTGCCCGAGCGGTGGTGGCGCAAGCCGAAGCGCGACGCCTGGAAGTGCCGAAGGCGGAGAATTTTCAGGCGACCGCCGGCAAGGGCGTAACCGCAACGGTCGAAGGGCGGCGCATCGCAATAGGCAGTCCTGCCTTTATGCGAAGCGAAGGACAGCAGGTGCAGGCGATGCAGGAAGCGGGGAATACAGTCGTCGTGATGGCGATTGATGGAAAGCCGGCAGCGCTCATCGCCATTGCCGACCAGGTGAAGCCGGATGCCGCGGAGGCGATCGAGGGGCTCCGGAAAGCCGGGCTCGATCCGGTGATGCTCACAGGCGATAACCGGCGCACCGCTAAAGCAGTCGCAGAGAAGGTCGGCATCACCGAATACCGCGCCGAGGTGCTGCCGCAGGACAAGGCGCGGGTGGTGCGCGATCTGCAGCGCCAGGGGTACCGCGTCGCGATGGTCGGAGACGGCATCAACGACGCCCCGGCCCTGATGCAGGCCGATGTGGGCGTTGCGATAGGAGCCGGCACCGATATCGCCATCGAATCGGCAGACATCGTGCTGATCGGCGAGCGCCTCGGCGCCGTGGTCGATGCCTACTACATCGGCAAGGCGTCCTACCGCAAGACCGTCCAGAACCTCTCGCTCGCCTTCGCCTTCAACGGCATCGGCGTGCCGCTCGCCGCGACCGGGCTGGTGCACCCGGTCTGGGCGATGATCGCGATGGCGGCGAGCGTCAGCACCGTGCTCATCAATTCTTTTGCAGGGCAGCTCCTGCCCAAGGCGCGGCGCGGGAAACGGAGCCAGCTCACGTTCAAGATCGCGAACATGCACTGCGAACGCTGCGTTGCCTCCATCCGGGAATCGGTAAGCCGGCTCAAGGGCGTCGAGGACGTCCGGGGCGATCCGGCACGGCAGGTCGTGACGGTGACTTATCGGGAGGGAATGGTGGAACCGGATGGCATTCGCGAGGCAATCATCGAGAAGGGATTCCGACCGGCATGACACGCAATCTCATCGTTACGGCTCTGGTCGCGGTAATCATTGCCGGATTCGTCCTCGGAGCGAGATACCTCTTCGGGGCGGTGGTGCCGCCGGTGGACGGCTTTACCGAAGGTGAGCGCATCCGCTTCATCCACACCGAAGCGTCCGACCCGCAAGTCGCGGCCCTGCTCACGAGAATGAAAGGCTCCCCGGTCATCGTCGTGCCCGAGCTGGCGAAGGTGCCCAAGGAATTGCTCACCAGCGTCTACGTGTTCAAGAACGGCGTGAAAGGCAACGGTCCTTTCGAATTCCAGGCGGATGTCTTCGACAACCCGCCCGGCACGAAGGGCTACAGCCCATTGCGCAGCCTGCACCTCCTCACCTGGAAGAACGAAGCGGCCGCGCGCGAGCTCAGATCCGCTGCCGAGGTGAGGAAGGCGATTGACGCGGGAGAGCTGGTCGTGGAGCAGCCAGGCGTGGTCGTCAACATGCCGTTGCTCACCTGGCCTGGCGGGAATCGCTGACGGGAGGGGTAAGGAACATGGCTATCAAGGTCGAAATGTTTTCAGTGCCCGGCTGCGGCAAATGCGCCGAGGCGAAACAAGCGTTGAAATCCGTGGCGCAGGACCTTGGCCAGGACAAGGTCGCGTGGCGGGACGTCGACATCCTTGAGGAAATGGACTATGCGGCGGAGCTCGGCTTGATGTCGTCGGGCGGAATCGCGATTGACGGCAAGCTGGTGTTCCCGAGGCTGCCGAGCGCGGACAAGCTGCGCGAAGAATTGATCCGGCGATTGAAAGGTTAAAGCGGCTGAATGGATCTCGAGGCATTGCAACGAAGCCTGGAGCAAGCGAATCTCGCTTCGATCGGCATCGGCTTTTTCGCAGGATTCCTGTTCAGTTTCAACCCCGTCGCCCTGGCAGCCATCCCGGTCTCCCTGGCCTATGTCACGAAGGCTCATGAGACAAAGAAGGCGATTCTCTTCGGAGGCATGTTCATTCTCGGCATGGTGCTCACGCATGCGGTGCTGGGATTGATTACGGGGCTCGGCGGGCAATGGGTGCAGAAAGTCCTCGGGCGCGAGTGGGGCCTGGTTCTCGGCCCGTTATTGGTGCTGCTGGGTCTCATGTGGCCGGGCTGGATCAGGATGCCCCTGCCCGCAATCGCGTTTCCTCTCAAGCGCGCAGCCGGCATGTGGGGCGCTTTCGCGCTTGGAATTCCGTTCGCCGTGGCGGTCTGCCCGTTCTGTACGCCGGCTCTGCTGATTCTGCTGGGCGTCTCGGCTGGGCTGGGCTCGCCCTTCTTCGGCATGACGCTTTTGACTTCCTTCGCGTTTGGCCGGGCGGTGCCGATCATCATCGGCGCGGTAGCAGTGGGCTGGCTCGAGACCCTCAAGGTCTTGAGCCGCTCGCAGAAGGCGTTCGAAATCGTGGGCGGCGTGTTGCTGATCCTGGCGGGTCTCTACATGCTGAACGCCTATTTCATCGTGATCCCCGAGTTGGCTTTGTGAACGGCCAAGCGACCATAACGAGCTGGCTCGCCCTTTTTATTGTCCGGACGGAAGAAACGCGATAGGGGCACTTGAGCGCAATCAAACGCGGGCTCAGCAATCCCTTCAGGAACAAAGCGAGGGCCGTGGTGGTCGTCGGGCTGCTGTCCCTCGTCGCGAGCTTTCTCGGTCTCATGGTGCAGGCGAACCTGG
>Ga0156283_1189_pt1 | contig 16813 bp, 18 predicted proteins | sample RifCSPlowO2_12_FD_107932 | JGI IMG/M metagenome (GOLD analysis project Ga0156283, IMG submission 107932) | Betaproteobacteria bacterium RIFCSPLOWO2_12_FULL_65_14 | reverse complement strand
GTCCTTGCGCATCCAGTCGACCGCGAAGCCGAAGCCGTCGAACTTCACCTCGTTCATCTGCTTCCAGCGGTTCTCCATCTGCCAGGACTGCGCCGCGCCCTTGGAGATCACGCCGATCACCTTCTCCACGTCCAGGCCCGCGCGCTTGGCGAAAGCGAGGCCTTCGGCCAGGCCCTGCACTAGGCCGGCGATGCAGATCTGGTTGACCATCTTGGTTAGCTGCCCGGCACCCGGGCCGCCGATCAGGTCGCACATCTTGGCGTAGACGTCGAGAACCGGTTTTGCCTTCGCAAAATCCGCCGGCTCGCCGCCGCACATGATGCCGAGCTGCCCGTTCTGAGCGCCCGCCTGGCCGCCCGACACCGGGGCGTCGATGAAGCCGATGCCGCGCTCCTTGGCCTTCCCGAAGACCTCCCGGGCGACAATTGCCGAGGCGGTCGTGTGGTCGACGAGAATCGCGCCGCGCTTCATGCCGGCGAGCGCGCCGTTGTCGCCGTAGACCACCGAGCGCACGTCGTCGTCGTTGCCGACGCACATCATGACGAAATCGCAGTCTTTGACCGCCTCGCGCGGCGTGGCGGCCTGCTTTCCGCCGTACTCCTTGGTCCACTGCTGCGCCTTGGCGGCGGTGCGGTTGTAGACCGTGACGTCGTGGCCGCCTTTTTTCAGCAAATGCCCCGCCATCGGGTAGCCCATTACGCCCAGACCCAGGAACGAAACTTTCGCCATCGCTTTGTCTCCGAAAGGTTTTTTTGATGGTACACCAGGCCGTTGACAGCGCAGCGTCAACCATTACAATGGCATGGACGTTTATACAGTATCCGGTGTTGGCCCAGGACCCTGCCCAAATGCACCTGCCGCAGATGCCAACCTTAAAAAGAGGTACATCGTGGACGACAACAAGCAAAAAGCGCTAGCCGCGGCGCTGTCGCAGATCGAAAAGCAGTACGGCAAGGGCTCCATCATGAAGATGGACGCCGAGGCGATCAAGGATATCGAGGTGGTTTCCACCGGCTCGCTGGGGCTGGACCTGGCGCTCGGCGTCGGCGGCCTGCCGCGCGGCCGGGTGGTCGAAATCTACGGGCCCGAGTCTTCCGGCAAGACCACCCTCACGCTGCAAGTCATCGCCGAGATGCAGAAGCTCGGCGGTACCGCGGCCTTCATCGACGCCGAAAACGCCCTGGATATCACCTACGCCGGCAAGCTCGGCATCAAGACCGCGGATCTGCTGATTTCCCAGCCGGACACGGGGGAGCAGGCGCTGGAGATCGCCGACATGCTGGTGCGCTCGGGCGCGGTCGACGTGATCGTCATCGACTCGGTCGCGGCGCTCACCCCCAAGGCCGAGATCGAGGGCGAGATGGGCGAGCCGCAGATGGGCCTGCAGGCGCGCCTCATGAGCCAGGCGCTGAGAAAGCTCACCGCCAACATCAAGCGCACCAATACGCTGGTGATCTTCATCAACCAGATCCGCATGAAGATCGGCGTGATGTTCGGCAATCCGGAAACCACCACCGGCGGCAACGCGCTCAAGTTCTACGCGTCGGTGCGCATGGATATCCGCCGCATCGGCTCGATCAAGAAGGGCGACGAGGTGATCGGCTCCGAGACCCGCGTCAAGGTGGTGAAGAACAAGGTCGCGCCGCCTTTCAAGCAGGCGGAGTTCGACATCATGTACGGCGACGGCATCTCGCGCGAAGGCGAGGTCCTGGAGATCGGCGTGAATCTCGGCGTGCTCGAGAAGTCGGGCGCCTGGTACATCTACAACGGCGACCGCTTGGGGCAGGGCAAGGACAACTCGCGCGACTTCCTCAAAGAGAACCCGCAGCTCGCGCGCGAGATCGAAGCCCGCATCCGCGAGAAGGCGGGGGTCGCTGCGCCCGTGCCGGCGGCGGCCGCGCAGGCCGCGGACGAAAAGAAGGTCGAGCATTTGCCTACGCGCAAGCGGGCCGAAAAATAGATGGACGAGCCTGACTCGCCGGCCGGGCTCAAGGCGCGGGCGCTCAGGCATCTCGTGCGGCGCGAGCATTCGCGTACCGAGCTCGCCCGCAAGCTCGCGCCGCATGCCGAGTCGCCGGAGGCGGTGCAAAGGCTTCTCGATGAGCTCGCCGCGAAGAAGCAGCTCTCCGACGAGCGCTACGCGCAGGAGCGCGCGCGCTCCCTTGCGCGCAAATTCGGCGCCGCGCGCATCCGCCAGGACCTGAAGGCGAAAGGCATCGACCGGCAGGTGATCGATGCCATCTCGAGCGGCGACGAGCTCGAGCGCGCGCGCGCCATCCTGAAGCGCAAGTATCGCGAGCCGGCCTCTGGCCGCGAAGAACTTGCCCGGCGCGCGCGCTTTCTTCAGGGCCGCGGCTTTTCGATGGAAGTGATCGGCCGGTTGCTGCGCGGCAGCGAAGAAATTCTGTAGCCTTCCGGCGACAATCGCGCCCCGCGTCGTTGGTATTTCGCACGTTTCGGTGATGTAGTTCACGCCGCGGGCGTTTTTTTCTGCACGCGGGCACGCGCCCTGGCTAGGCTGGTCTTGCCAGTCTTGGAGAAGCCATGAAGATTGCGTGCATCGTGCGATGCATAGGCGTCGCTGTCTTTGCCGCAGCGCTGCAAGCCGGGGCGCAGCCGCCCGAAGGGAAAGGCAAGCCGGAGCGTGCCGGTCCTTCGCCGCTCATTCGCTTCCCGGTGCCGCAGCATTCGGTAGGCGTGGTAATGCGCTCGTCCAAGAGCCAAGGCGTCAGCGTCGTCGGCGACGGCCGCACCGAACCGCTGAACGCCAAGGCGGCCAAGTTCGCCGGCGTCGCGCTTTCGGCAGCGCCGAGCGCCTTGCCCGCGGTCGATACGAAGCCCGCCGTTCTCGAGTGCGGCACGCGCTAATCTCGCGTCATCCGTTACTACTGTATAAACGTTCATGCTCTTACAGGCGCTGCCTGTAGAGAGGAGGTGAGGGCATGGACGCAGCACAAGCCTTGGCGGTAGTGAGGTCGCTCGCCAACGGCGTCGACCCGGAAAGCGGCGAGGTATTCGCACCGGAAAGCGCCTACCAGCGGCCGCAGGTGGTGAGGGCGCTGTACGAGGCGGCAAGCGCGCTGGAGCGCATCGAGCGCTTCGAGCGGCGCAGGAGCCAGATGCCGCAGAAGACCGGCGAGCCGTGGAGCGAGGACGAGGATCGCAAGCTGCTTGCCGCGTTCGACGCCGGCCGCGCGCTGCAGGAGCTCGCGGCTGCGCACGAGCGCACCATGGGAGCGGTTCGCGCGCGCCTGCTGAAGTACGGCCGCATCAACGCCTAGCCAGCGCATTTCCCCGGAGCGTCCGCGGCGCTCCGGGTTTTTTCGTTGCTGCACTTGCCGGCCATGGCCGTGACGCCGCGCGTGGTGGAAGGCGACCTGCTCGATCAGGACGTCGATGCGGTCGTCAACGCCTGGAACCGCAATCTCATCCCGTGGTGGTTGCTGCTTCCGCACGGCGTATCGGGCGCGATCAAGAGGCGCGCCGGCATCGCCCCATTCCGCGAGCTCGGCAGGCGCGGGCTGCTGCCGCTGGGCGGCGCGGTCGTCACCGGCGCCGGCCGCTTGCCGCACAAGGCGATCATCCATGTGGCCGGAATCGGGCTGCTGTGGCTCTCGTCGGAGCGCTCGGTAAGGCAGTCCGTGCGCAACGCGTTGCGCCTCGCCGCCGAGCGCGGCTTCGCGTCCATCGCGTTTCCCTTGATCGGCGCCGGCGTGGGCGGCGGCGCCGGCGAGCGGGTGCTTGCCTGGATGCGCTCCGAGATGGCCGAGCTCGATTTCGCCGGGGAAGTGCGCATAGTCGTCTACCGGCCAAAGTGAAACCTCTGAAGTAGAATCCGGTGGATGAAGTCCAGCGAAATCCGCGCAGGGTTCCTCGAGTATTTCCGCTCGATGGGCCACACCATCGTGCCGTCGAGCCCGCTCGTGCCGGCGAACGACCCGACGCTGCTGTTCGTGAACTCCGGGATGGTGCAGTTCAAGGACGTCTTCCTGGGCAAGGAAAAGCGCCAATACGTGCGCGCGACGAGCTCGCAGCGTTCGCTGCGCGCGGGCGGCAAGCACAACGACCTGGAGAATGTCGGCTACACCGCGCGGCATCACACCTTCTTCGAAATGCTGGGCAACTTCTCGTTCGGCGACTACTTCAAGAAGGACGCGATCCAGTTCGCCTGGGAACTGCTCACGCGCGTCTACAAGCTCGATCCTGCGCGCCTGTGGACCACCGTCTACCACACCGACGACGAAGCCTACGAGCTCTGGACCGGCACGGTCGGCGTGCCGCGCAGCCGGGTGGTGCGCATCGGCGACAAGCCGGGCGGCCAGAAATACCAGTCGGACAACTTCTGGCAGATGGCCGACACCGGCCCCTGCGGCCCCTGCAGCGAGATCTTCTACGACCATGGCCCGGGCGTGGCGGGCGGGCCGCCGGGATCAGCGGACGCCGACGGCGACCGCTATATCGAGATCTGGAACCTCGTGTTCATGCAGTTCAACCGGGACGAGCAGGGGGTGATGCATCCGTTGCCCAAGCCGTCGGTCGACACCGGGATGGGACTGGAGCGCATCGCGGCGGTGCTGCAAGGAAAGCACTCGAACTACGAGATCGACCTGTTCCAGGACCTGATCCGGGCAGCCGCGCGCGAGACCCGGCAGAAGGAGCTCAGGAACCCTTCGCTCAACGTCATCGCCGATCACATCCGCGCCTGCTCCTTCCTCATCGTGGACGGCGTGATCCCGGGCAACGAAGGCCGCGGCTACGTGCTGCGACGGATCATCCGGCGCGCCATTCGCCACGGATACAAGCTCGGCCAGCACCAGCCGTTCTTCCACCGGCTGGTCGACGACCTGGACCGCGCGATGGGCGATGCCTACGCGGAGCTCAGGAACCAAACGAGCCGGGTGTCCGAGGTGCTGAAGCAGGAGGAGGAGCGCTTCGCCGAGACCCTCGAGAACGGCATGGGACTGCTGGAGTCCGCGCTCGCCTCCGGCGAAAAGCTGCTCGACGGCGACACGGTGTTCAAGCTCTACGACACCTACGGTTTCCCGGTCGATCTCACCGCCGACATCTGCCGCGAGCGGGGCGTGCGCATCGACATGGCGGGCTTCGAGGCGGCGATGGAACAGCAGCGCGAGCGCGCGCGCGCGGCCTCGCGCTTTGCCATGGCGGCGGGACTCGAATACTCGGGGAACAAGACCGAGTTCCATGGTTACGAGACGCTCTCCCTGCGCGCCAAGGTCATCGCGTTGTACCGCGAGGGAACGCAGGTCAACGAGCTGCAGTCGGGCGAGGTGGGCGTAGTCGTGCTCGACCGTACGCCGTTCTATGCCGAATCGGGCGGCCAGGTGGGCGACCGCGGCGAGCTCGCCGGCCCCGCCGGCACGTTCGGCGTCGGCGACACGCAGAAAATCCAGTCCGAGGTGTTCGGCCATCACGGCCGGCAGCGCACCGGCGTGCTGCGCGTGGGCGAGGAAGTCACGGCGCAGGTCGATGCCGTCTCGCGCCACCGCGCGATGTGGAACCATTCGGCGACGCACCTCATGCACGCGGCCCTGCGGCAGGTGCTGGGCAAGCACGTCGAGCAAAAGGGCTCGCTCGTGGACCCGCAGAGGACCAGGTTCGATTTTTCCCACGGCAAGCCGCTCAGCGCCGAGGAATTGCAGCGCGTCGAGGCGTTGGTGAACGCGGCGGTGCAGAGGAACTACGACGTCACGGCGCGCATCATGAAATACGACGACGCCATCCGCGCCGGCGCGCTCGCGTTCTTCGGCGACAAGTACGGCGACGAGGTGCGCGTGCTCGCCATGGGCGACTTCTCGACCGAGCTGTGCGGCGGCACGCACGTGCGCCGCACCGGCGACATCGGCTTCTTCAAGATCGTCTCCGAGTCGGGCGTCGCGGCGGGCATCCGGCGCGTCGAGGCGGTGACCGGCGAAGCGGCGCTCGCCTGGGTGCAGCAGCAGGAAGCGCAGCTCGCCGAGGCGGCCGCGGCCCTCAAGGCCCCGGTGGCCGAGGTGAGCGCTAAACTCAGCCAGCTGCTCGACAACATGCGCGCCCTGGAACGCGAGCTGGCGCGCCTCAAGTCGAAGCTGGCGTCGAGCCAGGGGGACGACCTTGCCGCACAGGCGGTGCAGATCAAGGGCGCCAAAGTGCTCGCCGCCACGCTCGAAGGCGCCGACCCGCGCACCCTGCGCGAGACGATGGACAAGCTGAAGGACCGGCTGAAGTCCGCGGCCATCGTGCTCGGCGCGGTGAACGACGGCAAGGTCTCGCTCATCGCCGGCGTCACCCCGGACCTGACCGGCAAGCTGAAGGCCGGAGAGCTCGTCAATTTCGTCGCGCAGCAGGTCGGCGGCAAGGGCGGCGGCCGGCCCGACATGGCGCAGGCCGGCGGCACCGAGCCGGCCAAGCTGCCGCACGCGCTCGAATCGGTGAAGAACTGGGTGGAGCAACGGGTATGAAGAGACTCCTGATCGCGGCTGCGCTCGGCATGCCGGCAGCTGCGTGGGCTCACCATGGATGGAGCGAATACGACTCCTCCAAAGGGCTCAAGCTCACCGGCAAGGTAGTCGCGTCGGGCTACGAGCATCCGCACGGCCACGTGCGGCTCGAGACGCCCGGCAAGACCTGGAACGTGGTGCTGGCCCCGCCCTCGCGCATGGAACGGCGCGGCCTGGAAAAAGGCGCGCTCAAGCCGGGCGCGACCGTTACCGTCGAAGGCTATCCCAACCGCAGCAAAGCCGAGGAGATGCGCGCCGAGCGCATCCGCGTCAACGGCAAGAGCGTCGAGCTGCGATGACGCCGGGCGCAGGCCCGCTCGGTGCGCTGGAAGCATCGGGGCTGGGCCGCGCCATGCGCGAGTGGCTGTGGCTGTATCCGAGCGTCGAGATCGTCCATATCGCCGGCATCGCGCTTCTCTTCGGCTCGATCGCGGTGCTCGACTTGCGGCTGCTCGGCTTGTCGCGGCGCGTTTCCGCGAGGCGGCTCGCGCTCCACGTGCTGCCGTGGACGGCGGGGGCCTTCGTGCTGATCGTGCCGAGCGGCCTGATGATGTTCACGGCACACGCCGCGGACTTCATCGCGAGCGGCGTTTTCGCCCTGAAGATGGGCCTGATCCTGCTCGCGGGGGTGAACGCCGCGGTGTTCCACATGGGGGCCTTCCGCACGGTCGAGCGCTGGGACGTCGATGCCGCGCCGCCGGCCGCCGCGCGCGCCACCGCCGCGGTCTCGCTCGCGACGTGGATCGCGGTGATCGCCTGCGGGCGCCTGCTCGCGTACTTCTAGAAACCGATCCTCTGTTTTCTCGCGCGCGCGTCCTGGATGTCGTCCGGCCCGACCTCACGCCGTCCGGCGACCTTCGCGTTGCCGAACGCCGAGTGGATCGCGCGCCGCATCTCGCGCGGCGGCAGCGACGAGAGCTTGTCGAGCGCCGGCTGCGACAGGGTCTCGGGAAACTGCCGCCCCCAGTCGTGCGAGTCGCGGATTTCGCGGTAGATGCTGCCCGCGATGCGCGCGGCACCGTCCGCGTCGGGCGCGTTGATTTCGTAGACCGCCAGCCGGTTGAGCAGCGGCTCGGGAATGCGCGTGGCATCGTTCGCGGTCGCAAGCCATACCGCGCCCGAGGCATCGATCGGCAGCTCCACGAATTCGTCGACGAAGCGCGTCGCCGTCTCGCTTTCGAGCAGCTCATACAGCGCACCGAGCGGGTCGTACTGGCCGTCGGCGCTCGCCTTGTCGATCTCGTCGACGACGATCACCGGGTTGGCGTAGTCGCCGTTCACGAAGGTGTCGAACACCTTGCCGGGCTTGGCGTTCTTCCACTGGGACGAGGCGCCCGACAGCACCCAGCCCGCGGTGAGCGAGCTCATCGGAACGAAGCCGTATCCGGTGCCGAGCAGCTGGGCGATCTTGCGGGCGAAATGGGTCTTGCCGATGCCCGGCGCGCCGAGAAGCAGCATGGGCGGCAGCTCGATCGAGTCGTTGGAATCCACGCAGAGGGCAAGGTGCTTGCGGATGTCCTCGAGCACCTGCGTGAAGTTGGGCAGCTGCTCGAACAGCGCGTCCATCTCGGGCAGCGCCGAGGGCTTGACGGTGAAGCGCTGGCCGCCGAGCCGCACCATCTTCTCGTAGATCGAGCGCAGCGTCTCGTTCGCCGTCGGAGGCAGCTCCTGCAGCGCCTTTTCAACGTTGCCGACGTCGTAGACGTCCTTGAAACCCGCGATCGGAATAGTCACGCTGGCCGACATTTGTCATTACCCTCCGTTTTTTTCGCCGGTAAAGCTATCGCGCATGAAAACGCTAGCATGACGCTTTCGTACTAGCAAACCCCGGACCTGGCAGAGTGCGGGCCCGAGTGCTAATTTTCCCTGCGCCGACATGACTATGAAAACGCCTTCCTACCGTGCCGAGTTGACCGCCGAGGTCTTCAACGGCCGCAGCCGCGGCCACCTTCCGGGGCTCCTCGGCGTCGAGATCGTCAATATTTCCGCACAAGCCGTCGAAAGCCGCCTGCCGGTACGCCGCGAAGCGATGGCGCCCAACGGGTTCCTTCATGCCGCCTCGGTCATCGCCCTGGCGGACACGAGCTGCGGCTACGGCTGCGTCACTCACCTGCCGCCGGGCGCGAGCGGTTTCACCACCCTCGAGCTCAAGTCCAACTTCCTCGGCACGGCGCGCGAGGGGGCCATTCTGTGCCGCGCCACCCCGGTCCACCTGGGCCGCACCACCCAGGTCTGGGACGCCGAGGTCACCGTGGAGGGCAGCGGGGCGAAGGTGGCGCTCTTCCGCTGTACCCAGATGGTGCTCTGGCCGCGCTAGCCAATTGCCAAACCCCTTTTTCCTGTGCTTCAATCCGAGGCAATGACGCACCGGTTCTTCTTCGGCTTCTTCTTTTATTTTCCCTGCCGGCTGGCGGAAGGGACCGGCTAAGCTCTAGCCCACGGACTCCGAAAAAACCGCCAGCGCCGAAAGCCTGGCGGTTTTTTTTTGCCAAGGTGAAAACAATGACCACGCCCCTCGACAACTACCTCGCCATCGTTCCCGCCGACAAGACTTCGCTCACCGACGACGAGCGCATCGACAACATCGTTCCGCTGCCGCCGCCGGAGCACCTGATCCGCTTCTTTCCCATCCAGGGCACTCCGGTGGAAACGCTGGTGACCGAGACGCGCCGCAAGCTGCGCCAGATCCTGCACGGGCGCTCCGACCGGCTGCTGGTGGTCATGGGGCCGTGCTCGATCCACGACCCCCAGGCCGCCCTCGCCTATGCGGAAAGGCTTTCCCTTGAAAGAAGGAAATATGAAGGCGAGCTCGAGCTTGTCATGCGGGTGTACTTCGAGAAGCCGCGCACCACGGTGGGCTGGAAGGGGCTGATCAACGATCCCTACATGAACGGCAGCTTCCGCATCAACGAGGGCCTGCGCATCGCCCGCGACCTGCTGGTGCGCATCAACCAGGCGGGCGTGCCGGCGGGCTGCGAGTTCCTCGACGTCATCTCGCCGCAGTACATCGGCGACCTGGTGTCCTGGGGCGCGATCGGGGCGCGCACCACCGAGAGCCAGGTCCACCGGGAGCTCGCCTCCGGGCTTTCGGCGCCGGTCGGGTTCAAGAACGGCACCGACGGCAACGTGAAGATCGCGGTCGATGCGCTGCTGGCGGCGCGGCAGAAGCACCATTTTCTGTCGGTGCACAAGAGCGGCCAGGTGGCGATCGTCGACACGCGCGGCAACGACGACTGCCATATCATCCTGCGCGGCGGCAAGGCGCCGAACTTTGACGCGGCGAGCGTGGATGCCGCGTGCCGCGAGCTCTCCAAGTCGAAGCTGCCCGAGCGGCTGATGATCGACTGCTCGCACGCCAACGCGGCCAAGCAGTTCAAGCGCCAGATGGAGGTCACGGCGGACGTCGCCGGACAAATCGAGAAAGGAGAGCGCCGCATCGTCGGCGTCATGGTCGAATCGAACCTGGTCGAGGGACGGCAGGACGCCGAGCCGGGCAAGCCGCTCAAGTTCGGCCAGAGCATCACCGATGCGTGCCTGGGCTGGGAGGATTCGGCGGCGCTGCTCGAGACCCTTGCGGACGCGGTGCGCAAGCGCCGCAGGCAGCGCAAATAATTCGGCATAATGACGCGGCATGGGTGAACGCCCGCAACAGCTCGCGCATCTGGAGTTCATGGGTGACGCGCTGCGCTTCGCGAACCAGATCCACGCGCTCATCCCGAAGTGCGCGTTGCTGGAGAATTTTTCGCCCGAGGAAGTCAGGCTGCTCGCGCACTTCATGGACGTGTACCGCGCCGAGCCGGGAATGGAGATCATCCACGAGGGCGACGGCGGCGACTTCCTGCTGATGATCATCGAGGGAAAGGTCGAGGTGCAGAAGCGCGACCGCTGGAACACGCCGCAGCTCATTGCCGCGGTGGAGGCGGGGCGCACGCTCGGCGAAATGTCCATGATCGACGGCGAGCCGCGCTTCGCCACCTGCGTGGCGACGCAACCCACCCTCTTCGCCGTGCTGCACCGCGAGAGCCTGGCGCGCATCATCGTCGAGCAGCCGATGCTCGGCGCCAAGATCCTGATGGAGCTGGTGCTCATGCTGTCGCAGCGGCTGCGCGCCACCGGCGAGCGGCTGCTCGGCCTGATGGACGATCGCCCGCAGCACGCCGAGCCGCTGCTGTAAGCTGCGCCCCGGCTTGCCCGACTAGACGCCATGCACGCCACGCTTCCCCTTATGCGCAGTTACGGCTTTCCGGCGCTGCGCCGCGGCCGTCTCGAGACGCTGCAGGTCAACCTCGGGTATAAGTGCAACCAGAGCTGCCTGCATTGCCACGTCAACGCTGGGCCGACGCGCACCGAGGCGATGTCGCCCGAGGTCATCGCCGACGTCCTCGCCGTGCTCGCGCTCGCCTCGATCGGGACCCTGGACGTGACCGGCGGCGCGCCGGAGCTCCACCCGCAGTTCCGCAGCCTGGTCGCGCGGGCGAGAGAGCTAGGCGCCCGGGTGATCGACCGGTGCAATCTCACCATCCTGCTCGAGCCCGGCCAGGCGGATCTCGCCGAGTTTCTCGCAGCCCAAGAGGTAGAAGTGACCGCATCGCTGCCTTGCTACAGCGAGGAACTGGTCGATCGCCAGCGCGGCAAGGGTGTCTACGCGAAAAGCATCGACGCGCTGAAGCAGCTGAACGCGCTCGGCTACGGCGTGCCGGGCAGCGGCCTTGTCCTCAACCTGGTTTACAACCCTCAAGGTCCCTCCCTGCCGCCCCAGCAACGCGAGCTGGAGCGCGACTACAAGCGCATCCTGGGCGAGCGCTTCGGCGTGGTGTTCAATCAACTGCTCGTAATGGCCAACATGCCGATCCAGCGCTTCGGCTCCACGCTCATCTCGAAGGGCAAGTTCAACGAATACATGGCCCTGCTCCATGGCGCGCACCGCGACGAGAACCTCGACGCAGTCATGTGCCGCAGCCTCGTCTCGGTCGACTGGCAGGGGTATCTCTACGATTGCGACTTCAACCAGATGCTCGGCCTGCCGCTCGCGGTGCACGGTCGCAAACGGCCGCAGCTCTCCGACCTCATCGGGCGGGATCTGGCGGGCAACCCCATCGCAGTACGCGACCACTGCTATGGCTGCACCGCCGGCCAGGGGTCCTCTTGCGGCGGAGCGCTCGCTTGAGCGCTCCCGGCAGGACCTGCCCGGTTTCCTACCGGCACGGCGCGCGCGCACTCGCGGGCCCGGCCGCCCTCGAAGTCGACACGCTGTGGCTCGCGGGCGGGCTCTACGGCAATCCGGAGGCGCTCGAGCGGCTGGTGCAGCTCTACGACGCCGAGCCGGGTTCCAAGGCGCTGGTGTTCAACGGCGATTTTCACTGGTTCGACGTGTTTCCCGAGGAATTCGCGCGCATCGAGCGCGGCGTGTCGCCGTTCCTCGCGACGCGCGGCAACGTGGAGACCGAGCTTGCCGCTCCGGGCGAAGGTGCGGGCTGCGGCTGCGCTTACCCCGATTGGGTCGAAGAGGCCACGGTCGAGCGCTCCAATAGGGTGATCGAGCGCCTGCGCGAGACGGCCGCCGGCTTCCCGCAGGCGCTCGAGCGGCTGGCGTGCCTGCCGATGCACCTCGTGGCGGCGGTGGGCGGCGCGCGCGTCGCCGTCGTACACGGCGACGCCGATTCGCTCGCCGGCTGGAGCTTCTCGCAGGAAGCGCTCGCAACGGAGCACGGCCGGGCTGCGGCGCTGCGCGCCTTCTCGCACGCAAACGCGCGCATCTTCGCCTCCAGTCACAGCTGCCTGCCGGTGCTGCAGCAGCTCGCCGGCGGCCAGGTGATCGCGAACAACGGCGCGGCCGGCATGCCGAACTTCCGCGGCACCCGCTTCGGCCTCGCGACGCGCATCTCGGTGCGCCGCAGCGCGAAGGCGCTCTACGCGACCCGCGCGGCGCAGCTTTTCGTCGAGGCCCTGCCCATCGAGTACGACGCCGAAGCGTGGCGGCGGCGCTTCATCGCGCAGTGGCCTGAGGGCTCGGCTGCCTACGCTTCGTATTACGAGCGCATCTGCAATGGGCCCGGCTACCGCGTCGAGCAGGCGCTGCGCCGCGAGGCGGCGCTCGCCGCGTGAGCCGCGCCCGGCTCTTCGTCCTCGCCGTCGTCGCGGTCGCGATCCTTGCCTTCTTCGCCGTCGGCGGGCCGCGCTATGTGAGCTTCGAGAATGTCAAGGCGCAGGCCGCGGGCTTCCAGCAATACTACGAAGCGCACCGCGTGCAGACAGTCGCCGTTTACTTCGTCGTCTACGTGCTCGTCACGGCACTTTCGCTTCCCGGAGCGCTCGTCATGACATTGGTCGGCGGCGCGATCTTCGGCCTCGTATGGGGCACCGTGATCGTGTCCTTCGCCTCGTCGCTCGGCGCGACGCTCGCGTTCCTCGCCGCGAGGTTCGTGCTGCGCGACTGGGTGCGCGCGAAATTCGGCCGCTTCCTGGAGCCGGTTGACACCGGCATACGGCGCGAAGGAGCCTTTTATCTCTTCACGCTGCGGCTCATTCCTGCGGTGCCGTTCTTCGTCATCAACCTGGCGATGGGGCTCACCGCGATGCGCGCGCGCACGTTCTACGGAGTGAGCCAGCTCGGCATGTTGCCCGGGACTCTCGTTTTCGTCGCCGCGGGCAGCCAGCTCGCAGCGATCGAAAGCCCGGCCGGAATCCTGTCCCCGGGGCTGGTCGGATTGTTCGTCCTCATCGGCGTGTTTCCGCTGCTCGCCAAGCGCCTGGTCGGCGGCTTGCGCGCGCGGCGGGTTTATGCGCGCTGGCCGCGCCCGCCGAAGTTCGACCGGAACCTCGTGGTCATCGGCGCGGGCTCCGCCGGCCTGGTATCGGCTTACATCGCGGCGGCGGTGCGCGCGAAAGTCACGCTGGTGGAGAAACACCGCATGGGCGGCGACTGCCTGAACACCGGCTGCGTGCCCTCCAAAGCGCTCATCAAGTCGGCCCGGGTGCTCTCGCAGATCCGCAATGCGCCGAGATACGGCATTCGCAGTGCCACGGCGGAGTTCGAATTCGCCGACGTCATGGAGCGCGTGCAGCGCGTGGTGCGCGCAGTCGAGCCGCACGACTCGGTGGAGCGCTATAGCGCCCTCGGCGTGGAATGCCTGCGCGGCGAGGCGAAGATCACCTCGCCGTGGACCGTGCAGGTGAACGGCAAGACCCTCACCACGCGCAGCATCATCATCGCCGCCGGCGCGCGGCCGTTTGTGCCGCGCATTCCCGGCATCGAGGCGGTCGAGGTGCTCACCTCGGACACGGTATGGGGACTGCGCGAGCTGCCGGCGCGCCTCGCGGTGCTGGGCGGCGGGCCCATCGGCGCCGAGCTCGCGCAGGCGTTCGCGCGCTTCGGCTCGAAGGTCACCCAGGTGGAGATGCTGCCCCGCCTGCTCGCACGCGAGGACCCGGACATCTCGGAGCTGGTGCGCAGCCGCTTCGTCGCCGAGGGCATCGAGGTGCTGACCGGGCATCGCGCAAAGCGCTTCGAAGGCAAAAACGTCCTCGTATGCGAGCGCGAGGGCGGCGAGCTGCGCATCGAGTTCGACGCCCTGCTGTGCGCCGTGGGGCGCAAGCCGAACATCGAGGGCTATGGGCTCGAAGAGCTGGGCATCCCTCTCACCAAGGCGCGCACGGTGGAGACCAACGAATACCTGCAGACCCTGTACCCGAACATCTACGCCTGCGGCGACGTGGCTGGCCCCTACCAGTTCACGCACACCGCGTCGCACCAGGCATGGTATGCCGCGGTGAACGCGCTCTTCGGCGGCCTGCGCCGCTTCCGTGCCGATTACCGCGTGATTCCCTGGGCCACTTTTACCGATCCGGAAATCGCGCGGGTGGGGCTTAACGAAACCGACGCGCGCGCAGCCAACGTTCCCTATGAGCTCACCGTCTACCGCATGGAAGAGCTCGATCGCGCGATCACGGAAGAGGCCGCGTACGGCCTCGTGAAGGTGCTTACCGTGCCCGGCAAGGATCGCATCCTCGGCGCCACGATCGCGGGCGAGAATGCGGGTGAGCTCATCATCGAGTTCGTGGCCGCGATGAAGCATGGCATCGGCCTGAACAAGATCCTCGGCACGATACACGTCTATCCGACGCTTGCCGAAGCGAACAAGCACGCCGCGGGCGTCTGGAAAAAGGCGCACGTGCCGGAAGGCGTACTGCGCAATCTCGAACGCTTCCACGCATGGATGCGCGGCTGAAGCTGTCGATCGTCCTTCCGACCCTGAACGAAGCAGGCGAGATCCGCGAGGCGCTCGATGCGCTCGCGCCGCTGCGCGCGCGCGGCCACGAGGTAATCGTCGCCGACGGCGGCAGCAGCGACGGTACGCCAAGCTTGGCGCAAGGCCTGTGCGACCGGGTCATCACCGGCGCGCCCGGCAGGGCGCTGCAGATGAATGCCGGTGCCCGTGCTGCGAGCGGCGACGCCTTCGTGTTCCTGCATGCAGACACGCGCCTGCCTGCGGGCGCCGATGCCCTCATCGCTTGCGCCCTGGGCGGCTCTTGCTGGGGCAGGTTCGATGTAACGATCGACGCTCGCCACCCGCTTTTGCGGGTCGTCGCCTGGGCGATGAGCGTGCGCTCGCGCCTCACCGGCATTGCGACCGGCGATCAGGCCATCTTCGTGCGGCGCGACGCCTTCGATGGCTTCGCTGAAATCGCGCTCATGGAAGACATTGCCTTCAGCAAGGCGATGAGGCGCCGCGCAGCGCCCGCATGCCTGCGCGCCCGCGTGCGCACGTCGGGGCGCCGCTGGGAAACGCGCGGCGTGCTGAGAACGATCCTGCTCATGTGGCGGCTGCGCCTGCTGTATTTCCTGGGCGCCCGGCCGGAACGCCTTGCGCGACTGTACGAATCTTGATGTCGCGGTGCTGGTGTTTGCGCGCGCGCCAGTCCCGGGGCGCGTCAAGACCCGGCTCATTCCGCGGCTCGGCGAATTCCGAGCGGCACGGCTGCATGCGCGCCTTACGGCGCGGGCGCTGCGCACCGCGGTGGCGGCCGGCTGCGGCCGGGTAGAGATGCACGACACGACGAAGCAGCGTGGCGCCGACCTGGGCGAGCGCATGTATCGCGCCTTGTCGGGCGCATTGCGCCGCCACCGTGCCGCGATCCTCATCGGAACCGATTGCCCGGCGCTGCGGCCGTCGGATCTGCGCCGCGCCGCGCGGCTGCTCGCGGGCGGGTGCCACGCGGTGCTCGCGCCCGTGGAGGACGGCGGCTACGTGCTCATTGGCGTGCGGCGTGTCGCGCCGTGCCTGTTCGCCGGCATCGAATGGGGCAGCGCCGGGGTCTACGCCGCGACCGCAGGAAAGCTCGATTCGCTGGCGTACCGCTGGCGCGCGCTGCGCATGCTCTGGGATGTCGATCGGCCGGAAGACCTCGAGCGGCTCAGAGCGCTCCGCTTTCCTTCAATGCCGCTGCCAGGCGCTCGGCGATCAGGCGGTAGCCGCGCGCGTTGGGGTGGATGGGATCGGATTTGAGGCTCGCGTTCCTCAGCACTTCACCGATCACCTCGTCGTCGTAGGGAACGCGGAACTCCTCGGCGATGCTTGCGTAGAACGCGGGCGGCGTCACGGTGAATCCAGGTTCCGGCGTGCCGATGAGGAACACGTCGACGCCTCGGCCGCGGGCCAGCTTGACCATCGCGCGCACGTTTTCTTCGGCTTGCGCGTTGCCGAGCCGGTGCAGGAAATCATTGCCGCCGATCGCCAGCAGCAAAAGGCGCGGCGCATGCTCGTCCAGAGCCTGCGGCAGCCGGGCAAGCGCCTGCGCGGTCACCTCGCCGGGAACGCCGGCCCGGATCACGCGGCGGCCGATGAGCTTCTCGAGCTGCACGGGATAGCTCTCATTCTCGCCGGCTCCAGAGCCGAACGTGAGGCTGTCGCCGAAGGCGAGCACCACTGCATCGCCGGGCAGGCGCTCGAGTTTGGCGCGCTCACCGCAGCCTGCGGCGGCGGCGACCAACGCTAGAAGCAGCGTGCGAATAACGCGCATCGGAGGCAAGCGGGGGCTTGTAAAGTGCATGTTACACTTTGCCGCGCAAAAGATCGCCCCGCACGGCGACGGAGGAGACATGAAAATCAAGAGTCCGCGAGACTTTTGGGCCGGTCTGATGTTCCTCGGGGTCGGCTTGTTCTTTACGGTATGGGCGTTGGTCAATTACCAGATGGGCACTGCGGTGCGCATGGGGCCCGCATACTTCCCGACGATGCTCGGCGGGCTGCTCGCATTCCTTGGCGTGCTGACCCTCCTCGAATCGTTCGCAATGGATGGCCCTCCGGTGGTCAGGT
>Ga0156283_1265_pt1 | contig 16951 bp, 11 predicted proteins | sample RifCSPlowO2_12_FD_107932 | JGI IMG/M metagenome (GOLD analysis project Ga0156283, IMG submission 107932) | Betaproteobacteria bacterium RIFCSPLOWO2_12_FULL_65_14 | reverse complement strand
CGGGCCAGGACAGATGCGGATCGAGCGCCAGCAGTGCAAGCAGCTCGTCGTGCCGGCCGGCCGTGAAGAGGGCGCTGAAGCAGGCGACCGTCCCGTTGAACCAGGCGAAGGTCCCGCCCCTGCGCTCCTCGTAGACCCGCTTCACCAGCGGCAGGAGGTCGTCCACCCAGCGCGAGGCGAGCGCAGGCGTCACGCAGAGCTCGCCCCAATGCTCGCCCAGCGACTCGATGTAGGGCGGGTCGTCTTCCTGAATGGCCTGGAACAGCCGGTCGAGCCAGCGAGCGCGGGTCGCTTCGCTCACCGGCGCCGCCGCGATGATCGGCACGAGCTCTCTGACGGCCCAGTAAGTCGCGCTGCCCAGCGCGCCGGAAGAGCTGTCCACCTGGCAGACGGCGGGGGAGATCTTTTCGAGGAAGATCACCGCCCCCTCGGCGCCGAGCGCCGGGTCGCGGCGGGCAGCGGCGCGGAGCTCGGAGAGCGCCTCGTCGATGCGTTTGATCGCGAGGTGCGAGCCGCGCCAGCCGAAGGCGCCGCGCCGCAGCCGGTTGCGGAATTTCCACTGGAACTTGTCTGCAATCTTCATGGAGAACGATTCCCTGGATTTGAAGTATGCCGCGGCGCTGCTGTCCAAAATAGCCGGCGTCCGATGGGTGTCCCCGTGATTTGATGCGGTTTTCGGACGGGTTATGACCGGAATTCAAGATTGGTGCAAGGTGGCGTCGGGCTCATACGATGCTGGATAAGTCTCAAGGTTGCCGAAAGGACGCAGGCGATCTAATCTATGTTGAAGTCGGCACAGACTGGTCAAGCGAGACCGGTCTGCGAAAGGAGGCCGGCAATTGGTGGCGTGAAACAGCGAGGAGGGCACCATGCATGCAATTGCGACCCCGAACGCCCTGGACGGCATCTCTCGGGAACCAGTGCACTGCCGAACGTTGCGTTGTTGGAACATGTGGGGTCTGTACCGGAGAGCCCTTGGCCTCGCCGGTTTTGTCGCCGTATTCCCCCTGGTCGCGGGGGGCATGGCGGTGACCCAGGTACGCGCCGCGGAAACCCCTGCGGCTCTCGTCAAGGCAGCGCAGGCCGAAGGCGAATTGATGCTCTACGCCTCGGTGAGCGAGGGGCAGATCAAGGCGATCCTTACGGGGTTCGAGAAGAAGTTTGGGATCAAGGGCACGTACCTCCGGCTCGTTTCCACCCCGCTCATCCAGAGGTTCGTGACGGCGAACGATGCCGGCAGCAACGAAGCCGACGTGTTCCTCGACAGCTCACCCACGGCCTTTGAAATGTACCCGCAATGGTTCGCGCCCCTGAACGCACGTTCGGTTCCCAGCGTTTCGAAATGGCCGACCAAGTGGTTGGGCGAGAAGAAGGTCACCGTGCAGACCAGCGCCATGGTGGTCCAGTACAACACCGACCAGGTGTCTCGCGCGGGCGTACCCAAGACCTGGAGCGAAGTTCTCGATCCGAAATGGAAGGGCAAGATCCTTTTGACCGACCCCCGGATTTCGAACACCTATCTCGGGTGGCTGGACGCCATGGAAAGGAACCTGGGCAAGGAATTTATCAGGAAACTCGCGAAACAGGATTTCAAACTGACTCAAAGCGGTGCGGCGGGTGCGCAAATGGTGGCGGCCGGCGCGTATGCTTTGAATTTCCCTGCGTACGCGAGTTTCTCAGTGCCGCTGAAAAAGAAGAAAGCACCCATCGAGTCTCAGGTGATGAGCGGCCCGGAGGCGGTCAATCAGACCAGCGTTGCGGTCGTGGCCAAGGCAAAGCATCCCCAAGTGGCGCGGCTGTTTGTTGGCTGGCTCATTTCCGAGGATGGCCTCCAGAATACGTGCCAGGCATATCCAGTCTCCAGCCCCGGCGACCCTGACGGGAAATTTGGATGTGTTCCCCTCAAGAATCCGGAAGTCGTCAATTACGCGGTTCCGGAAGCGCGCAAACAGGAACTCCTGCGGGAAATCGGCCTCGCCGCTCGCTAGATGTTCTCGGGCCTGGTCCGCAGCCTAACCCCGGCCCCTTCCGTGCCCGGAGTGATGCGGCGGGACGCCGGCGAAGCATGCTTTGAAGTTCGTTCCAGGGGAATATCCGCGATGGGTGCCGTTACACAACAGCTGATCCAGTTCGTGGAAGAGTCGACATTCGCGTCTCTGCCGCCCCATATCGTTTACGCGACGAAACGTATCCTGGTCGACACGATTGCCTGCGCCCTGGCCGGGATCGGTGCGGATCGGGGAAAGATCGCGGTGAAACTGGCGAGAAGGCTGGGCGGCCCTCCTGAATCCAGCATCATCGGCACGGGCGACAAGCTTTCTTGCGTGAATGCGGCGTTCGCAAACAGCGAGCTCGTGAACGCCCTGGATTTCGACGCGACCCCCCATTCCCCGCCCATCGTGATCCCACCGATATTGGCCGTTGCCGAGATGACGCGCCTGTCGGGTCAGGAATTGATTCTGGCCATCACGCTGGGTCACGAGGCGGGCTGGCGGCTTTATTCGGCCATGTCCACTTACATGTCGTCCTACGTCGAGAGAGCCACCTCGCCCGACGTCTTCGGGAATAGCAACGAAGCGGTTTTGGGTGCGGCCCTCGGGGTGGGACGAGTTCTCGGCCTGGATCCCACGAAACTCGCCAACACCCTCGGCCTTGCCGGGTATTTCTGCTCCTTGCCGGTGGGCAAGGACTGGCATGACGTCAAACCGCCGAAGCCGATGATCAAGTATGCGCCGACGGGCTGGCTCAGCAAGGCGGCGGTCATGGCCGGCCTGCTCGCGGCCGAGGGTTGCGAGGGCAACAGGTCCGTTCTCGACGGCAGGTACGGCTTCTGGAAATTCTACGGAGCCGGCCGATGGGATCCCGACACGGTGGTGCGCGACCTCGGCAGTCGTTGGGTGTCGGCCAACTTCCAGTTCAAGCCCTACGCATGCTGCCGTTTCTTCCATGCCCAACTCGATTGCTTCACGGACATCATTGAAACCCATGATCTGCAAGCCGACGATATCGAGTCGGTCGAGGCGCTGGGCATGCCCTTCGCGGCGAATTCTGATCCCATGAGCGTCACGACGCAAAGTGACGCCCAATTCAGCCTGCCCTTCAACCTGGCGGCCGCGGCGCATCGAATCGGGGCGGGTGCGGACTGGCAGGACGGGTCGGTGCTGCGCGATCCGAAGATCCGCGCATTCATGAAAAAGGTCAGCATCGGGATCGACCCCAAGGCCCAGGCGGCGAAACGCGAGGACCCCAAGACCTGGACGGCGCGCGTCACGGTCGTCGCGCGAGGCAAGACGCATGTTCGGGAAACGATGTACGCGCGGGGCACGCCCGTACCCGGTTTCGAAATGAGCGACGACGACCTGTCGGGCAAGCTTCTCAACAGTGCCTCGGGCTCCCTCAGCAATGAACACGCGCAACGGGTCATCGATTTTCTCTGGAAACTGGAACAAGTCGATCATGTCTCCGATCTGTTCGATCTTATTAGACGCTGAAATAGGCGGGGGAGGGCAGTGTGTTCAGTTTCACTCTAAGAATGCTTCCGGCGCAGCAGCGGAAAGCGACGGAGGCGTACGCGCGATCGACAATCAATGGAGGCTTCCGATGACCCCTAAAGCCAACGCATGCGCAAGCTTCGCCGCCGTTCTAGGTCTTTTCTTCGCGGCGGCGAACTTCACATACGCTGAAGCTGCGTCCGATGCTTTGATCAAGGCGGCCCGGGCCGAGGGGGGATTAACCTTGTATTCGTCCTCGGCCCCAAACGAATCCAAAGGCCTGCTTGCGGCGTTCGAGAAGAAATACGCGATCAAGGGGACCTACCTGCGGCTTACGACGACGCCGCTCGTCCAGAGGTTCGCGACCGAGAACGACAACAAAGCAAATCAGGCGGACGTGCTCAGCATCAGCTCCCCGGCCCCGTTCGAGTCGAATCCCCAATGGTTCCTTGCGCTGAGGCCGCAGGTGGTTCCGAACATTGCGAAATGGCCCACGAAATGGGTACACGAGCGCCACATGATTTGGACGACGAACATCATGGTCGTCACCTACAACACCGACCAGGTGACGGCAGCGAATGTCCCCAATTCGTGGCGAGACGTGGCGGACGCGAAGTGGCAGGGCAAGATTCTCCTCACCGACCCGCGAGGCTCCGACAACTACATCGGATGGCTCGACGCCGTGGAGAAGCAGCTCGGGATGGATTACCTGCGCAAGATCGCGGGTCTCGGCGTCAAGATGACGAACAGCGGCGCATCGGGAGCCCAAATGGTGGCGGCGGGCGCTTTCGCCCTGAACTTCCCGTCCTTTCCTTCCTTCTCGACCAAGCTCATCGAGAGCAAGGCACCCGTGGTGGCCAAGAAATTGACCGGGCCGACGGTCGTTTCCCCGAGATCCATCGCGATTGCGGCGCATGCCCCGCACCCCAATACCGCTCGGCTGTACCTCGATTGGCTTTTTTCGGAGGAAGGCGTTCGCATCCTCTGCGGAATCACTCCGGTTTCGGTGCCCGCCGATCCGGCAGGCAAGCTGGGATGCGTCCCCGCGCCCGATGCGAGACCGATCGATTTCAACATTTCGGCGGAACGCAAACAGGCGCTTCTGAAGGCGATCGGAATCGCAAACTGACGCGTAAGGAAGGCGCGCCGGATTGGGGTCTGACAGCGGGGCGCCGCAACTGCAATGAGTAGAGTATCGGAGAAGACAAGATGAACGATGTCGACAAGCCTAAATCATACCGCCCGAAGCTGCCCGATCTGGAATTCGTCCGGTATCGCGTGGACTCCGGAATTGCGTACATCATGCTGGACCGCCCGGAGAAGCTGAATGCCATCAGCGACCAGGTGGTCGCCGAAATCCGGCATGCCTTCCAATACTTCGACCTGGACCCCGATGCCAGGGTCGCGATCGTCCATGGTGCCGGTCGCGCATTCACGAGCGGCGCCGACGTGCGCCAACGGCAACTCCGTCCCCGCGAGGAGCTCGAGGCGTTTGGACTGTGGTCGCCGGAGACGCGTCGCCGCGACCTCTTCTTCGACTTCGTGAACTGGAAGCCGATTATTTCCGCCGCCCATGGATATGTGATGGGCATGGGCGTGGGGCTGTGCTTCAGCTGCGATCTCGTCATCGCCGCGGCATCGACGAAGTTCCAGATTACAGAGGTTGGCCGCGGTCTGCACAGCTCGACGCTTTGGGCGCTGCTGCGCTTTCGCGGCGCCGGCAGCTTCGCCGACGAGGTCGGACTGACCGGACGCATATTCACCGGAGAGGAGGCGGAAAGGCACCGTATCCTCACCCGGGCGACCGCCGACGGAGAACACCTCAAGGTGGCCGAGGATTTCGCGAGGCAGCTGCTGAAAAATCCACCGCTCGCCGTACGGGCGACCGTGAGGACCCGGCGCATGTACCTGCTCGAGCATCAGCGGATGTCGTTCATTCTCACCGAGCACAGCCCGGCGCTTCACCTGACGCGGGATTTCCATGAGGCGGCCAAAGCATTCGTCGAGAAGCGGTCAGCGCCCGAGTTCGAGGGCCGCTAATCGGAAGTTTCGGGCGGAATCGCCTGCGGGAAGACTTCATGCCGATGGAAAGAGCCGGCTGCAATTCGGGGGTGGATCAGAGTGACAGTCAGATGAGTGCCGCGCCGGCGCCGGAACGGGCCGTGGAGGTCAAGGCTCTGCGCAAGGCCTTCCGAAGCCGCGCAGGAAAAGGCCACCAGAGCGTGGTGGCGGTCGACAACGTGGATTTCACCGTTCGGAAGGGTGAGCTTGTCGTGCTCCTCGGGCCGAGCGGATGCGGAAAAACGACCCTGCTTCGATCGATCGCCGGCCTGGAGAAACCCGATAGCGGCGAGGTGGCCATCGGAGGACGAACCGTTTTCTCGTTGACGGCGGGCATATATGTGCCGCCTGAGGATCGACGGATCGGGATGATGTTCCAGTCCTATGCGCTGTGGCCGCATATGACCGTCTACCAGAACGTGGCCTACCCGCTTGTGTCCGTGAAGGGTGTCACGCGCGAGGCCGTCCGCGCGAAGGTCCAAGATGTACTGGCCGGCCTGGGTGTCGCGGGGCTGGATCACCGCTATCCGGGCGAGTTGAGTGGCGGGCAGCAGCAGCGTGTGGCGCTGGCCCGGGCCCTCGTCGGCTCGCCTTCCCTCCTGCTGTTCGACGAACCCCTATCCAATGTCGACGCCAAGGTAAGGCGCCGGCTGCGGGCGCAGCTCAGGGAACTCAAGCAGCAGACCAATTTCGCCGGCGTCTATGTCACGCACGATCAGGAGGAAGCGATGGAACTGGCCGATACCCTTGCCGTCATGGAGCACGGCAAGATCCGCCAGGTGGCGAGCAGCGAGGAAGTCTACAACCGACCTGCGTCCGTATACGTCGCGGACTTCGTGGGTGAAATCAACCTTTGGGCGGCCGCTATCGAGAGCGTCGACGAGCGTGCGGCGGTGGTGTCCACGCAATTCGCCCGCCTGACGATTGGCGGCGTCGCGAACTCGGTCCGACCGGGCACGAAGGGATGGCTCGTAATTCGCCCCGAGAGGGTCAATGTCGTGCCAGTCGGAAGCGTCGTCTCCTATGCGGTGGCATACCGTTCCCGGGGAAAGGTCCTGGACTCCATCTATTTCGGCGCTCGCTGCGAGATTCGAGTCGACATCGGTGGTACCGAGGTGATGGCGTGGTTGTCTGACGATGACCCTGGTCGAACCTATCCGGCACAGGGCGATGAAGTGGACGTTCTCCTGGCCGAGGAGAGCTTTCAGTGGCTATGCGAGTAATGGCGGCCACCGAAGCCCAGCTCGCGCCCGTGTTACCCAGCTAGATGTGGTACTCGCCCTTCGCCATCGCGGTTGCGGTCCTCGTGATCGCCGTCCTTTTCATCATCTTCTACCCGCTTGGGATCATTTTCGCTGAGGCTCTTCTCCCGGGCGGGCAGCCGGCCTTTGACCTGTGGATCGAAACGTTCTCCGCGCCCGGTCTCATCATCGCCGTTCGGAATACGTTCTTTATCGCAGTCTCAACCGTCGCAATCGCCGTGCCCACGGGCATCTTTTTTGCCTGGTTGATCGAGCGCACGGATGCTCGATGGGGCCCATTATCGCGCTTGTTGCCGGTCATCCCTTTGCTTCTGCCCCCGGTCGCCCTTTCGATCGGTTGGTTGTTTCTGGCCGATCCCCGTGCCGGTTTTCTCACACATCCGGTGGTGCAGGGGATCCGGGCGCTTGGCCTCGACGTCGATCCCTCCTACGTCGGTATCCAAAGTTGGGGCGGCCTCGTCTTTCTCTATGTGCTGTGGTCGGTTCCGCACGTTTACGTGGTCGCCGCCGCGGCCTTCAGCGCACTCGATCCGTCCCTCGAGGAGGCGGCCCGGATCTGCGGCAAGGGACGCCTGAAGTGTTTCTTCGACGTGTCCGTACCGGCCATCCGCCATGCGGTAGGCTCCTCGGCGCTGCTTTGCGTGATCTCGAGCATCGGCCTTTACTCGATACCCGCACTGCTCGGCACCGCCGCGAGGATCGACGTGCTGTCCGTCTATATTTACCGGTTGATTCATTACTCCTATCCGCCAAAGACCGGGCAGGCGGTCGTGCTCGGCTTCGTGGTGATTATTGTCATCGGTTCGGTCTGGCTGCTCCAGCGGCGCATAGCGTCGATGACCGGGCATGCCGAGATCGGCGGCATGGGCATACGCCCCAATCGCCTAGTGCTGGGCGGTTGGCGTTGGCCAGCACGGGTTCTGTTGCTTCTGTATGTTGCCCTGACGTCGGTTCTGCCCTTGCTGGCGCTGCTGATCGTCTCGCTACAGCTGTATTGGAAGCCGCAGATCGTCTGGAGCGAGCTTTCGACCGCGAATTTCTTCGAGTTTGCCTCCGATCCGACGTCTCGGGCCGCGATCGTCAACAGCTCGATCCTGGCGGTCGGAACGTCGACGACGGTCGTGCTAGTGGCTGGCCTGCTTGCGATATTCGCCAGGCATGTCGGCGGCATCGGCGAAAAATGGCTGGGCGTGCTGACGAAGGTACCATCGGCCACCCCGCATATCATATTCGCCGTCGGCGTGCTCATTGCATTCGGCTTCGCGCCGTTCTTCCTGAGTGGAACCTGGTTCATCATGTTCCTGGCCTATCTGGCCGTCTTCCTTCCGTCGGCTTCGATCGCTGCGGAATCCGCGGTGCAGCAGGTTGGAAACCAACTCACCGAGGCGGCGCGCGTCTTCGGTTCCCGGCCTGGCCGGACGTTCAGACGCATCCAGCTGCCATTGATCATGCCCGGGCTTGCCGCCGGCTGGGCTCTGATCTTCGCCCTCGTCGTCGGGGAGTTGAATTCCGCGGCCATTCTGTCGGGGCCGCGGAACCCGGTAATCGGCTATCTCATACTGAGCCTGTTCGATAACGGGACCTACTCGCAGCTGGCAGCCATCGGGACCATCATCGGCATCGTGTCCGCAGTCACCGTGTCGGCGGCACTGCTTTTTGCGAGGCCGAGGTTCGGCCAGGCGGCGCGTTTCGGCGGCAACTGACCCGGCGCCCGACCGCCATCGATGGACACGCGAACTCGTAGGAGAATGAACTGAAATGGAAGACGCGGATATGCAGACCCGCCAGCCGCTGACGGGCCTTATCGTCCTGGACACGACCACCGTAATCGGCGGGCCTATCATGGCGGCCCTGCTGGCCGACTTCGGCGCTCGTGTGATCAAGGTCGAACAACCTGGCAAAGGCGACGATGGCCGGAAGCTTGGCAAATCGGGCAAGAGCACCTACTGGAAGTTCATGGCCCGCAACAAGGAATGCGTAACCTGCAACCTCTCCTCCGGGGAGGGGCGGGCGCTGTTCAGGAAGCTCGCGAGCCGGGCCGATGTCGTGCTGGCAAGCTTCAGGCCCGGGACGCTGGAGGAGTGGGGCCTCGGCTACGCCGATCTGTCCGCGCTGAACCCTCGCCTCGTTCTGCTGCAGCTGTCGGGCTTCGGCCAGACGGGTCCTTATTCGCGGCGCCCGGGTTATGGCGCGCTCGCCGAGGCGATGAGCGGGCTCATATATCTCACAGGCGATCATGACACCAAGCCCTATCTGCCGGGCGCCCCGGTCGCCGACCCGATGGCGGCCGCCATGGGAGCACTCGCCGTCCTGCTCGCGCTGCGGCAGCGCGACAGCGGGCCGCAGCCGGGTCGCGGCCAGGCGATCGATATCAGCCTGTATGACCCGCTGCTCTACGTCATGGGCTCATACGTCACAGAGTCCAGCTATTCCGGAGTATCCCCCGCTCGGGGCGACCAGCTGGGCAAGCGCATTCTGCGCGATGTCGCTGAGAGCCGTGACGGGCAGTGGCTGGTGTTCTCGGTGATCTCGGGCGCCCTGATCTCCAAGGTCGACAAGTTCCTGCGCTCGCGCGGTCTGGAGCTTCGCGGCAACGGGGAATACACGACCAGCACGCCGACCGAGCTTTTCGTGGAAGTCGGCAGCGCGCTGAAGAAATGGGTCGGGACGGTTGACAGGAGCTCGGCGTTGGCCGAACTGGAGCGCGCGGGCGTTCCAGTGGCGCCGGTCTACAGCATCGGCGACATGCTCAAGGATGAGCACTTCAAGGCACGCGGGGACTTCATAACCATCCTCGACGAGGATCTGGGCGAACTTCGCATGCCCAGGTCGCCGTTCAAGCTTTCCGCCGGAGCTTCGACCGTCCGCTACACGGGACGAAAGCTGGGAGCGGACAATCGCAGCGTATACCAGGATTGGCTCGGAATGAGCGCCGAGGAGCTGCGCGACCTCGCTGCCAGAGGGGCCATCTGAGCGATCACCGCGTTGCCGGGACCAGGAGGAAATGATTATGCGTACATCCATTTGCGACCGCCTGGGCTGCGAAGTGCCGATCTTCGCGTTCAGCCATTGCCGGGACGTCGTCGTTGAAGTTGCCAAGGCTGGAGGCTACGGCGTGCTGGGAGCGCTGACGTTCTCTCCGGAGCAGTTCGAGACCGAACTGCGCTGGATCGACGAGCACGTCGGGGGCAAGCCCTATGGCGTCGACATCGTCATCCCCAACAAGTACGACAAGGAAGCGGCGAAGGCGGCTGGCCCGCTCAGGGACCTTATTCCAGAGAAGCAGCGGGCGTTCGTTCGGGAAATGCTCGATCAGGCCGGCATACCACCGCTTCCGCCGGGTGAGGAGGACAGGATTTACCAGGAATACATGGCGCGCGAACGCAACTACACGCCCGAGGGCGCCGCCAAGTTTATCGATGTAACCCTGGGCCACGACAAGGTCAATCTGGTCGTGAGCGCGCTCGGCGCCCCGCCCGGGAGCGCGGTCCAGGATTTTCACAAGCGCGGCATTCTGGTCGGCGGCATGTGCGGCAGCACCGCGCACACGCGGCATCAGCGCGAGGCGGGAGTCGATCTGCTGATCGCGCAGGGCACCGAGGCCGGGGGGCACACGGGCACGATCTCGACCCTGGTGCTGGTTCCGCAGGTGGTGGAGGCTGCCGGCGGCATCCCGGTTCTGGCCGCCGGCGGCATTAGCCGCGGCAGCCAAATCGCCGCCGCGCTGGCACTCGGGGCGCAGGGAGTCTGGTGCGGCACGGTATGGCTCGGCACCCGCGAAAGCGAACTCACCCCGATGGAAAAACGGGTGCTGTTCCGGGCGAGGACCGAAGAGGCGGTCATCCGTCGATGGATGTCGGGAAAGACCGTGCGCATGATCAAGAGCAAGGCCTCCGAGGCCTGGGAGCAGCCGGGGGCACCCGAACCCTTGATGGCCCCCTTGCAGAGCATCCTCTTCAACCAAGCCAAGGCGCGGATCGAGCGCGCGCAGCGCGACGAGTTCTGCTCTTTCCCCGCTGGTCAGGTGGTCGGAACGATGAGCCGTGAAACCACGGTACGCGAGATCATGTACTACCTGCAGAACGAGTACGTGAGCGCAATGGAGCGGCTATCGGCGCTGCTGAAATAAACCGTGCGTGAAATGCGTTCCTGAGCAACGCACCGTCCGCGGACCCCTTCAGCGCCGCCAGAAAGCCGGCGTAAACAGTACGAACACCGTAAAGAGCTCCAGCCGGCCGAGCAGCATGCCTATCGCCAGGACCCAGGTCTGGAAATCGCTGAGACCGGCGTAGTTGGTGGCCGGCCCCACCCGGTTGAGACCCGGACCCATGTTGTTGATACTCGCTATGACGGCGGAAAAGGCGGACATGAAGTCCAGGCCGCTCGCCACCAACATGAACGTCAATGTTATGAGCGTGGTCGTATAGACGTGAATGAACGCAAGAATCGCGTAGATCACGTTGTTCGGCACGGCTGTTCCCCCTATCCTCACCGGTACGATGGCATTGGGATGCAGCAAGCGCACCATTTCCCGCCCGGCCTGCCGGAACAGCGCAATGGTGCGAAACATCTTGATGCCTCCGCCGGTCGAACCGCTGCTGCAGCAGACGCAGCTCAGGAACAGCATCCAGAGCGGCGCAAGAATCGGCCACTTGTCGAAGTCGACACTCGCATAGCCGCAATCAGTCGCGATTGACACGACGTTGAACGTTGCGTGGCGCAGGGCAGTCCAGAATTCCGGATAAACGCCGGCCCTCCAAAGATAGATGGCGATGGCGAGGCAGCTGCCCAGGACCAGCGCCAGCATTGCGAAAGCCTCGCCGTCATGCAGGTATACCCGGATGGATCTCTTGCGGATGGCGATGAAATGCGTCGCGAAGTTCATGGCGGCCACGAGCATGAAGACCGTGAGGACGAGCTCGATGGCAGGGGAGTTGAAATAGCCGACGCTGGCGTCGTGGGTTGAAAATCCACCAAGCGCCATCGCCGAGAAGGCGTGGGAGATGGCATCGAGCCAGCTCATCCCCGCCAGCCAGAGCGCGAGGATGGCCATGGCGGTGATCGCCGCATAGACGAGCCACAACGATTTCGCCGTGTCGGCAATTCTAGGCGTCAGCTTGGATTCCTTGAGCGGTCCGGGGGTTTCCGCCTTGTAGAGCTGCCTGCCGCCGACACCGAGCAGCGGCAGGATGGCCACCGCGAGCACGATGATGCCCATGCCGCCGTACCATTGCAGCGCATGGCGCCACAGATTTATCGCTTCGGGCAACGTGTCGAGGTTCACCATGACGGTCGCGCCCGTGGTGGTGAGTCCGGACATGGTTTCGAAGAAGGCGTCCGTGAAGGTCATCTCCGGCAGGCTCAACAGCAAGGGGATGGTCGCCGCGGCGGCCATGAGGACCCAGCCCAGGGTAACGAGCAGGTATCCGTCGCGTGCACTGAGGTCGGCGCGGTGCCCTCGCGTAATGATCCAAAGGATCGCGCCCAAGCCGATGTTCGCCGCCATGGCGTCCAGGAAGTGCCGCAATGTTCCGTCGTCATAGACGAGGGCGGCCAGTATCGGCAGCAGATAGGTCAGGCCGAACACCACCAGCATGGAGCCAAGGGCGTTTCCGACCGCGAGCAGCCCGTGCATCAGAAGTGTTCCATGTAGCCTTCATCGAAAACCGTCAAACCGACCGAGCACGGTATGCGCCGTGGCGTAAAGCCCGCATAAAGATTCGCGCCGCGCGCATAAAGAAATCGTCAAGACGCGGTGCCCGCCCGCGGATCGTCGTTTTACCCGGGTTCTATAATGATTCGATGAGCGAAGTCGCCCGCCCCGATCCCGATGCGCTGCTCGCGCGGGTGCAGCGCGACGAAGCGCAGAACGGCCGGCTGAAGATCTTCTTCGGCGCCGCCGCGGGCGTCGGCAAGACCTATTCGATGCTGCTTGCAGCCAGGGAAAAGCGCGCCGAGAGCGTGGACGTCGTCATCGGCATCGTGGAAACGCACGGGCGCGCCGAAACCGCGGCGCTGCTCGAAGGTCTGGAAGCCCTCCCTCCCAAACTCGTCGAATACCGCGGCGCCGTGCTTCGCGAATTCGATCTCGACGCGGCGCTCAAGCGCCGTCCCTGCATCGTGGTGGTGGACGACCTCGCGCACACCAACGTCGAAGGTTCGCGCCATCCGAAACGCTGGAACGACGTCGAGGAGCTGCTCGACGCCGGCATCGACGTTTACACCGCCCTCAACGTCCAGCACTTGGAAAGCTTGAACGACGTGGTCACCGGAATCACGGGCATACAGGTACAGGAAACAGTTCCGGATACGGTTTTCGACCAGGCGAGCGAAATCGAGCTCGTGGACCTGCCCCCCGGTGAGCTGATCGAGCGGCTGCACGAAGGCAAGGTGTACGTGCCGCAGCAGGCGCCGGCGGCACTGGAGAATTTCTTCCGCAAGGGCAACCTGATCGCGCTGCGCGAGCTGTCGCTGCGCCGCACCGCGGAGCGCGTCAACGAGCAGATGCGTAGTTACCGCGACGATCATGCCATCCGCAAGGTGTGGCAGGCAAGCGAGCGCATCCTGGTGTGCATCGGGCCGGGGACGATGGCCGAGCGGCTGGTCCGCGCCGGGCGGCGCCTCGCCACCGAGCTGCACGCGGATTGGACCGTAGCCTACGTCGAAACGCCAGCGCTGCAGCGGCTGCCCGCGGCTGAGCGGGACGCCATCCTGGGCAACCTGCGCTTCGCCGAGCAGCTGGGAGCGCGCAGCGCGACCCTCTCGGCGCAACAGATGAGCGCGGCAATACTCGAATATGCGCACGAGCACAACATCACCAAGATCATCCTCGGCCGCCCCCGGCGCAAGGGCTGGAAGCGCTGGCTCCTGGGCTCGGTGGTGGACACGCTGGTGCACGAGGTGCAGGACATCGACGTGTTTCTCCTGGCGCAGACGGAAAACGCAGCCAGGCGCGAAGGTTCGAGCCTCGAGGAGCCGCTGCTACGGCGCGCCTACCTCGGGCTGTCCGAAGCGGACGCGCCAAGCGCCAAGTCACGTTGGCCGGGCTACGCGATTGCGGCGGCCGTTCCCGCCCTGTGCACTGTGGTGGGTGTCTTTGGCTCGGGCGCCATCGAACTGCTGAACCTAGTGATGATCTACCTGCTCGGGGTGGTGCTGGTAGCCAGCCGCTACGGGCGCGGCCCTTCCATCCTCGCCTCGGTGCTCTCGGTAGCGGCTTTCGATTTCTTCTTCATTCCGCCAGGCCTTACCTTCGCAGTATCGGACGTCAAGTACATCACCACCTTTGCGGTCATGCTCCTGGTGGGCCTCGTAATAAGCAATCTCGCCGCGAACCTGCGCACCCAGGCGAAGATCGCCGGCTACCGGGAAAAACGCGCGGCGAGCCTCTATGAATTGAGCCGTGACCTGTCGAGATGCCGCACCACGGAGGAAGCGGTGCGTGCGGCGGTGAAGCATATCGGCATCGAGTTCGACAGCCGGAGCGTCGTACTTTTCCCCGACCTGAACGGCCGCATCGTCTACCCGCGCGAGGAGGGCGGCCCGCACTCGCTCCGCGGGTCCGATCTCGCCGTGGCGCAGTGGGTGTACGACAACGCACAGGTGGCCGGGCGCGGCACCAACACGCTTGCCGGCGCGCAGGCCATTTACATGCCGCTCGCCAGCACGACCGGCACTTTGGGCGTGCTGGCTATCCTCCCTGTGAACCTGCGCCGCGTGTACCTGCCCGAGCAGCAGCGGCTGTTGGAGACTTTCATCAACCAGACGGCGCTCGCGATCGAACGCTTGCGTCTGGCAGAGGAGGCGCAGGTCGCGCAAGTGAATGCGGAAACCGAAAGCCTGCGCAATTCGCTGCTGTCAGGGATCTCGCACGATCTGCGCACGCCGCTCGCCTCCATCGTGGGTGCCGCGAGCACACTGGCCGAGGATAAAGGGCGGCTGGATGCGCCGGTGCGGCAGGAGCTCGCCAAGACCATCTACGAGGAAGCGCAGAGGATGGCGACGCTTTCCACCAATATCCTGGACATGGCGCGGCTGGACAAGGGCGCGCTGCGGCTCAACCGCGACTGGTATCCGCTTGAAGAACTGGTCGGGAGCGTCCTGACGCGATTGCACGCGCGGCTGGAAGGCAGGAAGATCGATATAAAACTGGCACGTGATCTGCCTATGGTGAAGGTGGATGCCGTGATGATAGAGCAGGTGCTGGTGAACCTGATCGAGAACGCGCTCAAGTACGCGCCTGCCGGCACGCCGCTCGAGATCGGCGCCGGGGCGTCGCTCACCAAGGTGACGATGTACGTCGCCGATCGCGGTCCCGGCATTTCTCCAGGGCTCGAAGAACGGTTGTTCGACAAGTTCTACCGGGCCTCGCCCGAGCGCGCCCAAAGCGGCGTGGGGCTGGGTCTCGCTATCTGCCGCGCGGCCGTGGAGGCGCACGGTGGCGAAATCTGGGCCGACAACCGGCCGGGCGGGGGCGCGATATTCCGATTCACGCTGCCGCTGGACGAGACACCGCCCACCATCGAACCGGAGCCTCCCGAGCCGAAAGCCCACGAACAGATCGGCGACGTCAAGGCCCCCGCAACAAGAACTCCATGACCGAGCCGATCACCGTCATCGTCATCATCGAGGACGATCCCCAGATCCGCCGCTTCCTCAAGACCGGCCTGCAGTCGCACGGTTTCGAGACGCACGAGGCGGACAGCGGCAAGCTTGGACTGATCGAAGCGGCGACACGCAAGCCCGACTTGGTCATTCTTGACCTGGGCCTGCCCGACATGGACGGGGTGGAAGTCGTCAAGCAGCTGCGCGAATGGACCTCCATGCCGGTGCTGGTGCTCTCGGCGCGCACCGGTGAAGGCGACAAGGTCGCCGCGCTCGACGCAGGCGCCGACGACTATCTCACCAAGCCGTTCGGCCTCGGCGAGCTGCTGGCGCGCATACGCGTCGCGCTGCGCCATGCCAGGGCGGGCGCGCCCCAGGATGCGCAGGGTCTCTTCACCCTAGCGGGTCTCAGGGTGGACCTCGCGCACCGACGGGTACTGCTGGAGGACGCCGAGATCCATCTCACTCCGATCGAGTACCGGCTGCTCGTGACCCTCGTGAAACACGCCGGCAAGGTGCTCACGCACCGGCAGCTGCTGAAGGAGGTGTGGGGACCCTCGCACGTCGAGCATACGCATTACCTGCGCATCTACATGGCCTGCCTGCGGCAGAAGCTCGAGGCCGATCCCGCGAGGCCGCGCTTTCTCCTCACGGAGGTTGGCGTCGGCTATCGGCTCGCAGCGGAGTAGGAACACATTGGACATCTCGCGGATGAGCCGGCCCATCGTCTTCGTCAGCCGTAAAACGACGCCAGGGATGCGCGCGTTGTTCGACGAGGTGCTGGGCGGCGCGGCGCAAGTCGTCTACGCCGACGATCTCGACGCCGCCGCACGGCAGGCGGCGCTCGGTGCGGCCGAGGTTCTGGTCGCGCAGAACATTCGCATCGAATACACCGCGGAAGAGCTCGCTGGGCTCGCAAACGTCCGATTGGTTCAGGCGTTGACCGCCGGCGTCGACCACGTGCCGTTCTCCAAGCTGTCGTCCCGGGTCATGGTCGCAGGCAATCCCGGCGCTTACGCCGAAGCCATGGCCGAGCACGTGGTCGCCGTCACCTTCGCCGCCGGCAAACGGTTGCTCGAGGAGGACCGCCGGATGCGCGCCGGCGAGTTCAACCAGTTCGTCGCCAACCGGCGGATGGCCGGTTCAATCTGCGCGATCATCGGCTTCGGCGGGGTCGGCCGGCATACTGCCCGGCTGCTGCGCCCGCTTGGGATGGCGATCCACGCCATCAACCGGTCTGGCGCCACCGACGAGACGGTCGATTTCATCGGCACGCTCGACGACCTCGAGATCGTGTTGCGCGCCGCCGATATCGTCGTGGTCGCGCTGTCGCTGACGCACACCACCAGGGGGCTGATCGGCGCGCGCGAGCTTTCCTGGCTCAAGGACGACGCCATCCTGGTCAACATCTCGCGCGGCGAAATCATCGACCAGTCCGCGCTTTACGAGCGGTTGGTCGCGTCACCGACATTCACGGCCTGCATCGATGCCTGGTGGGTCGAGCCGGTGCGCCACGGCGAATTTCGCCTCGAG
>Ga0156283_1183_pt1 | contig 16952 bp, 15 predicted proteins | sample RifCSPlowO2_12_FD_107932 | JGI IMG/M metagenome (GOLD analysis project Ga0156283, IMG submission 107932) | Betaproteobacteria bacterium RIFCSPLOWO2_12_FULL_65_14 | reverse complement strand
GCGCGTGACCGCCGGCGCCTTGGCGTACTCGGTGAGCACCTGCTTGAAGCGCGAGGCGTCACCCTCGGCGTTGGCGATGACGCGCTGCCGGTAACCGTCGGCCTCCTGCTGCAGGCGCGCCGCGGTGCCGCGCGCGCGGGGGATCACGTCGTTGGCATAGGCCTGGCCTTCGTTCTTCTGCCGCTCGCGGTCCTGGCCGGCCTTCACCGCGTCGTCGAACGCCGCCTGCACCTGCTCGGGCGGCTGGGCGTTCTGGATGGTCACCGTGCTCACCGTGATGCCGGTGCCGTAGCGGTCGTGGATCAGCTGCATGAGGTCGCGCGCCCGATTGGCGACGTCGACCTGCGTCTCGTAAAGGATGGCGTCCATCCGGCTCTTGCCGATCACCTCGCGCATCGCGGTCTCGGCGATCTGCATCGCCGACTCGTCGGGCCGGCGCACGTTGAACACGAAGTCGCGCGCATCCTTCACCAGGTACTGGACCGCGAACTGCAGGTCGACGATGTTCTCGTCGTCGGTCAGCATCAGCGATTCCTTGAGCACCTTGGTGCGCACGTTGTTGCGGTAGCCGACCTCCAGCGTGCGCACCTGGGCGAGGTTCACGATCTCGTGCGACTGCATCGGCCACGGCAGGCGCCAGCGCAGGCCTGGCATGGTTTCCTGCGAGAAGCGCCCGAACGTGAGCACCACGCCGCGCGTGCCCTCGACCACGATATAGAAGCCGCTCGCCAGCCACACCGCGAACACCAGCGCGATCAGCACGCCGGCGCCGCCGCCGAGCTGCCAGCTGGAGGGCGGCCGGGGCGGCTCGTCGCCGCCGCCGCGGCGCCGGCCGAAGAGCTCCGAGAGCCTGCGGTTGAAGTTGCGCCACAGCTCGTCCAGGTCGGGCGGCCCCTGATTGCCGCCGCCGGGACCCTGCGGCCCGCGGGAGCCGCGTCCCCAGTTGGGGTCGTTCAGTGCCATGGAGCGAAGGTATTAATGAGGTTGCAGTGGATATGCTTGCGGAGCGGCCGCGCCCCGCGCCGCCGCCCGCTGCCGGGCAAACTCGGCGATGGCCGCGCGCAGGCCGTCCAGTCCTGCTCCGGTGCGCGCGCTCACGAAAACGCGCGAAATCCTACCACATTGGTCGCGCTCGACGCCGGGCTGCAGGCCGGCGGCGTCGATCTTGTTCCACACCACGAGCCGCGGCGCGTCGCCCGCCGGGATCTCGGTGAGCACCTTTTCGACTTGCGCCGCCTGCTCCTCGCGCGCCGGCGAAGACGCGTCGACCACGTGAAGCAGGAGGTCGGCGTGCACCGTTTCCTCGAGCGTGGCCCGGAATGCCGCCACCAGGCCGTGCGGCAGGTCCCGGATGAACCCTACGGTGTCGGAGACGACCACATTGCCGGCCTCGCCGAGCCATACGCGGCGCGTCGTGGTGTCGAGCGTCGCGAACAGCTGGTCCGCCTCGTAGGCCTTCGCGCCGGAGAGCGCGTTGAACAGCGTCGACTTGCCGGCGTTGGTATAGCCGACGATCGACACCGACAGAACTTCGCGGCGCGCCCGCGCGCGCCGCTGCACGCTTCTCTGCTTTCTCAGCGTGCCCAGCTTGTCCTTGAGGACCCGGACGCGGTTCGCGATGTAGCGCCGGTCGAGCTCGATCTGCTTCTCGCCGGGGCCGCCGGTCTTGCCGAGGCCGCCGCGCTGGCGCTCGAGGTGCGTCCAGCCGCGCACCAGGCGCGTGGAAAGATGCTCGAGCTGCGCGAGCTCCACCTGGAGCTTGCCCTCGCTGGTCTGGGCGCGCTGCGCGAAGATCTCGAGGATCAGGTCGGTGCGGTCCAGCACGCGCCGCTTCAGCTCGCGCTCCACGTTCCTTTCCTGCGCGGGAGACAGGGCGTGATTGAAGATCACGCACGCCGCGTTCAGCTCCTCGGCGGCGCGCGCGATCTCGGCCACCTTGCCGGTGCCGGCGTAGAGCTTGGGATCGGGCCTGGCGCGCCGGCCCTTGATCACCCGGTGGCGACGCACGCCCGCGCTTTCCACGAGCCGCACCACCTCCTCTACATTCTCTTCGTAGTCGCCGTCGCCGAAATCGAGGCAGACAATGATCGCTGCCTGCGGGTCGGCAGCTTGAGGGGGTGTTACGGGCAAACTACTCCGCTTCCTTCTCCGCTCCCAGGCTGATCGCACGCGAGGGCACCACCGTCGAGATGGCGTGCTTGTACACCATCTGCGTCACCGAATTGCGCAGCAGCACGACGTACTGGTCGAACGACTCGATCTGCCCCTGCAGCTTGATGCCATTGACCAGGTAGATCGAAACCGGGACATGCTCCTTGCGCAGCGTGTTGAGGAACGGGTCTTGTAGCAACTGGCCCTTGTTGCTCATGTTCTTCTCTCTTGGGGGTTTTGTAGCCATACTCTAATTGATTTTCCGGGGGTTATCTAGCTTCCGGCGACTTGCCGCGCAAGCGCAGCGGCGGCGTCACGTCGCCGCATTGCGCGCGATGGCGCAGCGCATGATCCATCAGGACGCAGGCGAGCATGGCCTCGGCGATCGGCGTGGCGCGAATCCCGACGCAGGGATCGTGCCGCCCCGTGGTCTCGATGGTGGCCGCCTGGCCGAGCGTGTCGATGGTACGGCGCGGCAGCCGGATGCTCGAGGTCGGCTTGAGCGCGATCGACACGGTGACCGCCTGCCCGGTGGAAATGCCGCCGAGCACGCCGCCGTTGTTGTTCGACAGGAACCCCCCGGGCGTCATCTCGTCGCCGTGCTCGCTGCCCTTCTGCACGACTGCGCCGAAGCCCGCGCCGATCTCGACGCCCTTCACCGCGTTGATGGACATCATGGCCGCGGCGATGTCGGCGTCGAGGCGGCCGTAGACCGGCTCGCCCCAACCGACCGGGACGCCTTCGGCGACCACGTTCACCCGGGCGCCGCACGAGTCGCCGCTCGCGCGCAGCGCGTCCATGAAGCTCTCCAGGACGGAAATGTCGCTGCCGGTGGGGGCGAAAAACGGATTGCGGTCGACTTCTTCCCAGCTTTGGAAAGCGATCTCATGGGGACCCAGCTGCGCAAGATAGCCGCGCACGCGCACGCCGTAACGCTCGGCGAGCCATTTCTTCGCGATGGCGCCCGCGGCGACGCGCACCAGCGTCTCGCGCGCCGAAGCGCGGCCGCCGCCGCGCGGATCGCGCACGCCGTATTTCTGGAAGTACGTGTAATCCGCGTGCCCCGGGCGGAACTTGCCTGCAATCGGGGCGTAATCCTTCGAGCGCTGGTCCTCGTTGCGCACCAGGAAGCCGATCGCGGTGCCCGTGGTGCGGCCTTCGTAGACGCCCGACAGGATCTCGACGGTGTCGGATTCGCGCCGCTGCGTGACGTGACGCGACGCGCCGGGCTTTCTCCGGTCGAGCTCCCTTTGCATGTCTTGACTCGCAAGCGCCAACCCCGGGGGGCAGCCGTCGACCACGCCGCCGTAGGCGGGGCCGTGCGACTCTCCGAACGAGGTGACGCAGAAAAGGGTGCCGAAGCTGTTACCCGACATCAGCGCATTTTAGCGGCTCGGGCGGGCGCCGCGCGCTTCAAGCGGGCCAGTTCTTTATGTATCCCTTCAGCATCTTGTTCTCGAAGTCCTGCTCTTCGAGCACCGCCTTGGCGACGTCGCGGAAGGAAATGACGCCGAGGAGCTTTGCGTCCTGCACCACCGGCAGATAGCGCGCGCCGCTCTCGAGCATGGTGCGCCGCAGGTCGTTGACTTCCATCTCGGGCGTCGCGGTCACCGGATCGGGCACCATGATTTCGGCGACCTTCAGCTCGCCGAGCGCGCCCCCGCCCGAGGCGATCGCGCGCAGCAGCTCGTGGAAGGTCAGCACGCCGACCATGCGGCCCTGCTCCATCACCACCAGCGACCCGAGGTTCTCGCGCGCCATCGTCTTCACCGCGTCCGCGGCGCGACCCGAAGGCTCGATGCTGACCAGCCGGCTGCCCTTGACGCGGAGTATTTCCTTCACCTGCATGGGTGGCCTCCTTCCTGGACGGTGCGGCGCTCGGGCGCGTGCAGCTGCCTGCGATGGCGCTCCTCGCAGCGCGGATGCTGCAGGATGAAGTTGCGCAGCACCGCCTTCAAGGTGAGCACGCGCTCGCGCGCGTTGCGCGCTTTCGCGGCGTCGATGTCGTCGCGGATCATGGCCTTGATGCACAGCTCGCCCTCGGGCGTGCGCACCAGATAGTTGCCGAGCTCGGTAGCGGCGATTTCCGGGATGTGCTCGTGCTCGGCGATGGCGAGGACCTCCTCCTCGGTCAGATCGCACAGGGCGATACAATCCTCGAGCGAGAGCATGGTTCCAGAATACTCCTGTCGTTCATGACACAAAAGAGCGTCCTCGTGGCCGGGCGCGAAGCCGGCCTGCCGTTTTTCGCCTGCGACGTGTCGCGCGAGCCTTCGGTGCGCGCCTGCGTGCGCGCGGTGCTGCGCCGCTTCGGCCGGCTGGATGCGCTGGTCAACAACGCCGCGATCGCCGACGCGGCCAGCGGCCCGGTGGAAAAATTGGCGCTCGCGCAATGGAACCGCCGCATCGGCGTGAATCTCACCGGCGTGTTCCTGATGACCAAGCTACGCGGAGTAGCGATTCCTCAGCGGATCAGGAGCGTCGCCAGCCCGAGCAGCATTCCCATGCTCACCACGTCGGTCGCCGTGGTGAGAAAAATGCTGGACGCGGTCGCCGGGTCGAAGCCCAGGCGCTTCAGCGTGAGCGGCACCATGGCGCCGGAGACGCCGCTCGCCACGCAGGAGCCGATCATGGCGAGAAACACGACGAAGGCGAGCATCCACGGGTGCTCCGCGGTCTGGCCGGTGGCGGTGATGAACATGCCGACCGCCGCGGCGAGACCGACGCCGATGCCGTTCAGGCAGCCGAGCCAGGCTTCCTTCTTCACGAGCGGCCTTTCGGTGCCGGGCTTGAGCTCGCCGAGGGTCATGCCGCGCAGCGTCACCGCGAGCGCCTGGCAGCCGGTGTTGCCCGACTGCCCCGCGAGCACGGGCAGGAACAGCGCCAGGATCACCAGCCGGTCGATCGTGTCCTGGAACAGCCCGACGACCGCGGCGGCGAGAAACGCCGTCAGCAGGTTGAGCTGCAGCCACGGATGGCGCATCTTGAGGCTCTGGTCCCACGGCGTGGCGAGGCGCTCCTCCTCGTGCACGCCGACCATGCTGCCGGCCTGCAGCGTGATCTCGATGGCCTGCGCCTCGAACATCGCCTGCCCGCGCACCAGGCCGAGCAGTCGCCCTTCGGCGTCGACGACCGGGTACACCGGGTAGTGCCGGTCGAGCACCTGCTTCATCGCGTCCTTCAGGCTCATCCAGGCGTGCAGCGCGAAGGGATTTTTCAGCATCACGTCCGCGAGCCTCACCTCCCGGCTGCTGAACAGCAGGTCGCGCATGGTGACGATGCCGCTCAGGCGCTCGTCCTCTTCGACCACCCAGACGTAGGTGATGAAGCTGCTCTTGACCATCTCGCGCAGCGCCTCGATCGTCTCCCCGACGGTGCGGCTCGGGTGGAACGCGCCGATCACCGGCTCCATCATGCGGCCGATCGCGTCCTCGTCGTAGAGCGCATTGCGCTGCCACTGGCGCGTCACGTCGGGCGGCGCCGCGGCGAACACACGCTCGCGCGCCTCGTCGGGTAGCGCGGCCAGCACATCCTGTCCAAATCCCGGCGACAGCCGCATCAGCGTTGCGGCGATCTCGCCACCGCCGAGCGGCGCCAGTTTTTTCGCCGCTCCGTCGGCGGAGCGGCTCTTGATCTCGTCGGCAAGAACGCTGGCGGCGCTGTCCATGGTCTCCCCCTTTTTCGCGCAGGATACTCTAGTCTCTTCAGGGCATCACGGCGTTGGCCAGCGAGCCGGCGAACGTGGCACAATCCGCTGCATGACGCCACGCGCCATCACCATCCGAATCGCCGAGCCGCGCGACGCGCAGGCCATCGCGATGATGTCGCGCGACTTCATCGAGGCGGGCCTGGGCTGGAAGTACGACGCGGCGCGCGTGCTGCGCGCGATCCGCGACCGCGAGACGCTCGCCGTGGTGGCATCCGAAAGCGGCAAGAATGCCGCCGCGCGCGGCACGCTTACCGGCTTCGCCATCATGGAGTTCGGCGACGAGCGCGCCCATCTGATGCTGCTCGCGGTGCGCCCGTCGCACCGCAGGCTCGGCATCGGCGAGCGGCTGCTCGACTGGCTGCTCGAGTCGGCGCGCTGCGCCGGCATGGCGAGCATCCACCTCGAGCTGCGCACCAGCAACGAGGCCGCGCGGCGCTTCTACCGCGCCATGAGCTTTCACGAGACCGTTCTCGTGCCGGGCTACTACCGCAGCGGCGAGGGCCGTAAGGAAGGCGCCCTCAGGATGCTGCGCGTGCTTCGCGCGCCCGGCCCGGTGCCCTACACCTGGCGCCCGCCGCGCACCGAAGACACCTAGAAAAAGGGGAGAAAAAGGGGTCAGAGCAATTTTCCGGTAACACCTATGCGTTGCTCGCGAGTGTTACAGGAAAATTGCTCTGACCCCTTTTGCTCAAGGCACGATCGCGAAGCCCAGGCGCAGCTGCGATCTGCGCCGCACGTTGTAATCGAGAATGTCCTCGCCGTACCCGGTGAAGTACTGCACGTGGAAGTAGCCGCCTACCGGGCCGAAGCGCAGGTCGCGCGCGCGCCGCGATAGGTCCAGAAGAAAACTCCCCTTGCCCATCGTGCCCCGGCGCGCGACCGCGGTCGCGATCCAGTCGCCCGCCGCGTCGTAGCGCAGCCGCCAGTCGACGTGGCCGCGATAGTGCTGGATGTCCGGGTTTTCATCCCTCTCGAGATAGCGGTAGACCTTCGGCGTGAACTGCAGCTGGTGGCCGTTCGCCAGCTTCCAGTGCCATTCCGGCCGCGCGAAGGCGATGTTGATCGACCGCGAGCGCGGCCCATCGCGCCCGTTGGACTCGTGCTCCAAGCCCGCGCGGAAGCTGTCGACAAAGGTCTTATCGTCCCTGCGGTCCCATTTCCAGAAGACCGCCGGCCGGTAGCTGGTGTCGCGGAAGGCCTTGGACTGGGACGAAAGGTCCCATAGCGAATTCTGCGTGTAGCCGAAATAGAAACCCGACAGCCAGGGCTGGTCGCGGCCGAAGCCGCTGCCGGTGTCGAACAGGCGATACTTGAACGAGAGCTGGAAGCGCGCCGAGTAGCCCTCGCGCGCGCCAAGCACGAAATACATCGGGTCGTTCTCGGAGAGCGGCGGCTCGTACTCGACGCCCGGCCGCGCGCCCGTCAGGCTCTGCACCACGTCGGCCCTGGGCGCCACCACCAGCACGAGCACGCTCGACGAGCGCCCGGCGAGCTCGAGCGTCACCGTCCCGCCGACACCCGGCGGCATGGCGCCGACATAGCTGCGGCTCCGGTTGAGCTCGGGCCCGGCCGCGTGCAGCGGCACGACGCGCTCGTCGAGCTCGGACTTCACGCGCAGCTGGAGCTCCTCCGGCAGCGGCGCGCCGGCGGCGCTCACCACGATGAGCTCGAACGCATCGCCGGCCGCCGCCCGCCCGCTCTGCGAGGCGATGATCCAGTCCGGCGCGGCGAGCGACGACACCGCATAAAAGGCGAGCAGCACCAGCAGCGCTCTCATGGCGTGCTCCAGTCCGGCGCGTCGGCGTAGCGCTCGACCAGGAAATCGACGAACAGGCGCACTTTCGCCGAGAGGTGCTTGCGGCTCGGGTACACCGCGTAGATCGGCATGGGTGCGGCGACGAAGTCCTGCAGCAGCGGCACCAGACGGCCGGCGCGCACCTCCGGCCCGACGATGAACGCCGGCTCGAGCGCGATGCCCGCGCCCCGTGCCGCCGCTTCGGCGTGCAGGTCGCCGTTGTTGGAATGCAGGTTCCCGCTCACGCGCACCGAGCGCTCGTTGCCGGCAGCGTCGCGGAAGCGCCAGACGTTGCGCGGCGTAACGTATTCGTAGGTGAAGCAATTGTGCTGCGCGAGGTCCTCGGGCGTTTGCGGCGCGCCGTGCGCCTTCAAATAGGCGCTCGAAGCGCAAGGCAACAGCCGCGTCTCGCCGAGCTTGCGCGCCACCAGATTCTCCGACCCGACGGCGCCGATGCGGATGGCGAGGTCGAAGCCCTCCTCGACGAGGTCGACGACGCGGTCCGAAAGCGAGACGTCGAAGCGCACCTCCGCGTGCCGCGCGAGAAACGCCGCGATCGCCGGCGCGACGTGGCGCACGCCGAAAGTCACGGCGCTGGTGAGCTTGATCGTGCCGCGGGGCACGACCGCCGCGCGCGCCGCCTCCTGCTCGGCCTCCTCCAGATCGGCGAGAAGCTGCACCGCGCGCTCGTAATAGGCGCGCCCGCTTTCGGTGAGGCTTACGCGCCGCGTGGTGCGGTTCAGCAAGCGGGTGTGCAAGTGGCTTTCGAGCTCGGCCACCTGCCGAGAAGTTGCCGACGTAGACAGGCCGAGCCGCTCTGCCGCGCGGGCGAAGCTTCCGGACTCAACCACTTGTGCAAACACCTGCATGGCGGTCAGCCGGTCCATGTCGACATATTATCCCGGATATAGGGATTATAAATTGCTCTCTAGCGCCTTTATCCCTTTGGACGGGATTCTCATACTGCCACCTGACTCTCAACCTAAGGAAAGGAAACGCCATGATGATCGACAACCGTACGGCGCCGCACGCGGCGTTCATTCTGCGCATCTCGCTCGGCGTAATGTTCGTCGCCCATGCGCTTCTCAAGTACTACGTGTTCACGCTTCCGGGGACCGTGCAGTTCTTCCAGTCGCTCGGGTTGCCGGCGGCGCTCGCCTACTTCACGTTCTGGGCGGAGCTGATCGGCGGCCTGCTGATTCTCGCCGGCGTGTACGGACGCTGGGTGTCGTTTGCCCTCGTGCCGATCCTGCTCGGCGCCACCTGGGCGCATCTGGGCAACGGCTGGGCGTTCAGCGCGCCGAACGGCGGCTGGGAATACCCGGCGTTCCTTACGGCGGCAGCGATAGTTCATGGACTCCTCGGGGATGGCGCCTACGCGCTGTCGAACGTCCTGCGCGCACCGAACTTGCAGCAGGCACGTACCTGAACCACGATAGCCCTGTCATGACCGCGCTACCGAGCGTCTTTCTTTCCCATGGCTCGCCGATGCACGCGCTCGAGCCGGGCGCGGCGGGCGAGGCATGGAAGGCGCTCGGTCGCCGGCTGCCCCGCCCGCGCGCGATCCTGGTGGCCTCGGCGCATTGGGAGACGAACCTGCCGATGCTCAGCGGAAATCCCAAGCCCGAGACCATCCACGATTTCTACAACTTCCCGGAACCGCTGTACCGGCTGCGTTATCCTGCTCCGGGTGCCCCAGAGCTCGCGCAGCGCGCGCAAGCTCTCCTCAAGGAAGCGGGATTTACCGCCGGGATCGACGGCTGCCGCGGCCTCGACCACGGCGCCTGGGCGCCGCTGCTGTACGCCTATCCCGAGGCCGACGTCCCGGTGGTCCAGATCTCGGTGCAGCCGCCGCTCGGCCCGCGGCACCACTTCAATCTCGGCCGTGCCTTGGGAAAACTGCGCGAGGAAGGCGTTTTGATCCTGGGCTCGGGGCACATGACGCACAACCTGCGCGACTGGGCGCGCGGCGGCGGCAAGCCCGAGCCCTACGCGCGCGAGTTCGCCGAGTGGGTCAGGGAGAAGCTCCTGAGCCACGACCTCGACGCCTTGATCGACTACCGCTCGCGCGCGCCGCACGGCGCTCGAGCGCATCCCACCGACGAGCATTTCCTGCCGCTGTTCTTCGCGCTGGGCGCCGCGCAGGAAGGCGCGGAGCCGGAACGCATCTACGACGCCATCGACGCCGGGGTGCTCGCGATGGACGCTTACGTCTTCGCTGAGGGACCCACCTAACCGCCGAGCGCCCTGAACAGATCGGCGACCGCGGCGCGGTGCGCCCGGAGCGCATCGACGCGCGCGATGCGCGCCGCGAGCAACCCGCGCTCGGCGTCGATCACCTCGATCTGGCTGGCGATGCCGTTCTCGTGGCGCAGGCGTGCAAGCCGCAGCGTCTGGCGCAGCGCTTCGGCGCGCGCGCTTTCGGCATCGAAGCGCTCGCGCGCCCGGGATTGCGCGGCGAGCGCGGTGCGCACCTCGCTGAAGGCCACGCGTACCGCCTGCTGATACTGCGCGAGCACTGCGCGCTCGCGCGCCTCGGCGGCCGCGGTGCGCGCTTCGGTCCGGCCGCCCGAGAAAATCGGCTGCGAGACCGCCGCCGCGACCGTCCACAGCCCGGCCGGGCCCGAGAAAAGATTGGAAAGCGCCGCGCTCTCGGAACCGAGCACTGCGGTGAGGGCGATCGACGGGAACATCTCGCTGCGCGCTACCGCCACGCGCGCGTTCGCCGCGGCAAGGCGCCGCTCCGCCTCGACCAGATCGGGCCGCCGAAGCAGCAGCTCCGAGGGCATGCCGGCGGGCAGCGCCGGTGCCTGCAGCGTTTCCTCGTATTGGCGCTTCACCTCGATGCCGGATTCGAAGACCTCCCTCGGCGTGCGCCCGAGCAGCACGGCGAGCGCCGCCTCCTCGCGCCCGCGGGCTTCCTCGAGCGCCGGAAGCTGCGCGCGCGCTGCGGCCGCCTCGGCCTCGAGCTGGTAGAGCTCGAAGTCACCGATCACGCCGGCGCGGTGCCGCTTGCGCTGCAGGGCGAGCAGGTCCTCGCGCAAGGCGAGCGACTGCTTGGTGAGCAGCACCTGCTCGTCGAGCGAGCGCAAGCCGAAGTAGGACTTCGCCAGCTGCGCCGCGAGCGCCAGGCGCACCGCGTCGCGCGAAGCCTCGCTTGCCGCGAGCTCCGCGCGCGCCGCCTCGGCGCCCGAGCGCAGGCGCCCGAAAAGATCCAGCTCGTACGAGAGGTTCAGCGTCGCGCGGTAGCTCGAGTATTCGCGCGGGATGCCGGGCGGCGCCACCGCGGTGCGCGTCGAGATGCGCTGGCGGCTCGCCGAGCCTTGCGCGTCGAGGCGCGGAAAGAGGAACGACTCCGCCTCGCCGACCAGCGCGCGCGCCTCGTCCACGCGGGCGGCGGCCACCAGGAGGTCGGCGTTGTCGCGCAGCGCCTGCGCGACGAGCGCATCGAGCTGCGCGTCCTCGTAGATGCGCCACCAGCGCCCGTCCTCGGCGAAGCGCGGCCCGGCGGCCTTCCACGCCGCCGGCAGCTCGACCGGCGGCCGCTCGTATTTCACCGAGGAAGCGCAGCCGGCGAGCAAAACCAGGAAAAGGCTACTGCGGACGATGCGGCGCATGGTGCGGGTGCTGCACCGGAAGGTGAGTGACGCTGCGCTCTTGCGCGATCTCGTCCTTGATCTCCTGGGTGGAGCGCTTCTCGGTGAGGTGGCGGTCGGTGAACAGCTTGAAGAACATCGGCACGAAAAAGATCGCCAGGAAGGTCGCGGCGAGCATCCCGCCCATCACGCCGGTGCCGACCGAATGGCGCGCGCCCGCGCCTGCGCCGGTCGAGAGCGCGAGCGGCAGCACCCCGAGGATGAAGGCGAGCGAGGTCATGAGAATCGGGCGAAACCGCAGGCGCGCCGCTTCGACGGCGGCCGCGGACGCCGAGAGTCCTTCCGCGCGCTTGTACACCGCGTACTCGACGATCAGGATGGCGTTCTTCGCCGCAAGGCCGAGCAGCGTGACGAGGCCGATCTGGAAGTACACATCGTTCGTCAATCCGCGGATCCAGACCGCGGCGAGTGCGCCGAACGTGCCGAACGGCAGTGCGAAAAGCACCGAGAACGGCAGCGACCACTTCTCATACTGGGCCGCAAGGATCAGAAACACCATCACCACTGCAAGCGCGAGCGCGAGGCCGCCGGTGCCGGTGGAGCGCTTTTCCTGGTAGGAGGCGCCGGCCCAGTCGTAGCTGAAGTCCGCGGGCAGCACGCGGCCAGCGAGGCGCTCCACCGCCTCGATCGCCTGTCCGGTCGACACCCCGGGCGCGCCCTGGCCGAAGAGCTTGACCGCCGGCAGGTTGTTGAAGCGCTCGAGCGCGTCCGGGCCCGAGCTGTAGGTGACGCGCGCCAGGGACGCGAGCGGCACCATCTCGCTCTTCTGGTTCCTGACGTACACCTTGCCGATGTCGCTGGGCTGGTCGCGGTACGACCGGTCGGCCGAGAGCAGCACCTGCCAGGTGCGCCCAAAGCGGTTGAAGTCGTTGACGTAGTAGCTGCCGAGTGTCGCGGCGAGCGTGCCGTAGAGATCCTCGAGCGTCACGCCGAGCGCCTTCGCCTTCTCGCGGTCGACGTCGACGTAGAGCTGCGGCACGCCGGCGCGCCATGCGGTCTGCATGGTCCCGAGCATCGGCTCCTTGCGCGCTTCGCCCATGAACTGGCCGAGCACCTGCCCGAGGCGCTGCGCGCCGCCTTCGCCGCGGTCCTGGATGTAGAGCTCGAAGCCGCCCGCGGTCCCGAGCCCGAAGATCGCCGGCGGCGGAATGGCGAAGGCCAGGCCTTCCTTGATGTGCGCGGTCTTCATGAAGAACTCGCCGACCAGCTGCGGCGTCGTCACGGCGCGCTCGTCCCAGTGCTTCTGCGTGACGAAGATGGTCGCGGCGTTGTTGCGGAAGCTCCCGCCGAGAAGGTCGAACCCGGTAAACGCGACGACGTCCTCGTTCACCGGGTTGGAGCGGATCGCCTTCACCACTTCACCGACCACCTTGTCCGTGCGCTCGAGCGTCGCGCCGTCGGGCATGAGCACCGCGGCGATGTAGAAGCCCTGGTCCTCGTCGGGCACCAGGCTTCCCGGGGTGATGCGCCACAGCCCGAAGGCAAGCAGGACCATCCCGGCAAACAGGGCAAGCCCGATGCCGCCGCGGCGGATCATCCACGCGACGCCGTTCTCATAGCGGCCGGTGACGCGCCCGAAGAAGCGGTTGAACCACGCGAAAAAGGCGTTTTTTCGCTCCTTGCGCGGATCGAGCACCAGGGCGCACAGCGAAGGCGTGAGGGTCAGCGCGACCAGGCCCGAGATCACCACCGCGATCGAGATCGTCACCGCGAACTGCCGGTAGAGCTCGCCGGCGAGGCCGCCGAGAAAGGCGATCGGCACGAACACCGCGCACAGCACGAGCACGATGGCAACGATCGGGCTGGTGACCTCCCGCATGGCCTTGATCGCCGCCTCGCGCGGACCGAGGCCCTCCTCGTGCATGATGCGCTCGACGTTCTCCAGCACGACGATCGCGTCGTCGACCACAATGCCGATCGCGAGCACCATGCCGAAGAGCGTCAGCGTGTTGATCGAGTAGCCGAGGAGAAACAGACCCGCGAAGGTGCCGATGAGCGACACCGGCACCGCCGCGAAAGGAATGAGGGTCGCGCGCCAGCTCTGCAGGAAAAGATAGACGACGAGGAAGACGAGCAGCATCGCCTCCCCCAGCGTTTTCAGCACCTCGCGGATCGACACCTCGACGAAGCGCGTGGTGTCGTAGGGCACCGAGTACGCGAGCCCCTCGGGAAAACGCTTGGCCGCTTCGGCCACCGTGCGCCGCACCTCGCCGGCGACCTCCAGCGCGTTGGCGCCGGGCTGCAGGAAGACGCCGACGAGCGTCGCCGGCTGGCCGTTGATGCGGCCGATGAACTCGTAGTCCTTCGCGGCGAGCTCCACGCGCGCCACGTCCTTCAGGCGCAGCGCCGAGCCGTCGGCGTTCGAGCGCAGCAGGATGTCCTCGAACTCGCGCGGCTCGGCGAGCCGCCCGCGCGTGGTGATGGTGTAGACGAGCTCCTGGCCCGCCGGCGCCGGCGCCTGCCCCACCTTGCCGGCGGCGAACTGCGCGTTCTGCTCGTTCAGCGCGCGCACGACGTCGGCGACCGCCACGCGATGCTGCATCATCTGGTCGGGGCGCAGCCAGACGCGCATCGCGTAGTCCTTGGCGCCCCAGTTCTGCACGCTCGTCGTGCCCGGCACGCGCTTGATCAGATCGAGCACGTTGAGCGTCACGTAGTTCGAGACGTAGACGTCGTCGAAGCGCCCGTTGGGCGAGAAGAAGGCGATCACCTGCAGGAACGCGGAGGAGCCCTTTTCCACGGTCACACCCTGCCGGCGCGTCTCGAGCGGCAGGCGCGGCTCGGCCTGCTTCACGCGGTTGTTCACGTTGAGCGCCGCCTTGTCGACATCGGTGCCGATGTCGAACGTGACCTGGATCTGCACCATGCCGCTCGAGGTCGACGTGGAGCTCATGTAGATCATGTTCTCGACGCCGTTGATCTGGTTCTCGAGCGGCGCGGCAACGGTCTGCTCGATCACCTGGGCGGAGGCGCCGGGATAGAACGCGGTCACCGTGACCACCGGCGGCGCGATCTCCGGGTATTGCGCGATCGGCAAGGTGCGCATCGCGGCGAGGCCGGCGATCAGGATGAACACCGACAGCACCGCGGCGAAGATCGGCCGGTCGATGAAGAAGCGCGACAGCACGGCTACTTCTTCTCGGAGATGCGCACCGGGGCGCCCGGGCCGAGCTTCATCACGCCATCGGTGATCACGCGCTCGCCGCCCTTGAGGCCGGCGCTGATGATCCAGTCCTCGCCCGACCATTCGCCCGCTTCGACCGGGCGCGGCTCCGCCTGATTTTTCTCATTGACGACGTAAACGAATTTGCCCTGCGGACCTTCCAGCACCGCGCGCTGCGGCACGGTGACGGCGTTGGGGCGCGCCGCGCCGCGCAGGATCACGCGCACGAACTGTCCCGGGCGCAGCACGCCGTCCGGATTGGGCAGCTCGGCGCGCGCCTCGCGCGTCCCGGTTCCGGGCGCGATGCGCACGTCGGCGAAGCTCATCTTTCCGGTGTGCGGGTAGACGCTGCCGTCGGCAAGCCGAAGCTGCACGTCGAAGCGCTTTGGCAGCGACAGGCGCCCCGCCGCCGCTTCCTTTTGCAGCCGCGCCTGCTCGGTATCCGGGATGCCGAAGTTCACCCAGATCGGATCGACCTGCATCACCGTGGTGAGCAGCACGTCGGGTCCGGAGACGAGCGAGCCCTCGGAGCGCAACGACCGGCTCGCCACGCCGGCCGCCGGCGCTTCGACCTTGGTATAGCCGAGGCTCAGCTTCGCTTCGGCGAGGCGCGCGCGCGCGGCCTTCAGGTCGGCGGCGGTGATCGCCTCGGCGGACACCGCGTCGTCGTACTCTCTCTGGCTCACCGCCTTTTCCGCGTAGAGCGGCTTGAGGCGCGCGGCGTTGCGCCGCGCCTGCTCGTGGCGCGCCTCGGCGGCGGCGACGTCGGCCTCGGCGCGCGCGGCGGCCGCCTCGAAGGGCGCCGGATCGATGGTGAAGAGCGATTGCCCTTTGCGCACCGGCCCGCCCTCCTCGAAATTGCGCGCGAGCAGAATGCCGGTGACGCGCGCGCGTACCTCGACTTCGCGCGAGCCGGCCGTCTGGCCGACGTACTCGAAGCTCGCCGCAAGCGAGCGCGGCGTCACGGTGACGACGTTCACTTCGGGGGGCGGCATTCCCATGCCGGGACCGCCCTTGCCGGCTTTCTGGTCTCCGCCCGAAGGATTGCACGCTGCGGCGAGCGCCGCCAGCAATACCGTGGCTACCTGTTTGAAACGCATGGAGCGTTCTCTGCGTACGACGAGGCGGCGATTCTAGCGTGCGTGCCGGCGCCGCCTGCGCCGGGCGGAATTACGCCTGAAACAAAAAACAGCCCGCCGGGCGTTGAAAAATCAAGCCCTTGGCCGGGCGATTGCCGGCTTGGGCGCGCCGGGGTACTTTTCTGCGCCCATGATCCGCAAACGCTTCGCGCGCCGGGAAGACCTGGGCCTTACGCGGGCCGAGTTCGCCGTGCTGCGGCGGCTCGATAACCCGCACAAGATCCAGGCTTTCCTCTACAGGCTCGGCCAGAACTTCGAGGTCGACGGCGAGACCTGCCGCACGGTACGCGAGGTGCTGCGCACGCGAAGAGCGCACTGCATCGAAGGCGCGATGCTCGCCGCGTGCGCGATGTGGGTGCACGGCAAGCCGCCGCTCCTTTGCGACATGCGCGCGGTGAGGGACTTCGACCACGTGGTGGCGCTTTTCAAGCACCACGGCCGCTGGGGCGCGATGTCGAAGACCAACGGCATTTTCCTGCGCTGGCGCGATCCGGTGTACCGCAGCCTGCGCGAGCTCGCGATGTCGTACTTCCATGAATACACCAACCGCCGCGAGCACAAGACGCTGCGCGAGTATTCGCTCCCCTACGACCTGCGGCGCATCGATCCGAAGATCTGGGTGACCGGCGAGAAGCACGCGTGGCACGTGGCCGAAGAGCTCGACCGGCTGCGACACTTCAAGCTGATGGGCGGCCGCCACCTGAGGGCGGTGACGCGGCGCGATCCGTTCGAGCGGCGCGCGGGCGTGCTGATGCAATACCCGCGGCCCCGCGCGCTCGTGGTGAAACTGGCGCGCTTGAAGAAGAAGCGCCTGGAAAAGCGGAAGAAGTAGTTACTTCTTCTTCGTATCCTCGACTTTTCCAACCTTCTCCAGCGCCACTTTGAGCCGCGCCGCGTCGCGCGCCCAGTACTTGGCGAACTCGGGCGCGTCGAGATACGACACCGGGGTCGCCACCTTGTCCATCGCGCTCCTGAACTCGCTCGAGTTGGCCGCCTCGCGCACCGCCTGGCGCAGCGTGGTGAGCACCGGACCCGGAGTCGCCGCAGGAGCGAACACGCCCGACCAGATGTAGAACTCGGCGTCGTAGCCAAGCTCCTTGAACGTCGGGATCTCGGGCAGCAGCTTCAGGCGCTCCGTGCCCCAGCTCGCGAGGGCACGCATCTTTCCGCCCTTGATCTGCCCGATGGCCGCCGCCGGACCCGAGGCGAGCGCCTCGACCTGGCCGCCGAGCAGCGCGGTGACCGCCGGTCCGCCGCCCTGGTAGGGAACGTGGAACAGCTCGATGTTGGCAGCCTGGGCGAAGATCTCCATCGCCACGTGCAGCGTGCTGTACACGCC
>Ga0156283_1212_pt1 | contig 17249 bp, 22 predicted proteins | sample RifCSPlowO2_12_FD_107932 | JGI IMG/M metagenome (GOLD analysis project Ga0156283, IMG submission 107932) | Betaproteobacteria bacterium RIFCSPLOWO2_12_FULL_65_14 | reverse complement strand
ATTGCTCCACGTGCGCCCGGTGCGCCGCGCGGAAGCGCGGCGGCAGCAGCCGGTCGAGCGGCGCGCCCGCCACCTGGTCGCGGCGGATGCGGAAAAGCTGCTCGGCCGCGCGGTTGAAGAGCACGATGTTGTGCTGCTCGTCGACGGTGATGACCGCGTCCATCGCCGAATCGACGATCGCGGCGAGCCGCGCCTGCGCCGCGTCGAGCGCGCCGCGCATGCGCTCGGCGTCGGCCTCGGCATGCCTGCGCAGGGTGATGTCGCGCAGGATCACGGTGTAGAGGCGCCGGCCGCCCTCGGCGGCCTGCGAGATCGAGGCCTCGATCGGGAACTCCTCGCCGTCGGCGCGCAGCGCCCAGAGCGTGGTGACGTCGCCCATCTTGCGGCTGGTGACGCCGGTGCGGCCGAAGTGCTCGATGTGCGCGCGGTGCGCCGCGCGGAAGCGCTCCGGCATGAAGCCCTCGAGCGGCGCGCCGAGCGCCTGCTCGCGCGAGCAGCGGAAGAGCCTCTCGGCCGCGCGGTTGAACAGCACGATGCTCTGCGTCTCGTCCACGGTGATGATCGCGTCCATCGCCGAGTCGACGATCGCGGCGAGGCGCGCCTGGGTCGCTTCGGTGCGCTCGTCGGCCACCAGCACCTCGCGCGCGGCGACCAGGATGCCGACGCCGATCACCAGCATGTCGGCGATGATCACCGTGCCGAGCAGCCAGGGCGCCTGCGAGCCGCCGACGAAGGCGACGATGTTCGAGCCGAGCAGCGCGACGAGCGCGGCCACGCCGGCGCCGAGGATGGCCGGGTGGCGGAAAAGGCTTTGTTTGACGGAAGTCAAAGCCCGGGGGCGCTCAGCGGTCATAGTCGGCCCAATGCACTACCCCGCGTCCGAGCTGGTCATCGACCCGGTGCTGATCCGCAACCACGACGTGAGCGGACCGCGCTACACCTCGTACCCGACGGCCGACCGCTTCGTCGAGGCCTTCGGCGAGGCGCAGCTGCGTCAGTGGCTCGGCAAGCGCAACATCGGCGGCATCCACCGCGCGCTCTCGGTCTATGTGCATATCCCTTTCTGCGAAAGCATTTGCTACTACTGCGCGTGCAACAAGGTCGTCACCCGCGACCACGGAAAATCAACCAAGTATATCAAGTACTTGGATAAGGAACTGACGCTCATCGCCGAGCTGCTGGGGGACGAGCGCAAGATCGCCGAGCTGCACCTGGGCGGCGGCACGCCGACGTTCCTGTCGCACGACGAGATGGGCGCGTTGATGGAAGCGCTCAACCGGCGCTTCGAGCGCGAGCCGAAGGCGCAGTGCTCGATCGAGGTGGACCCGCGCCACACGCCGGCCGGCACGATGAAGTTTCTCGCCGGGCTGGGGTTCAACCGCCTGTCGATCGGCGTGCAGGACTTCGACCCCGCGGTGCAGCGGGCGGTGCACCGCGTGCAGAGCGAGGACGTGGTGCGCCGCGTGCTGGACGAGGCGCGCGAGAGCGGCTTCCGCTCGGTGAACTTCGACCTGATCTACGGGTTGCCGAAGCAGACCCTCGACAGCTTCAACCGCACCCTCGACAAGGTGCTGATGCTCGATCCGGACCGGATCGCGCTGTACAGCTTCGCGCACCTGCCGAAGCTCTTCATGCCGCAGCGGCGCATCGTCGAGGCCGACCTGCCCTCGGCGGAGACCAAGCTGCAGATCATGACGCTCGCGATCGGGCGCCTGACGCGCGCCGGCTACCTCTACATCGGCATGGACCATTTCGCGCGCCCGACCGACGAGCTGGCGATCGCGCAGGCGCTGGGGCAGCTGCGGCGCAATTTCCAGGGCTACTCGACCGGCCGGGGCGACCTCATCGGCCTGGGCGTCTCGGCGATCGGCCAGGTGGGGCCGACGTACTACCAGAACCTGAAAGAGCTCGACGAGTACTACGGCGCGCTCGATGCCGGGCGGCTGCCGGTGCTGCGCGGCATGGAGCTCACGCCCGACGACCTGGTGCGCCGCGCGGTGATCCAGGCGCTCACCTGCCATTTCCGCCTGTCGATCGAGTCGATCGAGCTGTCCTACCTCATCGACTTCCGCAAGTACTTCGCCGAAGAGCTCGCCGACCTGCGCCGCCTGGCCGAAGAGGGCCTGGTCGAGATCGCGCCCGACTGGATCGTGGTGACGCCGAAGGGACGGCTGCTGGTGCGCGCCATCTGCATGGTGTTCGACCGCTATCTGCGCGAGCGCCGCGAGCGCGCCGCCTACTCGAAGGTGATCTGAGTGGCGCCCGCCTTCCTCGCCGCCATGGCCGCCCTGGGGCTCGCCTCGGGGCTGCATTGCGTCGGCATGTGCGGCGGCATCGTGACCGCGTTCTCGGCGCGCCGCGGGCCGCAATGGATGCACACCGTGATATTCAACCTCGGGCGCATCTCGAGCTACGCGCTGGCGGGCGCCGGTGCCGGCGCGCTGGGCAGCCTGAGCTGGTACGCGACCGGAGGACAGAGCGCGCTCTACGTGCTCGCCAACGTGGTGCTGATCTTCGTCGGCCTGCATCTCGCCGGTCTGAGGAGCCCGATGCGCTGGCTGGAAAGGCTGGGCGCTCCGCTGTGGCGCCGCGTGCAGCCGCTCGCCGCGCGCCTCATGCAAGTACGCACGCTGGGCGGCGCCTATCGCGCGGGACTCGCCTGGGGCTGGCTGCCGTGCGGGCTCGTCTACGGCGCGCTCGCCGCGTCCGCCTTTGCGGGCAGCCCGGCGGGCGGTGCCGCGGGCATGGTGGCCTTCGGCCTGGGCACGCTTCCGTGGCTGTTCGCCGCCGGCGTGGCGGCCGCCCGGCTGCGCGCCTGGATGTCGCGGCGCGCGGTGCGCCTGGGCGTCGGCGGCACGGTGCTCGGGTTCGGCGCCTGGGGCCTTGCGCACGCTGCCGGTTTTTAGGAGACGACCATGACGGAAGCAATACGCATCTTGAAGGACGAACACCGCTCGATCTCGGCCGTGCTCCTCGGGCTGAAGCATCTGGCGCAGCTCGCGCAGGACCCGCACGTGCAACCGCGCTTCCAGGTGTTCCGCAGCATGCTGCGCTACATCGACGAGTATCCGGAGCGGCTGCACCATCCGAAGGAGGACGAGCATCTCTTCGCGCGGCTCCTGCAGCGCGCGCCGGAAACGAAGGCGCTGGTCGACGACCTGAAGGAGGAGCACGTGAAAGGCGTGCAGCTCGTCCGCGACCTCGAGCGAAGCCTGCTGTTCTTCGAGGAAGGCTGGCCGCGGGGCGCGCGCGAGTTCCTGGCGGCGGTCGACGCCTATGCCGACTTCCACTGGAACCACATGCGCAAGGAGGAAGCCGAGCTGCTGCCGCTCGCCGAGCGCTACCTCGACGCGGAGGACTGGCGCGCGATCGGCGCGGCCTTCGCGCACAACCGCGACGCGCTCTCGGGCGTCGAGGCGCAGGACTTCCAGAAGCTGTTCTCGCGCATCGCCAACCTGGCGCCCGCGCCGATCGGCCTGGGCGACGCCTGGCAGAAGGCCGCGAGCTAGACCCGATACGGGGTCAGAGCATCTGCCCTGACCCCATGCAGGCCGGGCAGAACTCACTGGCAGGCGACTGCATCAGGCGCGCGTACGGAATGTCGGCCCCGCAGGACACGCACACGCCGTAGTCGGGCGCGTGCAGGCGCTCCAGAGCGCTGGCCAGCGCCTGCTCGGTCATCTGCGCACGGATAAGGTTTTCCAGGTTCGCGCGCTGCTCGAGGGTGAGGTAGCGGTAATGCATTGCGCTTCCTTCAGCGGGTCACCAGCACCGGAATCTTGGAGTGCGCGAGCACGCGGCTCGTCTCGCTGCCCAGCAGCAGGCCGCCGAGGCCGCCGCGCCCGTGCGAGGCCATCGCGATCGCGTCGCACTTCGCGGCGCGCGCGACGCGCAGAATGCCGTCGTAGGGATGCGCCGCGATGATGAAGCGCGTGGCGCAGCGCACGCCCGCGGTCTGGCACTCGATCTCGACGGCGGCGAGCGCCTTCTTGGCGGCGCGCTCCGCGCTCTTGCGGTATTCCGCGGCAGAGACCTGCGGCACGTAGTACACCGCGGCCTCGCCGTACATCGGCGGCATGTAGGGCGGGATGACGTAAACGCCGGTCACGCGCGCGCCGAGCGACGCGGCAAGCTTGACGCCGGCCTTGACGCCTTTCGCCGCCAGCTTGGAACCATCGGTGGGGATGAGGATGTGCTTGAACATCGCAGGCCCTTTTCGCATTTCAGCAGGTTAAGACTTTCCGCTTGCGGCGTGCTTGACGTGGGTCAAAAACCCTGGGCGCGCCAAGTGTATTTTCGCCGGATGAGCATCGAATCGGCGGCCGAGCTTTACGTCCATGCCATGGCGATCGAGCGCGAGGCGGCGGAGCGCTACGGCGAGTTTGCGGCGCGCATGGCCGATCAGGGCAACGAGGAGCTGGCGAGCGTGTTCGGCAAGCTCGCGGGCTTCGAAAGCGAGCACGTGAAGACGCTGCAGCGCCGCACCGACGGCGTCGCGCTGCCGCGGCTCGCGGCCGACTACAGCTGGCTCGACGCCGGCGCGCCGGAAACCGCCGCCCACGACCTCATCTTTCGCCTCCTCACGCCGCGCCAGGCGCTCGCCATCGCGCTGCAGGCCGAGAAGCGGGCGCGCGCGTTTTTCCAGCACGTGCAGCGCGACGCCACCGACCCGGCGCTGCGCGCGCTGGCCAAGGAAATGGCCGCCGAGGAGGGCGAGCACATCGATCTCCTCGACCACGCGCTGGCGCGCGCGCACGACCCGTTCGTGGACTGGGCCTCGGTGTTCGAAGCGCCCGGCACGGTGCAACGCTGAAGGACGACCCGTGTACAAGCACATCCTCATTCCGACCGACGGCTCCGAAACCGCCGCCAAGGCGGTGGACGCCGGCATCGATTTCGCCCGCGAGGCGCACGCCAGGGTGACGTTGTTCACCGCGGTGCCCGCGTACCAGCCGCCCGGCGAGGGCGAGATCCTGACGCGGCGCCTGGTCTCGCTCGCCGAGCACGAGCGGCTCTCGCGCGAGAAGGCCGAGCGCGTGGTCGCCGCGGCGCTCGAGCGCGCGCGCGCGGCGGGGGTCGAATGCGACATGGACTTCGCGCAGAGCGACCGGCCGCACGAGGCCATCCTCGAGGCGGCGCGGCACAGCGGCTGCGACGCGATCTTCATGGCGACGCACGCGCGCAAGGGGCTCGCGGCGCTCTGGCACGGCAGCCAGACGAGCGCCGTGCTGCGCGACGCCGAGGTCCCGATGATGGTGTTCCGCTAGCCCGAGGAGTACGCGCGCATCAGCCAGAACGCCGCCAGCGCGAGCGGCAGGATGATGGCGAAGAAGGCGACCTGGCGGTTCTCGAAGCGCGCGCCGCGCTTGCGCTCGATCCAGTCGAGCAGCCAGTCGGCGCCGAAGTAGAGCGCGATCGCTACGAGCGTGAACCAGACGATGTCCATAGGGCCTTGCACACGATGACGATGAAGAGCAGCCCGCCCGCCACGGCGGCGAGGCCACCGAGCCCCATCAGCCCCATGGCCGCCACCTGCTCGAAGCCGCGCAGCACCTGTTCCGCGCCGGCCACCTTGCGCTGCACGCCGTAGCCGCCCGACCACACCAGCCCGGCGACATGCGCGAGCTGCCCGGCGCCGTAGAGGGCGGGCTGCAGCGTCGCGAGGCGCACGTGCGGGCGGCCGTAGCCCATGCGCGGCAGCAGATGGTAGGCGAGGCCCATGAAGGCGAGGGTGATGCCGACGATGGCGCCATGATAGTGCGCCGGAATCCGGACGTTGCTGCCGCTGATCATCAGGCCGATCAGCCCGCCGGCGCCGAAGAGCACGATCGACCAGGCGAGCGCCGCGCGCAGCGGGCGCTGCTCGGGCGCGGGGCGCGGCGCGGCGACGAGCGCGTACAGCGTGGCCGCGGCGAAGGGCGCGATGGCGAGCCCGCCGCCGATACGCATCAGCCAGGTCTGCAGCCGGTAGTGCTCGACCGAGGTCACGTCGTAGGCGAGATAGATCACCGGCGTGGCGAACACCGATACCAGGCCCACGCCGAAGAGCAGCATCGCGATGCGCGGCGAGAGCGCGGCGCGCGCGCCGAGCGCATCGGCGAGCCACAGCCAGGCGACGAACATGAGCAGCGTCCAGGTGAATTGCAGCACGTGCCCGCCGCCCCAGAACAGCACCTCGTAGTACGCCTTGCCGTCGAGCCCGGCGGGCAGCACGAGCCACGACCAGGCGAAGGCGATGAGCGCGACGCCCGCCGACACCGCCGCGGTGTTGAGCCCGAAGCCGAGCGCGCCCGCGCCGTCGGGCCGCACGCCGATGCGCGGCGCCGCCGCCATCGCGCGCACGACGAGAAACACGCACCCAAGCGCAAACACGAGCAGGCCAAAAATGAAAACCTCGCCATCCAGCACCGGCACGTAGTTGCTCATCACCGGCGCGGCCGCCTGCACGAACGGCGCGGCGGCCATGACGAGCGTGCCGGCGGCGCACAGCGCGAGCGCCGCCCAGCCGGTGACGAGCAGCCGCGGCGTGCCGTGCAGGCTCCACAGCAGGCCGCCGAACGCCGCGAACCACACGAGCACCGAGAGGTCCACGTGCACCACCAGCGCCACCTTGAAGAAATCCACCAGCGGGAACAGGTCCTTCACGTACGGCGCGCGCGACAGCACGAGCAGGATCGAGAACAGCCCCGAGCCGATGAGCGCGGCGAGCGCGAGCGCGAGCCAGCCGGCGGCGAGCGTGCGCCGCGCATCGGCCGGCACCGGCAGCGAAAAAGGGGTCAGGACCCTTTTTTCGCTTGGCGATACCGTGGTTCGCCAAAAAAGGGTCCTGACCCCTTTTTCGTCAGCGTAAAGCGAAGGTGAACTCATGCTCGTTCCTCTTGACGGTCACGGTCGGCCGCAGTTTGGGGTCGCGCTGTCTCGAAAAGCGCTCGTCGGCGAGCGCGAGGCCCAGCCGGTAGGCGCACTCGGTGTCGCAGCCTACGGCTTTCACGCTGCGCGCGCCGTTGCGCAGCGCGTATTCCACGAACGAAGGCGGCAGCATCGCGATGCAGCGCACGCCGATACCCGGGCCCTGCGACTGCTCGCAGCGGAAGACGACTTCGGCGGCGGGCAGCACGCCGCGCAGCCGCCGCCTCAGGTCGTGCACGGTGAGATCGGGCAGGTCGATCCCCGAGACCAGCTCGCGCGCGCTGCGGAACGGCGTCGACGAAGGGCAGGCGCCGGCGCAGATGCCGCAGGCGGCGCAGCGCTCTGCGATGACTTCCACCTTCCCTTCTTTCAACTGGATCGCCTCATAGGGGCAGTCCGCCACGCAGCGCCCGCAGCCGTTGCAGTTCTTCGGGTCGACGCGCGCCACCGTGAGTTGCGGCTTTTTCGCGAGGTAAGGCAGCGCCACCAGGAAGGCGGTCAGTGCCAGGACCAGGACCCAGAGCGTCGCCGGAGAGGTGGCGTACATCAGCGGGTGAGGAAACAGCAGCAGCCAGTCGAGCTGCAGCGCTTGCGGCACGGCCTGCGGATCCCAGCGCGCGGCCGAAGCAACCGGTTTTATCAATGCGACCAACAGTAAAGAAAGGGTCATGCCCACGGCCATCAGCCGCGGCGCGACGGTGGCCGGCCGCCCGAGGCGCTGCACGTGGATCCACATGCCGGCGAGCAGCAGCAGCGGCAGCCCGATGTGCAGGAACACGAAAAACGAAAACAGCCGGTCGAACGCCTCTGCGGCGCTCGCCGCGGGCATGTGCATCCACTCCAGCGTGGCGACGAATGAAAACTGCGCGCGCGTGTCCCAGACCAGCCAGGTGCCGACGATGCCCGAGGCGTACAGCAGCCAGACGAGCGGCACGCCCGAAATCCACGAAAAGGCGCGAAAGCCGCGGAAGCGCCCGGCCAGCAGCTCGCGCACGAGGTGGGCGACGAGGACGATCACGAACGCGTCGGCGGCGTAGCGGTGCACGCTCCTGAGAACGCCGCCGAACCACCACTCGAGCTCGTCGATCGAGCTGTACGCGCCGGCGACCGACGTGTCGAAGCGGATGTACAGGTAAATGCCGCTCGCGGCGAGCAGCCAGAACAGCCAGTAGCCGAGCGCGCCCAGATGACGCAACGGCGCGAGAAAATGGGGACAGACCCTATTTCCGGAATCTCGGAAATAGGGTCTGTCCCCATTTTCTCTGTCAAGTGCGAAAGACGAAGCCACCCTTGGACGCCACGAAGTCGATGAGGAGGGCGCGCCCGGGGCCGAGCTCGACCGTCTCCTCCTTGGTGTAGTTGAAATCGCCCTCCGCGCGGTCGCGCATGCGCGCCACGATCCTGTGCTTGCCGGCGGGCAGCGGAATGCGCTGGTACACGGTCGCGTTGCCGTCGCGCTTGAGCCCCGAGGGCTGCACTTCGCGCCGCAGAACGGTCTGGCCATCGATCTCGAGCTCGACGAGCAGCGGCGAGCGCTCGCGCGGGCAGTCGAGCGGCGCGCGCATGTTGGGCGAAAGCTTGGCGAGCTCCTCCTGGCTGCGCTCGCGGCACTTTTCCTTGCGCTCCGCGGCATGGATGAACGACAGGCGCACCAGGGCGTCGCCTTCGTTCAGCGCGGAGAAGCGCGGCGCGGTCGAGAAATAGCCGATGAGCGCCATCAGCGGGACGTAAAGCACGAGCTGGGCGAGGATGCGCAGCGCCTGCTTCATGCCGTGCCCCCGAGCTTCACCAGGTCGGCTTCGGCGCCGCGGATGCGCGGCGCGAGGCGGAACACGTCGGAGAAGCAGTCATCCTGCCTGAGGCCGTGCGCGCGGAACGCCGGGTAGGCGGCCTCCACCATGGCGGCGGAGCCGCAGGCGTAGACCTGGTAGGCCGCGAGGTCGGGAAAGTCGGCGAGGATCGCCGCGTGCACCAGGCCGGTACGGCCCTGCCACCGGTCTTCGGGCGCCGGCTCGGAGAGCACCGGAACGAACCTGAAGTTGTCGTGGCTCGCCTCCCATTGGCGCGGCAGGTCCGCGAGGTAGAGGTCCTTGAGCGACTTCGCGCCCCAGTAGAGCAGCATCCGGCGCTTCATGCCGCGGCTGAAGGCGTACTCGAGCATGCTCTTCACCGGCGCGAACCCGGTCGAGCCGGCGACGAAAATGATCGGCTTGTCGGAATCCTCGCGCAGGAAGAACGAGCCGAGCGGCCCCTCGAAGCGCAGGCGCTCGCCGGCCTTCATGCCCTCGAACACGTGGCCGGTGAAGCGCCCGCCCTCGATGCGCCGGATGTGCAGCTCGATCGGCCCGGACTGCGGCGGCGTGGCGAAGGAGAAGCTGCGTTTTGCGCCGTCCTCGAGGATGACGTTGAGGTACTGGCCGGCGTAGAAGGAAATGCGCTCGCCGCCCTCGACCTCGAGCATCACGCGCATCACGTCGGGCGCCATGCGCTCCATGCGCGCCACGGTCGCGTTCCACACGCGCACCGGGATGTCCCCGGGCGTGCGCGTCGGCACGTACTCGATCTCGAGGTCGCTCAGCGCCGTCGCGGTGCAGGTGAGCACCTTGCCTTCGGCGCGCTCGGCGTCGGTCAGGACGCCGTGCTGATAGGCGCCGTAGTCGACTTTGCCGTAGGCCAGCGTGCACTTGCACGTCCCGCAGCCGCCGTTGCGGCATTCGAAGGGCAGCGCCAGGCCCTCGCGCAGCCCGGCGTCGAGCAGCGTCTCGCCGGCGCGCACCGCGACGATGCGGTTGTCGGGCCGCGCGAGCATGAAGTGCTGCGCCTCCTTGCGCTTGGGCGGCAGCCACGGCAGCACGAAGAAGAGTGCGGTCGCGCCGCCGATGAGCAGCCATAGCTCGCCCGGCGACCAGCGGTAGAGCAGCGCGTAGGTCGGCAGGTAGAACCAGTCGAAGTCGATCGCGGTCACCGCCGCGGTGAGGTCCGCGCGCGGCTGGCTCAGCGCGGGCTTCAGCAGCGAGAGCACCACGAGCGCCACCGTGAGCGTCACCGCGATCGGCAGCGGCGGCGCGGTGCGCGCCTGCGGCACGCGCTGCGTATGGATCCACAGCACCGCCAGTACTGCCAGCGGTACGCCGATATGGATGAACGACAGCAGCGAGAACAGGCGGTCGTTCACGTTCTCCGGGAAGATGAAGTTGCGCACCAGCGTCCCGTTGAACACCGGCAGCCAGTCCAGCCACTCGGCGGTGGCGACGACCACGAACTGCGCCAGGCGGTCCCAGGGCAGCATGTAGCCGTTGATCCCCGAGGTGTAGACCAGCCACAGCACCACCACCCCGCTCACCCAGGAAAACCAGCGGAAGCCGCGGTAGCGGTCGAACGTCCAGTGCCGCAGCAGGTGCAGCACCATGGTGAGCACCACGCCGTCGGACGCGTAGCGGTGCACCGAGCGCAGCACCCCGCCCGCCCAGCGCTGCCCCACCGTGAGCGCCTCGACCGAGTCGAACGCGCCCGAGACGCTGGTCTCGAAAAAGGCGTACAGGTACAGCCCGCTCGCCACCACCAGCCACATCAGGAAGTACGAGATCGGCCCCAGGTAATAGAGCGGGTTCAGCTTGTCGCCGAAGGCGAGATTGAAGAGCGCCTCGACCTTCAGGAAAAACCATTGGCCGATCAGGTGTATACGGCGGAGCACCCCCGCATGCTAGGGGCGGGAGGGGGCCTTGGAATTGATATGTGTCAAATGCGCCGGAGCGCGACGCGAACCGGGCAAGACCCGGGTAATGGCAGGACTCCCGTGAGTCCCCGTTGACAGAAAGGGTGATCGTGGCGAGGGCGTCCAAGCTCGGTGTAGAGACCACGGCAGAGCTTCTTCCGGCGCCTGTTCAAACGCACCACGGGGCTCGCCCCGGGCGCCTGTCGCAAGCGCTTTCGCATCCCCGACTTCGCGCGCCCATAGCGCTCGATCAGGACAGCCGCGCCTCCATCGCGGCGGCGCGCAGCCGGGGAACCGCCATGTCAATGAAGGCGCGGACGTTCGCCGACACGTACCTCCCGTGCGGATACACGACGTGTATCGGCAGCGGTGCAGGCTCGAATTCCCTCAGCACGCGCCTCAGCTTGCCGGCATTTACCAGCGCGGCGACCTGGTAGCAGAGGAATTGCCCGCAGCCCAGGCCGCGCAGGCAGGCCTCGACGGCGATCTCGAACTGGTTGGTCCGCAGGACCGGGCGCACGGCGACCTGGGCGGCGGGCTTGCCGGCGAACGACCACTCGTTGCCCGGCGACAAGCCGCTGAAGACGATGCAGCGATGCGCGGCGAGAGCTGCCGGCAGCCTGGGTGCGCCGGCGCGCTTCAGGTAGCTCGCGGCCGCGCACACCACGCGGCGCGTTTCCCCTACCGGAAGCGCGACCAGGGTGGAGTCCGGCAGATGGGCGATGCGCAACGCGACGTCGATGCCCTCTTCGACGAGGTCGACGACCCGGTCGAGGAGCAGCAGCTCGATCTCCATGTCCGGATGCTTCGCCATGAAGTCGGCGACGACGGGCGCAAGGTGGATGCGGCCGTACATCACCGGCGCCGTTACCCTCAGCCGGCCCTTCGGCTCGGTGCGTCGCGCGGAGAGCGCCGCGTCGGCCGCGTCCACTTCGGCCAGCACGCGCTTGCAGCGCTCGTAGTATTCGCGGCCCTCGTCGCTCAGCGACGAGCGGCGCGTCGTGCGGTTGAGGAGCCGCACGCCCAGCGCGCGCTCGAGCGCGGCTAGGGTGCGCACGACCGAAGGCACCGACATGGCGAGCGCGTCCGCCGCGGCGGTGAGGCTGCCCTCGTCCACGATGCGCACGAAGATCGACATGGCGCGGAGCTTGTCCATGCCGGGAGTATTTATTCAGGTTATGAACAAATAAAGTGCTCCTGGCGGTATTTATTCTGCCTTTCGCAGCAATCATCATGTGCCCCGCGATGCAGCCGAAGGGTCGGCTGCGCAAACCAGGAGAACCATGATGAGCCGCATCTCTACCGTCGATCCGAATACCGCAACCGGCGATGCGCTGGACAAGGCGACACAGGAGCGCATCGCGCTCGCGGTGGCCGAAAGCAACGCCTGCCAGTACTGCGTGTCCGCGCACACGGCCATCGGCCGCCGCGCCGGCCTGTCGAACGAGGAAATGCTCCTCAACCGGCAGGGCGCGTCGGGCGATGCGAAGGCCGCTGCCGCCGTGGCGTTCGCGCGCGCGCTCAATGAGAATGTCGGCGAGGTCACCACGGCCGAGCTGGAGGCGGCGCGCGCCGCCGGCCTGTCGGCTGCCGAGCTGGTCGAGATCATCGCCGCGGTGGCGCTGAACATCTACACCAACATCATCGGCAAGGCGACGCGCCTGGACATCGACTTCCCGAAAGTCGAGCTGCTCGGAGCGCCGTCGCGCCGGGCGGCGTGAGGCTTGGCCGTGAAAACCTTCGCCGAGATCGCGTTCACCCCCGCCGTGCAGGCGCTGCAGTCGAAGCACGGCTCGCGCGCGACGTACGCGGGCGCGCAGGCCGCTTCGCAGCCCGGGGAAGGGCTCGGCGAGGCGGAGGCGGATTTGCTGTCGAACGCCGACAGCTTCTACATGGCGACCGTGAGCGAGACCGGCTGGCCCTACGTGCAGCACCGCGGCGGCCCGCGCGGATTCCTCAAGGTCGTCTCGCCCAGGCGGATCGCGTTCGCCGATTTTCGCGGCAACCGCCAGTACGTGAGCGCCGGGAATGCCTCGCGCGACGACCGGGTTGCCGTCATCGTCATGGACTATGCCAGGCGGCAGCGCTTGAAGCTGCTGGGCCGTCTGCGCGTCGACGACCTTGGCGCCGCCGATCCCGAGCTGGTGTTCGCCGTCGAGCTGCCCGGCTACCGCGCAAAGGTCGAGCGCGTCGCGGTCATCGATATCGAGGCGTTCGACTGGAACTGCCCGCAGCACATCACGGAGCGATACACGCGCGCCGAGGTCGAAGCAGCCCTGGGGCCGCTGCGCGAGCGCATCTCGCAGCTCGAAAACGAGCTTCGCGGCGCTGCGTATGGTTCTCCGGGAAGATGAAGTTGCGCACCAGCGCGCCGTTGAAGACCGAATCAACAGTCTTTCAACGGGTGTCCGGCGCAGCGCTCAGCAACCGCGAGCGCGCGGAGCTCGAATGCCCAACTCGTCAAGCACGCCGGCCCCTGACGCAACTCCACAGAAAAGTGCTCCTGGGAACACCTGAAGCGGCTTGCACGGAGCTATGCAACGGCCATACCAGCGTATGGCTATCCCGCCATATCCGTGCTAATCTGAGCAATGGCGAAGGCGCGGTTCGAATGGGATCCAGACAAGGACCAGGAGAACCAAGCAAAGCACGGAGTGGCCTTCGCGATGGCGCAGTTCGCCTTTGCTGATCCTAGACGCGTCATTGCGCAAGACCTTTCTCACAGCTCGACAGAGCAGCGGTACTACTGCTTCGGTAAGGTCGGAGAGGGAATCCTCACCGTGCGGTTCACTTACCGCAATGAGGTGATCCGCATCTACGGAGCTGGATACTGGCGCAAAGGAAAGCAGATCTATGAGCGAGAAAATTCGGTACACAGACGAACGCCTCGGAGACCTCGAGGTCGTTCCTGACTTCCTCCCGCGCCCGGAGGATCTGGTTTTCCGTGACGAAGCCGTAAAGGTCACCATTTTTTTAAGCAAGCGCAGCATTGAATTCTTTAAGAACGAGGCACGCAAGCACAACACGCAATACCAGCGAATGATCCGCCGGCTGCTCGATGCCTATGCGGAGCATCACGCGAAGCGACCTCTGGCAACGCGTTCAACACGGACGCGCGATAAAGCGCCGCGCGCCGGCTAACAACGCAGCCCACGCGGGCGCCAGGCTTCCCCCGATTTAGTTGACACCTCGGCCCTAACGGCTGGAGGTGTGTTGTGGCGAAGGCACGGAAAGTTCGTGTCAAGGGCGCATCTCGTCCAGGCCCCTCGTCCGGTACGGGCCTGGAGGTCTATCATCCCGCTGCCCGCCCGAATTCCGGAGGCCCTTGATGATCACCGCCCTCGTCACCGGCGCGAATAAGGGTATCGGCCTGGAGTTCTGCCGGCAGCTCGCCGCGCGTGGAGACAAGGTGCTCGCCGCCTGCCGGCGGACCTCGCCGGAGCTGCGCGCGCTGCCGGCGCGGGTGTTGGAAGGCATCGAGATGACGAGCGACGAGGCGATCGGGCGTCTGGCGCGCGAGCTCGCCGGCACGCGCCTCGACTGGCTCGTGCTGAACGCCGGCGTGTTCGACTCCGGCGGCCTGGGCGAGCTCGATTTCGGCCGCATGCGCCACGAGTACGACGTGGACGCGCTCGGGCCGCTGCGGGTCACGCAGGCGCTGCTGCCCAATCTGCCGAGCGGCGCCAGGATCGCCATCGTCAGCAGCCGCGCCGGCTCGATCGGCGACAACACCTCGGGCGGGAACTACGGCTACTGCATGGCCAAGGCGGCGCTCAACATGGCGGGCGTGTCGCTCGCGCGCGATCTCGCGTCGCGCGGTGTCGCCGTCGTGATGCTGCACCCCGGCGTGGTGGACACCGATCTCTTCCGCGCCGGCCGGCGGGCGCTCGGGCGGCTGGTGCAATCGGCCGACACCGTCACGCCGCAGGTTGCCGTGCGCGACATGCTGCCGCGCATCGACGAGCTGACCCTGGAGGCGAGCGGCCGCTTCCTCCACCGCAACGGCAGCGTGCTGCCCTGGTGATTCCCATGAGCGACGATTCCTTCTACCACGACGGGATGCGCAGGCTGCAGGAGGAGCGCGAGACCCGGCCGATCGCCGAGCGGCTCGCGCAGGTCACGGTGCGCAGCGCCTTCAGCGACGAGGACCGCGCCTTCATCGAGCGCTGCGCGATGCTCTTCGTCGCTACCGCCGACGGCGAGGGCCGGCCCGAGTGCTCCTACAAGGGCGGCCTGCCGGGATTCGTGCGCGTGCTCGACGAGCGCACGCTCGCCATTCCGGACTACGACGGCAACGGCATGTACCGCTCCTGGGGCAACCTGCTCGCGAACCCGCATGTCGGGCTTCTTTTCCTCGACTTCGAGAACCCGAAGCGCATCCGCGTCAACGGCACGGCGCGCATCGGCGCCGACGACCCGCTGCGCGAGGCGTTCCCGGGCGCCGTATTCGTCGTGCGCGTCACGGCGGAGCGCATCTTCCCGAACTGCCCGCGCTACATCCACAAGATGCAGCTCGTAGAGCACTCGGCCTACGCGCGACCGCATGGAACACAAACCCAAAACCTGAGGAGGGGTCTATGGCGATAGAACTGTATTCCTGGCCGCGAAGCTCCGGCACGCGCGTCGCATGGGCGCTCGAAGAGCTGGGCGTGCCCTACAAGTACGTCGAGCTCGACCCGAAGAAGAAGGAGCATCTCGCGCCCGCGTACCTCGCCGTCAATCCGCACGGCAAGGTGCCGGCGCTCGTCGACGACGGCCAGCGCTTCTTCGAGTCGGGCGCGATCCTGCTGCACCTGGGCGACAAGTACGGCGTGGCGGCGAAGCTCTGGCCGGCGCCGGGCGGCCAGGCGCATGCCGACGCGCTTTGCTGGAGCGTGTGGGCGATCGGCGAGCTGCAGCCCTACCTGATGCAGGTCCTGTACCACGGCATGGACACGCCGGTCTCGTACCGGCCCGGGGACCGCAGCAAGGCGGCCGCCGGCTACTTGCCTGTCGCAGCTCAGGCGGCAGCTCGACGCGCTCGAGGCGCGGCTGCAGGACCGCGACCATCTGCTCGGGGCCTTCTCGCTCGCCGACGTCGCGGCGGGCAGCGTGCTCGCGCTCGGCAAGGCGTTCGGGCTCGCGCTCGAGGAGCACCCGCGCACCGCGGCCTGGTGCCAGCGCTGCATGGACCGGCCGGCGTTCAAGCGCGCGCGTTAGGCGCGCAAGCACGCTAGGGGCGGTTGTGTCAAAGTGACACGAGAAGTATCATGTGCCGCATGGGACATCGGACGATTCGTATTGACGCAGCTTTCCTGCGCGAAGCGGAGAAGGAGGCCGCGGCCAGCAAGCGCAGCCTGGGCGCCCAGGTGGAGTATTGGGCCCGCATTGGAAGAGGAGTCGTGCGAAACCGCAGTTTTTCAGAGGATCGCATCGCCCAGTTTCTCGCCGGAGTGGTTCCAGTCGATCATTTGTCTCTCCAGGAGAAGGTCGCCGCCATCCGCGAGGTCGAGAGGATCGCGAATACCGCGGAGAGCCGGGAAAAGGCGGCTGCCGAGCTTCGGGCCGAGCGGCAAAAGGCCGGCCTGCCGAGCTACACGGTGGACGAACGCTATCCGGACCAGCTCGTCTGTCGATACGCGGACGGACGGATTTTCGCCGGCCATTTCGAAGGTGGTGAGTTCGTCCACGACGAAGAGTTGAACGACGACCTTTCGCCGAAGCGCAGTGAGCGGCCCAGCAGCGCCGCTCGATGACGGAACCGGCTCCCGACGCGCCATTCCTGCTGATCATTGCCGGCCCGAACGGGGCCGGAAAGTCGTCGCATTGGGACCGCGAGTATCGGTCTCGAAACCTTCAAATTCCGTACGTAAACGCCGACGAGATTGCGCGCGGCATGCCGGCATCGCCCGATCGGGACAAGCATGCGATGTTCGAGGCGCAAAGACGCCGCCGTGAACATATCGATCGCAGAGAAAGCTTTGCCTTCGAGACGGTCTTCTCTCATCACGGCAAGCTTCAGGAAATAAAGCTCGCCAGGAAAGCCGGATATTTCATCCAATTGGTTTTCATCGGCCTGGCCAACCCGCAGCTTTGCATCGCCCGGGTGCAGCGTCGAGTCGCCCTTGGCGGCCACTCCGTCCCGGTTGACAGGATCCCCGGGCGCTATGCCCGCAACCTCGAGAACCTGGCAAAGGCCGTCCCCTTGGTGGACGAGGCTGCGATCTGGGACAACTCTGCCGAAGATCAGGCGCCCCGCGTCGTAGCGGAATTTCAAGACGGAAAGGTGAAGACCAAAGCGGTCAGCCTCCCGGCGTGGGTCATGCAGGCGCTGGGTCCGCTCTTGGCAAAGTCGAAGGACGACGTGAAGGAGAAGGCACCTGTGAGAAAACAGCGTCCGCGCGCCTCAGCGCCGAAACCTTCTTCTGGAAAGAAGAAGGAGTCGTAGATCTTTGAGGGAGTATGTTCGCTTCTGGCCGGTAAGAGCCCTGCCGTGAGGGTCGCGTTACGACCCCTATGCGCAGATCGCAACTATGCGCAGTTGGGCTGCGTTTGCGCCTGGAGGTCGGCGTAGCACTGGACATAGTTTCGGCAGCCAGTCCAGTGGCGGCTGCACGTTGTACTGTCGCCAACTGGCCGAGCGCGA